>SR_TP_S13solDRAFT_1000871_pt1 | contig 10487 bp, 10 predicted proteins | sample SodReaTP_S13sol_FD_11159 | JGI IMG/M metagenome (IMG submission 11159) | reverse complement strand
GGTCAGCTGGCGGGGCGCCAGACCGCGCAGGTCACCAGCAGCGTCGACACCGGCGCCGGCGCCGCCACCCGCCGCGCCCAGGAACGCCGCGCCAGCCGCACCGACGAGGAGATCCAGCTGGTGTTCGACCGCAACAAGAGCGCCATCTACGCCATCTATAACCGAGCCCTGCGCACCAACCCCACCCTGCGCGGCAAACTGGTGCTGCGCCTGACCATCGAACCCACCGGCCAGGTGAGCGCGGCGCAGATCGTCAGCAGCGAACTCAACGACGAGGATCTGGAACGACGCCTGATGCTGCGTGTACGGCAGCTGGATTTCGGGGCCAAGGACGTGAGCGCCATCACCATCACCTATCCCATCGACTTCTTCCCGTCATGAACCCACGCGCGCAGTCCTGGATGCTGGCCGCCGCCCTGTCGTGGGGCGGCACGGCTTGCGCCGGCAATGCAGTTCCTGAACTGACCGGTGTCATGCATGGTACGTCTGAACCCCGGGCGCTGTTCCGGGGACCCGGCGAGGATGAGCAGTGGCGGCGGCCCGGAGATGCGGTCGGCCCGTGCCTGCTGGCGCAGGTGTCGACAGATCACGTGATGCTTGATTGCCCTGGTGGCGCAGCACGTATGGACCTGAATGGGTCAGGCTCGGTACTCGCGCCTCTGGCAGATACTTCGCACGATACGGTCGAGCTGACCCTGGATGGCCCAGGCCTGAAGGCCCTGATCTTGGATCGGCAGCGGCTGGTGAACCAGGCCTCCCTGGAGCCGGTGGCCGTGGATGGCGTGATACAGGCCTGGCGACTGCAGCATCTTGCGCCTGACAGTGAACTGATAGATCTCGGTCTCACGCTCATGGAAGGCGACCTGATCACTGCCGTCAACAACATCCCGGTGAGTCAGAGTGCCGCCGTGATCGAAACGCTCAAGGCCTCGGCGGACCAGGAGGGTGTGCTGCTGAGCGTGGTGCGGGAAGGGCGCCCTCTGCATGTGACTGCACGCTGGGGTCAGACACACTGAACACAGCGGGGTTTCCCTCGTTGGTCAGATCCAGAATTGTGTGCGAAACACAGCCAACGCCGACCGCGACCACCCAGATCATGCACTGAAATGGTTTCGCGCTGCCTGCGCCCGGATCACGGGTGCTCCGCAGACGAATCAGCGGGGCGCCAGGATCACTGAGGATGCTCTGCAGCCTTGACAGCTTTACCGCGCTTCGCCGATGCCTTGGACTTCTTTGGCTTGTCCGACTTCACCTTGGCGGCCTTATCCTTCACTGGCTTATCTGCCTTTGACTTCGCACCCTTGGCAGGCTTTCCCTGCGCGGTTTTGGCCTTGACCTTCTGCGCATTAGCCACAACCGCTGGGGACTCGGGGTCTGTCAGCAGGGGCTTCTCGCCGGAAGTAGCTTCGCTAGACTCGGCCACCGCCTTCTTGCTTCCCAGAACCTTGGGGATACGGGCCTTCTTCACCGCCTCGCCCTGACGGGCGTGCCACTGCCTGACCAGATCGTAGGTCTCCTCGATCTCCCGTTCCGCAGCGCTGGCGACGGACTCCAGGGCACGACGCCCGCGACCGATCAGACCCAGTTCGGCTGCCAGGCGCGCGTCGACTTCCTTTTCCGCCTCATGCCAGTCCTCCTCGGGAGATCCGCCGGCGAAGCCGCGCTGTTGCGCGCGCAGATAGGCCGCCTCGCGGATCCAGCGCTCGCGCTCCTCCGGGGAAGGCTGCGCGCCGAAGATCCGGTCATGGGCCGACTGGGTGAGACCCTTGACCTTGACCTGCCCCGCGCGCACCTCGTTCATGAAGCGCTGCAGATGCGGCAGGGAGGCATCACCGAGTCGCTCCAGGGTGAACTCAGCCATCTCCCGGGCGCCCCGGCCGGCCGCCAGGATCTGCTCGAAGCTGGCCTCGAAGAAGGGACGCACGGCCTCGTAGCTTTCCGCCCGTTTGTCTTCGGGTTGTTTGATTTCGGGATCGGACATGTCCATGTGCCTCGCTGATGATGCAAACGGAAGGGATGTGCTCGGAGAAATCTAGCACCGGCCAGATGACCCTTCCATGAAACACACGACAGATTCGAGGAATTCGATACACAGGCAGCGGAAGTGACTGAACTGGCCCCGCCGAACGGCCGTGGTTGTGCATCCGTCACACTCACGTCACATGATCAGCTTAAAACCTGAGTGAAGTATGAGTGGCGCGATCCCGGGCATCGCCCGCTGATGCGCCTGGCCTCTGATTCTGCACACTCAACAACATGCCAATCACCCTCGAGCAATTCGTCCACACCCCCCGCATCGCCTACTTCTCAATGGAGATCGGCCTGCGCAGCGAGATCCCCACCTACAGCGGTGGCCTGGGTATGCTGGCCGGCGACACCCTGCGCAGCGCCGCCGACCTGTCCATCCCCCTCGTGGGCGTCACCCTGGCCAGCCGCAACGGATATTTCCGCCAGGTGCTGGACGAATTCGGCCGGCAGACGGAGCTGCCTGATCCTTGGGAACCGGGTGACTGGGCCATCCCGCTGCCGGCGAAGATCTCCGTGCCCGTGGCCGACCGCGACGTGTGGGTGCAGGCCTGGCTCTATGGGCTGAGCGGCGCCTCGGGCTATCAGGTCCCGGTGCTGCTGCTGGATACCCAACTGCCGGAAAACGGCCCCGAGGACCGACGCATCACCGATCAACTCTACGGCGACGGTATCGAATACCGGCTGACCCAGGAGATCGTGCTGGGCATCGGCGGCGCGCGCATGCTCCAGGCCCTGGGTTTCAAGGTTCACACCTACCACATGAACGAAGGCCATTCGGCCCTGCTCGCCCTGGAGTTGCTGCGTCGGGACGAGCGCCGGCCGGACCGGATGGAGCCCCACGGGGACGTCTACGACACGGCCCGGGTTCGGGAGCAATGCCTGTTCACCACCCACACCCCCGTGGAGGCCGGCCACGACCAGTTCGACTATCCCCTGGTGGACCGGCTGCTTGCCCGCTTCATGGACCTCAACGAGATCCGGCGCCTGGCCGGCAACCAGCGACTCAACATGACCCGCCTGGCCCTGCGCCTGTCCGGCTACGTGAACGGCGTGGCCAAGACCCATGCGGAGGTCTCGCGGCAGATGTTTCCCGAGGTCCACGTGCATGCGGTCACCAACGGTGTGCACCCGGGCACCTGGACCGCCCCGGCCGTACAGCGGCTGTTCGACCGGTACATCCCCGCCTGGCGCTTCGAGCCGGACATGCTGGTACGCGCCGACCAGATCCCGCCCCAGGAGACCTGGAGCGCCCATACCGAGGCGAAGGCGGCACTCCTCGATGCCGTGCGCAGGCTCACCGGCGTAAGCCTCGACCCGGAGGTGGCCACCCTGGGTTTCGCCCGGCGCATGACGGCCTACAAGCGACCGGATCTGTTGTTCAGTGATCTGGGTCGACTCAAGACCATCGCCCAACGCCACCCCATACAGATCGTCATGGCCGGCAAGGCCCATCCCAACGATTCCGGCGGCAAGGCCCTCATCGAGCGCCTGTTCCGCATGCGCGACGAACTCTCCGGTGCTATCCGCATGGTGTTCCTGCCCAACTACAACATGCACCTGGGGCACCTGCTCACCTCCGGTGTCGACCTGTGGCTCAACAACCCGCTGCGTCCCCTGGAGGCCTCGGGCACCAGCGGCATGAAGGCCGCCTTTAACGGCGTGCCCAACCTGAGCGTGCTGGACGGCTGGTGGATGGAGGGCTGTATCGAGGGGGTCACCGGCTGGGCCGTGGGCAACGGCGGCGGAGCGGAATCCAACGGCGGCGACGCCCAGGCCCTGTACGCCACCCTGGAAAACAAGGTGCTGCCCCTATTCTACGACGACCGGGCAGGCTGGATCCGGGTCATGCAGGGCGCCATCGCCAAGAACGCCTATTACTTCAACAGCCATCGCATGATGCGCCGCTACGCCACGGCCGCCTATATCCGCTGATCCAGACCCAGGGGGCAAGGCTGAGCTATAAGCTCCAGATTCCTGCTGGAGCAAACATGGCTGTGGTCGCGGACCTGGAGATGGACATCGGGGCCTACCCGCACCGCTTCCTTACCTTCGAGGTGACCCGGGTGCACCTGAAGGGCCTGCGCTTGAACATGTGCGCCCCCCAGCATTCCATCCGCCGTTTCGAATTCGATCACTGGCTGCTGGAGCGCTCCGGCGCGCAGGTCCTGAACCACGAGGCGCGGCGCATCGAGCGCCGGGATGGACGCTTCGTGATCGATGACCGCTTCGAGTGGGAGTACCTGGTGGGCGCCGGCGGCACCGCCTGCCCCGTGTACCGCGGCCTGTTCCGGGAGGTCAATCCCCGCGCCCGCACGCTCCAGGCCGTGGCCCTGGAACAGGAGCTGCCCTGTGAGTGGCGTGATGGCGACTGTCACTTGTGGTTCTTCCACAAGGGACTGCCCGGCTACAGCTGGTATGTGCCAAAGGCGGACGGCTATCTGAACCTGGGTGTCGGGGCCATGGCCGCGCGGCTCAAGGATCGGGGGGACGACATCCGCCCCCACTGGGACCGTTTCGAGGCCCGCCTGCGCGGGCGCGGCCTGATCGATGGGGGCCTGAAACTCGCACCCCAGGGCTATGCCTACTACCTGCGCGACGGCGTGCAGCGCCTGCGTCTGGACAAGGCCTTCGTGATCGGTGATGCCGCCGGACTGGCCACCCGGGACATGGCGGAGGGCATCGGCCCCGCCGTGCGCAGCGGCCTGCTGGCCGCCGAGGCCATCGCCGGCGAGGCCGACTACACCCTGGAGACGATCGCCGCCCACAGCCTGCCTGCCGGCCTGCCGCGCCACATTCTGGAATACAAGCTGCTGGGGCGAAGTTGATGTGTTTCGTGAGTGACGTTTTTTCCTTTCTCTCGCAGTGACACAGAGGCGCTCAGGGAAAACGGTGCTTATCGTATTTAGATCTTCCCCCGCCTCAGCGACCCTGGGAGAACAGGATGTTTTCCATCGACTGGAGAGAATCATTCGCCCTTGAGCGCAGACCTCATAAGGACTAAATTAAGTCCATTCCAATGGAGATCCCCATGCGCTATTCAGACCACGTCAAACCCATCAGCTACCTCAAGGCCAACGCCGCCGAGGTGCTCAGCAGGCTGGCCGAGGAGCGCGAGCCCCTGGTCATTACCCAGAACGGCGAGGCCAAGGCCGTGCTTCAGGACGTGGCCAGCTACCAGGAGACCCAGGAGACCCTGGCCCTGCTGAAGATCCTGGCCCTGGGCAGCCGGGAAGTGGAGGAAGGGCGGGTCAAGCCTGCGGCTGAGGTCATCGCCCGGCTGCGCAGCAAGAAAGCCGCCGACTGATGCCCTGCGAGGTGCTGCTTACCGAGGGCGCCGAGCGGGACCTGGAGGCGCTCTACGACTATCTGCTGGAATTCGACTCCCGCAAGAGCGCGGATCACGTTTTAGACCGGCTGCTGACCGTGGTCGAATCTCTGGCCGAACAGCCCGAACGCGGCGTCCATCCACGGGAGCTGCTGAACCTGGGTATCAGGGAATACCGCCAGGTGTTCTTCAAGCCCTATCGGGTCATCTACCGGGTCATGGACGAACGGGTGATCATCTATCTGATTGCGGATGGACGTCGGGACATGCAGACGCTGCTGGCGACCCGGCTCCTGGCAGACCCTGGCCGCAGCTGAGACCAGCGTTCCGAGGACGCACGCGGACGTTCCGACAGAGCCGGTTCAGAATCGCTGGAAGGGATGGGAAAGAAGGTGGTGGCTACGGGTGGACTTGAACCACCGACCTCAGCATTATGAGTGCCGCGCTCTAACCAGCTGAGCTACGTAGCCGTACTGCGGAAAGGGCGGAATTTTGGCCCGCCCCCCCGTTCCTGTCAAGGCAACAGGCCGTTACCTGGCCTTTTCTTGCCTCTTATTTCTGCGCCTTTATACGTTAAAGCGGAAGTGGACCACGTCCCCTTCCTTCATCACGTACTCCTTGCCCTCCAGGCGCCACTTGCCTGCGTCCTTGGCGCCCTGCTCGCCCTTGCCGGCGATGAAGTCCTCGTAGCCCACCACCTCGGCGCGGATGAAGCCCTTCTCGAAGTCGGTGTGGATCACGGCGGCGGCCTTGGGGGCGGTGGCGCCGCGCTTGACGGTCCAGGCGCGCACCTCCTTGGGTCCGGCGGTGAAGAAGGTCTGCAGGCCCAGCAGCTCGTAGGCGGCCCGGATCACCCGGTTGAGACCCGGCTCGTCGAGACCCATCTCGGCCAGGAACTCGGTCTTCTCGTCGTCCTCGAGCTGGGCGATCTCGGCTTCGATGGCGGCGCACACGGGCACCACCTGGGCGTGCTCGGCGGCAGCGTACTCTCGCACCCGGTCCAGCAGCGGGTTGTTCTCGAAGCCGTCCTCGTTGACGTTGGCGATGTACATGGCGGGCTTGGCGGTGATCAGGTGAAACTCCCGCAACAGTTTGCGCTCCTCGTCGTCCAGGTCCGCGGCCCGGGCGGCCTTGCCCTCGGCCAGCACCGCCTGCACCTTCTCGGCCACGTTCTTGCGCGCCACCGCCTCCTTGTCCCCGGACTTGGCGGAGCGGGTCAGTCGGTTGAGCGCCTTCTCCACGGTCTCCAGGTCGGCCAGGGCCAGCTCGGTGTTGATCACCTCGATGTCGGAGAGGGGATCCACCCGGCCGGCCACGTGGATCACGTCGTCGTTCTCGAAGCAGCGCACCACGTGGGCGATGGCATCGGTCTCGCGGATGTGGGCCAGGAACTGGTTGCCCAGGCCCTCGCCCTGGGAGGCGCCGGCGACGAGCCCCGCGATGTCCACGAACTCCATGGCGGTGGGAATCAGCTTCTCCGGCTTGACGATGGCCGCGAGCGCGTCCAGGCGCGGATCCGGCACCGGCACCACGCCCACGTTGGGGTCGATGGTGCAGAAGGGATAGTTCTCCGCCTGGATGCCCGCGCGGGTCAGGGCGTTGAACAGGGTGGATTTACCGACATTGGGTAATCCGACAATTCCGCATTTCAGGGACATAAGAAAGGCGCCAGAGACAAGTTGAAAGATGCTAGAGACAAGAGGGAGCCAAGATACACCACGAAGGCAAACGACACCCCCTCTTGTATCTTGCCTCTTGGATCTTGTCTCTTACTTTGAATGCAGTTTATGCATGGCCCGCTCCAGTTCCCCCGCGATCACCTCGGACATCACGTCCAGCCCGTGATCGATGGCGCGCAGGATGTCGGCCTCTTCGTCCCGCGAGGGGCGCTGCAACACGTAGTCCACCACCTGGTCCTTGTGCCCGGGATGACCCACGCCCAGGCGCAGGCGCAGGAACTCCTTGCCCAGGTGCGCCATGATGTCGCGCAGGCCGTTGTGGCCGCCGTGACCACCGCCACGCTTGAGGCGAACCTCGCCGGGGGGCAGGTCCAGCTCGTCGTGGACCACCAGGATCGACTCCACCGGGATCTTGTAGAAGGTGGCGAGCAGCTTCACCGACTGGCCGCTGCGGTTCATGAAGGTCTGGGGCTTGAGCAGCCAGACCTCCTGGCCGCCCAGGCTGATGCGTGCCGACTCGCCGGCGAACTTGTTCTCCTGGCGGAAGGTGCCGCCGTGGCGGCGTGCCAGGGCGTCCACAAACCAAAACCCGGCATTGTGCCGGGTCTCGGTGTATTTGGGGCCGGGATTTCCCAGCCCCGCCACAAGTTGCACGGGTTGATTGCCCGGCACGGCTCAGGCCGCCATCAGGAGGCTTCGCCGCCCTCGGCCGCCTCGCCGCCCGCCTCTTCCTCTGCAGCAGCGCCACGGGGCTTGAGGATGCTCACCACCGGCAGGTCGTGATCCGGGCCATGGGACAGGGCCACGATGCTCACGCCCTCGGGCAGGGAGATCTGGGACAAGTGCAGGGAGTCGCCCACGTTCAGGCTGGCCACGTCCACCTCGATGAACTCGGGCAGGTGCTTGGGCAGGCACTCCACTTCCACTTCCACCATCTGGTGGCTGACCATGCCGCCGCCAGTCTTCACGCCCACGCAGCTCTCTTCATTGGTGAAATGCAGGGGCACGTGCACGCGGATTGCGTGGTCTTCGCTCACGCGCAACAGGTCCAGGTGCAGGATGATGGGCTTGCAGGGATGACGCTGCACGTCGCGCAGGATCGCCTTCTCGGCCTTGCCGCCCAGCTTCACGCTCAGGATGTGGGAATAGAAGGCCTCGTGCTCCAGGTTCAGCATCACCGCGTTGTGGTCCAGGGTGATGGGCTGGGGATCCTTGCCCTCTCCGTACAGGATGGCAGGCACCTTGCCGGCGCGGCGCAGGCGGCGGCTCGCACCCTTGCCCTGGTCCGCACGCGGTTCTGCCTGCAGTTCGAAATTCACACTCATGATGGTTCTCCAGTCAAACAACAAAAAACCTGTCCCGCGACCAGGACAGGGGCTTCGTAGGTCGGCCTTCAGGCCGACGAACACGATGTCTCGATGGGCACCGCCATCGGCCTGAAGGCCGACCTACAATTCAATCCACGAACAGCGAACTCACCGACTCTTCCCGGTTGATGCGGCGGATGGTCTCGGCCAGCATCCCGGCCACCGACAGCTGGCGGATCTTCGAACAGGCCTGGGCCTCGGGTCGCAGCGGGATGGTGTCGGTCACCACCAGTTCGTCCAGTTCCGACTTCTCGATGTTGGAGATGGCCGGGCCGGAGAGCACCGGGTGGGTGGCGTAGGCCATCACCTTGGCGGCGCCGTGTTCCTTCAGGGCCCGGGCCGCCTCGCACAGGGTGCCGGCGGTATCCACCAGGTCGTCGATGATCACGCAGCTCTTGCCTTCCACGTCACCGATGATGTGCATCACCCGGGACTCGTTGGGCTTGGGACGGCGCTTGTCGATGATCGCCAGTTCGGCGTCGTCCAGGCGCTTGGCCACGGCACGGGCGCGCACCACGCCGCCCACGTCCGGTGACACCACGATCAGGTTCGGGTGCTTCTGGCGCCAGATGTCGCCCAGCAGGATCGGCGAGGCGTAGACGTTGTCCACCGGCAGGTTGAAGAAACCCTGCACCTGGTCGGCGTGCACGTCCACGGTCAGCACCCGGTCGGTGCCCACCGCCTCCAGCATGTTGGCCACCACCTTGGCGGAGATGGGCACGCGGGCGGAACGCACCCGGCGGTCCTGGCGGGCGTAGCCGAAGTACGGGATCACCGTGGTGATGCGCCCCGCCGAGGCCCGGCGCAGGGCATCCACCATGATGAGCAGTTCCATCAGGTTGTCGTTGGTGGGCGCGCAGGTGGACTGCAGGATGAATACGTCGCGACCGCGCACGTTCTCCAGGATCTCAATCTGGATCTCGCCGTCGCTGAACCGGCCCACCACCGCCTTGCCCAGGGGGATGTTGAGGTGATTCACCACATCCTGGGCCAGCTGCGGGGTCCCATTGCCCGCGAAGATCATCATCTTGCTTCTGTCAGCCACGGCAGACCTTTGGCGCATAGCGGCGATGACCGGCGTTAAGCCATCGACAGTTGTCAAAAATGTAAATCAGGGCCGGCGTTTCGGTCGAACCTCTACGGTTCTCATCCTGCCGACCTGCTCCCCATGCACCGTATCAAATGGCACCTGGGGTGTTTCCAGTTGGCTGGGCCGACAGGATTACGCCGGGCCTCCTGCCCGGCGCCCCTTCGGGGCCAGCGCCCTGCGGCACTGTTCCGAAACGCTCCCGGCGTTTCGGTCGAACCTCTACGGTTCTCATCCTGCCGACCTGCTCCCCATGCACCGTATCAAATGGCACCTGGGGTGTTTCCAGTTGGCTGGGCCGGCAGGATTCGAACCTGCGAATGCCGGGATCAAAACCCGGTGCCTTACCGCTTGGCGACGGCCCAAGAAAATTCCGCCGCGGCGGTCAGCCTCAGCCCTGGGCGAGGCGATCCAGCAGCGGCGATCGGTTGAGTCCCCGGGCGACGAAGCCCTTCCAGCCTTCCGGCAGGCGGTCCAGCAGGGCCTCGGCCCCGGCCTGATCCTTCAGGGCGGCGAACACGCAGGCACCGGTACCGGTCAGACGGGCCTCGCCCGCGGCCTGTGCGAGCCAGTCCAGCGCCCGCGCCACCTGGGGGTACCGCGCCCGGACCAGCGGCTCGAAAACGTTGCCACCCTTGCCGGAAATAAAGTCGGGTATTGTGATTGGCGGGCAGTTTCGTGTCAATTGCGGGTCGCCGAACAGGGCTGCCGTGCTGATGGAAACACCGGGGTGGATCACCAGGAACCAGGGTTCCGGCAGGCTGACCGGTTCCAGGCGCTCCCCCACGCCCTCGGCCCAGGCCGCGCGGCCGCGCACGAACACCGGCACGTCGGCCCCCAGTTCCAGGCCCAGGGCCGCCAGGCGATCGCAGGACAGGGCCAGGCCCCAGAGGTGGTTCAGGGCCACCAGGGTGGTGGCCGCATCGGAACTGCCGCCGCCCAGTCCCCCGCCGAGGGGCAGGCGCTTGTGCACCCGGACCGCGACGCCCCCCGGGTAGCCC
>SR_TP_S13solDRAFT_1000869_pt1 | contig 10490 bp, 8 predicted proteins | sample SodReaTP_S13sol_FD_11159 | JGI IMG/M metagenome (IMG submission 11159) | reverse complement strand
GTCGCGCCCTTCACCGGACGGGTCACCTTGCCGTTCTCGATCAGGTAGGCCTCGGAGGCGGAGAACACGAACTTGCCCGAGGTGATGTCCACCTGGCCACCGCCGAAGTTGACCGCATACAGACCGCGTTCGACGCTTTCCAGGATCTCACCGGGATCCCGGTCACCGGCCAGCATGTAGGTATTGGTCATGCGGGGCATGGGCAGATGGGCATAGGACTCGCGCCGGCCGTTGCCGGTGGCGGCCACGCCCATGAGCCGGGCATTGAGACGATCCTGCATAAAGCCTCGCAGGATGCCGTTCTCGATCAGGGTGTTGTACTGGGTGGGGGTGCCCTCGTCATCCACGTTCAGGGAGCCGCGCCGGCCCGCCAGGGTGCCGTCGTCCACCACGGTGACCCCCTCGGAGGCCACCTTCTGGCCGATGCGCCCGCTGAACACCGAGGTGCCCTTGCGGTTGAAGTCCCCTTCCAGGCCGTGGCCGACGGCCTCGTGGAGCAGGACACCGGGCCAGCCCGGGCCAAGCACCACGGTGAGTGTGCCGGCAGGGGCGTCCACCGCCTCCAGGTTAACCAGGGCCTGGCGCACAGCCTCCCGGGCATAACCCAGGGCGCGCTCTTCATCGATGAAGAATTCATAACCGGAGCGGCCACCACCGCCGGAGGAGGCCTGCTCGCGGCGCCCGCCCTTACCCTCCACGATGACGCTGACACTCAGGCGCACCAGGGGACGCACGTCGGCGGCCAGGGTGCCGTCGGTGTTGGCCACCATGATCACCTCATGCAGGCCATTGAGACTCACCATCACCTGGGTGACCCGGGGGTCCTGGCGGCGGGCCTCGGCGTCCACCCGGTGCAACAGGTCGATCTTGGCCTGCTCGTCCAGGCTGGCCAGGGGGTCCATGGGGGCGTAGAGCTGGTGGGTGGTGGGCTGACTGCGCACCGCCACCTGCCCGCTGGTGTTCTGCCGGGCGATGGCCCGTGCGGCGGAGGAGGCCTCCAGGAGCGTGGGCATGCGGATGTCATCGGAATAGGCGAAGCCGGTCTTGTCACCGCTCAGTGCGCGCACCCCCACGCCCTGTTCGATGTTGTAGCTGCCATCCTTGACGATGCTGTCCTCCAGGGACCAGGACTCGTGGCGGGTGAGCTGAAAGTACAGATCGCCACCATCGATGCCCGGGCCCATGAGCCCGCCCAGCACCCGTTCCAGATCGCCCTCGCCGAGGCCCGCCGGCTCCATGAACTGTTGTTTGGCAATCTGCAGGGTCTGGGACATGCGTGGGAGGTCTCCTGGGATGTTCGGATAGATGCGCCCGGCGCGCACGCCTGGGCTTTCAATTCACATTGGGGCCTCGGGGCAGGCAATTCAACCCGCCGGCCCCGAGGGTATTAGCGGATCGCGCAGCTCAGGCGCCGGTGCTGGAGGCTCGGGAAGCTGCGCCGGATGGAGGCGATGCGCTCCCCGTGCAATTCGCCCAGCACCACCCCGGAACCCCGGGCCAGACGGTCCAGCACCTGGCCCCAGGGATCTACCACCATGCTGTCGCCGTGGGTCTCGCGGCCATTGACGTGGTAGCCCCCCTGGGCCGCCGCCACCAGGTAGATCTGATTCTCGATGGCACGGGCACGGATCAGGGCCTCCCAGTGAGCGCGCCCGGTGATGGCCGTAAAGGCCGCCGGCAGGGCCAACAGATCCATGTCCTGGTCCATCATGCCCCGGAACAGTTCGGGGAAGCGCAGGTCGTAGCACACCGCAATCCCCAGGCGCCCGAAGGGGGTGTCCACCACCACCGGCGCCTCGCCGGGCATGGTGGTCTCGGATTCGTGGTAGGACTCGTCGGCGTCGGGCAGCTGCACATCGAACAGGTGGATCTTGTCATAGCGGGCCACCCGCTCGCCCTGATCGTTGTACACCAGGCAGCTGCCGTATACCCGACCCGGCTCACTGCTCTTGATGGGGATGGTGCCGCCCACCAGCCACAGGCGGTTGCGCCGCGCCTGGTCCGCCAGGAAGTCCTGCAACGGGCCTTCACCATCGGCCTCGGCCACCGAGAGTTTGTCCGCCTCTTCCATGCCCATGAGGGCGAAGTTCTCGGGCAATACCACGAGCTTGGCGCCCGCGGCGGCCGCCTCGCCAATCAGCCGGCTGGCCTCGGAGAGGTTGGCGGTCACATTGGGCCCGGAGGCCATCTGGATGGCAGCAAGCAGGTTCACGGGGGCTTCAGTCTTCATGGGGCCGTCGCTCATGGGTCGTGCGCATGGGAGAGTTCCGTGGCGGGTTTCAGGGGCGGATAACCAGGTCCATCTGTTCCATCAGGGCCGGGTCGGTCTCGATGTCGATGCGGGCCGAGGGGATGCCCAGGGCCACCATCCAGTCGCGCAACTCCGAGGCCCACAGCTCGCCCTGCTCTCCCTCGGGAAAGCGGATCAGCAGAGTACGGCGGGAGTCGGCCTGCAGGGCGGCCACCGTGTCACGCAACGGGGCCAGTTGCACCAGTCCCTCGGCAGTGCGTGGCCGGGACCAGGTGTCCGCATCCAGGCTACGTTCCGGGGTTTGCGCGGGCAATGAGAGCGGGGCCAGTAGACAGGGCAGACACAGGGCCCGAAGCAGGAATCGACGCATGGGGCCACTATACCAACGACGCCCGGTCACGCCTATCCCGCCCGCCTCGGTCGCCACCATCATGACGCCTCGTCCACGGGCTGGGCCACCACCTCCACGCGGGGTTGCGCCCAGGGGCCGGTGATCAGGTACTCCACCCGCGCCGCCTCGTCGATGCGTCGGCCCATGCCCAGAATCTTGTCCATGACAAACACCGCCACACCGCCCACCGGGCCACCCAGGATGAGCCCGGCCACCGGCAGAGCGCTGCCCACACGGGGGGTGACCACCACCTTCTGGTCGTAGTCCCTGGCCACGATCCCGGTACGTCCCTCGATGTTGATGTGTGCTGCGGAACTGGCGATGGCAAGGTTCGAGGTATAGGCATCGCCGTCCACCAGGCGGATGTCTCCGGTCAGGGTGTCAAAGGACAGGCCCCGCTGAAACAGGTCCCGGAAATCCAGGGCCAGGCGGCGGGGAATCATGTTCAGGCTGAACAGGCCCAGCAGACGGCCGGCACCGGGCTCCACCTCCATGAGCCGGCCGTCCTGAAGGTCCACCCGGGCATTGCCCTGCAATCCCTCCCAGGTGAAATGGGTGGCGGCATCGGGCCAGCGCAGCTGACCGTCCAGCCGGGCATTGCCCCGGTCGAATCCGTGGTCGAAGCCCAGGTCCGTGAGTGCCGCACCCACGTCCCCGCTGTTGATGTCAAAACGCAGCTGGGTCTGGTGACGACCCGCAGCGCTTACCCGCCAATCGCCGTTCATGCGCAACTGGGCATGTCCCCGCGCGCTGCCCAGTTGCAGATGGTGTATCTGCAGGCCCTCACGGATGCGGGTGGCCTCCAGGCGCAGGTTGCGAAAGGAACGCCCGTCCAGCACCAGTGAAGCCACCGTGGCCCGAATGCCCGGCAGCTCACGGGGATCGAGACGGGGACCGGCACGCCGGGCATCCCCGGAGGCGGTCTCACCCTGGGCGGTGGCGGCCAGGGCATCCAGATCCAGCAGATCCAGGTTCAGGGTCATGGGCGCGGCCCCGGCCAGATCATGGGGGATATCCAGCCGGCCACTGAGCACCGTCGACAGCACGTTGGCCTCCCAGCGCTGCGCAGAACGGCTGGCCTCGATATGGACATTCGGGATCAGGCGCTCACCACTGCGAAGGCGCCCGATGCGCAGATCCACGGCATCCACCAGCTGTTCAGCCGGTCCATGGACATCCGAACTGCGGGCCGACTGTTGCAGACCCATCCAGTCATCCAGGACCAGCTCATCGAGACGCCCTGCCACCCGCACGCCGCGCTCGGGCATGCGTGCCTCTCCGTCGTTCAGACGCAGCTCTCCCCGGGCGGATCGGCCCGGCGTGGCCGGGCGCAGCAACGCGGAAAAGATCTGCCCATAGGTCACCTGCAGGGGGGTCACATCCCTGGCCGTCAGGGGCACTTCCACCGTCAGGGGCACGGCGCGGGCGGCGGGCTTGTTGAACGGTTCCGGCAGACGGGAGGTGACCCCCTCCAGACGGGATTGCAGACGCAGGATCGTGGCGCCAGCCCCCCCCATGGGGGCCCTGAGACGGGCCTGCCAGAGGGAGCGGCCGGTGAGCTGGTCTCGCAGATAATCCGGCAACACCGACTCGAAGGCACTCACCGGCTGCATACCCTGGGCGCTGACGGTGAGGGTGCCGCCCCGAGGCAGGCTGGCGTCCAGGGTCAGGGCTTCGTCATTGAGCCGGGCGCTCAGTCCACTGGCCTCCACCGTGGCCTCGGTGAAACGCACCTGGCCCTGCACCGACTGGAAATCCACCGGCTGTCCGGCCAGAGACAGGCGGTTGTCCTCCAGGGTCACACTACCCTCGGCACGGGTGGCCCGCGGCCCTCCCGTGCGCCGGCCCAGGGGGATGTGCAGGGACAGGTCCAGCCGGCTGTCACCCTCGGCACGGGTCTCATCCAGCAAGGGGTCCAGGCCGGAGACCAGCGGGCTCTGGCGTACATAACGCAGCATGTCCGCCAAGGCCCCGTCCACACGACCGTCGATCTCCAGGACCGCCGCCTTGAAATCTTCGATAGCCACAGAGGCGTCACTGATCCGCGCATCAAAGATGCTGCCGCTGGCGGACTCCCCACGCATGCCCCGATCATCAAAGATCAGCGTGCCCTGCAGGTCGCTGATGGCCGGCCAGCCGGGCCGGTAATCCAGCACGCCCTCCTCCACCTGCGCCTCCACCCGAAACACCCCCTCGCCATCCTTGAAGGGCAGTTTCACCAGGGGTCCCCGGAACACCAGGCGACCCTCGCGCACCCGTCCGTCGACGATGCTCTCGCTCAGCCACCGGGTGAGATTGGGTGGCATGATGCCCACCGGCAGATAGGTGGCGGTCTGGCTGCCATCCCCATCGGAAAACTCCAGGGCCAGGTCCATGGACGGCTGCGGCCCCAGGTCCAGCTGCATGCGACCCCAAGCCTGTATATCGGCATTATGCAGACGCAGATCCTCGCCGCTGACCTGGTAACCGGCCTCGGTGCGCTCGAAATGCACACGCCCTCCCAGGGCATCCAGCCACAGGCTGTCGGCAAACAGACGCGGCGCATCAAAGCGCAGACCTCGGCTGGCCAGGCTCACCTCGCCACCCTGGTCATCCAGGCTGAAGGCCCCGTCCAGACCCTGGAAACCGGGGATCTTTTCATGGGGACTCATGCCCAGCTCGCGAAACTCCCCCTGCACGCGGGCACGCAGAGGCTCGCCCTCATCGCCCAGGCGCAAGTTGAAACTGGCCTGGGCAATCTCGCCCACCGGCGCCAGGCGCTCGAGCCATTGCCTATGCTCGGGTTTGAGGAGCCGGTCCTGGGCCAGGACCACCGTGCCCAGACGTTCCAATCTCACCCCATCCAGTTCGCCCCAGACCTGGCGCTCCCCGTCTTCATCCCGGTAGTTCATGGACAGTCCCTGGGCCGCGCCCTCCTGGATACGGGCATCATCTACGCGTAATTGCCAGCCATCGGGCTTGCGTTCCCAGAGCACATCGGCCTGGGCATCCAGATCCGTCAGCTGCCTAGGCCCCTGATCGGCGCTTGCTTCCTCGACAGGGCCGCTGCCCGCCTCGGCCGCCGTATCGGATCCCCCCCCGGAGAGTTCTCCAGCGGGTGGGGCAAAGCGCAGCTGCTCCACAGACACGCGTGCGCGCACCCGGTCCAGGTCGCCCCGGGCCAGATGGCCCCAGATCTCGGCACCCAGCACACCGGACTGTGCGTTGAGTTTGCGTGTAAGGCTGTGCTCCGGAAGCTGATCGATGCGCAGGCCCTCGCCTCGCAGATAGAACTGGCCACGCCAGCTCTCCCGCTGCCCCGGATTGCCGCGCACGTCCACTCCCACGGCCAGCCCCTGGCCCAGCTCCCGGGGCATGAACACCTCGCCGGCCAGGCGCAGACGGTCACGCCCCACGTCCAGATGCAGGTTGATGTCATCGAAATGATAATCCAGCACCAGGATCTCGTCGGTGAAGCGCAGACGACTGGACTGGAGCTGGAAGCGGGTGCCGGCGAGCAGGTCCAGGAGCTGCGCGTTCGGGGCCACGCTGTGCTCATCAGGATCAGACGCGCCCAAGCCAGCGCCACTCACGCGCAAGCCGCCTTGGGCATCGCGCTGCAGGTGGACGTCAGCCCCCAGCACACGCACGGAATGCACGCGCAGCTGGCGGTGCCAGAGACTCACCAGCGCACGCACGCCCACGTCCACCTGGGACAGGCGCAACACCGGTTCGTTGGAGGCGTCATTGTAGATGGCCACGCCATCCAGCAGGATGTGCGGTCCAAGAAGTCGCCAGCGGGCATCCAGGGCGCCGATCTCCACCCGGTGCCCCAGCAATTCACCCAGCTCGCCGGCCACCTGCTCCCGGTAGTCCGAGGCCATGGGCAGCGCCAGGCGCAAGGCGGAGACCAGCACCGCCAGCAGGATCAGGACCACGGCCCCGACCCAGATACCGGCGGTCTTGAACCGACTCAGCCAGCCCCGCCATGCACGCACGCCAGGCGGACGCCGACGTGGCGTGCCGGGGGCGTGTTGTGGCTGAGTGTCACTGGACATGCCGGCCTCTGTGTCTGCCGGTCAGAGCAGTACCACGTCGAACTGCTCCTGGGTATAGAGCCCCTCGACCTGGAAACGGATGGGGATGCCGATGAACTCCTGCAGCTGGGCCACGCTGGCGGACTCCTCGTCCAGCAGCAGGTCCACCACCGCCTGGGAGGCCATCACCAGCAACTCCTTGGCATCAAACTGGCGGGCCTCGCGCATGATCTCCCGGAACATCTCGTAGCACACGGTCTCCGCGGACTTGAGGTAACCCCGGCCGGCGCAGGTCACACAGGGCTCGCACAGAATGCGCTCCAGGCTTTCCCGCGTGCGCTTGCGGGTCATCTCCACCAGACCCAGGGGCGAGACCTCGCAGAGCTGGCTCTTGGCGTGATCCTTCTCCATGGCCTTTTCCAGGGCGCGGAAAACCTGGCGCTTGTGTTCATCCTGGGTCATGTCGATAAAGTCGACAATGATGATGCCGCCCAGGTTGCGCAGGCGCAGCTGCCGGGCGATGGCCTGGGCCGCCTCCAGGTTGGTCTTGAAGATGGTCTCTTCCAGATTGCGATGGCCCACGAAGGCGCCGGTGTTGATATCGATGGTGGTCATGGCCTCGGTCTGATCGAAGATCAGGTAGCCGCCGGATTTCAGTTCCACCTTGCGTTCCAGGGCCTTCTGGATCTCATCCTCCACGTTGTAGAGATCGAAGATGGGTCGCTCGCCCGGATAGTGCTCGATACGCCCGATCAGTTCCGGCACATAGGCCTCGGCGAACTCATTGACCTTAAGCATCGTCTCCCGGGAATCGACACGGATCTTCTCCAGCTCCACACCCACCATGTCACGCAGAATGCGCTGGGTCAGCGGCAGATCCATGTACACCTCGGCCCCCGACGGCACCTGGGCGGCCCGCTCGCTGATGGAATGCCAGAGCTTGTGCAGAAAGCGCACGTCGTTGCGCATGGCCTCCTCGCTGGCCACGTCGGCGGCGGTGCGCACGATAAAACCGTGCCCCTGCCCCTGGTCCGCGAGGATGGATTCCATCAGAGCCTTGAGGCGTGCGCGGTCGCTCTCATCCTCGATGCGGGTGGACACCCCCACCGTCGGGTTGTTGGGCATCAGCACCAGGTAGCGGGAGGGCACGGTGATGTAGGTGGTCAGGCGCGCGCCCTTGGTGCCGATGGGATCCTTGATCACCTGCACGAGGATGTCCTGGCCCTCGCGCAGCAGCTTCTGGATCGGCTCGGTGGGCTTGTGCTCACCGTTGGGCAGTTCCTCGCGCTCCACCGGTGCCACGTCCGAGGCATGCAGAAAAGCGGCCCGCTCCAGACCGATGTCCACGAAGGCGGCATCCATGCCCGGTAGCACACGGCTCACCCGGCCCTTGTAGATGTTGCCCACCAGCCCGCGGCGACGGGCGCGCTCCATGTTCAGTTCCACCAGTACGCCATTCTCCACCAGGGCCACGCGGGTCTCCTGAGGGGTGACGTTCATGAGTATCTCGGTGCCCATCATGGTATTCAGGATCCTTGTTCAGAAGCGTTGCGGCCATGGGCCACGCCGAAGGCCGCAAGCAGTTGTCCGGTCTCGTACAGGGGCAGTCCCACCACGCCGGTGTAACTGCCCTCGATGTGTTCCACGAACAGCGCGCCCAGCCCCTGGACGCCGTAGGCGCCGGCCTTGTCGGCGGGCTCGCCGCTGTCCCAGTAGTCACTGATCTGCGCCGGTGACAGGGTGCTAAAACGTACCCGGGTCCGGGAAAGCGTCACGGTCTCCCGATCTGCCTGCTTGATGGCCACGGCGGAGAGCACCTGGTGGGTATTGCCGGAAAGCCTGCCCAGCATGTGCAGGGCATCGTTGCGGTCCACGGGCTTACCCAGTATGGCCCCGTCCAGGGTCACGACGGTATCGGCCCCCAGCACCGGCAGTCCGCTGAGCTGGGCCTTCCATCCGGCCCGGGCCTTGCTCAGGGCCATGCGCCGGGCAAAGTCCTCCGCCGTCTCGCCCTGCAGTGGCGTTTCATCCACGTCCACCGGATGTACCCGGTATGAGACGCCGATCTGGTCCAGCAGCTCGCGGCGGCGAGGGGAAGATGAGGCGAGGATAAGCATAGGGATGAATCAAGATTGAAGGATGAAGGTTGAAGGATGAATCAAAAGACAGGTCTCATTCCACCTTCATCCTTCAACCTTCATCCTTCCGCAAGCTTCACTCCCGGTGATACGGGTGCCCCCTCAACAGACTCCACGCCCGGTAAAGCTGTTCTGCCAGGATCACCCGCACCAGCGGGTGGGGAAAGGTCAGTGACGAGAGGGACCAGGTCAGATCCGCACGGTCGCGGCAGGCGTCGGTAAGCCCTTCGGGGCCACCCACCAGCAGTGCCAGGTCGCGGCCCGAGTGCATCCAGTCGTCCAGACGCTGGGACAGCTGCGTCGTGGAGAAACTTCGACCCCGCTCGTCCAGCGCCACCACGAAGCAATCCCTGGGGATGGCCTCCAGCAGCCGGGCACCTTCCTCTTGGGCAATACGGGCGAGATCGGCGTTCTTGCCGCGCTTGAGGGCGGGGATCTCCCTGAGATTCAGGCTGCATTCCCCGGGCAGACGCCCTGCGTATTCCCCGAAGGCCTCGTTGACCCAGGCGGGCATGCGCTCGCCTACGGCCAGCAGATGAATGCGCATGAGGCGTTAGGGCGCGTGCGCGGACTCAGCCGCGCAGACGCTTGACCTTGCTGACCGCTTCGGATTCCTCGGTGCCCGAAGCGTCGGTGAGCCAGAGCTTTTCCAGGTTGTAGAAATCACGCACCCGGGGCAGCATGACGTGCACCACCACGTCGTTGAGATCCACCAGCACCCACTCGTTATCCCCGCCCCCCTCGACGCCCAGGGGCATCACACCCGCCTCCTTGGCCTTGATCGCCACGGCGTCAGCCAGGGACTTCACGTGACGATCGGAGGTGCCGCTGGCGATCACCATCATGTCGGTAATGGCGGTCTTGCCGCGCACGTCGATGGTCTTGATATCCAGGCCCTTGAGATCTTCCAGGGCCTTGATGACCAGTTCTGTGAGTTGTTCAGTCTGCATGTCTACCCCGTAAACGGATGATGATTCAGGCGTACCGCGCGGCGGTGCCCTGGGTGTTTGTCTGGTCCAGGTAAAGGCCCTGGGCGCGGATGTAATCGAGCACACTGCTCGGCATGAGATAACGGGGGCTCTCGCCCCGGCGCAACATGGCACGAATGGAAGTGGCAGAGATATCCAGCTGGGTCACCGGCTGAAAGTACACCCCACCGGCGGGTGATCGGCGCAGATCCGCGGGGTCCCTTGCCACTGCCTCGTTGACCCAGTCATCGAAATCATGGGAAGCGGGGCTGCCGGGGCGATGGGCCACCACAACGTGAGCCAGCCCCAGGATCTCCTGCCAGCGATGCCAGGAGGTCAATCCGGCAAAGGCATCCATACCCATCATCAGGCACAGGGGCGTCTCCCCGCCCAGCTCTCCCCGCAGGCTTTCCAGGGTGTCCACGCTATAGGAAGGTCCGTCGCGATCCAGCTCGCGGCGATCCACCACGAAACCCGGCTGGTCGTACACCGCGCGCTCCACCATGGCCAGGCGGTGCGTCACGGAAGCCACGGGCGTACGCCGATGGGGCGGGATGCCGCAAGGCACGAAACGCACCTCATCCAGCCCCAGGTGTTCCATCAGCTCCAGTGCCGGGCGCAGATGCCCGAAGTGGATGGGATCGAAGGTGCCGCCGAGGATGCCGATCATGAGGGCAGTGGCTAGTGGCAAGTGGCAAGTGGCAAGGACTGCAGTCCTTGCCACTT
>SR_TP_S13solDRAFT_1000868_pt1 | contig 10501 bp, 14 predicted proteins | sample SodReaTP_S13sol_FD_11159 | JGI IMG/M metagenome (IMG submission 11159) | reverse complement strand
CCGGTGATCGAGACCAGGGCCGCCGGCAGCGAGATCCTCATGACCCCGGCGGAGCGCTACGACATCATCTTCACGCCCCAGACGGCCGGCTCCTTCCCGGTGGAGATCGATTTCTTCGATTACCGGGCGGCCTCCGGGAACCTGCGCAAGATCGGTTCCATCCGTTCCCGCTTCAACATCTCGTGACCCAGGCCGGGTGGCGGCACGCCGCCACCCGGCCTCCCCACGAAGGAGACGTGAGATGACCAGGAAACTGCTCTACCTGTGCGCGGCACTGTTCATGCTGTCCACGGTCCAGGTGCAGGCCTCCCATGCCGATGAGTCCGACTGGAAGCTGCTGGAGGCCGCTTACCAGGGGGATATCACCGAGGCCACCCGACTGATCGAGGCGGGTGCCGACGTGAACCGCGCCCACCGGCCCTGGGGGCTGACCCCGCTGCTGGTGGCCGTGGGTGTGGGTGAACCCATCACGGACCTGCTGCTGCGTGCCGGTGCCGACGTCAACGCCAGGGAACGCGAAGGCGTGACCGTGCTCATGAAGGCCATCCATGGCGGCAAGCCCGAGGTGGTGCATCGCCTGCTCCAGGCCCCGGAACTGTCAGTCGACACCCCCGGCCCCCGGGGCAACACCGCGCTCACCTACGCCACCCTCTACGGTCACGCCGAGATGGTGGAGGCCCTGGTGGCACACGGGGCCGACGTGAACGTGGCCAGGGCCAATGGCACGACACCCAGGGCCATCGCCGACCACATGCACACCCTGGCCCTGGCCATGCCCGACGCCGGTGATCACCACGACCACCACCATGGCGAGATGCACCAGAACCAGGTTGGCCACGGCCACCCCATGCGCACCCGGGCCGAGGCCATCGCCTCCTACACCCGTGTGCTGGCCGCCCTGGACCACGCCGGCGCCGAGAAGGCCCCCCAACAATGCCACCACAACCGTGGCGAACCCCATAACCACAACAATAAACAAAACCACCACGGGCACCATTGAGGCGTCCATTCAGGTGTACAGTCATTGACGCCCCCTAGCGGGGCGTTTTCTTTGCCTGACTGGCGAATCCCCAAAAGCCCAACGCAAAGGCGCGAAGACGCAAAGGAACGCTATAAAGTCATCTGGATAAAAAATCCCCTTGCGATCTTTGCGTCTTCGCGCCTTTGCGTTAAATGCCTTTTAACCAGGTTTATTCGGAATGCATCAAGGCCTAACATGGACCCATGGCCCCACACTCCCACACCCCGCGCGTCGCCCTGTTCATCACCTGCCTGGTGGACCTGTACCGGCCCACGGTGGGTTTTGCCGCGGTGAAGCTGCTGGAGGACGCCGGTTGCCAGGTCTCGGTGCCCGACGCCCAGACCTGTTGCGGGCAGCCCGCCTACAACAGCGGCGACAACGCCACCGCCGCCGCCATTGCCCGGCAGGTGATCGAGGCCTTCGAGGGTTACGACCACACCGTGCTCCCCTCGGGCTCCTGCGCCGGAATGATCCAGTACTTCCCACGCCTGTTCGAGACAGAGCCGGACTGGCAGACCCGCGCCCAGGCACTGGCGGACAAGAGCCATGAACTCATGAGCTTCCTCACCGACGTGTGCGGTGTCGAAACCGTCTCCGCCAGTTATCCCGAGACGGTGACCTACCACGACAGCTGTTCCGGCCTGCGCCAGCTGGGCATCAAGGCGCAGCCCCGGCAACTGCTCGCCGGCGTGGAAGGTCTTGAACTCAAGGAGATGAGCGACGCCGAGGTCTGTTGCGGCTTCGGCGGCACCTTCTGCGTGAAGTACCCGGAGATCTCCGGGCGCATGGTCGCCGACAAGGCGGACAACATCACCGCCACCGGTGCAGGCACCGTCCTGGGCGGCGACCTCGGCTGTCTGCTCAACATCGCCGGCCGCCTCAAGGCCACCGGCAGCCCCATCAAGGTACGCCACGCCGCCGAGGTACTGGCCGGCATGACGGACCTTCCGGGTCTCGGCGATCCTGTCCCGCATCGTCAGGGCACGGGAACACAAAACCCTGACTCTCGCAGAGACGCCAAGGACGCCAAGTGAACCCAATGAATCCTCGATCAACCCCCTGCAGTGTTGCCTTTTCTTGGCGAGCTTGGCGTCTTGGCGAGAACCCCATCCCTTTTTCACCACGAAGCCTTCCAAGGCCTGGTTAAGCGCCATGCCCCAGTCCCGCAGCCACGAATTCAAGACCCGCGCCGTGGAGGCCCTCCACGACGAGACCCTGCGCTCGGCGCTTGCGCGGGCCAAGGATGGCTTCGTGCTCAAGCGCCGGCTCGCCTTCGATGCCCTGCCCGAGTACGAGCAACTGCGCGACCGGGCCGTGGCCATCAAGAACCACACCCTGGAAAACCTGGATCACTACCTGGAGCGTTACGAGGAAGCGGTCATCCGCCAAGGCGGGCATGTGCACTGGGCGCAGGACGCCGAGGACGCACAGCGCATCGTGGTGGAGATCTGCCGCAAGGCGGACGCGAAGTGCGTCACCAAGGGCAAGTCCATGGTGGGCGAAGAGGTGGGCGTGAACGCCGCCCTGGAAGCGGCGGGCATGGAGGTGGTGGAAACAGATCTGGGCGAATACATCATCCAGCTGGCCGGCGAACCGCCCAGCCACATCATCGCCCCGGCGGTGCACAAGACCAAGGGCCAGATATCCGACCTGTTCCACGAACACCACGCCAGGTATGGCCTGACGAAACGGCTCACCGAGATCCCCGACATCGTCAACGAGGCGCGCCAGGTGCTACGCCAGAAGTACCTGGATGCCGACGTGGGCATCACCGGCGCCAACTTCCTCATCGCCGAGACCGGCTCCAACATCATCGTCACCAACGAGGGCAACGGGGATCTCACCAACACCCTGCCCCGGGTGCACATCGTTACCGCCGGTATCGAGAAGGTGGTGCCGAACCTGGAAGACGCCACCACCCTGCTGCGCCTGCTGGCAAGAAGCGCCACCGGCCAGCAGATCACCAGCTACACGACGCTCTCCACCGGCCCGCGCCGGGAAGCCGATACCGACGGCCCCGAGGAATACCACGTGGTACTGGTGGACAACGGGCGCAGCAACATGCTCAAAGATGAGTTCCGGGAGATGTTGCGCTGCATCCGTTGCGGCGCCTGCATGAACCACTGCCCCGTGTACGGCGCCATCGGCGGCCATGCCTACGGCTGGGTCTACCCCGGACCCATGGGTTCCGTGCTCACCCCCATGACCCTGGGCCTGCGCGAGGCGGTGGACCTGCCCAATGCCTGCACCCTCAACGGCCGTTGCGGTGAAGTCTGCCCCGTGCGCATCCCCCTGCCCGACCTGCTGCGCACCCTGCGCCACCGCCAGTTCCAACATCACCTCGGCACCCACCGCGCCCGCTGGTCCCTGGCCCTGTGGGGCTGGCTCGCCAAACGTCCGGGGATTTATCGCAGCGTCACCCGCCTGCAGGCCCGCTCACTCAAATGGCTGGCCAGCAAGGACGGCGTGCTCAAGGCCATGCCCCTGGCCGGCAACTGGTTCAAGGGCGGCCGCGTACTGCCCGCCCCCCAGGGTGAAACCTTCATGGCCGCCTGGCGGCGCCGGGAGAAGAAAACATGAGCGCCGCCCGAGACAAGATACTCGCCAGCATCCGTGCTGGCCTCGGCCGCGGCCCCCTGTCCCAGGCGTCCAGGCACGCCCTGGATGCCCGACTGCAGGGTGCCTCCGCAACTGAGAACCAGATCCTCCCGCAACTGCCAGCTATGGCACCGGCACCGCTGTTCCGCGAACGCCTGGAGGCCGCCGCCGGCACCCTGCAAACCCTGCACGGCGAGGCCTACATCCCCGGCGCCGTGGCCACCTACCTCACCAGCCGCCAGATCACGGGCCCCATCGCCGTGGCCCCGTCCCTACAAGACCTCGACTGGCCCGCCACGGGCCTGGAACCCCGCTTCGGCCGCAGCCACGGCGAGGAACTGCTGTGCGTCAGCCGCGCCTTCTGCGCCATCGCCGAGACCGGCACCCTGGTGCTGCTCTCCGGCCCCGAGAACCCCACCACCCTGAACTTCCTGCCGGACCATCACCTGGTGGTCCTGGATGCCGCGGACGTGGTGCCTCACATCGAAGATGCCTGGACCCGCATCCGCCACCGTGACGCCGCCTGGCCACGCACGGTCAACCTCATCACCGGCCCCTCCCGCACTGCCGACGTGGAACAGACCATCCAGCTGGGCGCCCATGGGCCGAGGAGCCTGCATGTGCTGCTCATCAATTCACCACGGGCTGCGTGACCCACAAGTCGGCCATACCGAATGCCATATTTATGTATGGCACACTAACCGGCGCTCTGCTATGTTCAGAGCATGGGCAAGGACAGCTTTGAGTGGGATCCCGGGAAGGATCTGATCAACCAGGCGAAACACCAGGTTTCATTCGCCGAAGCTCAGCACGCATTCTCCGACCCTCGGCGCGTGATCGCCGAGGACCTGTCGCACAGTCAGGGGGAGAAACGCTACTACTGCTTCGGCAAGGTCCCGAACGGCATCCTGACTGTCCGCTTCACATACCGCCACGGCCTGATCCGAATCATCGGCGCAGGCTACTGGCGCAAAGGCAAACAGATCTATGAGCGCGAAAACCAAATACACCGATGAACCCATTGGCCCGGTCAAGATCATCCCGGATTTCCTGCCGTCACCCGAGGAACTGGTACTCAAGGAAGACACCGTCAAGGTCACCATCGCCCTGAGCCGGGAAAGCGTGGAATTTTTCAAGCACGAGGCCCGCAAACACGACACCCAGTATCAAAAGATGATCCGACGGCTTCTGGATGCCTATGCCACAGCCCATAGCAAGGCGCCAATAGACGGGAAGCCAGCCAAGAGACGGGCCCAGGGTCGGTGACTCGGTTACGTCCAGATGCCAGTTTGTGATACTCATGATTCCTCGTCTGATGGATCATAGATATCGCAAACCAAAGAACAAAGCAGACGGAGAGATTAAAGTCTAATCCCTCCCCTTTTCTCGATCCTGACCACATGCTCACTAGATGGCAGCCCATCACCCGATAGTGCAGCGTCAGCCTAGTACACTGTTAGACAACGCGAAAAGCGAGGGCGCTGGATGGAAGACGATAGAAAGCCTGTGCCGATCTCGAAGTCGGCCGGGGACCATGCCCACACCGTCGCGAAGGCGGGGCTCGGCTCAATTCCGGTTGTCGGTGCGGCGGCCAGTGAGCTGTTTACCTCGATTGTCACGCCGCCCCTGGAGAAGCGACGCAACGTCTGGATGGAAGAGGTCGGGGAGCGCCTCAAGGCCTTGGAGTCCAAGGGAGTAGACATTGAGGCCCTGCGGGATAACGACGAGTTCATAGATATCGTCATGGCTGCAAGTGCGGCTGCAATGAAGACCGCGAGCGCAGAGAAGCGCGAGGCGCTGCGGAACGCCGTGATCAATACGGCCTCGGGGCAGACCCCAGGCGAGTCACTCGCCCAGGTGTTCATCTCGATTGTCGACAGCTTTACAGACTGGCACCTCAAGGTTCTAAAGCTCTTTCAGGATCCGCCGGCTTGGGGCCGCGCGCATGGTCACGATTTCGGGTCGCCGATGACCAGCAGCCTGGCCGGAACTCTGGTTGCAGCCTACCCCGAGCTCAAGGATCGTCGAGGCTTCTACGACCAGGTGTGGAAGGACCTCTACCAGCGCGGACTGGTCAACACGGACAGCCTCTCGGGCATGATGACTGGTTCAGGAGCAATGGCAAGGCGCACCTCCGATCTGGGCGATAGCTTTCTCGCCTTCGTCGAGCTGCCATAGGCGGAGGCGCGTTGTCTAAGCACAACGTTATGTGCTCAATAATGGAGGTGATGAATTATGAGTACTGCTAAAGAAGAGATAAAAGCGCTTCTGGATAAACTCCCTGACGATTGTTCATTGGAAGATGTCCAGTATCACCTATACGTGGTGGAGAAGATCCACAGGGGAATCGAGCGCGCCGAAAAGGAAGGGACGCTTAGCCAGGACGAGGTCGAAAGGAAACTCGGCAAATGGACCTCAAGGTAAAGTGGTCACCGGAGGCAATCGAGGACCTCGAAGCCATCGCCGAATATATCGCACGGGATTCTGAGTATTACGCTCGGGCTGTTGTCACCGAAATATTGTCGATTACACGGAGCACCGGCGAGTTTCCATTGATTGGCCGCATCGTCCCAGAGATTGGGGATGAGCATATTCGAGAGCGATTCATTTACAGTTATCGATTAGTGTATCGGGTCGAATCCGTAAGAATTCTGATTGTGGCAGTGATACATGGGAAACGATTGCTTGAGAATATCGCGGAACGGATCGAAGGCAGCACATAAGGGCGGACTGATCCGGACATCCACTAACCGCAACCACAACTGGTGCACTCATAAGCGCTAACCTCGTCCACGGACCGGGAGACGCACAGCCCACATGAAGCCACGCATCACTGTCATTACACTCGGCGTGACTGACCTGGAGGCGTCACTTCACTTTTATCGGGACGGCCTGGGACTTCACACCGAAGGCATCATCGGCGAGGAGTTCGAACATGGCGCCGTGGTGTTCTTTGAGCTTCAGTCCGGTTTGCGCTTGGCCTTGTGGCCGCGCAGCAGCATCGGCCATGACACCGGGATCCCGGTAGGCCCCGCCAGCCCCACTGAGATGACACTGGGCCACAATGTGGTATCAAAAGCGGAGGTGGATACCGTGATGCAAACGGCCCGGGCCGCCGGAGCGACCATCGTCAAGGCGGCCCATGACACCTTCTGGGGCGGCTACGCCGGCTACTTCCAGGATCCGGACGGTCATCTGTGGGAGGTTGTCTGGAATCCGCAGTGGTCTGATCAGTCGGGCCCGCGCAGCTTGGGTTCATCGTGAATCCGTCTTCTTCGCATCAAGCTTCACCACACCTGAGGAACCCTGTCCCATGCATGGCCCCAGCCCATTGACGAAGCACCCCATGGAAGGCTTCCCCCAGGTGTGCTTCATCAAGAACACGGTGAACAACCCGAACATTCTCATCGGGGATTACACCTACTACGATGACCCGGAGGACTCGGAGAACTTCGAGCGCAACGTCCTCTATCACTTCCCCTTCGTCGGCGACAAACTGATCATCGGCCGATTCTGCGCCATCGCCCGGGGCGTGAAGTTCATCATGAACGGCGCCAATCACAAGCTCTCGGGGATCTCCACCTATCCCTTCCAGATCTTCGCCAACGGCTGGGAGGCATTCGCGCCCTCAGACGATGAATTTCCCCACAAGGGCGATACGGTGATCGGCAACGATGTCTGGATCGGCTACGAGGCGCTGATCATGCCCGGCGTACACATCGGCAACGGGGCCATCGTCTCCGCCCGCGCCGTGGTCACAAATGACGTACCCGCCTACAACATCGTCGGCGGCAATCCAGCCAGGGTGATCCGCCAGCGCTTCAGCAACGCACAGATCGAGACCCTGGAGCACATCGCCTGGTGGGACTGGCCGGTGGAGAAGATCAGCCGGCACCTGGGCCTGATCATGGCGGGCGATGTCGATGCCCTGCGCCGTTGCGCACCCACCGGATAGGGCATGAAGTCATCCCCGCACTCATGGGCATGGCTTGCCCTTGGCCTGAACTTTCTGATTGTCGGGATCCCCTATTGGACGATCCCCTACAACCAGGTCAGCCTGCCGAACGCACTATTCACACCGGCCCTGCTCCTGGTGGCCCTGTCCGCCCTGTTTCTCTGCGCCACACGGACTACCGGCTTGTGGCGGGCGATCTTGTTCTCGGGCGGCGCGATCCCCGCTGCCGTGGTGGCGCGGATCTTCGTTGAGGTAATTCAGCGCCCTACTTCCCATAACCTGTGGCCCTTCGAGGTGGTCATCGCCCTGCTGCTGGCCCTGGTCTGTGCTGGCGCGGGGGCACTCATCGGCTGGCTGATCGCCAGGGCTCTGGGGCATCGCTGAGCTGTAATGGCCTGCTAAGCTACCACCTGTCTGCCTGAATCCCGGAGCACACCGTGTCCTTCATCCGCATCTTCCCCCTCCAGGAAATCGAGAACGCTTCCGATGAACACTTCGGCAAGGGCCAGCCCGCGCGCTGCCATGCCACGGATCGTTTCGATGCCCGGGAGATATATCTCAATGTGAACGAGATCGCCGCCTTCGAGGAATGTCCCCTGTACCTGATCTCAGAACAGGAGACCGACGCCCTGGTTAACGGCATTCGCGTTCGGGTGCACTCGGGCGCCCGCTTCGTGCTGCCTGACGATCCTTCCAGCGAGGAGACTTCATTTCTCGCCCTGCTGGGCCGCGCCGTCAGGGGCGAGGTGGTCGAGATGGAGTTCTCGAGATATCTGGGGGAACTGGGAAAGAAATTGCCCGGATAGAATCAGCCCAGTGACCGCTGGCCTGGTGCATCACTCACCGGCCAGCTTGGGCAGCTTCGGCTCATGTGTGTCACCCAGCCCCATGCTGCCCATGATCTCATCGGCCCATTGGATGGCATCCAGGTCGGCGCTACGGATGTCTTCCCGCGCCAACCCGTTGAACACAATGGCCTCCTCCTCGCCCGCCTCGCTCGCCTTGCTGCAGGCGATGGCCTCCGCCATCGGTCCCTCTCCCTGGAGGATCGCCAGCTTGATGTTGTCATCCAGGGGCAGGGGCGGCACCAGCTGATCCAGCGGACGCTCCATGAGCAGGTCCAGCACGGAAAACATACCAGCGGTGAAATAACTCTGACTGGGGCGCAGCCCCGCAATCTCCGCGAGCCGTTCGCACAAGCGTGCACGACGCAGCGCCAGGTGCATGAGTCCCCGGGGACGATCCTCCATGCCCGCCATGGCCAGCATGCAGACCCAGTTGGAGAGCTGTTTATTGCCCAGCAGGATGACCGCCTGTCTAACCGAATCCAGCTTGCGGCTGAGTCCGAACAGGGGCGAGTTCAAAAGCCGAAGGAGCTTGTAGGAGAGCCCCACGTCTTCGTTGATCACCCGGGCCAGTTCACCGGGATCGGCGTCGGGGTCCTGCAAACGGGCCAGCAGGCGCAACACGCTGAGCTTGCGCGCCGGCAGACTCTGGGTGCGATAGACCCTGGGGCGGCTCAGGAAGTAGCCCTGGAAGAAACGGAAGCCACCGTCGCGCAGGGATTCGTACTGTTCCAGGGTTTCCACCTGTTCGGCCACCAGCAACCGCTTGCCCTCGCCGGCGATGCGCGCCAGGCGGTGGACCTCGGCAAGCTCACGGCCAAGCACGGGGATCTTGACCATGTGCACCCGGGGCAGCAGGGCGTTCTGCTCCTTCGTGCCCGCATAGTCGTCCATGGCCAGGAGATAACCCTTGGCCGCCAGGCGCCGAAGCAACTCGCGGTTTTCCTCCGTGGCCTTCATGTCCGGCGGCAGGTCGAGAATGATGCGCTCGGCGGGGATACCCATGGACTCCATCTGGGCCAGCACACGGGGCGTCATGTTGATCGCCGCCCGGCGGGAACCCACCAGGGCGTCCAGACCGATCTCCGCAAAGGTGCTCAGGATCACCTGTGAGGTTGCGGCATCCGCCTCGGACGGCCGCCAGGAAAGGGATGCCCTGGACCGGAACAGGAGCTCGTAGGCGAAGACACCGAGGTTGTGGTTGTAGATGGGCTGACGGGCAATGTAGAGGCTGCCAAAGGCTGCGTCATCTGCTTGCAGGGTGCTCATGTAGTGTGTCTCCACATTGCGGTCCGGGAGGAGACCGCGATGTTCGGGCTCGCCGTTTTGCCCGTTAGCATATCACCTCGTTCTGGCCACGAGGGGCTGCACACAAGGTCTATGACACAGGTCAATGCCAAGACTGAACCGCCCCGGAAAGCCAATGGCGCTTTCATGATTCGCCAGCTCGGTGCAACATAAACGCGCGTTCGTCTTTCCAACCCAAACCATCGGCCAGACCATGACCTTGCCCGTCCTCTTCGCCCTCGCCCTTACACCGGTTGCGACCGTGTTTCTGTTCCTGGTGATCCTGCGCTGGCCTGCGTCCCGGGCCATGCCCCTGGCCTATGGGGTGACGGCGGCGATCGCACTGCTGCTCTGGGGAACCGACTGGATCGTGGTCGTGGCGGCCTCGCTGCACGGGCTCGTCACCGCCCTGAACATCCTGTTCATCGTGTTCGGCGCCATCCTTTTGCTCTATACCCTGCGCGAATCCGGCGCCATCCAGGTGATCCGCCAGGGCTTCATGGATATCTCGCCGGACAGGCGGATACAGGCCATCATCGTGGCCTGGCTGTTCGGCTCGCTCATCGAGGGGGCGTCTGGCTTCGGTACACCCGCGGCCATCGCTGCACCGCTGCTGGTGGCCATCGGCTTTCCCGCCATGGCCGCGGTGCTCTCGGCGCTGATCATCCAGTCGACACCGGTGTCTTTCGGCGCGGTGGGCACACCCATCCTGGTGGGGGTGAACACCGGGCTTTCCGGGCAGGCCATCGTGGAACGCAGTATCGATGTGCCCTTCTTTCCGGACTACCTCTACGA
>SR_TP_S13solDRAFT_1000867_pt1 | contig 10503 bp, 10 predicted proteins | sample SodReaTP_S13sol_FD_11159 | JGI IMG/M metagenome (IMG submission 11159) | reverse complement strand
CCTGCCGATCGGCTTCTGGGATGAACGCTTGTCCACAGTTGCCGCCGAACGCGCGTTGCTGGAGGCCGACACATCGCGGCGCAGGCGCGCCGAGGTGATTGACCATGTCGCGGCCGGTGTCATCTTGCAAGGCGCGCTGGACAGGCTGGCCGTGTTGCGGCGGGCAATGTGAGGGTGCGTGTTTTGGCACTGGTCCGCGCCTGCCCCCGGATTATCTTGCGCAGAACGCTGATTTCGCCAAGGGCCTGTTCACATGACTGACGCAGTATGGAAACGAGATGAAATTGAAAGCCCGTGCGTCAATGTCTGCGTCATCCATCCAGAATCGCGGCTGTGCACAGGGTGTCTGCGGTCAATAGATGAAATTTCGGGATGGTCGCGGATGACACCGCAGGCGCGTCAGTCTGTCATGGCAGAGCTGCCGACGCGTCAGGCATTGATCGGCAAACGGCGCGGCGGGCGCAAGGGCCGTTTAAGCCGGTCCTAAGCGTATAGCGATTTAACTGAGTTGTTCGGGAGAGCCGCCGCAGCGTGGTAATGTGGTCCGGCTGTGTCGGCATCTGGTTATATCCGGGCGCGACACTGCACAGCGCCTGCCCGGATACGTGATAGTCGGCGCTGGTCCTTAGTCGTTGACCGCGTCCTTCAGGGCTTTTGCCACTGTGACCTTCACGGCCTTATCGGCAGGTTTGGTCATCGTCTCGCCGGTGGCGGGGTTGCGCACCTGGCGTTCAGGGCGTGCGCGGCACATGATCTTGCCAATTCCGGGCAGGGTTACTGCACCGCCTGCCGCGACCTCACGCAGGACAACTGCGGATACCGCATCAATCGCTGCAATTGCAGTTTTCTTGTCGGCACCCATTTCTTCTGCCAGTGCTGCGACAAGCTGGGTCTTGGTCATCGGTTTGGTTGTCATCTTACTCTCCTGATATTGAGTGCGTGGCGCGAATGGCCCTTACACTTGATATTTTCGCTGCGCATCTAGCCCTAGTTTATGTCTGCTGACAATCACCCCGAGGCAAGAAAAAACTGCATTTTGCAAGGAAAATGCCAAATAATCACATTAGAGAAAGGCAGTTTCGTTGAAACTGCGCAGTTTCCGGCTGTGAATCCGCTCCAGCGGCATGTCGCGCAGCGACTCCATTGCGCGAATACCAATGCGCAAATGACGGGCCACCTGGGTCTTGTAGAAGTCGGACGCCATGCCCGGCAGCTTCAGTTCCCCATGTAGCGGTTTGTCTGATACACATAACAACGTGCCGTAGGGGACACGAAAGCGGAACCCGTTGGCGGCGATTGTGGCGCTTTCCATATCCAGCCCGACCGCGCGCGATTGCGACAGGCGTTGCACAGGTCCGGACTGGTCGCGCAATTCCCAGTTGCGGTTGTCGATTGTCGCAACGGTGCCGGTGCGCATGATCTGCTTCAGCGCGTAGCCTTCCAGTTGCGTAATTTCGGCCACGGCGTCTTGCAATGCGATCTGGATTTCGGCCAGTGCGGGAATAGGCACCCAGACGGGCAAATCAGCGTCAAGCACATTGTCCTCGCGCAGATAGGCATGCGCCAGCACGAAATCCCCCAGCGCCTGACTGTTACGCAGGCCCGCGCAATGGCCCACCATCAGCCACGCATGCGGGCGCAGCACGGCAATATGGTCGGTGGCGGTTTTGGCATTGGACGGGCCAACCCCGATATTGACCAGCGTGATTCCGGCCCCGTGTTTGCGCTTCAGGTGGTATGTCGGCATTTGCGGCAGGCGTGCCAGTGTGGGGATGTCCGCATCAGGATCGGTGACTTCCACATTGCCGGGCGCGATGAAGGATGTGTAGCCGCTGTCGGGGTCGCGCAGTTGCGCGCGGGCAAATGCCTCGAATTCATCGACATAGAACTGGTAGTTGGTAAACAGAATGTGGTTCTGGAAGTGTTCGGGCGCTGTGGCCGTATAATGCGCAAGGCGGGCCAGCGAATAATCCACCCGCTGCGCCGTGAACATGGCCAGCGGGCGCGACCCGTCGGCATTGGCCACACGGTCCCCGTTAACAATATCATCATTGGTGGTCGACAGATCCGGCACGTCAAATATATCGCGCAGCGAAAGTGTCATTTCGCCGTTTTCCGGCAGCACGATATCCCCGCGCCCCGCCATGGCAAAATGCAGCGGGATGGGGGTGTCGGACTGGCCAATGCTGACGGGCACATTATGGTTGCGCATCAGCAGCCCGATCTGCTGCTTCAGGTAGTGGCGAAACAGGTCCGGGCGGGTCACGGTCGTCGCATAGGTACCCGGTTCGGCGACATGGCCGAAACTCAGGCGGGAATCAATGCGGTCAAAGCGCGTGGTGACAAGCCTGATTTCGGGGTAAAAGGCGCGGTAGCGGTGTTCGGGCACAGTCCCGCTGGCGGTTTGGTTGAACCCCTGCACCAGAAAATCCAGTGCATCACGATACAGGGCTTCAAGGTGGGCGACCGCCTGTTCGGGGTCGGTGAAAAAGCGGTGCTCAAGCTGCGGCGGTGTCTGGATTGCGGGCGATTGGGTCATGCCTGTTGCGGGCCTTCTTATGTGCTGTCTATGGGCGTTTGACGTTACAGTGCCATTGACGCGGGTTGTGAACAAGCGCTGTGCGCTCGTAAAATCACTCTTTCCCCGTGGCGGGCAATCGTCTAGCGTCCGGCCATGACGACAGCATATATCACCCACCCCGACGCAAAACTGCACCAGACACCCGCCGGTCACCCTGAACAGGTGGACCGGATGGCCGCCCTTGAAACCGCGCTTGGCGGCGCTGAATTTGCCGCCCTTATGCGCCATCACGCGCCACTGGCCAGCGATGTGCAGGTGCTGCGGTGCCACCCCGAAACGTATCTGGACCGTATCCGCCGCGCGATTCCGGCCGCTGGCATATACCAGCTTGATGCCGATACACATGTGTCGAACGGGTCGCTGAATGCGGCTTTGCGCGGGGCGGGCGGGGCCTGTTTGGGCGTCGATCTGGTCATGCGCGGCGATGTGCGCAATGCCTTCGTTGGTATGCGCCCGCCCGGTCACCACGCAGAAACGGCCACACCTATGGGGTTTTGCCTGTTCGGCACTGTGGCCATAGCTGCGCGCCATGCCATGGAACAGCACGGCCTGTCGCGTGTGGCGGTTGTGGATTTCGATGTGCATCACGGCAATGGCACGCAAGATCTGTTGTGGGACGAGTCCCGCGCGTTGTTCGTGTCCAGCCATCAGATGCCGCTTTGGCCCGGCACTGGGGGGGCGGATGAACGCGGTGCGCATGGCAATGTCATCAATGTGCCGCTGGCACCGGGTACGGATGGCGCGACATTCCGGCGTGTTTACGAAGATATCGTGTTGCCACAGTTGGACCGTTTCGCCCCCGAACTGGTGCTGATTTCTGCGGGGTTTGATGCCCATCGGGATGACCCGTTGGCGCAGCTTGAATTGTCGGAACAGGATTTCGCCTGGGTCACCGGCGCGCTGTGCGATATTGCGGCGCGCCATTGTGACGGGCGGGTGGTGTCGGTGCTGGAAGGGGGGTATGATCTGCGTGCGTTGTCCACATCAGTGGCGGCGCATGTGGCAGTCTTGATGGAGCAGCAGGCATGACCGATAAACCCGTTTCCGAAATGAGCTTCGAGGAAGCCCTGCGCGCGCTGGAAGATATTGTCACCCGGCTGGAGCGTGGGGATGTCCCGCTGGAGCAGTCAATCACCCTGTATGAAACCGGCGCGAAGCTGAAAAAACAATGCGAAGAACGTCTGAACGCGGCGCAGATGCGGGTTGAGGCGATTCGCCTGTCTGAAAACGGCACCCCCGAAGGGACGGAGCCGTTTTCCGCATGACAGGCTTCGCCGATCGGCTGGCCGATGCCGCCAGTTTGACCGAGGCACGCTTGCAGGCCGAAATCGCCGCCCAACCTGCCAGCACCATCCGCGATGCCATGGCCTATGCCGCGCGTGGCGGCAAGAAACTGCGCGCGTTTCTGGTGTTGGAAAGTGCGGCCTTGCACGGTGTGGGGGCGGATATTGCCGTTCAGGCCGCCGCCGCGATCGAGGCCGTGCACGCCTATTCGCTGGTGCATGACGATCTGCCCGCAATGGATGATGACAGCCTGCGCCGTGGTCAGCCCACAGTGCATGTGAAATGGGACGAGGCGACGGCCATTCTGGTTGGCGATGCATTGCAGGCGCTGGCCTTCGGGTTGCTTGCCCGCGATGATGCCGCGCCAACCCCGCACGCGCGGCTGGATTTGCTGGCCACGCTCGCGCAGGCATCGGGGGCGGCGGGCATGGTGCTGGGGCAGGCGCTGGATATTGCGGCGGAAACGTCACCCGCACCCCTGACGCTGGCGCAGATCACGCAATTGCAAGCGTGCAAGACCGGCGCGCTTATCGAATGGTCCGCATGTGCGGGGCCGCGCATGGCGGGGGTCGAGTGCGGCGCACTTGCGGCCTATGCCCACGCATTGGGGCTGGCCTTCCAGATTGCCGATGACATTCTGGATGTCGAGGGCGATCCCGCCCTTGCGGGCAAACGCCTGCAAAAGGATCAGGCGGCAGGCAAGGCCACATTTGTGTCGTTGTTGGGGCTGGACGGGGCAAAGGCGCGCGCGCGTGATCTTGTCGCGCAGGCGCAAGCGGCCCTTGACCCATACGGTGCGCAGGCTGATGTGTTGCGACAGGCCGCGCAATTCGTTATCGCACGGCAAACCTGAAGGCCGCGCCTAAGGGAACGTGCCGCGCCGGGGAAAGGAACCGCCATGCCGCAGACACCACTTCTGGATAAAGTGACCTCGCCCGCCGACCTGAAGGGGCTAAGCGATCGTGAATTGCGCCAGCTTGCGGATGAATTGCGCGCCGAAACCATTGCGGTTGTGTCGGAAACCGGCGGCCACTTGGGCGCGGGGCTGGGCGTGGTGGAATTGACCGTGGCGCTGCACGCAGTGTTCGACACCCCGCGCGACCGCCTGATCTGGGACGTGTCGCATCAATGCTACCCGCATAAAATCCTGACCGGACGGCGCGACCGTATGCGGTCGCTTCGCCAAAAGGACGGGTTGTCAGGTTTTACCAAGCGGTCCGAGTCCCCCTATGACCCGTTCGGGGCTGCGCATAGTTCGACCAGCATTTCCGCAGCACTTGGGTTCACCATGGCGCGCGAATTGGGCGGTGCGCCCGATCCCGCGCTGGGCGATGCGATTGCGGTTATCGGCGACGGCTCCATCAGTGCGGGCATGGCCTATGAGGCGCTGAACAACGCAGGCCATCTGGGTCGGCGTATGTTCGTTATCCTGAACGATAATGAAATGTCGATTGCGCCGCCCACAGGGGCGATGTCCAGCTACCTGTCACGGCTGTATGCTGAAAAGCCGGTGCAGGACATCAAGCACGCGATGAAAAACGCCTTCAGCCTGTTGCCGGGGCCGTTTCAGGAAGGGGCGCGCCGGGCCAAGGATTTGCTGAAACACATGACCGTCGGCGGCACCTTGTTCGAGGAGTTGGGCTTCAACTACCTTGGTCCGATTGACGGCCATGATCTGGACCAGTTGCTGTGGGTGCTGCGCACATTGCGCGATCGTGCGGATGAACCCATGCTGATTCATGTCCTGACCAAGAAGGGCAAGGGCTACGCCCCCGCCGAAGGGGCCGCCGACCGCGGGCATGCGCGCGCCAAGTTCGATGTCGTGACCGGCAAGCAGCACAAGGCTGCATCAAATGCGCCAAGCTACACCAAGGTGTTTGCCGAAGCCCTGATCGCCGAGGCGGGGCGCGATGACCGCATCGTGGCCGTTACTGCCGCCATGCCTGACGGAACGGGGCTGGACCTGTTTGCGCAGCGCTTCCCGAACCGCATGTTCGATGTGGCCATTGCCGAACAGCATGGTGTGACCTTTTGTGCGGGGCTGGCGGCAGGGGGCATGAAGCCGTTTTGTGCGATGTATTCGACGTTTCTGCAACGCGGCTATGATCAGGTTGTCCATGATGTGGCCATCCAGCGCCTGCCGGTGCGGTTTGCCATTGACCGTGCGGGATTGGTGGGCGCGGATGGCGCGACCCATGCGGGCAGTTTTGACGTGGCGTTTCTGGCCAATCTGCCCGGTATGGTTGTCATGGCCGCCGCGGATGAGGCCGAACTGGTGCATATGGTCGCCACCGCCGCCGCCCATGATGACGGGCCAATCGCGTTTCGTTTTCCGCGCGGCGAAGGAACGGGCGTGGACATGCCCGAACGCGGGCAGGTGCTGGAAATTGGCAAGGGCCGGATGATCCGCGAAGGATCGCGCGTGGCGATCCTGTCCTTTGGCACCCGCCTGAGCGAGGTTTTGCTGGCCTGCGAATCGCTGGCCGCGAAGGGAATCACCCCCAGCGTTGCCGATGCGCGTTTCGCCAAACCGCTGGATCGTGACCTGATCTTGCGCCTTGCGGCAGACCATGACGCGCTGATCACCATTGAAGAAGGGGCCATTGGCGGCTTTGGCAGCCATGTTGCGCAGTTGCTGGCTGAAGAAGGCGTGTTTGACAGCGGTTTGAAATACCGCTCTATGGTGTTGCCCGATATTTTCATCGATCAAGCCAACCCCCATGACATGTATGCCGCAGCGGCCATGAACGCGCCCGATATTGAAGCGAAAGTTCTGTCCGTTCTGGGTGTCGCGCAGCTTGGCAAACGCGCCTGATTAATGATTTTCTGACCGCAGATGTGTGATGCTACTAGTCAGACGGCTTATTCCATACTATATCAGTCGGGAATAAGGGGGCGTCTTGATGGGTTCGCAACAACAGTTCGCTGCACCACCTGCACCGCAGGACGGGTTCAAGGATGAACGTCACAGCGCGGCGCTGACGCTGCTGCGCGTGCTGATGCGGCAATGTCGCGCCAAAGCCCGGCTGGAACCGTTTGAAGCCTGCGCAGTTTTACAGAATGCCCCACATGAAGGCGCGCAGCCCTATGCCGATGCCTTGTTGCGTGTTCTGGCGCAGGGGTTGGATCATGGGCCGGTTATTCACCGTGTTGGTGCACCGGAATGTTCGTTCGATGAACACTGGCTTATGGCGCTGATGGATGCGATTGCGCGGGATGATCGTGCCAGCACGGCATTTTTGCTGCGCGCGCGCCTTCCCTTGCATTTGCGCAGGCATGTCGGCTGGTTGACAGCGCAGATGATGCAGCGGCTGAACAGTTGATACCCGATTGAATTTCTAAACTTTAGAATCTTTCTAAAAGTTCTTGAAACGCGCGCGCGCCTTACTTATCTTGTGATCAAGCGGGTAGCCAGCAGGGTCGCAAGCCAGTCCCGTGTTGCATAATCCATGATTTGTAAAATGACAGGAGGGTTCCTTATGACCCAGACAGCACAACAACTGACCCCAAGCGCACAAGAAGCCATTTGCGAGGCCTTGAATCAATGCGTTGCAGAAACCGCAGTCACCACCATGTTGGCACAGAATTTTCACTGGAATGTCACTGGCATGGCCTTCGGGCCGCTGCATGACATGTTCCAAAAAATCTATGAGGATCATTTCATCGCGCAGGATGATCTGGCCGAGCGTGTAAAAGCCCTTGGCGGTCATGCCGATGGGCAGCTTGCAGGCATGTTGAAGCGGTCAAAAGTGGCCGAGCATGATGGTCACGCCACTGCCGAAGTGATGGTTGAGACGCTGGCCAAGGCGCAGGACACCGTTGCCGCGACCCTTGCAGGCGCAGCCGCCATCGCCGAGGAGCATGGCGACCTGCTGACGCAGGATCTGGCCATCGCGCGCGGGCAGGTGCATGAAAAATTCGCGTGGCTGCTGCGCGCCCATCTAGGCTGATCGGGGCCTATAGTGGGGGTTTGACGCCCTTCTTCTCGCAGCGTTTGCGATAGGCGTCAGGCCAGTGCCGGTATTTTCCAAGATCGTTTTGCTGATGCATCAGAAGGTCCAGAAAGGCCCTCTGATGCGTTTCTTTTTTCAGCTTCTTGAACATGGATTTCTGTGCCTTGGTCATCGAGCACCCGATGCAGTGACCTTCGCGTTTGAATTTGCACACATCGATGCAAGGAGAGGGGATCTTACTCATTCTGGTGGTCCTGACTGGCCCGAGGGACGGGCAACTGGCTGGGTTATTTGGTCAAAATAAGTTTGCGCGCACGCGTAATGCGCAGGGTATAGAGTTGTCCGTCAAGAAGAATATGCGCAGTTGCGCCCCCGTTTGTCAGTAGGGCCGCGTCGTGGCTGGGCACGGCCATGTCTGTGTGTTCCGCAGGGCGGGGGGGCGTCATGGCGCTGGACGCGTGCTTGTCGGTCATGAATGCGCCGCAAATCTGCTGCGCTGGAACACAAGCCAGTCAGTCAGCTGGGAATGGTCCAGCACACAGGTGCAAGGGTCGCAGCAAATTCGTTCCAGCACATCGTCATGGCACTGGCCGTTCCGGCGGTGGTGGTCGTCGCCCAAGGGCCGTGAAGCGACAGGGTCTGTCTGCACTGCAGCAAAGGTCATGGTCCGCGCCTGAAACTTGTCGGCATCCTTGCCGGTTTTCCGTTGCGCCGGGCTGACCGTCTGGCTGGCTTGGCAGAATTCCTTAAATCTTATCAAAAAGGTCGGAATAGTCAAGCGCTATGCGCAAGTGCTGCCGTCAGTGGCGGGCAAATATGCCCATGGCCACGGCCTGCCCTTTGGGCCGCAAGGCCAGCAAGCCGTCGCGCCGTTCAATAAGGTCGCGGTCCAAGGCGCGCAAAATCGTGGCGCGCGCGCGTTTCTCCGGCCAGCGCAAATGCTCGGTCAGGGCGCGGCGGGTATTTTCCTCGTGCATATCCGGACTGTTCTGGTGGGTGTAAAGATGGGCAACCAATGTTCGGCAATCATGGTCCAGACGTTGCGATGTCCGGCGCAGGGCCTGTGACAGCAGCCCGCGATCTGGTGCCAGCAGGAATGCCAGCGCAAACCAAACGCCAGTCATGGCGGCCATCATGCCGCCGATTGATACATTCCAGTAAACCGCAAGCAGATACCCTGTGACACAGGACAAGACCGACACTGCGACAGCCAGCACCACCATCAGCCACAAGCGCTGCGTCAGCAGATAGGCGGTTGCAGGTGGCACGATAACGAATGCAATGAACAGCACTGCCCCCACTGCGTCAAATGCGGCAACCGCCGTCACGCTCGTCAGGGTCAGGACGGCATAATGCAGCACACCCGGAAACAGCCCAAGCGCCGCAGCAAGTCCGGCATCGAAGGTTGTCAGTTTCAACTCTTTCCAGAATATCACGACGAAGGCCAGATTGACGATAAACACAATGCCAAGGGTCGCCAAAGCCACAGGAATGCGCAGCCCCCCGATTGTCAGCGTGTGCAGCCACACAAAGCCGATCTCGCCCAGCAGCACTGTGTCCACATCAATATGCACATTGCGCGCATTCAGCGAAATCAGGATGACGCCTGCGGCGAATAAGGCGGGAAATATCAGGCCGATGGCGGCGTCCATCTTGACCAGTCCGGACCGCGCCAGGGCTTCGGACAATACCACTGTCAGCAGGCCTGTCAGCGCCGCACCAAGTATCTGGAACGGACCTGTCAGGTGGCCGGTCAGCAACCACACAACAATGATTCCGAACACGATCGAATGGCTGATTGCGTCCGTCAGCATGGAATTGCCGCGCAGCACCAGAAAACTGCCCAGTAGCGCGCCTGATGCGCCGACCAGAATGCCCGTTGTCATGATCATCGCGGGGATTGATGCAAAATAAGCCTCGATCATGGCTTGTCCCCGCTGGTGTGCGTGCCCGACAATGCGCGGGCCTCGGCATGGCCGGCCTTGGTCAGTTCCCAATGCGGGGTCGTCTCGGGCGGGTGGGTGACCTGCCGGATCAGCCCGCGCTGTTCCAGCGCATCAATGTGCTGACCGCGCGGGGGGGCGCCAAGAACAGCGCCCAGCATGCCGCGTTCGGCCTTGTAGCGCGTGTCACCATGGGCGTCTGCCAACCCTTGAAGGGCAGTCAGAACCCGCCCTTCGCTGATGCGCGCGCGCATGGCACGCGCCGCAAGCGCCTGCCAGATCAGCCCGCGCCGGGGGGCGATCAATATGGAAATTACCACAAAAGCAGTCGCAATCAGCACGACAACCGGCCCCGTCGCCAGCCCCCGCGCAGAGGCGCTGATCAATGCGCCCAATGCGCCTGATATGGCCCCCAGAGCTGCCGACAAAACCACCATTGGGCCCAGTGTGCCGGTCCATTGTCGCGCAGCCGCAGCAGGGGCAATCAGCAGCGCGACCATCAACACCACCCCCACCAGTTGCAGCCCGATGACAATAGCGAAGGCCACCATCACCGTCAGCGCGCCTTCGATCCACGTCACGGGCAGGCCTTGGGCGCGCGCGAAATCGGCGTCAAAACTGACCAGCTTGAATTCCTTCCACAGCGCCAGCACCAGCACCAGCGCAGCCAGCCCGCCCGCGCCCATGATCCAAAGATCACTGCGCAGAATTGCGGCCGCCTGCCCGAACAGGAAGGTCATCA
>SR_TP_S13solDRAFT_1000866_pt1 | contig 10522 bp, 8 predicted proteins | sample SodReaTP_S13sol_FD_11159 | JGI IMG/M metagenome (IMG submission 11159) | reverse complement strand
CGGCTTGTCCCCCAGCCAGAGCTCGCACCAGCGCTCCGGGAGCCGACGCGGCAGAAGCTCGGCCAGCGCATTCTTCAGGCGAACCCTGGGCCGCAACCGACGACAGTCGTGAAGATGGCCGGACAGGTCGGTCTCGGGCAGCAGGTCGATCAGGACCGGTTCGCCCGGCGTCCAGTACGACGAGACCTGGAGCATGGCCGGCCCGCTCAGCCCACGGTGAGTGAACAGGATGTTTTCGCGGAACGCCATCCCTCCGGACTCGCTGCAGGTGTCGACGGATATGCCGGCCAGCTCACGCATCTGTGCGAGCTTGCGGCCTTCCAGAACGAACGGCACCAGGGCAGCACGAGTGGGGCGCAACTCGATTCCAAGCTGCTGCGCGAATTCGAAGCCGAAACCGGTTGCGCCCATCTTCGGTATGGAATAGCCGCCAGTGGCGATGACCAGCGACTCGCACCGGATCCCTCCGTTCGGGCCGAACAGTCGGTGCGGTGGCCCGAGCTGTTCGATAACGACCGGCGAGTGCGTTCGCACCTCGACGCCGGCAGCTTCGCATTCGGCCAGCAGCAGGCGCACGATGTCCTTCGAGGAGCGGTCGCAGAACAGCTGGCCGAGCTTCCTTTCGTGATAGGGCACAGCGTACTTCTCGACCAGCCCGATGAAGTCCCGCGGTGTGAACCGGCTCAGCGCCGACTTGCAGAAGTGCGGATTGGCCGAAATGAAGTGTTCCGGGCCGCAGTACATGTTGGTGAAGTTGCAGCGTCCGCCACCCGACATCAGGATCTTCTTGCCGACCCTGTTGGCGTGATCGAGCACCAGCACCGACCGCCCCCGCTGCCCGGCAATCAGCGCACACATCAGTCCGGCGGCCCCGCCGCCGATGATACAGACATCGACGCGCAGCGGATTGCCAGGTGAACCCGTCATGGTGCCACTCCGACCACGTGGCCTGACCGGGAGCCGGCCTCGATACAAACGCAAACCGGCACTTGCCTCACGCCCGCTCGCCTGAGATCATGCCCGGCCTGTCTCAGGGGAGTCGAGTCATGACCGAAGGAAAGATCATCCACAGACCGCGTAAACGCGCCGCCGCGGTCATCTCGCTCGCGTTCATCACACTGCTGTATGCACTCTACAAGCTGGCCAGCCCCGGCTTTCCGTTCTCCCTGTTGCTCGCCCCGGCCATCTTCGGACAGGGTCTGCTTGTTGCGCTGCTCGGGGCCGTTGGCATGGAAGACGGCACGACCGGTCGCATCGCTTTCGCTCTGGCCTGGATTGCCGGTGCACTGGCGCTGTGGTACGTCTACTACAAGCTGGCCTGCTTCCTGCTTTGGCTGTTCGGCCTGTATCAGCCGCTTAAGCCCAGCAGCGACGCCCCGGATGGCGAGCTGGTACGCGACACGGAGGGAGGGTGGGCGATGCGGCTGTTGGTGGTCGCACTCGTTCCCGCGGTGATCGGCGTGTTGTTCTGGCAATCGGCGACCAGCTACGACGGACAGTATTCGCGCCAGCACGACACCGTGCGGGCGGCAGCCGCGGTCGCCTGCCGCGACCATCAGGGCTGCCGGGCAAGGGTCGAATCCCATTTCGAGAAGTGCTTCGATGCTCACTTCGTAGAAAGCGGCCGAAAGTGGCTGCGAACCCGATACGCCGTCGATCGCGAAGCCTTCCGCGCCTGCCTGTTTCCGAAGGAAGCGGCCACGAACCAGTGAGTATCAGGCTGTACTGAACAGTCGTACGGGCTTGAGGTGGCCCAGACCATCCATTTCTCCGACTCCGAGAAACGCAGTCGGACCGTAGATCCGGACCTGACCGCGATGCACCGCTGCCAGGCCGGCCAGGCGCTGACCCTGGGTAATTCTCCTTGCCTGCTGATCCTCGAGTTCGACGGCCGGCAGGTGCTCCAGGGCGCGATCCGGCGGAATCAGCAGGGCATGCGCCTGATCCCGGGTCAGGGTTTCCAGGACCTCGAGCTCAACGGCATCCTGAATACCGAACGGAGCGCTGATCGTGCGCCGCAGACCAGCCAGGTGGGCTCCGCAGCCGATCACCTCACCGATATCCCGTGCCAGGGAGCGAATGTAGGTGCCCTTCGAGCAGCGGACCTGCAAGCGCAGGGTCTCGCCGTCGTAGCGGACCAGCTCGAGTGCATGGATGACGACCGAGCGTGGCGGACGTTCCACCACCTCGCCCCTGCGCGCCAGGTCGTAGAGCCGTTGTCCCTTGTGCTTGAGCGCAGAATGCATCGGCGGCACCTGTTCGATCGGTCCGCGGAAACGATCGAGTACGCTCCCGATTCGCTCCTCGTCGAGCGGTGGAACGGGCCGGCGTTCGATGACTTCTCCCTCGGAATCCTCACTGCTGGTGGTCACTCCCAGGCGGACATCGGCCTCGTAGGACTTGTCGGCATCGAGCAGAAAGCCGGCAACCTTGGTGGCCTGTCCGAAGCAGAGCACCAGCAGCCCGGAGGCCATCGGATCGAGGGTGCCGGTATGACCGGCCTTCTTGATCCCGATCACGCGCTTTGCTCGACCGAGCGCGGCATTGGAAGTGATGCCCGGGGGCTTGTCGAGGAGAAGTATCCCGCTGGGTGTTGTTTGATGGCTCATGCTGTTCGTCAAACCACGGATTTCGCAGATGGACGCGGGCTCTCCTGGCTTCCATGAGACGGATTCGCGGCATCGCCTGGCGGCATGGCAGCCGGACGCTTCAGCATGATCCCTTGACCGGTCGAGCGCAATCTGCGGGCACAGACAACTCAGCCCTTCTTCCTTGCGGCCGCGAGGAGCTGCTCGATTCGGTCGCCGGATTCCGACGAGGTGTCATGCAGGAACTTCAGGGTCGGCGTGAGGCGCAGGCGAATGCGCTTGCCCAGTTCGTGGCGAACCTGGCCGGTGTGTTCATTGAGAAAGCGAACAATCTCCGGCGCCTGCTCGATCTCGAGCACGGCGATATAGACCCTGGCGTGAGACAGGTCGCGAGCAACCTCGACGTCGGTCACGCTGAGCAGTCCGCGCGGAATCTCGTACTCGAATTCGCTGTGCAGGATATCGGCGAGTTCGCGCCGCAGCAGCCCGGCGACGCGTTCAGCCCGGTCGGTGCTCATCAGTCTTCCAGGGTACGCTGTACTTCGATGCGCTCGAAGCACTCGATCTGGTCACCCGGCTTGACGTCGTTGTACTGCTTGACGCCGATACCGCATTCGGTACCCGCCTGGACTTCCTTCGCGTCGTCCTTGAACCGGCGAAGCGATTCGAGTTCGCCCTCGAAGATCACGACGTTGTCGCGCAGTACGCGAATCGGGTTGGCACGCTTGACCACGCCCTCGACAACCAGGCAGCCGGCAATCGCACCCAGCTTGGACGAGCGGAACACATCCTTGACCTCGGCCAGGCCGATGATCTGCTCCTTGGTTTCGGTCCCGAGCAGACCGGAGATCGCCTTCTTGACGTCGTCGATCGCGTTGTAGATCACGCTGTAGTAGTTGAGGTCGAGATCGGCTTCCTGGATGATCTTGCGCGCACTGGCATCGGCACGCACGTTGAAGCCGATGATGATCGCGCCACTGGCCTGGGCCAGGCTGGCATCCGACTCGGTAATGCCACCCACTCCCGAGGCAACGACATTGACCTTGATCTCGTCGTTCGACAGCCGCGTCAGCGCATCCCGCAGGGCTTCGACCGAGCCCTGGACATCGGCCTTGATCACCAGGTTCACGCTCTGCTGCTCCTCGCTGCCCTCGCCCATCTGGTCGAACAGGTTCTGCAGCTTGGCGGCCTGCTTCTCGGCCAGGCGTCCCTCTCGCGCGGATTGCTTGCGCTGTTCGGCCGCTTCCTTGGCCTTGCGTTCGTCCGCCACGGCGAGCACGTCATCGCCGGCGTTCGGCACGCCGGACAGGCCAAGCACCTCGGCCGGGATGGACGGCCCCGCTTCGTCGATCGGCTTGCCGGCCTCGTCGAACATGGCGCGAACACGACCATACTCCTCGCCGGCAAGAATCATGTCACCGCGACGCAGCGTGCCATCCTGAACCAGGATGGTGGCCACCGGGCCGCGTCCCTTGTCGAGCGACGACTCGACCACCACTCCGCGGCAGCGGCGTGACGGCACGGCCTTGAGCTCGAGTACTTCGGATTGCAGCAGGATCGATTCGAGCAGGTTGTCGATGCCGTCCCCGGTCATGGCCGAGACGGGTACGAAAATCTCCTCGCCACCCCAGTCCTCGGGCACGACATCCTCGGCAGCCAGTTCGGACTTGACGCGCTCGGGATCGGCTTCCGGCTTGTCCATCTTGTTGATCGCCACGATCAGCGGCACGCCGGCAGCACGGGCATGCTGGATGGCTTCCTTGGTCTGCGGCATCACGCCATCGTCGGCCGCAACGACCAGAATGACGATATCCGTGGCCTGCGCGCCGCGCGCGCGCATGGCGGTGAAGGCGGCATGGCCCGGTGTATCGAGGAAGGTCACGACGCCGTTGTCGGTTTCCACATGGTAGGCACCGATATGCTGGGTAATGCCGCCCTGCTCGCCGGCGGCCACCTTGGCGCGGCGGATGTAGTCGAGCAACGAGGTCTTGCCGTGGTCGACGTGGCCCATGACGGTGACCACGGGCGGCCGGGGCGCGTACTCGCCTTCGGCGCTGTCCTCCTCGGCCACCAGCTCCTGTTCGATATCCTTCTCGTCGGCCGCCCTTGCCTCGTGGCCCATTTCCTCGACCACCAGAATCGCCGTCTCCTGATCCAGCGGCTGATTGATCGTGACCATGGTGCCCATGTTCATCAGCACCTTGATCAGTTCGCCGGCCTTGACGGCCATCAGCTTGGCCAGCTCGCCGACGGTGATCGTCTCCGGAACTTCGATCTCTCGCTTGACCGGTGCGGTCGGCTTCTGGAAGGCGTGCTCGCCGCCAACGCTGCTGGCTACTCGCGCGGCAGCCCGGGCGCCGCCCTTGCGCTTGGGCTTGCGGCGCTTCGACTTCGGCGCAATGTGCAGCTCTTCACGGCCATAGCGGGTCGCGGCCTCGCCCTTGGCTGCCTTGCCCTTGGCCGCCTTGCGCTCGGCCTCCTTCTGAGCGGCCTGGCGGGCCACCTTTTCCTCGACCTTCTTGAGCGCTTCGGCTTCGGCCCGCTGACGCGCCTCTTCCTTGAGCCGCTCGGCTTCCTCGGCCTCACGCTTTTCGCGCTCTTCCGCTTCCTGGCGGGCCTGCTCCTCGGCTTCGCGCTGGCGGCGCTCGACCTCTTCGCGCTCCTGGCGCTCGGCCTCCTCGCGCTGGCGCTGTGCTTCCTCCAGCGCCTGCTGTGCCGCTTCGCGTTCGGGATCGGCCTGATCCTGCTCGGCAATCTCACGGCGCTTGACGTAGGTGCGACGCTTGCGCACTTCGACGTTGACCGTGCGCGAGGGTGCCGCGCCGCGAGTGCGGGTACGCCCGGCACCGCCACTGGGCACCTTGAGCTCGCTCACGCTCTTGCGCGTCAGTGTGACCTTGCGGGGCTGGGTCGAGTCCTCGGTTTCGGCCTTGCCATGCGACGAGCGAAGGTAGGCGAGCAACTTGATCTTGTCGTCATTGGTCACCTCGGCATCCGGTGCGTCGACCTTGATGCCGGCCTCGTTGAGCTGGGTGACCAGACGATCGACGTCAACGCCCAATACGTCAGCGAGTTGTGCAACAGTGACCTGAGACATGTGTATTCCTCGATCCTCTCTTATTCTTCCGCGAACCAGTGTGCGCGCGCTTTCATGATCAGATCCGCCGCCGTTTCGGCGTCCAGATCCTTGACGTCCTCGAGCTCGTCAACGGCACACTCGGCCAGATCGTCGCGGGTACGAATGCCCTTCTCGGCAAGTCGGTAGGCAATGGTATCGGTCATGCCTTCCAGGTCAAGCAGGTCCTGTTCAGGCTTGTGCTCTTCGAGTTGCTCTTCCGAGGCAATCATCTGCGTGAGCAGTGCATCGCGTGCCCGCTGGCGAAGCTCGGCAACAACGCCCTCGTCGAACTCCTCGATTTCGAGCAGTTCACTTTCCGGCACGTAGGCCACTTCCTCGACATTGGTGAAGCCTTCCTGAACCAGGATGGATGCCACTTCCTCGTCCACGTCGAGCTTCTGCTTGAACATTTCGAGGACCGTGCGTGCCTCCGACTCGCTCTTCTGCTCGGCCTCCTCGATGGTCATCACGTTCAACTGCCAGCCGGAAAGTTCCGAGGCCAGGCGTACGTTCTGGCCGCCGCGGCCGATCGCCTGCGAGAGGTTGTCCTCTTCCACGGCAATGTCCATGCTGCCGGCATCCTCGTCGACGACGATGGAGTGGACTTCGGCCGGAGCCATCGCGTTGATCACGAACTGGGCCGGATTCTCGTCCCACAGAATGATGTCGATGCGCTCACCCGCCAACTCGTTGGAGACGGCCTGTACGCGCGATCCGCGCATACCGACACAGGCACCGATCGGGTCGGTGCGATCGTCGAGCGAGTGCACGGCAATCTTGGCGCGGCGCCCCGGATCGCGCGCGGCCCCCTTGATCTCGATCAGCCCCTGCCCGATCTCCGGCACCTCGAGCTTGAACAGCTCGATCAGGAATTCGTTCATGGTGCGGCTGACGAACAGCTGCGGACCACGCAGTTCCGGACGCACCTCGTAGAGGAAACCGCGAACCCGGTCGTTGACCCGGGCGGTCTCGCCCGGAATGGTATGGCGCGAGGGAATGAACGCCTCTGCGTTCTCACCCAGATCCAGGCTGATGCCGCCCTTTTCCATCCGCTTGATCTGGCCGCTGATCAGTTCACCGACACGGTCCTCGTAGGCTTCCACGACCTTGGCTCGCTCCGCCTGGCGAACCCGCTGCACGATGACCTGCTTGGCCGCCTGGGCGGCGATACGCCCGAATTCGGGCGGCTCCATCGGTTCCTCGATGTAGTCGCCAACCTGCAGCGCTTCGTCATGCTTGCGAGCTTCCGTCAGGCGGATCTGGCGATCTTCCGATTCCAGCTCGGCTTCTTCCTCGTCGTCGGAAATCACTTCCCAGCGCCGGAAGGCCTCGTATTCGCCGGTATCTCGGTCAATGGCAACGCGCACCTCGATGTCTTCGGGATGGCGGCGACGCGCTGCCGACGCCAATGCGGCCTCGATCGCCTCGAAGATCGTCTCGTGTCCAAGGCCCTTCTCGTTCGAGACGGCCTCGACCACCTGCAGGATTTCCTTGCCCTTGTTCATGATTGCCTGATTCCGCAATTGGTCATGTTTCAATACCGTTAATCTCGCTTCTGCGCCAGCAGCGCGTCCATATCCGGAGCAAGCGCAGCGCGCTGCATGTCGGCCACAAGAAGTTCGTGACGCTCACCGTCGATCTCCAGCACCACACGCTCTTCGTCCGCCCTGACGATACGGCCCTTGAACTTGCGCCGGCCTTCGACCGGCACGGACATCGTTACCCGGGCATCCTCGCCGACGAAGCGGGCGAACTGCGAACCGGTAAACAGCGGCCGCTCGATACCGGGCGAAGAGACTTCGAGCGTGTACTGCCCGCTGACCGGGTCCTCGACATCGAGCAGCGCCGACACCTCGTGACTGACGCGCTCGCAATCATCGACTCCGATCCCGACTTCCGGTCGGTCGATATAGAGCCGGATCAGCCGGTTCTTCGGATTGGACAGGTACTCGATTCCGACGAACTCGTAGCCGAGATCTTCGACCAGAGGTGCCAGCAACGCTTCCAGCTTGTCGCTTACAGCCACGCTTGAATGACTCCGGCCCGTAACGAAAAAAGCCCCTATTACCAGGGGCTTTTTTCTTCTCCAATAACCTGGTAGCGGGGGCAGGATTCGAACCTGCGACCTTCGGGTTATGAGCCCGACGAGCTGCCAGACTGCTCCACCCCGCAATCGAATTCGCAATTATAGGATCCAATGCATTCGAATGCAAGCCCGATCCCGAAAATGCGCGCCGCCCAGGAAGCCTTCTCCAAAGGCCGTTCAGGCGCCTCGGTCGTCCACCTGCCGGCGTCGGGGGGTCGAAAGGATATCACGGACGCCACCCACGATGTACAGACTCCAGGTCACAGCGACGACCTCGCCGATCATGCCCAGCCGGCGCACCAGACCCTTGCGCCATCCGAACTTGTCCTCCTTGGTGCGATGGGAAACGCCTTCCACGACGTGAAAGCTCATGCCCCGGCCATGGCGCTTGGCGGTGTGGTTCAGTGCCACCTCGATGCGAAAACCGCGCTTGTGGCGCTGCGGCACGCTGAACCAGATGCGTCGGCTCAACGCCCGCTCGCCGCCGATGATGGGAAACACCCTGAGCAGGCGATTCAGCCACAGCGTCTTGCGGGCGCGGATACCGACATGCATGTCCACCTGCCCCCCGGTCACGGGGCGAATGATGCGGGAGATGGCCTCGTGACTCAGCCCCGTGACATCGGCATCCATGAACAGCAGCACTTCGCTGCACGCCTCGGCGACCCCGGCCTCCAGCGCGGCCGCCTTGCCCCGATTGACCGGCAGCCGCACAACCCGGGCGCCGGCGGAAGCCGCCTGCTCCGACGTGGCATCGTCGGAACCGTCATCGACGACGATGACCTCGTCGACTTCCGGGTGACCAACGACGGCGGCTACCACCTGGCCAACGGTGGCTGCCTCGTTGTAGGCCGCAATCACGACCGAAACCATCGTTTCCTCATGATCAAACCGATCAGCAGATAGGCGGCTATTGCCAGCAGCAGGAAGAGCAGGAAGGTGACTTCGATATGCTCGACCAGCTCCTCGAGCCGTTGTGCCGACCCGACCACACCCCAGGCCAGGCCGGACAGCGCGAGCGTGACCGCTAGCACAGCGGCGAGATTGACGAGGAGCCAGGTCCGCAACGGCATTTCCAGCGCGCCTGCGATGACCTGCGCGGCAATACGCGTCCCGTAAACGAATTTCGACAGAAAGAGCAGGCGCGGGCCGTTGCGCGAGAACAGGCCCTGCAATCGATCGATCGGCCCGGCCGAGTAGCGCCGGCGCAGGCGGTCGACCGCGCCCGACGGCGACCAGCGCCCGAGCAGAAACCAGGCCAGGTCGGACAGCATGGTCGCCAGTGTCGCCACGGCGATGACCAGAATCGGATCGAGCCGCCCGGTCGTGGCCAGGTAGAGCGCCGGCAGCAGCACCAGCTCACCGGCCAGCAGCATTCCGACGAACAACATCAGGTATGGATAGCCGGCAAACAGGTCCAGTAGGGGCTGGAGATTCCCGACCATCTCCTGCATCCATCGCTCCCTGAAATTCGATTCCGGCTGGAAGTTCAACCCGTGATTGTAACCGGTTTGAAACACGCCACCGCATGATTGCCGCGCCGACCGTCCAGGCGGCCTGCCAGGCTGAATGGAAGACGGCGCCGCCATCGCGTGTAGAATCCGGATTCGGAATTCACCACAACACCGACAAGCCAATGAAGCGATTTTTCCTTGCAGCCGCCACGCTGCTCGTCGGCAGCACGCTGGCCCAGACGCCCGACCTCAGGCAGATCATGGCCGACCCGCAGTGGATCAGGCCGCCGGTCGAGCGCAGCTGGTGGCAGCTCGACGGCGAGGCGATCTATTACCTGGTCGAACGCCCGGACAGCGAGCTGCGCGACATTCGCCGCATCGAGCTGGCCAGCGGCGAGGACCGGGTGGTCGACTACGCGGGCCAGGCCGGCATCGACGGTGCCGATCCGGTCCACCACCCGGCGACCGGCCGTGTTGTCTTCGCGCGCGACGGCAACCTGTTCGCCCGCCTGCCCGGACGCGATGACCTGGTCCAGCTGACCCGCAGCAGCGAAACCGACAGCGATCCGGCATTCAGCCCGCAAGGCGATCGCATCATCTTCCGCCGCGGCAGCCAGTGGTGGGCATACGACCTGGTCGATCGACTCAGCGGACCAGTCACCGACCTGCGTTTCGAAGAAGCACCCGATAGCGAGCCGGAAGACGATCTGGCCAGGATGCAACTGCGCCTGTTCGAGAGCCTGCGCGATGCGCTCGAAGACCGGCAGGAGGCCCGTTCGGAGGCGGAGCGGGCCGCGGCCGAAGATCCCAGCCGCTCGGTCGCGCCCTGGTACCTGGACAAAGGCAGGCAGGCGGGCATCTCGCGCCTTTCACCCGACGGCCGCTGGCTGCTGCTGGCCGTCCAGCCGGCCGGCCACGATGCCGGAAAGACCGGACGGATGCCCCACTACGTCACCCAGTCGGGCTATATCGACGTCGAGGACGTACGCACGCGCGTCGGACGCAATGCCCCGGCACCCAGCCAGCTATGGCTGCTCGACCTCGAAAACCGAGAGAAGCACGAGCTGGACCTGGCCGGCCTGCCGGGCATCGACTCAGATCCGCTGGCTGAACTCAAGCAGGAACAGGAAATCGAGCCACTCGGCGAGGGCGAACTGCGCGCGCTCAGCGTCGGCGGCATCGAGTGGCACCCGGATGGCGAACTGGCGGCGGTGCAGCTGCGCGCCATCGACAACAAGGACCGCTGGCTGGCCGTCGTCGATACGACGGCCGACGA
>SR_TP_S13solDRAFT_1000865_pt1 | contig 10522 bp, 7 predicted proteins | sample SodReaTP_S13sol_FD_11159 | JGI IMG/M metagenome (IMG submission 11159) | reverse complement strand
GCCGCGGACAGGAACTGGTCGCCGGGGATGAACAGGATCACGAAATCCGGGGATTCCTTGAACTGGGTCCAGTAGGCCTTGCTGGCCAGTTCCTTCATGCGTTCGCGCACCTTGCGGGCATGGGTCTTCAAATGCTGCTCCCGCAGCTTGTCGTCCGGGGCGTCCACCGCCGCCAGATAGGCGTCCAGGGGGGTCTTGGCATCCACCACCAGCTCACGGGCGTCGGGCATGCGCACGATCATGTCAGGACGCATGGCGCCATCCTCTGTGGCCCGGTGATTCTGCTCCTGGAAATCGCAATGCTCGACCATGCCTGCGAGCTCCGCCAGGCGCTTGAGGGTCATCTCCCCCCATTGACCGCGTACCGTGGGACGTGACAGGGCACGTACCAGGTTGTGGGTCTCTGACTGCAGCCGCTGCTGGCCCTCGGCCATGAGTTTGAGATGCTGGCTCAGGGAGCCGAAGGCCGCCTCCCGGGACTGTTCCATGGCGCGGATCTGAGCCTCGGTCTTTTCCAGGGTCTCGCGGATGGGTTTGACCAGCCCCTCGATGGCCTTTTCCTTCTGGGTCAGGTCGGCACTGGCCTGGACCTGGAATGACTTGAGGTGTTCCTGGGCCAGGCGCAGGAACTCCTCGCTGTTATGGCGCAGCGCCTGTCCCGCCAGGGTGGAGAAGCTGTCCCCCATCTGCTTGCGGCTCTCCTCGAAGGCCGCCGCCCGCTCCTCGCCCCGGCGCTGTTCTGCCGCCAGTTCCGATTCCAGCACCGCCACCTGGCGCTGGGCGCGCAGGCTGGCGATGCCATAACCGAGCAGGGCGCCGATGGCGAGGGCAATGAGGGCGGCGATGATCAGGGTCGTGTCCACGGTGTTTCCTGTTAGAACATTTAGGGTCTGCCGCAGAGGCGCGGAGACGCAGGGTAAAGGCTTAAAAACTTTGACAGGATTTACATGATTAACATGAAGTAAGGGCCTGCGTGGTCCTGATCAAGATGGGTTTAATCCTGTTAATCATGTAAATCCTGTCAGGATCTTTTGTCTTTACTCCACCGCGCCTCTGCGGAAAGAGATCAGCTTTGCCGTTCTTGCGCGACCGGCACCGGTTCATGGGTACCCAGCATCCAGTCGAGGATCTGGCGGGGTTCGCGGATCATGCCGTCGGCGCCCCAGGCCTGGGGGCGCTGGGACTCGTCGATGTAGCCGTACAGGGCGATCAGGGTCGCCATGCCGGCGGCGCGTCCTGCCTGGATGTCCCGTTCGGCATCGCCCACATAGAGGCATTCCACGGGACGGGAGCCGGCCAGTTCACAGGCGTGCCACATGGGAAGGGGATGGGGCTTGCGCTCTTTCACGGTGTCGCCGCTGACGATACAGGCGGCGCGCTCGGTCAGCCCCAGGGATGCCATGAGCGGGTCGGTGAGAAAGGCGGGCTTGTTGGTGACCACGCCCCAGTTCAGCCCCCGTGACTCCAGCCAGGCCAGCAGGGTTTCCATACCGGGGAACAGTTCGGTATCCAGGAACAGGTTCTGGGCGTAGATCTCCAGGAAGCGGGCGCGCAACTCTTCGAACTGTTCACCCTCCGCCTGGGGAAAGGCGAGCTTCACCAAGGCGCTGGAACCATGGGAGACGTGGTTGCGCACCGCGTCAAAGGGCATGGGCTCAAGCCCGTGCTCTCTGGATAGGGCGACTTGCGCCGCGTAGAGATCGGGTGCGGTATCGGCCAGGGTGCCGTCCAGGTCGAACAGCACTGTGCGCCAGGGAAGATCCAGATCGGCCCTCACGCATCCCTCGTGGTGTGCATCAGGTAGTTCACCTGCACATCGTCGTCGAGCCGGTATTCCCGGCTCAGGGGGTTGTAGCCCAGGCCGCCGATGTGTCGGGTCTCGAGATGCGCTGCGCGTACCCAGCGGTTGAGCTCCGAAGGCCTGATGAAGCGGGCGTACTCGTGGGTACCCCGGGGCAGCAGGCGCAGCAGGTATTCGGCGCCGACGATGGCCAGCATGAAGGACCGGGGGTTGCGGTTGATGGTGGAGAAGAACACATGGCCGCCGGGCCTGACCAGCCGGGCACAGGCGCTCACCACCGAGGCCGGGTCCGGCACGTGCTCGAGCATCTCCATGCAGGTGACCACGTCGAAGGCCCCGGGCATCTCCTCGGCCAGCTGTTCCACGGGGACCTGCCGGTAGTCCACCTCGAGCCCGGACTCCAGCAGGTGCATGCGGGCCACCTCCAGGGGCGCCTCGGCCATGTCGATGCCGGTGACCGTAGCGCCACGCCGGGCCATGGATTCGGCCAGGATGCCGCCGCCGCAGCCCACGTCCAGGACCCGCACACCCGCCAGGGGCGCACGGCGTTCCACGTAGTCCAGGCGCAGGGGATTGATTTCGTGCAGGGGCTTGAACTCGCCCTGGGGGTCCCACCAGCGGTGGGCCAGGTCGTCGAACTTGGCCACTTCACGGGGGTCCACGTTGGCTGCGTTTTCGGTCATGGGCATTCTGGGTCCGGGGGAGAGGCTCATCAATTCTACACCGAGGATACGAGCATGGACGCAAGGCCTTGGTATGCGCTGCTAGGCGTTGCTGCTGAGACGCTCCTGCCACAGCGCCGCCTGGGCCCGGATTGCCTCCAGGTCCAGGGTGATAAGCTCACGGTCCTTGAGCAGGGCCTTGCCCGCCACCCAGACATGACTTACCTGGTGGCGGCCCGTGGCATACACCAGGTGCGACAGGGGGTGATAAACGGGTTGGCTCTCGATGTCACCCATATCGACGGCCACCACGTCCGCCGCCTTGCCGGGCTCCAGTGACCCGATCTCCTCGCCCAGGCCCAGGGCCCGGGCGCCATTGAGGGTCGCCATGCGCAGGGCGGCCTGGGCGGGCAGGGCAGCGGCATCTCCCGCCACCCCCTTGGCCAGCAGGGCGGCGGTGCGCATCTCGCCCATCAGGTCCAGGTCGTTGTTGCTGGCGGCCCCGTCGGTGCCCAGGCATACGTTGACCCCGGCATCCAGGAGTTTCTGCACCGGGCAGAAACCGCTGGCCAGCTTGAGGTTGGATTCCGGGCAGTGCAGCACGTGGGCACCGGCCTCGGCCAGGTGCGCGATCTCGGCGTCTTCCAGCTGTGTCATGTGCACGGCGAGCAGGTTGGGCCCCACCAGACCCAGCTGTGCCAGGCGCTCCAGGGGCCGCATGCCGAAACGGGCCATGGATTCCTCCACCTCCTGAGCGGTCTCGTGCACGTGCATGTGCACCGGCAGGTCCAGTTCGTTGGCCAGGGTGCGGATGCGGCTGAGTGGCTCATCGGAAACGGTGTAGGGGGCATGGGGCGCGAAGCAGAAGGACAGCAGCGACTCATTCCTGTGCCGGTCGTAGAGGTCCAGGCCCTTGGCGATGTACTCGTCCGCGTTGTTGGCCCAGGCGGTGGGGAAGTCGATGACAATGAGTCCCAGGGATGCACGCATGCCTGCACGGGTAGCGGCATGGGCGGTGATCTCCGGGAAGAAGTACATGTCGTTAAAACAGGTGATCCCGCCGCGCAGCATCTCCGCCATGGCCAGCTGCGTGCCGTCTTCCACGTACTCGGCCCCCACCCAGCGGCCCTCGGCGGGCCAGATATGGCCCTTGAGCCATTCCATGAGGGGCAGATCGTCCGCCAGGCCACGCATGAGGCTCATGGCTGCATGGGTGTGGGTATTCACCAGTCCAGGGATCAGGGCGTGGTCCGACAGGTCATGGACCGTGGCGGCCTGGTAGCGGGCGTCCGCCTCGGGGGAGGGCAGCAGGTCCACGATGCGACCGGCACGAATGGCCAGGGCGTGATGTTCGAGGACGGTGTCCTGGGGCTCCACGGGGATGATCCAGCGGGCCTTGATGAGGGTGTCGATGGTTTCCATGGCGGGAAACGATACAGGCGGTGCGCCGGGCCCACAACGGCAATCTGGCGGCACGGCACGGATGCAAACCCGTGACCGGGTTCCCCTGCAGGGACTGCCCCCGGGATTGCCGGGGCATACCCGGTTTCCTGGCCGGTATCCGGCCATCCGTAGCGCACCGAAGATGCCTGACGTCTTGTGACAAATGCGATCGGGTCTCATAATCGTTCGCCTACGACATCCATTTTTGCAACTATTTCAGTCAGTTCCAGCGCGCTGACCCACACCAGGCTTCGGCTTTGCCATCCAGAGATGAATCACCCCTCATGCTGAAAAAGATCCATGTCGAACACCTCGTGGTGGGCATGTACGTGAAGGAATTATGTGGATCCTGGATGGAGCACCCCTTCTGGCGAACGAGCTTCCTGCTGGATGACCCTCAGGATATCGCCACCCTTCGTGCCAGCAGCATCAAGGAAGTCTGGATCGATACCGGCCGGGGCCTGGATGTCCTGGCCACCGGGGGCGTGGTCATGGAGGCCCAGAACGATGCCGAGGTGAATGAGGCCCTGGCCCGGGCGGCGGACAGTGCGCGGGCAGAGGCGTCGGTGCCACTGCACGAGGAGCTCAATCGCGCCGCGAAGATATGCGCCAAGGCCAAGCAAGCCATGACCTCCATCTTCAAGGAGGCACGCATGGGCAAGGCCGTGGATACGGTGCTGGCGCGCAGGGTGGTGGAGGAGATTACCGACTCGGTCACCCGCAATGCCGGCGCCCTGATCAGCCTGGCCCGACTGAAGAATGCCGATGACTACACCTACATGCACTCAGTGGCGGTCTGTGCCCTGATGGTCGCCCTGGGCCGCCAGTTGGGGCTGGACTCAACACAGATCCATTCTGCGGGCATCGCCGGGCTGGTCCATGACCTGGGCAAGGCAGCCATGCCTCTGGAGGTGCTCAACAAGCCCGGTAAGCTCAGCGAGCAGGAATTCGCCATCATGAAGACCCATCCCGCCGAGGGTCATCGCATGCTGCTGGAGGCTCCTGAGGGCATCGACCCGGTGGCCCTGGATGTCTGTCTGCATCATCACGAGAAGGTGGATGGTTCCGGCTATCCCGAAGGCCTGGCGGCCGGGGAGATCAGCCTGTTCGCCAAGATGGGGGCGGTCTGCGATGTCTACGACGCGATCACCTCCAACCGACCCTACAAGACAGGCTGGGATCCTTCGGATGCCATTCGCAAGATGGCCGAATGGGCACCAGGCCATTTCGACCAGGAGGTCTTCCAGGCCTTCGTCAAGAGCCTGGGCATCTACCCTGTGGGTTCTCTTGTGCGCCTGGAGTCCGGAAAGCTTGCGGTCGTGGTTGAGCAGTCAAAGCGTTCGCTGCTCAAGCCCGTGGTCAAGGTCTTCTACTCCACCCGTTCCGGCTGCCGGATCGCACCCAAACGGGTGGACCTCTCCGCCCCCCTGTGCCGGGAGACCATCACCGGCCGGGAGAACCCGGATGCCTGGTCATTTCCTGACCTGAACGAGTTGTGGTCGGGATTGCCTCAGGCACCCTGGTAGCCTGAACACCCTGCCTTGGGCAGGCGCCTTAATCAGTCACTCGTCACGGGGTATGAACACCCCCCGTCATTTTTAGATGAAGGAGTAGCCATGGAACCCCTCGAGATCATCACCCAGCCAGGAGTCCTGGAGCAGTACGTGATCCCCTGGACCCTGCGCGTATTGATCGCCCTGGCCATCTGGTTCATCGGCAAGTGGATCGCAGGCAAGGTGACCGATGGGGTCAAGAGGCTCATGAGCAAGACCGGCATGGACCAGATGCTGGTGCAGTTCCTGGGCAACATCCTCTACGCCTTGCTGCTGATCGCAGTGCTCATCGCGGCCCTGGACCATCTGGGCCTGCAGACCACCTCTTTGCTGGCCATTTTCGGTGCCGCCGGCCTGGCCGTGGGCCTGGCCCTCAAGGACTCCCTGTCCAATTTCTCCTCGGGTGTGATGCTGATCCTGTTCCGACCCTTCAAGGTGGGGGACTTCATCGAGGCGGCCGGGACCTCCGGCGTCGTGGAGGAGGTGCGCATCTTCTCCACCATGGTGCGTTCCGGCGACAACCGCCAGATCATCATCCCCAATGGTCAGATCTACGGCGACATCATCATCAACGTCTCTGCCAAGCCCACCCGGCGCATCGACCTGGTGTTCGGCATCGGCTACGACGATGACATCAAGAAGGCCAAGCAGGTGATCGCCGACATCATGGACCAGGACGAGCGCATCCTGCAGGATCCGGCCCCCGCCATCGCGCTCGGCGAACTGGCTGATAACAGTGTCAATTTCAACGTGCGCCCCTGGGTGAAGGCCGCGGACTACTGGCCGGTGCGTGCCGACCTGCTGGAGAACATCAAGCTGGCCTTCGACGCCAACGGCATCAGCATTCCCTACCCCCAGCGGGACGTGCATCTGCATGAGGTGAAGTCCGCCTGAGGCTTCTGGCCATCCCCCGGCAGGCGACTGCCGGGGGATTCTTGTGATCTGGTTTCGAAGCCCGTGGGGCAGGGGTACAATCGCGCCCCATGACACCCAACGATCATGTCCACGATTCCGTACGCGCCGTCCTCTGGGACGGGGCGATCCTCAAGCTCCTGGATCAGCGCCGTCTGCCCCGGGAAAGCCTGTATCTGAACATCCCAGATGCCGCTACCGCCGCCGATGCCATCCGCGAGATGGTGGTGCGCGGTGCGCCGGCCATCGGCATCACCGCGGCCTATGGGGTCGTCCTCGCGGCCCGCAGCAAGCCGGCCGATACCACTGACTGGCTCGCGGCCCTGAGTCCGGACCTGGAACGCCTCGCTGCCTCCCGCCCCACGGCGGTGAACCTTTTCTGGGCCCTCGCCCGCATGAAAGACGTGATCGCGGCGGGCGGGGACGATATGCCGGCTAGACTGGAGCTTGAGGCCCGGCGCATTCACGAGGATGACCTCGCCGCCAATCGGCGCATGGGGGAACTGGGTGCGGCACTCATGGATCCCGCCGAGGCCGTGCTGACCCATTGCAATACCGGCTCTCTTGCCACCGGTGGCTACGGCACGGCCCTGGGGGTGATCCGCAGCGCCTTCGCGGCCAAACGCATCACCAAGGTCTTCGCCGACGAGACCCGACCCTGGCTTCAGGGCGCCCGGCTCACCGCCTGGGAGCTGGTGCAGGATGGCATCCCCGTGGACTTGATCTGCGAGGGGGCCGCAGCCAGCCTCATGCGCGAGGGCCAGGTGGGCTGGGTGGTGGTGGGTGCCGATCGCATCGCGGCCAATGGCGATACCGCCAACAAGATTGGCACCTACGGCCTGGCCGTGCTGGCCCGCCACCACGGGGTGCGTTTCATGGTGGTGGCCCCCACCTCCACCATCGACATGGACACCCCGGACGGGGCCGGCATCCCCATCGAGCAACGTCCCGTCTCCGAGGTCCTGAGCCTGGCCGGCCAGCCCGTGGCCGCAGAAGGGGCCAGTGCCTGGAACCCTGCCTTCGACGTGACCCCGGCAGAGCTGATCGACGCCATCGTCACGGAAAAGGGTGTGGTGGAACGGCCAGATAGGGCGAAAATGACCGCCCTTATGGGAAGGTAGAAGGATGAAGGTAGAAGGATGAATAGGTGACCGCAGACTCCCCCCGGCCATTAATTCAACCTTCAACCTTCTGCCTTCCTCCTTCAGAGCGCCTCTCAGGCGTCCTGCAGGGCGCCTGAGAGGCGCTCTGAGCCCTTATCTCAATCGACCCTAGCCCCCGGGTCGTGGTATTCTTCCCCCTTTGCCAGTCCCGCCACAAAAGAGGGTTTGCCCCGGCATGGCCGAGTTCGCGAAAGAAGTCCTGCACGTCAATCTGGAAGACGAAATGCGCCAGTCCTACCTGGATTACGCCATGAGCGTGATCATAGGCAGGGCACTCCCTGATGTCCGGGACGGCCTCAAACCGGTGCACCGCCGGGTCCTGTATGCCATGCAGGAGCTGGGCAACGACTGGAACAAGCCCTACAAGAAGTCCGCCCGAGTGGTGGGTGACGTGATCGGTAAGTACCACCCCCATGGCGACACGGCGGTGTATGACACCATCGTGCGCATGGCCCAGCCCTTTTCCATGCGCTACATGCTGGTGGATGGCCAGGGTAACTTCGGTTCCGTGGACGGGGATTCCCCCGCCGCCATGCGTTACACCGAGGTGCGCATGGCCAAGCTGGCCCACCAGCTGCTGGCGGACCTGGACAAGGAAACGGTGGATTTCGTCGAGAACTACGACGGCTCCGAGCGTGAACCCACGGTTTTCCCCACCCGCCTGCCCAATCTGCTGATCAACGGTTCCGCGGGCATCGCCGTGGGCATGGCCACCAATATCCCGCCCCACAACATGCGGGAAGTGGTGGATGCCTGTATTGCCCTGATCGACGATTCATCCATCACCATCCCCGGGCTCATGGAATACCTGCCGGGCCCCGACTTCCCCACCGCGGGCATCATCAACGGCGCCACGGGCATTCACGAGGCCTACCACACCGGCCGTGGGCGCATCTATCTGCGTGCCCGTTCCCACGTGGAGGAGGACGAGAACACTGGTCGCCTCACCATCGTGGTCACGGAGCTTCCCTACCAGGTGAACAAGGCCCGGTTGCTGGAGAAGATCGCCGAGCTGGTCAAGGAGAAGAAGCTCGAGGGCATCAGCGAGCTGCGCGATGAGTCCGACAAGGATGGCATGCGCATGGTCATCGAACTCAAGCGGGGCGAGGTCCCCGAGGTCATCCTCAACAACCTCTACCAGCACACCCAGATGCAGAACGTGTTCGGCATCAACATGGTGGCCCTGGTGGATGGCCAGCCCCGCCTGCTGGATCTCAAGCAAGTGCTGGAGGCCTTCCTGCGCCATCGCCGGGAGGTGGTCACACGGCGCACCATCTATGACCTGCGCAAGGCCCGGGAGCGGGCCCATGTCCTGGAAGGCCTGGCCGTGGCCCTGGCCAACATCGACGAGGTCATCGCGCTGATCAAGGCCTCCGCCAACCCCGCCGAGGCCAAGGCCGGTCTGATGGGCAGGGCCTGGAAGTCAGGTGTGGTGGACGAGATGCTCTCCCGTGCCGGCTCGGCCACGTCCCGTCCCGAGGACCTGGATGCCGCCTTTGGCATCCATGACGACGGCTACTACCTCTCCGACGCCCAGGCCCAGGCCATTCTGGACCTGCGCCTGCACCGCCTCACCGGGCTGGAGCAGGAAAAGGTGGTCAGCGAGTACAAGGAGCTGCTGGAGAAGATCGACGACCTCCTGGATATCCTGAGCAGCCCGGACCGGCTGATGCAGGTGATCCGGGACGAACTGCTGGAAGTGCGTGAGCAGTTCGGCGACGAGCGTCGCTCGGAGATCGTCGAGCATCGCCTGGACCTGACCCTGGAAGACCTCATTACCGAGGAAGACGTGGTGGTGACCCTGTCCCACGCCGGCTACGCCAAGTACCAGCCGGTCACGGCCTACCGGGCCCAGAAGCGCGGTGGACGTGGCAAGTCTGCCACCAGCTTCCGGGACGAGGACTTCATCGATCGCCTGGCGGTGTGCAGCACCCACGACACCATTCTGTGTTTCTCCAGCCGCGGCAAGGCCTACTGGCTCAAGGTCTATGAACTGCCCCAGGGCAGCCGTGCCGCCCGGGGCAAGCCCCTGGTCAACCTGCTGCCCCTGGAAGAGAATGAGCGCATCAACGCCATCCTGCCGGTGCGCGAGTATCCCGAAGACCAGTACGTGTTCATGGCCACCAGTTCCGGCACGGTCAAGAAGACCCCGCTGGTGGATTTCTCACGCCCCCGCAGCAACGGCATCATCGCCGTGGATCTGCGCGAGGACGATCACCTGGTGGATGTGGCCGTCACCGACGGCAGTCGTGACGTGATGATGCTCACCTCCGCCGGCAAGGCCATTCGCTTCAGTGAAGAGCACGTGCGACCCATGGGCCGGACCGCCTGCGGTGTTCGCGGTGTGCGCCTCGGGGAGGGTCAGAAGGTGATCTCGTTGATCATCGTCGACGAGGGCACCGTGCTGATCGCCACCGAAAACGGCTACGGCAAGCGCACCCCGCCCGAGGATTTCCCGGTCCACGGCCGTGGTGGACAGGGCGTGATCGCCATCCAGACCAGCGGGCGCAATGGTGCCGTGGTGGGTGCAACCCTGGTGGCCGAGGAAGATGAGGTCATGCTCATCACCGACGGCGGCACCCTGGTGCGTACCCCGGTGGCAGACATCTCCGTGCTGGGCCGCAACACCCAGGGCGTGCGCCTGATCCGCCTGTCCGATGAGGAACATCTCGTCGAACTGGCCCGGGTGGCCGGACTCAACGGCGAGGAAGGCGATGAGGATGACGGCGAAGACGGCGACGAAGAAACCATCGAAGAAGCATGAAATGACTGATCGCGGGTGGTCTGGAAACACCCGCCTCAAACAGACCTTACCCATCACATACTGAGGCCCCCAATGACGCGAGTGTTCAATTTCAGTGCTGGTCCCGCCATGCTGCCCGAGCCAGTGCTCGAACAGGCCCGGGAGGAGATGCTGGACTGGAATGCAACCGGCACGTCAGTGATGGAAATGAGTCACCGGGGCAAGGCCTTCATGTCCATCGCAGA
>SR_TP_S13solDRAFT_1000864_pt1 | contig 10533 bp, 7 predicted proteins | sample SodReaTP_S13sol_FD_11159 | JGI IMG/M metagenome (IMG submission 11159) | reverse complement strand
GCGAGCCGTCAAGCCCGGTGGACGAGACCTACGACGCCTCGTCCGAAGTGGTCATTCCCGGACTGATCAACACCCATCACCACTTCTTCCAGACGCTGACGCGAGCCCATCCCAGCGCCATCAACAAGGAACTGTTCCCCTGGCTCCAAGCGCTCTATCCGATCTGGGCCAAGAACGTCACGCCGGAGACCTTCCGGCTCGGGACGCGCCTTGCCCTCACCGAGTTGCTGATGTCGGGCTGCACCGCCGCCTCGGACCATCACTATCTGTTCCCGGCCGGCCTCGAGAACGCCATGGACATCCAGGTTGAGGAGGCCACCCGTCTCGGCATCCGCATGACGGTGACGCGCGGCTCGATGAACCTCAGCCAGAAGGACGGCGGCCTGCCGCCCGACACGGTCGTGCAGGACGAGGACACAATCCTTGCCGACTGCGAGCGGGTCCTGTCGCGTTATCACGACACGTCCGAGGGCGCGATGATTCAGGTGGCGCTTGCCCCTTGCGCGCCCTTCACCGTCACCAAGCGGCTGATGCGCGAGAGCGTGACGCTGGCCGAGCGCTTCGACTGCCGCCTGCACACGCATCTCGGCGAGACCATCGATGAGGACGACTACTGCCTGCACCACTTCCAGTGCAGACCCGTCGATTATCTCGAGGAATGCGGCTGGCTCAACGAGCGCGTCTGGCTGGCGCACGGCATCCATTTCAACGACGACGAGGTGCGGCGCCTGGGTCACGCCTGCGTCGGCGTCTGCCATTGCCCGACGTCCAACATGACGCTGGCTTCCGGCCAGTGCCGGACGAAGGAGCTTGAGGCTGCGGGATGCCCGGTCGGCCTTGGGGTCGACGGCTCGGCCTCCAACGACAATTCCAATCTGATGGAAAGCCTGCGTCACGCCCTGATGATCAACCGGCTGACCTATGACGCGGCGTCGGTGACCCATTTCGACACCTATCGCTGGGCGACGGAAGGCTCGGCCCGCTGCCTCGGGCGCAAGGATCTCGGGGCCATTGCCATCGGCAAGCAGGCCGATCTTGCCTTCTACCGGCTGGACGAGTTGCGTTTTTCCGGTGCCGGCGATCCGCTCGCCGCGCTGATCCTGTGCGGCGCCCATACGGCGAACCGGGTGATGGTCGCCGGCGACTGGAAGGTGGTCGACGGCCGTCCCGTCCATATCGACATCGAACGCTTGCGCGCCGAGCACGGCGCCGCGGCGAAACGCTTCCTCGAAGCGCTTTGACGACCGGCCCGCAGGGCCCACATGACAGGAGGCCGGGCGATGCGACCGGTCTCCCCGCCTTCGGCCCTTCCATGCGGCAAGGACCGCCACACCAACGAGAGCTGCACGACATGACCGACCTGCCCCGCCGCTTCTGGCACGAGATGACCGCCTTCGACTTCGCCAATGCCGACACTTCGTCGTGGATCGCGGTGCTGCCCGTGGCGGCGATCGAGCAGCACGGCCCGCACCTGCCGGTCTTTACCGACACCTGCATTGCCGAGGGTCAGATCTCGCGCGTGCTGGAACTGCTGCCGCGCGACGTACCGGCGACATTCCTCCCCGTTCAGGCCATCGGCAAGTCCAACGAGCACATCTCCTCGCCCGGCACGCTGACGCTGTCCTGGGAGACGGCGACCCGCGCCTGGATCGAGATCGGCGAAAGCGTCGCCCGCGCCGGCGTGGGCAAGATGGTCCTCGTCACCTCGCATGGCGGCAACGTGCCTCTGATCGACATCGTCGCGCGCGAACTGCGGGTGAAGCATGACATGCTGGTCACCGCGACCGGCTGGTCACGCTTCGGCCAGCCGCACGGCGTCTTCCCGGACGAGGAGTTCACCTACGGCATCCATGGCGGCGACATCGAGACGTCGCTGATGCTCTATCTGCGGCCCGACCTGGTGCACATGCGCAAGGCGGAGGACTTCCGCTCGACCCAGCTCGACTTCCTGCGCGAGTTCAAGCATTTGCGCGGCCATGGGCCGGCCCAGTTCGGCTGGAAGGCGCAGGATCTCAACCCGGCCGGAACGGTCGGAAACGCCGCTGCCGCCACCGCCGCCAAGGGCGAGGCCTCGCTCGACCATGCCGCGCGCGGTTTCGTCGAATTGCTGAAGGACATGCACGCCTTCGATCTCGGCCGGCTGTGGACGCCGGATGGCGAAGCCTGAGGCAGAGGTTCAGCGCAGCGTCGACCAGGACGCGGGATCGAAGCCGATCAGCCAGCGGTCGCCATCGTGATAGATCGGCCGCTTGATCGCCGACGGGTTGTCCAGCAGCGCGGCGAGCGCCCCCTCCTTGTCGGCGGCTTTGGCTTTCGTCTCCTCGGGCAGTTTGCGCCAGGTGGTGCCGCGCGTGTTGACCACGGCCTCCCAGCCGAAGGCCTCGAAGAAGGACCGCAACAGGGCTTCGTCGACGCCCGCCTTCTTGTAGTCGTGAAAGGTGTAGGCAAGGCCGTTCTCGTCGAGAAAACGGCGAGCCTTCTTCACCGTGTCGCAATTGGCTATACCGTAGAGCGTGGCGGCCATGGTCAGGGTTCCTGACAGGAGGGGTTGGCGAGACATCGCCAAGGGTCGCCGCAGGATGGGCGAACGGCACTTGCAGCGTCAAGGCCGGGCGCCCCAGACGTGACCTTCCCGCAAGATGCGGGACGAGCGGACGGCGGCTTGGATGGCACAGAGAAGGACGCCCGCATCCGCGGACGGGCAGGGAATCCGGCAGAGGCTGCGGCTGGCCAGCGGCCTCGTTCTGCTCGCCTTCGCGTTCAGCCACTTCCTCAATCACATGCTCGGCATCTGGTCGCTCGAGGCGATGGAGGCCGGGCGACTGGTTTTCATAGCGCTCTGGCGCAGTCCGCCCGGCGAAATCGTACTGCTCGGCGCCCTGCTGGTGCATGCCGCCCTCGCCCTGTGGAAGACCGCCCGCCGGCGCAGTCTGCGCCTGCCGCCATGGCAATGGGCGCAACTGCTTCTGGGACTGGCGATCCCGTTCCTGCTCATTCCCCATGCCGTCGGCACCGCAGGCCTCGCCCAGCGCTTCGGCTATGAGGACAGTTACCGCAACGTGCTCAGCGTCCTGTGGCCCGGCCTCGTCTTCAACCAGACCCTGCTGATGCTGTTGGTCTGGCTGCACGGCATGATCGGTCTGCATTTCTGGCTGCGCCCGAAGCCGGGCTACGACCCGTTCAAGCCCGCTCTTTTCGCCGTCGCCCTGCTCGTCCCCGTTCTCGCCTCCTGGGGCTGGATCGACGCGGCCCGACGCCTTCGCCTGACGGAAAACCCGCCCTTCCCTCTAACGCCGGAAATGGCCGTCTGGTCGGATCCGCTGATCGCTGCGCTGCGCAACGGTTTCTATGCGCTGGTCGCATTGGCCCTTCTCACCATTGCGGTTCGCGCGCTGCTGCGCCGCCCGCGCAAGTCCATCGAGATCACCTATCCGGGCGACCGGGTGGTGAGGGTTGCACCCGGTCCCACCTTGCTGGAAATCAGCAAGATGAACGGCATCCCCCATGCCGATGTCTGCGGTGGCCGCGCCCGCTGCTCGACATGCCGAACCCGCATTCTCGGCGGCCTCGACACGTTGCCCGCTCCTTCCGCGTCCGAAGCGAAGGTGCTCACCCGCATCAGCGCAGGCGAGGATATCCGCCTTGCCTGCCAGGTGCGACCGGAAGCCCCGCTGAAGGTCCAGCCCTTGGTGCCGGCAAGCGGCGCGGCGCGCGTCGCCGGATCGGACGGCGATGCCTATCACTGGGGCGTCGAGCAGCCGGCCGCGATCCTGTTCGTCGATCTGCGGAATTTCACCGGCCTTGCGGAGCACCGGCTTTCCTACGACGTCGTCTTCCTCCTCAACCGTTATCTCGGCGAAACCGCCAAAGCAGTCGAAACCTGCGGCGGCTATGTCGACAAGTTTATCGGCGACGGCGTCATGGCGATCTTCGGCATGAAGGACGGGCTGCAGGCCGGCTGTCGCAACGCGCTCGCAGCGACAAACGCCATCGCGGAAACCATGGAGCGGCTCAACATCGAACTGGGGCCGCAACTGAACGCGCCGCTCAGGGTCGGGATGGGCCTGCATGCCGGCCCGGTGATCCTGGGGCGCATCGGCGCGGTGAGCGGCAACGGTGCCAGCGCCCGGATCACCGCGCTTGGCGACGTCGTCAATATCGCAAGCCGGCTGGAGACGGCGACAAAAGAACTGGGACACAGCCTCGTCGTCTCGAGCGCCGTGCTGGAGGCCGCCGGCTACACCTGCAACATTGCCGGGAAAACCGAGATCGCGGTCAGGGGGCGGCGCGAACCGCTCGACGTTTTCGCTCTCGACCCGCCGGCCTGCCTGGTCGATACTCTGACCGGACACAGCTCCCCTCCCGCCTGAATCAGGTCTCCCCCATGTCGCGACAGTATTCTTCCCAGGAAATGCTTGCCCGTCTCGTTGCCTTTCCGACGGTCTCCTCCAACAGCAATCTCGATCTCATCGATTTCGTCGAAACCTATCTGGCGGAGCACGGCATCGCCGCGCAGCGCGTGCCCGACGCCACCGGCACCAAGGCCGCGCTGCATGCCGTGATCGGCCCGCACAAGGACGGGGGCGTGGCGCTGTCCGCCCACACCGACGTCGTACCTGTCGATGGACAGGCCTGGAGCAGCGACCCGTTCGTCCTGCGCGAGGCCGATGGCCGACTCTATGGCCGCGGCACCTGCGATATGAAGGGCTTCGCCGCCGTGGCACTGGCCGCCGTGCCGCAGATGATCGCCGCACCGTTGACCCGTCCCATCCACATCGCCCTGTCCTACGACGAGGAAGTGGGCTGCATCGGCGCACCTCCGATGATCGATTCGATGCTGCGCTCCGGCCCCAAGCCGTCGATGGTCGTGGTCGGCGAACCCAGCAACATGCGCGTCATCACCGCGCATAAGGGAACAGCGGTCATCCGCGTGACCGTGCGCGGCCACTCGGTTCACTCCAGCCAGTGGGACCGCGGCGTCTCGGCCATAGCCAATGCCGCCCGCATCATCTCCTGGCTCGACGATCGCACCCGCGAGAACCAGCGGGCCGCCGATCCGGCGCTTGCGATGGACCCGCCCTTCACGACCCTTCATTGCGGCGTGATCGAGGGCGGCACGGCAGCCAATATCGTTTCGCGCTCCTGCTCCTTCTTCTGCGACATCCGCACCATCCCCGGCGACACGCGGGAAGCCTGGCTCAAACGGCTGGAGACCTTCATCCGCACCGAGGTCGAGCCGGGCATGCATGCCGTCCACGCCGACACGGGAGTGACCGTCGAGAAACTCGCCTACGCTCCCGCCCTCAGCGAGGAGCAGGACGGACCGGCCGAAGCGCTCGCCCGCCGACTGACCGGCGACAACGGCCGGCACATGGTGGTCTACGGCACCGAGGCCGGACAGTTTCAGGAACGCGGCATTTCCGCGGTCGTCTGCGGCCCCGGTTCGATCGACCAGGCCCATCAGCCCGACGAATACATCGAGACGACGGAGATCGTCGCAGCGGACGGATTCGTGTCGCGGCTCATCGCCGACATGTGCCGTTAGGGCAACCTGGACAGGGCTGCCTGCGAACGTTCAGGTCATCCACAGGCGCCCGATGCTTGTGCAAGGGGTGCGCGGCAAGCCTTGCACAAGGAATGGCGCGGGCTCGGGATGATGCTTCCGTCGCGACTTCCGCAATTCCTCTCTTTCGCGCCCAGCGCGTGCTGGACTGTCGCTTTCGACATTGCTTAGATGCAGGCTTGTGAACCGCATCAACGCGGTCTGTCGGATAGGATCGGATGCACCGGTCCACAGACAGGGCATCCGATAAACGGGGCATCCGACAAAACGACAAAGTCATGAGGGGACCATGCGCATCAAAACGACACTCGCGACGGCAGCGCTCATCGCATCGCTGATGGGGACGGCCGCATCGGCGGAGACTCTCCGATATGCCTTCCAAGGCACCTTGAACCAGCTCGATCCCTACTCGCTGAACGAGACATTCACGCTCGGCACGCTCGGCAATGTCTACGAGGGACTGACCCGGCGGGCGCCCGATCTCACCATCGAACCGGCTCTCGCCGAGCGCTGGGAGGTTCTCGAACCGACCCGCTGGCGCTTCTATCTGCGCAAGGGCGTCAAGTTCCACAATGGCAATGACTTCACGGCCGACGACGTGGTCTTCTCCGCCGAGCGCGTGCGCTCGGAAGGCTCCGACCTCACCACCCGCATCGGCGCCGACGTGAAGGTCGAGAAGGTTGACGACCATACGGTCGACTTCGTGCTGACCGGGCCGAATCCCATTCTCCATTACGAATGGGACACCTGGTACATCATGGACAAGGAGTGGACCGAGGAGAACAACGCGACCAAGGTCACCTCGGCCTCCGACACGACCCCGAACCACGCCTCGCTGCATGCCAACGGCACAGGCTCCTACAAGCTGGTGACCCACGAGCCGGGCGTGAGAACCACCTTCGAGAAGAACGAAGACTGGTGGGACAAGGTTGCCGGCAACATCGACAAGGTCGAGTTTACGCCGATCGGCTCCGACGCGACCCGCGTTGCGGCTCTCCTGTCCGGCGAGCTCGACATGGTGTTCCCGATCCCGGTGCAGGACATCAAGCGCGTCGAGGACAGCCCGCAGACCAAGGCGCTGACCGGGCCGGAACTGCGCACGATCTTCCTCGGCTTCGACCAGAAGCGCGACGAGCTTCTCTATTCCAGCGTGAAGGGCAAGAACCCGTTCCAGGACGTGCGGGTGCGCAAGGCCTTCTACCAGGCCATCGACATGGACGCGATCCGCGACAAGGTCATGCGCGGACTGTCGACCCCCTCGGCCCTGCTCATCTCGCCGTTCCAGTATTCGCGCTCGGACGAGTTCACGCGCCATCCCTATGACCCGGAGGCCTCCAAGGCCCTGCTCGCCGAGGCCGGCTATGCGGACGGCTTCTCCGTCGGCATGGACTGCCCGAACGACCGCTACGTCAACGACGAGGCGATCTGCCAGGCGGTTGCCTCCTTCCTCGCGCGCGTCGGCATCAAGGTCGAGCTCAACGCCCAGCCCAAGGCGCAGTATTTCGCCAAGGTGCTCGCCTCAAACGGCTACGACACGTCGTTCTACCTGCTCGGCTGGACGCCCGGCTCCTTCGACAGTTGGAACGTGCTGCACAACATCACCGGCTGCCGCGACGACAAGGGCAAAGGCGGCCCGTTCAACCTCGGCGGATACTGCAATCCGAAGGTGGACGAACTGGCGGCCAAGATCCTGGTCGAGAACGACCCGGCCGCACGCGACGAACTGATCGCCCAGGCCTTCACCATCGTGCATGAGGATGTGTCGCACATCCCGCTGCACCAGCAGGCCCTGGCCTGGGGTGTCGCCGAGAATGTGGACGTCGTGCAGCGTGCCGACGATCAGTTCCACTACCGCTGGGTCGTGAAGAAGTAGCACCGGCCCCCGCCAGTCCTGCAGCCCGGACCCCCGTTCCGGGCTGCAGCTTTTTCGGCAAACCCGACCGATGGCGCACGAAATACCCGGCCGGCCCATCGACGCAGCCAAACCGGAACCGACGGCCAAAGGCCGAGGCACCTGACGCAGAGGCCCCATGCTCGCCTTCACCATCCGCCGCCTCCTGCAGGCCGTCGTGGTCATGCTTGTCGTGGCCCTGATCTCGTTCACCCTGTTCCGCTTCGTCGGCGACCCCGTCAACCAGATGGTCGGCGTCGAGACGACCCCCGAGCAGCGCGAAGCGCTGCGGGAACGTCTCGGCCTCAACGACCCGGTCCTCGTCCAGTTCGGCCGCTTCATCACCAAGGCCGCCCAGTTCGACTTCGGCACCTCCTACCAGTTTCGCCAGCCGGTGGCCGAACTGATCGGACGCCGCCTGCCGGCGACCCTGGAGCTGTCCTTCGTCTCGGCGGTCCTCGCCCTGCTGGTCGGCATCCCTATGGGCGTCTATACCGGCCTGCACCGCGACAGTTGGCTGTCCAAGCTGTTCCTGTCGATTTCGCTGATCGGCATTTCGCTGCCGACCTTCTTCATCGGCATCCTGCTGATCTTCATCTTCGCGGTCACCCTGCAATGGCTGCCGAGCTTCGGGCGCGGCGAGGTCGTACAAGTCGGCTGGTGGTCGACCGGGCTGCTGACCTGGAGCGGCATCAAGGCCCTGATCCTGCCCGCCATCACCCTCGGTCTGTTCCAGATGACGCTGATCATGCGTCTCGTTCGCTCCGAAATGCTCGAGGTTATCCGCACGGATTACATCAAGTTCGCCCGGGCGCGCGGCCTGCGGGAGCGCACCATCAACTTCCGCCATGCGCTGAAGAACACGCTGGTTCCGGTGATCACCATCACCGGCCTGCAGCTCGGCTCAATCATCGCCTTCGCCATCATCACCGAGACGGTGTTCCAGTGGCCGGGCATGGGCCTGCTGTTCCTGCAGGCGGTGCAGAATGTCGACATCCCGATCATGGCGGCCTATCTCATGCTGATTGCCTTCCTGTTCGTGACCATCAACCTGATCGTCGATCTGCTGTATTTCCGCGTCGACCCGCGCCTGCGGGTCGAGCGTGCAGCCCATTAGGAGGCGACGATGACCACCGTCACCGACAAGACGCCGGACAGGCAGGAGCCGGCCGCTCCCGGCCGGATCGCCCGCGTCCTCGACAGCGACATCTTCCACTCCTTCTGGCGGTCGAAGGTGACCGTGCTGTCGGCGTTCATCACGCTTCTCTTCATCATCGGCGCCGCCTTCGCTCCCTGGCTCGCTCCGCACAATCCCTTCGACCTTGCCACCATCTCGATCCTCGATGCACGGTTGCCGCCGATCGGCATGGAATATCATGATCCGAGCTATCTGCTCGGCACCGACGACCAGGGCCGCGACGTCTTTTCCGGTATCCTCTACGGTGCCCGCATCTCGCTCGCCGTCGGCTTCCTGTCGGTGGTCTTCGCCGCCATCGTCGGCGTGTTGCTCGGCCTGATCGCCGGCTATGTCGGCGGCAAGGTCGATGCCATCATCATGCGCATCGCCGAAGTCCAGCTCACCTTCCCCGCCATCCTGATCGCCCTGCTGGTTGACGGCGTCGCCCGCGCCCTCGTCGGCAATCTCGACCGGGAACGCTATGCCTTCTGGATCCTGGTCTTTTCGATCGCGCTGTCCTTCTGGGTACAGTTCGCCCGCACAGTGCGCGGTTCGACCCTGGTGGAGCGCAACAAGGAATACGTCCAGGCCGCAAGGCTGATCGGCATCCCGCCCTTCCTGATCATGATCCGCCACGTGCTGCCCAACGTCATCGGACCGGTGCTGGTTATCGCCACGATCAACCTGGGCCTTGCCATCATCACCGAGGCGACGCTGTCCTTCCTCGGCGTCGGCATTCCGCCCACCCAGCCCTCGCTGGGGACGCTGGTGCGGATCGGCAACGATTTCCTGTTCTCGGGCGAGTGGTGGATCGCCATGTTCCCCGGCTGCGCGCTGGCCATCTTGGTGCTGGCGGTGAACCTGCTCGGCGACTGGTTGCGCGATGCCTTGAACCCGAAGTTGCGCTGACATCAACACGCACGAAGACGGCGGATCATGACCGGACAACCCCTCCTTTCCGTGAAAGACATCAGGGTCGAGTTCCCGTCCCGCCGCGGCGTGCTGACGGCGATCGACGGCGTCTCCTTCGACCTGCGCGAAGGCGAGGTGCTGGGCGTCGTCGGCGAATCCGGTGCGGGCAAGTCCCTCACCGGAACCGCGGTGATCGGCTTGCTCGAGCCGCCCGGCCGCATCGCCGGCGGTGAGATCCGCCTGAAGGGCGAACGCATCGACAACCTGCCCCCCGCCGCGATGCGAAAGCTGCGCGGCAAGCGCATCGGCATGGTGTTCCAGGACCCGCTGACCAGTCTCAATCCGCTCTTCACCATCGGCGACCAGATCATCGAGACGATCATGACGCACCTGCCGGTCTCCGAGCGGGAAGCGCGGGACCGGGCGGTGGCGCTGCTGGAGGAAGTCGGGATCCCGGCGGCCGGACAGCGCCTGTCCGCCTATCCGCACCAGTTTTCCGGCGGCATGCGCCAGCGCGTCGTCATTGCCCTTGCCCTGTGCGCCGAGCCGGAACTGGTGATCGCGGACGAACCGACCACCGCACTCGACGTGTCGGTGCAATCGCAGATCATCCGCCTGTTGCAGCGCGTGTGCCGCGATCACGGCACGGCAGTGATGCTGATCACTCACGACATGGGCGTCATCGCCGAGACCGCCGACCGGGTTGCGGTGATGTATTCCGGCCGCATTGCCGAGATCGGGCCGGTCAGGGACGTCATCAAGTCGCCGAGCCACCCCTATACGATCGGCCTGATGGGCGCGATTCCCTCGCTCACCGGCGATCACGACCGGTTGACGCAGATCCCAGGTTCGATGCCGCGGCTCGATTCCATTCCCACCGGCTGCGCCTTCAATCCGCGCTGCGCACTGACCATGGACCGCTGCCGGGTGGAGCGGCCTGACCTCATTCCGGCCGGCGAAAGCCAGGCCGCCTGCTGGAAACTGCTGGAG
>SR_TP_S13solDRAFT_1000863_pt1 | contig 10534 bp, 9 predicted proteins | sample SodReaTP_S13sol_FD_11159 | JGI IMG/M metagenome (IMG submission 11159) | reverse complement strand
GAATATGGCGGAGAGAGAGGGATTCGAACCCTCGATGGGCTTTTGACCCATACTCCCTTAGCAGGGGAGCGCCTTCGACCACTCGGCCATCTCTCCGGAGTTGATACACGTGGAGGCCTGACTGCAAGTCAGGCGCGTAGGATACCCGCCACTCCCTGGCAGGTAAAGGTTTGGGCTTCAGGCGGCTCAGTTGCCGCCGGTGGCCTGGCCTTCGTCACCCTCGTTCTTGATGCGCTCGTAGATCTCTTCACGATGCACGGCCACATCCTTGGGGGCATTGATGCCGATGCGCACCTGGTTGCCCTTTACGCCCAGCACAGTCACGGAGACCTGGTCTCCAATCATCAGGGTTTCGCCGACACGGCGGGTCAAAATCAACATAGTCCTTACTCCATTGCTCCAATCACCAAAGTCCAATGGCCGCACATCGTTGTGCGACACTCCTTGTGCCCCGAACCGGCCGCAGTCGTTTCAAGCTCCCTGCTGCGGTTTTTCCAGTTCGAAGGCGTCGTGCAAGGCCCTGACACCCAGTTCCAGGTATTTCTCATCCACCACCACGGAGACCTTGATCTCCGAGGTGGAAATCATGCGGATGTTGATACCCTCTTTGGCCAGGGCCTTGAACATCTTGCTGGCGATGCCGGCGTGGGAACGCATGCCCACGCCCACCAGCGAAATCTTGACAATCTTGGGATCGCCTGACACCTGTCGCGCGCCCAGTTCGGCGGACAGGCCCTTGAGAATGCCCAGGGCCTTGTCGAAGTCGTTGCGGTGCACCGTGAAGGTGAAGTCCGTGGTCGCATCGGCGCCCACGTTCTGCACGATCATGTCCACCTCGATGTTGGCATCCGAGATAGGGCCCAGGATGCGGTAGGCCACGCCGGGCTGGTCCGGTACACCCAGTATAGTCAGCTGGGCCTCGTTCTGATTGAACGCGATGCCTGAAATCAGCGCCTGTTCCATGCCTTCTTCCTCGAACGTGATCAGTGTGCCGGGGCCATCCTTGAAGGAGGACAGCACGCGCAAGGGCACGTTGTACTTGCCGGCGAATTCCACCGAGCGGATCTGCAGCACCTTGGAGCCGAGGCTGGCCATCTCCAGCATCTCCTCGAAAGTGATGCGCTCCAGGCGCCGGGCGTTGGGCACGACGCGGGGGTCGGTGGTGTAGACCCCGTCCACGTCGGTGTAGATCTGGCACTCATCGGCCTTCAGCGCCGCGGCCAGGGCCACGGCGGTGGTGTCGGAGCCGCCCCGGCCCAGGGTGGTGATGTTGCCGTGTTCGTCCACACCCTGGAAGCCGGCCACCACAACCACGCGCCCGTCGGCCAGATCCCGACGCACCCGGGCGCCGTCGATGTCGCGGATGCGCGCCTTGTTGTGGGCACTGTCGGTGAGGATGTGCACCTGGGCGCCGGTGTAGGAGCGCGCCGGGCAGCCCCGGGCCTCCAGCGCCATGGCCAGCAGGGCGATGGTGACCTGCTCACCGGTTGACAGCAGCACGTCCAGCTCGCGGCCCTCGATGCGGGGATTGATGGCGCGGGCCAGGCCCAGCAGGCGATCGGTCTCGCCGCTCATGGCGGAGACCACCACCACCACCTCGTGGCCATCCTTGCGATAGGCCAGCACCTTGTCGGCCACGTGCTGGATGCGCTCCACAGAGCCCACCGAGGTGCCGCCGTATTTCTGTACGATCAATGCCATGTGTGTGCCTGCATCAGGCGGTTATTGTGCGCTGCCGCAAATCCGGCCGCCATTAAACACGAAACCGCCGTAATTATGAAGAAAATCTTTCAGCCCAGCCGTTCGCGGACCCAGTCGGGCACCGAGGCCAGCGCACCGGGCAGTCCCGAGGGGTCGGTGCCGCCGGCCATGGCCATGTCCGGCCGTCCGCCGCCCTTGCCACCCACCTGCTGGGCCACGGCATTGACCAGTTCACCGGCCTTCAGGCGCGCGGTCTGGCCCTGGGTCACGCCGGCCACCAGGCTCACCTTGCCGTCCTTGACCGTGGCCAGCACCACGGCGGCCTCGCCCAGCTTGTTCTTGAGCTGGTCCACGGTGTCGCGCAGGGACTTGGGATCGGCGCCTTCCAGGTTGGCGGCCAGCACCTTGATGCCGTTCACCTCCACGGCCTGATCGGCGAGGCTGGAACCGGCGGCGCTGGCCAGCTTGCCCTTGAGGGCCTCCAGTTCCTTTTCCAGCTGGCGGCTGCGCTCCACGAGCAGGGCGACCTTCTCGTCCAGGTCGCCGCGGCCGGCCTTGACCATCTCCGCGATGCGGGAGAGGTTCTTTTCCGTCTCGCCGATGTAGTTCAGGGCGTTCTCGCCGGTGACCGCCTCGATGCGGCGGATGCCCGAGGCCACGCCGGACTCGGAGAGGATCTTGAACACGCCGATGTCGCCGGTGCGACGCACGTGGGTGCCGCCGCAAAGCTCCGTGGAGAAGCCGCCCATGGACAGCACCCGCACCTCATCGCCGTATTTCTCGCCGAACAGGGCCATCGCCCCGGACTCCAGGGCCTGGTCGATGGGCATGATGCGCGCCTCGGCCTCGGCATTGGCGCGGATGGCCTCATTGACGCGGCGCTCGATGCGCTCCAGTTCCTCGGCGCTCACGGGCTGGAAATGGGAGAAGTCGAAACGCAGACGGTCGGGGGCCACCAGGGAGCCCTTCTGCTGCACGTGATCGCCCAGGATCTCCCGCAATGCGGCGTGCATCAGGTGGGTGGCGGAATGGTTCAGGACCACCGCCTGGCGGCGGGCCTGGTTGACCTTCGCACCCAGCACGTCGCCCTGGGCAATGCGCCCTTCCACCACGCGACCCATGTGGGCGTGGGCGGCGCCGTGCTTGCGGGTGTCGGTGACCTCGAAGATCACGCCCTCGGCGAGCAACTCGCCGGTATCACCCACCTGGCCGCCGGATTCTGCGTAGAAAGGCGTCTCATCGAGCACCACCAGACCGTGCTCGCCGGATGCCAGTGCGTCCACGGGTTCGCCGTCCTTAAACAGGGCGGTGACCCGGCCCTGTCCATCCAGGTGTTCGTAGCCGGTGAAGGCACTCTCGCCCTCGATCTTGAGTTTGCGGTGGTAGTCCGCATCGAAGTGGCTGGCGGCCCGGGCGCGCTCGCGCTGAATCTCCATCTCCGCCTCGAAACCGGCCATGTCCAGGGTCAGGCCCCGCTCCCGGGCGATGTCGCCGGTCAGGTCCACGGGGAAGCCGTAGGTGTCGTAGAGCACGAAGATGGTCTTGCCGGGGATCTCGGTGCCCTTGAGCCCGTCGATGTCCTCTTCCAGGATGCGCAGGCCCTTCTCCAGGGTCTCGGCGAAGCGCTCCTCTTCCTGGCGCAGCACCCGCTCCACCATGGGCTGGGCCTTGACCAGCTCCGGGTAGGCCTCGCCCATCTCGGCCACCAGGGGGCCCACCAGACGGTGGAAGAAGGGCTCATCCAGGCCCAGCTTGTGGCCGTGACGGGCGGCGCGGCGGATGATCCGGCGCAGCACGTAGCCGCGGCCCTCGTTGGCGGGCATGACGCCGTCGGCCACCAGGAAGCTGCAGGAGCGGATGTGATCGGCGATCACCCGCAGGGAAGGGCTCGTGGGATCCGCGCCCTTCGCCATGTCACGGATGGCGCGGATCAGGTTCTGGAACAGGTCGATCTCGTAGTTGGAGTGCACGCCCTGCATGACGGCGGCCAGACGCTCCAGGCCCATGCCGGTGTCCACCGAGGGACGCGGCAGCGGGGTCAGGGTGCCGTCCTTGGCCCGGTCGTACTGCATGAACACCAGGTTCCAGATCTCGATGTAGCGGTCGCCGTCCGCCTCGGGGGTGCCGGGCGGGCCGCCGGGAACCTCGGGGCCGTGGTCGTAGAAGATCTCGGTACAGGGGCCGCAGGGGCCGGTATCGCCCATGGACCAGAAGTTGTCCGAGGCGCCGATGCGGGAGAAACGCTCGGGATTGACGCCCACGTCCTTGAGCCAGATGTCGGCAGCCTCGTCGTCCTCCTCGAACACCGTGACCCAGAGCTTTTCCTCGGGCAGCTTGAGTACCTGGGTGAGGTACTCCCAGGCGTACTGGATGGCCTCGCGCTTGAAGTAGTCGCCGAAGCTGAAGTTGCCCAGCATCTCGAAGAAGGTGTGGTGACGTGCGGTGTAGCCCACGTTTTCGAGATCATTGTGCTTGCCGCCGGCGCGCACGCAGCGCTGGGAGCTGGTGGCGCGCACGTAAGGGCGCTGCTCACGACCCAGGAAGACATCCTTGAACTGCACCATGCCGGCATTGGTGAACAACAGGGTGGGATCGTTGCCCGGGATCAGCGGGCTCGAAGGCACCACCTCGTGGCCCTTGGACCTGAAGTATTCGAGGAAGCTCGTTCTTAAGTCGGCGCTTTTCATAAAGGTCTCGGTGTGAATCCAATTCAAGATTCAAGATTCAAAGGGACAGACCTCGCAAGCTCATCGGCCTTTGAATCTTGAATCTTGAATCATCTTTTCAGGGCCCGCCGCACCAGGTCGGCGGAGAAACCACGATATTGCAGGAAGCGGGCCCGTTTCGCCCATTCCCGGGCATCTTCGGGGGGCAAGTCGCCGAAGCGCCGATGCAAGGCCTCCTCGGCAAGCTGCTGCCAGTCGGCCCCGGCGGCGGCAATACCCGCCTCAGACTCGGACTCCCCAATGCCCCGTTCGCGCAACTCGGCGGCGATACGCACCGGACCGTAACCCTGTTGGACCCGGTGGCGCACGAAGGTTTCCACGAAACGCGCGTCGCTCTGGTATCGCTGCGCCGCGAGCCGGTCCAGGGCCTCGTCCAGTGCCTCGGGCTCATGGCCCTTGTGGGCAAGCTTGCGACGCAGCTCCGAGCGGCTGTGCTCGCGGCGCGCCAGGAGTCGCACGCCGTCGGCGTAGGGATCGCCCGGCTCAGCGGGGTCCTCAGGCCTCCGCCGATTCCGCCTCATCCGCCTTGGCCGACCGCTTGGGCAGGTGCTTCTCGCGGATCTGGCGCTCGATCTCCCCGGCCATCTCCGGGTGCTCCTTGAGGAAGGTGCGGGCGTTGTCCTTGCCCTGGCCGATGCGCTCGCCATTGTAGCTGTACCAGGCGCCGGACTTGTCCACGATGCCGTCCTGCACGCCGATGTCGATGACCTCGCCGAGGCGCGAGATGCCCTCGCCGTAGAGGATCTCGAACTCCGCCTGCTTGAAGGGCGGGGCCACCTTGTTCTTGACCACCTTCACCCGGGTCTCGTTGCCGATCACCTCGTCGCCCTTCTTGATGGCGCCGGTGCGGCGGATGTCCAGACGCACGGAGGCGTAGAACTTGAGCGCGTTGCCGCCGGTGGTGGTCTCGGGGTTGCCGAACATGACGCCGATCTTCATGCGGATCTGGTTGATGAAGATCACCAGCGTATTGGAGCGCTTGATGTTGGCGGTCAGCTTGCGCAGGGCCTGGGACATGAGGCGGGCCTGCAGGCCCACGTGGGCATCGCCCATCTCGCCCTCGATCTCCGCCTTGGGCGTGAGCGCGGCCACCGAGTCCACCACCACCACGTCCACGGCGCCGGAGCGCACCAGCATGTCGGCGATCTCCAGGGCCTGTTCGCCGGTGTCCGGCTGGGAGACCAGCAGGTCGTCCACGTTCACGCCCAGCTTCTCGGCGTAGCCCGGATCCAGGGCGTGCTCGGCGTCCACGAACGCGGCCGTACCGCCCTGCTTCTGGCACTCGGCGATCACCTGCAGGGTCAGCGTGGTCTTGCCCGAGGATTCAGGGCCGTAGATCTCCACCACGCGGCCCTTGGGCAGGCCGCCGATGCCCAGCGCGATGTCGAGTGCCAGGGAACCGGTGGAAATGGCCTCCACGTCGCGCACGGCGGTGCTGTCGCCCATGCGCATCACGGCGCCCTTGCCGAACTGACGCTCGATCTGCCCGAGTGCGGCGGACAGGGCCTTCTTGCGGTTTTCGTCCACGGTGTTTCCTCGCAATCTGTTGGGTGCCCTGGAGGGTCAGGACACTAGATGGTGTGTCGGCGGCATCCGGGGGACACCAAACCCCGGATTATCCCATAGAACCGGAGCGCTCCGAAAGCGAGCCCGGTGGCGCGCCCTGCAGGGGATAGGTTTTGAGCACCTCGTAACCCTGTCCGGGCCGGGAGCACACCAGGCAGAAGGCCTTTGCCTGCCAGGTGAGGCCGGGCGGATCCACCCCGGGCAGACGGCCGTTCATGCGGCGGATCAGGGTGATGTGGGCATGAAAGGGACACGGGTCGGGGCGAACGCCGCAGTCCCGCAGGACCCCGGCCAGATCGCCGGCCAGGGTCGAGAGCGCCGCCGGGCAGTCCGCGGGGCCGGTCCAGAGCAGCCCCCGTTTGAACACGCCGAGCCGGTCGAGCGGCAGGCTGAAGGGTTCGCCCCGCACCCGGGCCGCCGCCTGCTCCAGGCAGGTTCGGGTCTCGGCGTCCACGTCGCCGGCGAAGGCCAGGGTCAGGTGCAGGTTTCTCGCAGCCGTGGGTCGCCCACCCGGCCGGGGCAGGGCATCCCGCCAGCCGGCCAGGGCCGCGCGCGCTTCATCCGAGGGCCAGAGGGCGAAGAACAGTCGCTGGGGTGTGTCCAGGGTCTCTTCCATGAGTCCTCCCGTAAGTCATCGACGAGCATTCAAAACACAGGCTAGCATGCAAAGGACGCAATGAGGGCGAGCAGGGAACGCGATGTCGTTGTGTTTCGATCAGAGACCTTCTAAACCTTGGCGCATCCCTTCGAGTCCTGGGCGGGTTGCTTGCATACCTTCTCTGAAATCAGACGTTCAGGACGACAGCCGCGCCAGCAAGCCCTCCAGGGCCGCCGCCACGGCCTGCCGTCGCACGGCCTCCCGGTCGCCCGGGAACAGGAAGCGTCGCGCCTCGGTCTCGCGACCCTTGCCGGCCCAGGCCAGCCACACGGTGCCCACCGGTTTCTCGGGGCTTCCGCCGCCAGGACCTGCAATGCCGCTGACCGCCAAGGCCGCCTCGGCATCGCTGACGTTCAGGGCACCCTCGGCCATGGCCCGCACGGTCGCTTCACTGACCGCGCCATGGACCTCGATGATCCCGGCCGGCACGCCCAGCAGTTGCGTCTTGGCGGCATTGCTGTAGGTCACCAGCCCCCGCTCGAACCAGGCGGAGCTGCCGGCGATATCCGTGAGCAGCTTGGCGATCCAGCCGCCGGTGCAGGACTCGGCGGTGGCGAGCCTCAGGCCGGCCATGCCCAGGGCCTGCCCCGTGTCCCGGGCCAGCCCGGCGAGCGCCTCATCCCCGGGAACCACGAGCTCAGTCCAGCATGCGGAGAATCCGGGCACCCACCAGGAAACCCTGCCCCTCGGATTCCTCGCGGACCACCTCCACCTCGGCACGCAGGGGTCGGACCAGGGTGTTCTCGGGGCTCACGGTGGCCTCCAGGATGGCGCCGGCCCCGAAGGAACGGCCCGCGTGGAAGGAAAAGCCCTGGGCACTCAGGTCACGCCCCTCGGCACTCAGTACCTCACCCGTGGCCTTGTGCCGCAATTGCACGGTACAGTCGATCTGCATGCGATGGAAATCCCGCTTCTCCTCGTAGTCCCGGCTCATGCCACCTCCCCTGTTGTTCGCCCGCATGGCGGGCTGTTTTGGCTTCCGGGAACTGTAGCCCCATCCCGCCCGGCAGGGAAAGGCCGGACGGGCGGGGAACGGACAGGCGTCAGAGGAAGTCGGGCAGATGGCTGCGAATGGTGTCCACGTCGTGGGTGGTGAGGTTCTTGTCCAGCTCTCCGACGATGGACTTCTGGGTCACGCTGTTCATGCACTGGCGCAAAGTACCCAGGAAGGCGGGGGCGGCCACGATGTAGAGCTTTTCGAACACGCCCGTGGCCCGGGCGTTGTTGAGTCGGTCGCACAGCACCTTGGCAAAACGCACTGCCTCCTGCTTCTTGGGCGGCACCTCCTTGCCCATGGCATGGCGGCCGTCGCCGCTGCTGTCGTAGGCGCGCCCCGGTCGATCGGAGTTGAGATCCTGCTCGTGGAGACGCCCCTCGGGATGGCTGAAGTCTTCCACCTCCTGCAGGGCACTGAAGGACTTCTCGGCGCTGAAGATCCGGGCGCGGCTGGCGTCTGCGACAATCACCCAAGTGGTCATGCGGTCACCTCCTTCAAGGTTTGCGAAACAGCACACGAAAAAGCGGCGCGCCATGGGGCAGCGCCGCGAGAATCAAACAACCATGAAATCAGCAGGATGGCGGAAAAACATCATGCCGGCTCGAGACCTGGGGCAGGCTGACAACACAGCATGGACGCCGTGCGCCGAAGATCCCGAGTAACCACGAAAGTGCCCTTCATATGTGCTGAATATAGTCCTTTACCCGAAACCCACCAGCCCCCTCGTGCAGGAATCCGGGCTGTCCTTGATCCCGGTCAGGTCATGTAGAATTCCCGCCCATGTCCAGCACCCCCGCCGCCGCCAGCCCCCAGCACACCCCCATGATGCAGCAGTACCTGGGCATCAAGGCGCAGCACCCGGACATCCTGGTGTTCTACCGCATGGGGGACTTCTACGAGCTGTTCTACGACGACGCGATCCGCGCCGCGCGCCTGCTGGACATCACCCTGACCAAGCGCGGCCAGTCCGCCGGCGAACCCATCCCCATGGCGGGTGTGCCGGTGCACGCGGTGGAGAGTTACCTGGGACGCCTGATCCGGCTCGGAGAGTCGGTGGCCATCTGCGAGCAGATCGGAGACCCGGCCACCAGCAAGGGTCCGGTGGAGCGCAAGGTGGTGCGTATCGTCACCCCCGGCACGGTCACGGAAGAGGCCCTGCTGGAGGAGCGCCGGGAGAACCTGCTGGTGGCGGTGTGCGGCCGGGAGAACCGCTTCGGCATCGCCGCCCTGGACGTGAGCACCGGGCGCTTCCGGGTGCTGGAAGTGGAGGGTGTCGAGGCCCTGGCCGGTGAGCTGGANCGCCTGAACCCGGCGGAGCTGCTGCTGCCCGAGGGCCAGCCCCTGCCCGGGACCAAGCGCCCGGGCACGCGCCAGCGGGCGGTGTGGCATTTCGAGGCCGAGGCTGCCCGCACCCTGCTCACCCGGCACTTCGGCACCCGGGACCTGGCCGGCTTCGGCTGCGAGGGCCTGGCGCTCGCCACCGGCGCCGCCGGGGCCCTGCTGCAGTACGTGCAGGACACCCAGATGAGCGCCCTGCCCCACATCAACGGCCTGGGGGTGGAACGCCGCGAGGACGGCATCATCCTGGACGCCGCCACCCGCCGGAACCTGGAGCTGACCCAGAACCTGGCTGGCGGCCGGGAACATACCCTGGCCGCGGTGCTGGATGAGACCGCCACCGCCATGGGCAGCCGCCTGCTGTCCCGCTGGATCCACCAGCCCCTGCGCCACCGGCAGGACCTGGAGGCGCGTCTGGGCGCCGTGGCGGAACTGCTGGAGGGCCGCGGCCACCGGGCGCTGCACGAGCGGCTGCGGCGCATCGGGGATCTGGAGCGCATCCTCTCCCGGGTGGCCCTGGGCTCCGCCCGGCCCCGGGACCTGGTGACCCTGCGGGACTCCCTGGCCGTGCTGCCGGAGATCCGCGGCCTGCTGGCCGGGACCGGCGCGCCCCGGCTTGAGCAACTCGCCGGGAGCGCCGGCGAACACCCGGCCGTGGTGGACCTGCTCACCCGGGCGGTCATCGAACAGCCCCCGGTGCTGATCCGCGACGGCGGCGTCATCGCCCCCGGCTACGACCCGGAACTGGACGAACTGCGCGCCCTGTCCGGGAACGCCGACCAGTTCCTGGTGGACCTGGAGGCCAGGGAGCGGGAACGCACCGGCATCCACACGCTGAAAGTGGCCTACAACCGGGTGCACGGCTACTACATTGAGATCAGCCGCGCCCAGGCGGACAAGGCCCCGGACGACTACACCCGGCGCCAGACGCTCAAGGGCGCCGAGCGCTTCATCACCCCGGAACTGAAGGCCTTCGAAGACAAGGTGCTGTCCGCCCGTGAACGGGCCCTGGCCCGGGAGAAGGCCCTCTACGAGGCCCTGCTGGAGGCCCTGCTGGAACCGCTCCCGGCCCTCCAGCGAAGCGCCGAGGCCCTGGCGGAACTGGACGTGCTGGCCTGCTTCGCCGAGCGCGCCGAGACCCTGGGCTACAGCCGCCCGGAACTCACCGACACCCCCGGCATGCTCATCGAGGACGGCCGTCACCCGGTGGTGGAGCAGGTGCTGGACGAGCCCTTCGTGGCCAACGGCGTGCAACTCGCGGACGCCCGCCGCATGCTGGTGATCACCGGCCCCAACATGGGCGGCAAGTCCACCTACATGCGCCAGACGGCGCTGATCGTGCTCATGGCCCACCTGGGCTCTTTCGTGCCCGCGCGCCGGACGGTGCTCGGCCCCGTGGACCGCATCTTCACCCGCATCGGTGCCTCGGATGACCTGGCCTCCGGGCGTTCCACCTTCATGGTGGAGATGACCGAGGCGGCCAACATCCTCAACAACGCCACCGAGCACAGCCTGGTGCTCATGGACGAGATCGGCCGGGGCACCTCC
>SR_TP_S13solDRAFT_1000862_pt1 | contig 10560 bp, 8 predicted proteins | sample SodReaTP_S13sol_FD_11159 | JGI IMG/M metagenome (IMG submission 11159) | reverse complement strand
CCACGGCCCTGGCTGCCGGCCTGCTGATCCTTTCCGGGCTGCCTGCATAGGCCTGGACAGCGTCATGTCTACCGGTCCGGGCAGTGCAGGCCGGCCAGCGTGGTGAGCCGCTCGATCGGCAGCGCTCCGTCTTCGAAGTCCTCGAGCTCGGCCTCGTATTCGAACAGGCCCTGGTGACAATCGAGCGTGAGTTCGGCCCGGCCCCACAGGCGCTGCTCGATCTGGTCGGGGTCGAAGTCGTCGCCGAAGGATGGTCCGCGCAGCGTCAGCAGCTCCGGGAAGACGACCGGGTCGGTGGTCCCCGCCTCGCTCTGGCCAATGATCCAGTAGGGGTTTCCCCCGGCGTCGTAGGTGAACCAGACCAGCAGCATCGATTCCGGCGAGACCCACTGCACCGTCAGGCCCTGGCCGGCCTGCTGAGGGTCGAACCAGGACCCGCTCTGGCTGGCCCGCTCTTCCACCACAACGGGCATCGGATGGCAGGCCGTTTCCCAGGTCGAAGTCAGGGCGATGAAGTCGACGCTGCGGTGGATGCCGTAGGCCTCGTACTCGTACCAGCCGACCTGGCAGTCGGCAAAGACCATGCGTGCCGAGCCGACCGTTTCCAATCGAACATCGTCCGGATCGAAGTCGCTGCCGAAAAGGGCGCCGGAAGTGGCGATCAGCTCCGGGAACTCGATCCGGTTGCCCTCGATCATGCCGTTGCCGATCAGCCAGCGGGGTCGACCCTGCTCATCGAAGGTGAACCAGTAGGCCAGGGCACGGTCATCGGGCAGGATCTCCAGCATCCAGCCCTCTCCGCTGCGCTGCGGGTTGAACCACATGGCCGTGTGGCCGGGACTGATGGCCTGGCCCGGACGCTCCGTGGTCGTGCCGGCCTCGATTGCCAGCGTGCGATCGCTTCCGCCCACATCCGGACCATTACCGCCTTCGAAACCCTGCCAGGCCCCGCTGGTGAAGCCGACCGGCGTGGATGGGTCGGCGTCGAGGCGGTGCCCGGTCAGATCGGTGGTATCGACGGAGACCCGAACCCGGACATCGTCACCCTGCCCGAAGCGATCGAAGTTGATCGGGCTGTCGGTCACCTCGATCGGGATCGTCACGGTCGTGTCCCGGTAGCCGGGCCGGCTACCGATCCAGTCCGTCGGTCCGTCGCCCCACTCGGGTGCGCCGAATATCGCCTCGATCATTCCGCTGTCGGTCTCGAGCCTAAGCTCGATGTCGAGCGAGTCCGGCGCACGGCCCGGGAAGGGTCGAATCTCGCCGTCCCGGCGCCATCGCATCGGCTTGCTGAAGGTCAGCCGAAGGCGGTAGTGTCGACCGGGCGTCATCGTGCGGGCGCTGTGCGCGACAAGCTCGCGCTGGCCGTCCCGCGCGCCTTGCCAGCGAGCGCTCCACAGTGTGAATTCGCCGGTCCCGTCGAGCAGCTCGGCGCGCAGGATGTGGGCCGGTCCGGTCATGTGGTAGGCGACCGCCGACAGGGTCTCTGCCAGGTTCTCGCGCACCCGGGCGATTTCGCTCTCGGGCAGGATAAAGCCATCGCTGCCGTTGCTGGCGAATCCGCCGTACTCGGCGCCGCCCTGTTGCCCCGGTTCGATCTCCCAGGTCAGGGACGGTACCTGCCAGGTATGGGCGAAGTATTCCGATGTGGTTCCGATGCCCGCATTGACCGGGCTCGGATCATCGAGGTAGCGCTTGTGGCCGGGCAGGGCGGCGTGGTGGTCGGACGCCATGGCCAGAACGCGTTGCTGGATCGCGTTGAGCCGCTGGTTGCCGGTGCGCACGCTGAAAAAGACCTTGGTATAGGAGTGCATGTCGGCATAGAAGCGCAGCTGCTCGACCGGAGCCAGCTCGGCGGCGTTGCGCAGCGCGGTGATCTCCGGCTCGGAGCCGGCTCTCGGGCCGCGGTAGGTCAGGTCCTCCGCGGTCTCTGTGAACTCGGGGCCGGGCCAGAAGGGCGGGTTGTTGCGATTGAGGTCGACGCCATTGAGGCGGTCGGAAGCCGTATAGAGATCCTCGTCGGCCTGGCGGTGATTCTTTCGTCGCATGCGGCCGTCGCGCGGCCAGAACTCCGGGTGACGGTTGTCGACCCCCATCCAGTTCGTGCGCGAGTAGCGCTGGGTCTGGAGAAAGCCGTCGATATTCAGGACGGGGATGATCACAATGCTGGTGTGGTCGAGCAGAAAATCCACGATGTGACGGTCGCCCCGGCCTTCAGCGAGGTGTTCCATCAGGCCGGTGACGACTTCCGGAGACTGCCATTCGCGTGCGTGGATACCGCCGGTGAACTGCAGCGCGGCCCGCGGCAGGCCTTCGGGTGTGAGCTGCTCGCCGCGGCCGATGCGATAGGCCCAGATGTCGCGCCCCAGTACCGTCTGCCCGACGATCGAGGCGGTAATGAAATCGTTTTCCAGGCTCAGGTCCTGGTGGCGGGTGTGCAGGCCGGCATAGCTGCGAAAGCCGTCGAAGGGCAGTGGTGTGTCGGCCGGCACCGGCACGGGGTATCCAAGCCCGAGGCGACCGGGGCCTTCGGTCCAGGGCACGATCGATTGCGCTCCGGCAGCCAGCGACCAGGCCAGAAGCGTGAACGCGCAGGTCCGTGGCGCGGCACTCATGGCCGGACTCCGCCGGGTTCGGACGCCTGCAACGCGTAGTCCATTTCCGCGACCAGTTCCAGACGACGGCGGATCCGTTCGTCCGGCTCGCCTGCGGCGGCCTCGAGGAGCCAGTCCGGCGGGTGGATGCGCGCCAGTTGCAGTGCCGCGGCGGCACCGAGTCGGTCGTCCCCCAGCAATGCCAGCAGCGCCTGTCCCCAGGCCTCGCGCGCGTCGGCCGCCTTTGGCAGATGGCTGGTGATGTCGCTCAGCGCCCAGGCTGCCACACCGGCGTCGGTATGCGAAACCGCGGTGGTCATCAAGCGCTCGGCGGCCTGCGGCGGCAGGTGGCGGCGGGCCTGGCGCAAGCGTGGCATCACGCTGCCGGCGGGAGCGGTGGCCATCCAGGTTTCGAGCCACTCCAGGTTGCCCCGCGCCAGCTCGATATCGGGCCGCAGATGACCGCAGCCGCCTGCCGTGGCGGCGCAGCCGAAGGCCAGATCATCCAGACGTTCGACGGGCAGCATGGCGATCGCCGCGCGCATGCCGCGGGTGCCGGGACTGTCGTGTTCGGCGAGCGTCATGGCCTGCACCGATCGGGCGGTCGCCATCGCCGCTGGTCCGACAATCAGGTCGTGCCCGCGCTGCCACGCCCACTGGTTGGAAAGCCCGGCAGCGGCTGCGGCAAGATTGAACAGCGGCACAGGGTGATGCGGGCCTTCTTCGTGGCCGGTCAGGACCAGCGGCGGGAGGGTCTGGAACCAGTCGAGCACTTGCGGCGACAGCGATCCGGGTGGCAGGGCGCGCAGGCGCTGCAGGTATTCGTGCAGGATGGCCTCGCGCTCGATCGCCGGAGTGGTCCGGTCCTGGTACAGCGCCGACAGGCGGCTCAGCAGATCCGGTGCGCGCTTCGTCTGGAGGGTTTCACCGATCAGCGCATCGGCGGCCAGGTGGATATCCGTGGTCAGGGGAGGCGCCTGGTCGGGCCAGACCCACAACGGCTCGCCCGAAGCATCGGCTCGAACGATCGCCGCAAGAAGAATCGCGGCCATTGGCACGGCGGCAAGCAATCGGGCGTTCGGCATGATCCGGATCCGTCGGGGCCCGAACCGAATATACCAGTGCGCCGGCGGACCCGCCAGCAGCCGTGGTGCTTGCCGGCCGGCCCCGGCCACCGAGCAGGTGCTCGGGGCAGGGCGCGGTGCCCGGCCGTCAGGCGGCGCGGTTGGACTGGCGCAGTGGGCCGTTGATCAGGGCGTCGCGAGTGGCTTCGACGATCAGATCGATCTCGGCCGGGCTGATGCCGAACGGCGGCGTGTAGCGCAGCGAGTTGGCGCCGCCGTGGATCACGTTGATGCCATGCATGCGCAGGTACTCCTCGGTGGAGCCCTCGCCGTAAGCCTTGTAGCTGCTGCTGTCGAGTTCGACCGAGAACAGCAGGCCGGTGCCCTGAACGCGGGTGATGCGTCCGCCCAGCTCATCGGCCAGACGCCGGAACTTGTCGAGGAACTCGCGGCCCCTGTCGACGATGTTGTTGCGCAGTTCGGGCGTGATCTGGCCAAGCACGGCCGTGCCGACGTCCAGCGCGCGCGGGTTGGCGGTCATGGTGTTGCCGTAAACGCCCTTGCGGTAGAGCCCGGCGGCGGATTCGTTCATGGCCAGCACCGACAGCGGGTACTGGCCGGCATTGAGTGCCTTCGAATAGGTCTCGAGGTCGGGAGCGTCCAGCCCCTCGAAGCCTGGATAATCGACCACCGAGAGCACACCCTGGGTACGCAGTCCGGCCTGGATCGAATCCATCAGCAGCAGCGTGCCGTGCTCGGCCGTCAGGCGGCGCGCCTCGGCATAGAACTCGGGCGTGACGGCCATGCCCGGATTGCCTTCACCCATGACCGGCTCCATGAACATGGCCTCGATGAATACCCTGTTCTTGTCGGCCCAGTCGAAGACCTGCTGCAGGTGCTCGATGTTGTTGGGCTCGACCGTGATCAGGGTGTCCTCGCCGCGATAGGAGGCGAGATGCTGGGCGTAGGTCTTGCGCGTGGAGTCGGAGAATCGCGCCGGGCGGTCGGTGCGGCCGTGGAAGCTTCCCGACAGTGACAGGCGGTGCAGCTTGTAGCCCGCCTTGGGGCCGCCCGGGTCGGTCATGCGCTTGGCATTGATGTCGGCGATGCGGCTGGCGACCGTGACCGCTTCCGAGCCGGAATTCATGCAAAGGAAACGCGAGAAGGGGCAGCCGTTGTCGCGCCGGTGACCGATCTCGGCCTTGAGCGCATCGAAGAAGCGCTGGTGCGAAAAGCTCGGCGTCATGATGTTGGCCATCACGTGCGGCTGGTTCATGGCCTGCAACACGACGTCGGGTGCGTGACCGAGCCCGAGCATGCCGTAGCCGCCGGAATCGTGCAGCACCGCGCCCTTGGCCGTGACGATCCACGGACCGCGGGCGGCCAGGGCGACGTAGGGGTTGACGCAATCGTCGGCGTAGAAGTTGACATAGCCGGACTGCAATGCCGCTTTAAGATCGGTCTCGTCGAGACCGACCAGGTCCGGATAGGCCTCGCGCCAGCCATCCAGTGCGCTCAGCGCATCATCGATCGCCTGGCCCAGGCGCGGATCGGAATCGGCGAAACGTTCGATCACGTCGTCCGACAAGCCGGTGGTCAGCGGTTTGCCGCCGAGTTGGCGCAGGGTGCCGAGTTTGCTGATGATGCTCACGCGCGTCTCCTTTGGGTGCGAGGTTCGGGCTGCTGGTGAAAACCCGCTATTGTATCAAGCCGTGATGGCTTCGGTTTTCAGTCGCCACTTCGACCGGGGGCGGGTTCGAGCAGAATGCGCCGCGTGCCGCGGTTGCGGTCGTCAATGGTGATTTGCCAGTCGGCGGCCGGCAGCCAGCCCTCGCCGCGTTCGGGCCATTCGATCAGCAGCAGGCTGTGCTCGCCGAGCAGGTCCTCGAGGCCGAGGTAGCGGATCTCCTCGCCGTGGCCGAGTCGGTAGAGGTCGAGGTGATGGATGTCGAGGCCGTCGATGCGGTAGCTTTCGATCAGGCCGTAGCTCGGGCTCTTGACCCGGCCGGAGAAGCCGAGCGCGCGCAGCAGTCCGCGTACCAGGGTCGTCTTGCCGACACCCAGATCGCCCGACAGGTAGACCACGCCGCCACCCCCCAACCTCGCCGCAAGCTCGCGCCCCAGGTCGAGGGTTTCGGTTTCGCTGCGGCTGTGGAATTCAATGCGTCCGCTCATGCCGGAAGCACGGACGACAGGGATTCGATCAGGTCGCTGGCCAGGATCTGGCGTCGGCCCTGCGCGGCCAGGTCCCCGGCCAGCGCGTGGGCCAGCACACCGCAGCAGGCGGCCTCCATGGGCGACAGGCCCTGACCCAGCAGCGATGCGACGATGCCGGTCAGGGCATCGCCCATGCCGGCCGAAGCCATGGCCGGATTGCCGAACGGGCAGACCGCCACGACTGCGCCGGGGCCGGCCACTAGGCTGCCATGGCCCTTGAGGATCACGACCGCGTCAAAGCGCTCGGCCAGGCCCGAGGCCGCGGCGAATCGATCGGCCTGAACGTCGGCGACACTGGTCCGGAGCAGCCGCGCCGCTTCGCCGGGATGCGGTGTGAGTATCCAGTTGCCCCGGCGGGTCGGCGTGTCCGCGAGCAGGTTGAGGGCATCGGCATCGACCACGACAGGTGCCTCGTGTTCGAGCGCCCGTTTCCACAAGGCGCGCGCCCAGTCGTCGTGGCCCAGGCCGGGGCCCAGGGCCAGCACGTCGGCCCGCTCGGCCAGCGATTCGAACCGGTCGGGCGTTTCCACGCCGTGGCACATCAGCTCGGGCTGAACCGATGGTGCCAGCGTGGCGTGCGCCGCCCGGGTCGCCAGCGTGACCAGCCCGCTTCCGCTGCGCAGCGCGGCGTACCCGGCCAGAATGGCTGCCCCGGCCATACCATGGTTGCCGCCGACGACCAGCAGGCGGCCGAGCTCGCCCTTGTGCATGTCGGCGCGCCGGGGCGGCAGCCAGCCGGGCAAATGTGTCGTGTCGAGCAGCGTCGCATCGGGCGCTACGCCTCGCTGTATTTCGAGCGGTGTGTCGAGCGAATCGAACAGCACGACGCCGCACCAGCGGCCGGCCTGTCCGGTGTACAGGCCACGCTTGCGACCGATGAAGGTGACGGTGGCGTCGGCGCGCACGCAATGCCCCTGAGGCATGCCGGTATCGGCATTCAGGCCGGAGGGAATGTCGACGGCCAGGACGGGCCTTCGCGCATCGTTGATGTGGTCGATCAGTCTGGCATGGTCGTCGCGCACCGGCCGGTCGAGCCCGGTGCCCAGCAGGGCATCGACGATCACGTCGCCGCGCAGGCGCTCGTCCGGAACCTCCACGGTGCCGCCGAGGGCGAGCCAGTCGCGGGCTGCCTGCGCGGCCGCACCAGAAAGTTCACCAGGCACCTTCATCGCGATCAGCTGGACCGACAGGCCGGCCTCCCTGGCCAGGCGTGCCATGACGTAGCCGTCGCCTCCGTTGTTGCCGGCGCCGCAGCAGATGGTCACCGCGCGTGCCTCCGGCCAGCGGGAGCGCAGGATCTCGAAAGCGCGGCGTCCTGCCCGTCGCATCAGTTCGTAGCCGTCGATGCCGTGCCCTTCGATGGCGAGCCGGTCGAGCTCGCGCACGGATTCGGCACGATAGAGCGGCACGATGGGATAATGGCTGGCATGAGTCATGGCCGCGATTATAGGCAAGGCGGGCCCGATACCGGCGAACTGGTCGCAAAGATCCGGCAATGGGGCCGCGAGCTGGGCTTCGCCGAAGTCGGCATTGCCGATACCGACCTGTCGCTGTACGAACGTCGCCTGGACAAGTGGCTGGCCGAGGGCCGGCAGGGCGAGATGGACTGGATGGCCGCGCACGGCCGCAAGCGCAGTCGGCCGGCCCTGCTGCATCCGGATACCCGCTCGGTGATCGTCGCGCGCATGGATTACCTGCCGCAGTCCGCGCGGCCGGTCGACGAACTGCTCGACGAGCCCGAGCGGGCCGTAGTGTCGCGCTACGCCCTGGGTCGGGACTACCACAAGCTGATCCGCAAGCGTCTGAAAAGGCTCGCCCAGCGCATCGAGAGCGAGATCGGACCCTTCGGATATCGCGTCTTCACCGACTCCGCCCCCGTTCTGGAAAAGCCCCTGGCCGAGAAGGCCGGCCTGGGCTGGATCGGCAAGCACACCATCCTGCTCAACCGGCATGCCGGGTCGTGGTTCTTTCTCGGCGAGATCTACGTCGATCTGGAACTGCCGCCGGATGAGCCCGTCGGCCAGTACTGCGGCAGCTGCCGGCGCTGTATCGACATCTGCCCGACACAGGCCATCATCGCCCCGTTCCAGCTCGATGCCCGACGCTGCATTTCCTACCTGACGATCGAGCTCAAGGGTTCCATCCCTGAGGAGCTGCGGCCGCTGATGGGGAACCGGGTATTCGGCTGCGACGACTGTCAGATGGTCTGCCCCTGGAACCGCTTTGCGCAGCATACCGGCGAGGCCGACTTCGCGCCGCGTCGGGACCTCGACGCCGGCGACCTGGTCGAGCTGTTCTCCTGGGACGAGGCGACCTTCCTGGAGCGGACCGAGGGCAATCCGATCCGGCGCACCGGCTACGAGTGCTGGCTCAGGAATCTGGCCGTGGCGCTGGGCAATGCACCGACATCAGCGCGGGTGGTCGCCGCGCTCGAATCCCGGCGCGACGATCGTTCCGCGCTGGTCCGAGAGCATGTTGGCTGGGCGCTGTCGCGGCACGCGGCCGACTGACTCAGGATTCGATTCGGGCCCGCAGATCCTCCAGGTAGGCCTCGATACGAGCCGCATTGGCGCCGATATCGCTGCGTCCCACGCGCGACTTGGATCGCAGGTCCACGGCGCTGCCGCCGTTGCTGCCGCTGATGCGGATGACCACATCGTCCTTGAAGCCGAACCAGAAGGTCGTGGCGGTGGCCTCGATTCGGCCTTCGGTTTCGCTCGCCTCGACGATTTCCCAGCCCTGCGCGCGGGCAGCCTCCAGTGCGTGATCGAAGACGATGGCCGGCCAGGCGTCGACTTGCATCGTCTGGATGTTCGGGTAGGCCTTTCGTTGCTGTTCGGCGGCTTCATCGCCGGCGTATTCGACCGGGTTGGGGGCGTCGGCCCGCAGCGGTGCGATGGCAACGAATGCGGGCGGATTGGTGGTGTCGGTACTGATGTCGTGAATCGGCGGAACCGAGCGCGCCTTCTGGGCCAGGGACCAGGGCAGCGCGGCGGTCCCCAGGCCGATGACCGCGGCAGCAACGAGGCTGGCTGCGCCAGCTCGCCGCGTGGCGGGAACGAGCAGCAGGATGACGGCCAGAACAGCCGCCGCGACGCCGCCATACAGCGCCCAGCGCATCAGGGTGAAGCCGAAGCGGAAATCCCAGAGCTCCAGCCGTGTTCCAGGGCCGGCGGCCAGCAGCAGCAGGGCCGCGGCGACGGCCAGCACAATGACGAGACCGCGAATCATGTTCATGGCGACACTCCGGGACGAGGTTTGGCGATTGCTGCGGTTATCATAGCAAGCCCCCGATCAATGCCGCGCAACCGGCGGCTCATGTGCGTCATCTGGAGACTGGCACTGCTATGGACTGGCTGCAGACGGTAATCATCGCCCTGATCCAGGGCCTGACCGAATTTCTGCCGGTGTCGAGCCAGGCGCACCTGGTGCTGTATTCGCGCATGACCGGCGGCGATTACCAGGGCCTGGACTTCGACATCGTACTGCACGCCGGGTCCCTGCTCGCCGTACTCTGGTATTTCCGACGCGAGGTGCTGGCGATGTCGGCCGCCTGGGTGGCTTCAATCGCCGGACGAGGTGGCAGCGGTGATTCCCGCCTGGCCTGGTGGATCGTGTTGGCAACCGTTCCTGCGGTGATCTTCGGTTTTCTTCTCAAGGATCTGGCCGAACAGGAGCTCAGGGCAACCTGGATCATGGCGGTTGCGCTGATCGGATTCGGGCTGCTGCTGGGCTGGGCCGACTGGCGGTACCGCGGCGAACGCGATGAGTATCGGCTCGGACTTCGGGACGTGCTGATCATCGGCCTTGCCCAGGTGCTGGCGCTGATTCCCGGCACTTCACGCTCGGGCATCACCATGACCGCGGCGCTGTTTGTCGGTCTGTCGCGCGAGGCCGCGGCGCGGTTTTCCTTCCTGCTGTCGATCCCGGTGATTGCCGGTGCCGCCGTGCTCGGCCTGTCCGACCTGGCCGCGGGTGGCATGGGAACACCCTGGGATCTGCTCGCTCTGGGATTCGTCGTGTCGGCCGTCAGCACCTATGTCTGCATTCACTACTTCCTGGCCTTCATCCGGCAGGTCGGCATGCAGCCGTTCGTCGTCTACCGCGTGGTGCTCGGCGTAGCCCTGCTGTGGTTCGCATGGCCGCATGGCTAGAACTCGATGACATTCAGGTACTTCGGCGCAGGGGTTTCGATCTCGAGCTTCAATCGATGCGTGCAGTTCAGGGGGAAAACGGTGGTTACGGCATCGGATGCAAGCGCCCTGAGGGTCGTGTCGGCGCAATGCAGCTGAACCCGGGGTGGCGGAGCAACACCGAATGCGATATTGCTGACGGCGAGCAAATTCCGATCGTGTGGCTGGATCGACAGACGCAATGATTCGATGCGGTCACCGGGTAGCGGAAGTACCGGTTCAGGCGGGTGAGGAATCTGCGTGGGTACACCTATACCAGGTCCGGAGTGGACAATCTGCCGGACCGGAAACATCCGCCACGAGCCTGCTTGATGTTGCGCCCGTTTTCCAATCTGCTCGGCCATCGATGCCGACATCCCGATCCAGTGCGCGCGCGAGGCATCGGCACCGCCAACGACCACCTCCTCCAACCCACATGCCAGGCGGGCCTCGACGGCGCGGCTGATCAGCAGCATCTGCCCCCAGGCGCCGTGCATTGCGGCGTCGTCGTTC
>SR_TP_S13solDRAFT_1000861_pt1 | contig 10567 bp, 13 predicted proteins | sample SodReaTP_S13sol_FD_11159 | JGI IMG/M metagenome (IMG submission 11159) | reverse complement strand
CCCGCACCACGGACAGCACCCGCCGCTCCGACTGGCAGGCTCGGCGCGACATCGCAGGCAGCCGGGACAGTGCCGGTCCCGCACGCCTGGCGCCCCAGACCTTCGACCGAAGCCAAACCCGCACCGAGACCGGCCGTCGCACAGCGGAACGCAGCCAGGAACCCATCCGCACAGACCGCCTGGACCGGACACCGTCACTGGGCTCGGCACAGACCCCCAGTCAGGACGCCTGGCGCGAACAACGCCGCTCCAGCGGCGAGACCACAGGGCAACGTCGCCATGAACAGGGCCTGCAGGACCGAACCCGCCAGGGGCAGGTCACCGACACCCGTCGCAGCATCAACACCCGGGACATCCCCTCCAGCCACAGTGACCGGATTCGCGGTGGCCAGACCCAGGGGCAGGCCCAGGGCTGGCGTGACCCACAACGGGAATCCCGTCCCTCCAGGAGCGGCGCCACAGACTCCGGGCGCAGCCAGTCACGCGGCCACCCGGGCTGGGAACGGGACAGCGGCTGGCAGGGTGGGCGTCGGGACGGTAATCTGAACCGGCCACACAGATCACAACCGGGCTTTGGCACCCGGGGCGAGGGGCGCGGCAGCCTCTCCCGCTGACACACTGCGAACCGGAACCACCGCTATCGTCCGCCTTCCGGGAGGGCGATAGCGGTGTCCACATCCAGGAAACCGACCTGTGCTCCAACGCTTCATCCTGCTTCTCGCACTGATTCTCATCACCCTGCCGGTCGCCGCACAGGCGGATTTCACCCTGGACCTGGAGGACGGGGAACACCTGGACGTGCGGGTCTGGGGGGAAGGCGGCGACGGCCCCCTGTTTGTCTGGCTGATCAATCAGTACGGTGAGACCGAGGGGCCCTACAACCAGGCGGCCCGGCTGGCGGAGCGCGGCGCCACCGTCTGGCAGGTGGACCTGCTGGACTCCCTGCTGCTGCAACGAAGCAACGAGGTGGTGCGCAGTCTCAGCGGCGAACCGGTGGCCGCCCTGCTGGCAAAGGCCGTGGCCAGCGGCCGGGGGCCCATCGTGGTCACCACCTGCGACCGCATGACCGTCCCCCTGCTGCGGGGCCTGCGGGACTGGCAGAAACAGGCCGGTGACATGGGCGACGTGGCCGGTGGCATCCTGCTCTTTCCCAACCTCTACCGGGGCACACCGGTGGCCGGCGAGGATCCGGAACTCCTGGGCATCGTCTCCGCCACCAACATGCCGCTGGTGATCCTGCAACCGGAACTGGGCACCAACCGCCAGCGCCTGGAGACGCTGCTGGAGACCTTCCATGAGGCCGGCAGCCCCGCCTATGGCTGGCTGGTGGAGAACGTGCGCGACTACTACCTGCTACGTTCCGAGAGCCCCGAGGCGGCGGAACTGGAATATCTCGGTGGCCCGCTGCCCCGGGATGTTCAGCAGGCCCTCCTGGACACCCCCTCGCAACTGCTGCTGGCCACCCGGCTGCTCAGCCGCACACCACGCCCGGACCGGGTACTGCCCCTGGACGAGGAGACCGAGACCTCCGCCCCCCTGCCCTTCGGCCTGGTGGAACGGCCCGCCTACAGCCCCCCCGACTACGAGCTCCTGGACGCCCGTGGCACACGTCATCGTCTGGAAGAGAACCAGGGCCGGATCACCCTGGTGAATTTCTGGGCCACCTGGTGTCCGCCCTGCGTCCATGAAATCCCTTCCATGAACCGGCTGGCGGCCGCCTATGACGAACAGGAGTTCGCCATCGTGTCCATCAACTTCAAGGAGGCCCCGGAGCACATCCTGGCCTTCATGGACGAGGTGGACGTGGACTTCCCGGTACTCATGGACGAAGACGGTGAAGTGGCCGGGCAATGGCGGGTGTTCGCCTTCCCCAGCTCCTTTCTGCTGGACCGCCAGGGGCAGGTGCGTTATTCGGTGAACACCGCCATTGAATGGGACACCGACGAGGTGCGGGAAGTGATCGACCGGCTGAGGGCCGAATAAGTCTTGTCAGGCGGACAGGTTCAAAAGCGGTCTCTCGCAGGGCACGCGAAGTTCGCAAAGTGAAGGACAGGATGATGGATTTGAGCAGTAGCGTTCTTGCTTGGCGGCTTGGCGCGCTTTGCGATAGTCAGATCGTTTTTGATCCCACGAAGTACAGCGCATCGTGGCTGTCCGGCTTCAGTCGCGCCCGGGTAGATCTTGCGTAACCACAACTGCCTGCGGGCGTTTGCCGGCCGGCCGGGGGGGACTGACCACGCCCAGGGACATGACGAACTTCAAGCCATCCTCCACGGACATGTCCAGCTCCACCACCTCGTCCCGGGGCACCAGGATGATGAAACCGGAGGTGGGATTGGGTGTGGTGGGCACGAACACGGTGACCACTTCCTTGCTGGTGCGCTCCTGCACCTCACCCACCCCCACGCCGGTCTGAAAGGCCAGGGTCCAGATGCCCTTGCGGGGGTATTCGATCATCAGCACCTTGCGAAAGGCATCGCCGCCGGCACCCAGCAGGGTCTCCATCACCTGCTTGACCGCGGAATAGATGCTGCGTACCAGGGGGATGCGGTTCAGGACACCTTCCCACAGGGCCATCAGCTTGCGGCCCACCAGGTTCGCGGTGATCAGGCCCGTGAGCAGCAGGATGGCGCCCGCCAGCACCACTCCCAGACCCGGGATCGTGAAACCGAACAGGGCCTCCGGACGCCAGGCGGGGGGCAACAGCAGCAGGCTCCTGTCCATCAGGTCCACCAGGAACTTCACCACGAAGAAGGTGATGACCAGGGGCACCCACACCACCAGGCCGGTGATCAGGTACTTGCGCAGGGTGCCAAGGCGTGGCCGATGGCCGACGTCACTCATCAGGTGGCCGCTGCACCGGCCTTGGTGGACTTGCTGTCAGCGGCGGGCTTGGACTCGGACTTGGCGGCCTTGCCATCGCCGCCGCCTTCCTTGAGATTGCGCTTGCTGCCGCTCTTGAAGTCCGTCTCATACCAACCGCCGCCGCTGAGACGGAAACCCGACGCTGACACCAGCTTGGACAGGGCCGGCTTGCCACACTCGGGACAATCCTTGAGGGGCTCGTCACTGATCTTCTGGATGGCTTCAAGGCGATGACCGCAGGCCTCGCACGCGTATTCATAGATGGGCATTTTCAATCCCTCAGCAAATCAGTCAATATTAACACCCAATTATATGGGGGCGGTTCCGGGAAATTCCATACAAACCGCTCCCAGCCAGACCCACACGCACCACCTCGGAGTTTTCCATGGCGGACAAGATCGTCATCATGCTGCTCAACCTCAATCCGGACGTGCCCGGCACCCTGGGCGCCCCCTTCTTCCAGGCCACCGTGGCCGCGGCCATGGACCTGGAGGTGGATATCTACTTCGCCGCCCGCACCACCCGACTGCTGATCCAGGGGGTGGCCGAGGACATCCACCCCGGCGAGGCCCGGGAGAAATCCGTGTACAGCTTCATGCAGGACGCCCATGAGATGGGGGTCAAGTTCTACGCCTGCGCCGGTGCCATGGCGGAGCACGACCTGACCCAGGAAAACGCCATCCCGGAACTGGACGGCATCCGCGGCGGCGGCGCCTTCGTGGGCGAGATCGTCGAGGACAACGTGGTTACGCTGACTTACTGAGCGTGAGGGGTGAGGCGATAGGCGGGAGGGGTGAAAAACCACCCCGGAGCCCGGATGTCTTGCCTTCACGCCTCACCCCTCACCCCTCACCCCTCACCCCTCACCCCTCACCCCTATCGCCTATCGCCTCACACCTCACCATGAAACCCATCCTCATCACCGGCTGTTCCAGCGGCATCGGCCATTGCGTGGCCCACGGGCTCAAGGCCCGGGGCTACCGGGTGTTCGCCACGGCTCGCAAGACCGAGGACGTGGAACGCCTCTCGGCCGAGGGCTTCGAGGCCCTGACCCTGGACCTGGACGACAGCGCCAGCATCGCCGCCGCCGTGGAGACCGTGCTGGAACGCACGGGCGGGCGGCTCTACGCCCTGTTCAACAACGGCGCCTATGGCCAGCCGGGGGCGGTGGAGGATTTGACCCGAGAGGTGCTGCGAACGCAGCTGGAAACCAACCTGCTAGGCTGGCTGGAACTGACCAACCGGGTGCTGCCGGTGATGCGCGCGGCCGGCGAGGGCCGCATCATTCAGAACAGCTCAGTGCTGGGCCTGGTGGCCCTGCCCTTTCGCGGTGCCTACAACTGCTCCAAGTTCGCCCTGGAGGGGCTCACGGACACCCTGCGCCTGGAACTGCAGGGTTCCGGTGTGCATGTCAGCCTGGTGGAGCCCGGCCCCATCGAAAGCCGCTTTCGGGCCAACGCCCACGGGGCCTTCCTGAAAAACATCGACCGAGAGCACAGCGTGTTCCGGGAACGCTACGCCGCCGCCGAACGGCGCCTCACCAAGGAAGGTCCGGCGGCGCCCTTCACCCTGCCCCCGGAGGCGGTGCTGAAGAAGGTCATCCACGCCCTGGAAAGCCCCCGGCCCCGGGCCCGCTACTACGTCACCTTCCCCACCTACCTGTTCGGCACCCTGCGCCGCCTGCTGCCCACCGCCTGGCTGGACCGGGTGCTGCTGGTCGTCTCGCGGCGGGAGAATAGGTGATAACAAACAAAGGAGACCAACGCAAAGACGCAAAGGACGCGAAGGTTTTTACACGTTAAAAGCCGTTTTGCACCCTTTGCGTCTTCGCGACTTTGCGTTGCTGCAGTTCCCCCACGATCGTCTCGACGATCTCGGGTACGGCCGCCGCCACGGCAGGCGAGAGGCCGGCGCCGTCGTCCAGAGACTCGACCTCGATGCCGTAGATGACCAGCTGCGGCGGCAGTTCGCCCAGGGCTCGGGCCAGTTCCACGGCCTCGGCGAGGCCCAGTCCATGGGAGGAATGGCGGGCGGGGCGCGGCAGGGGTTGATCGGCACTCAACCGCAGCATCGTGCCGGGTGCTCCGCCCGTGACCACGGCATCCACCAGGAACACCTGATCGAAGCCCGCCCAGAGATCCATGAGTTCTGCAGGCTCGCCATGGCAGTGGATCGTCTCCAACCCCGGGTGTCCGGACAGGGCACGCACCACCGCCGCCCCCACCCCGTCATCCCCCCGCCAGGGGTTGCCGATGCCAATCACGAGGGCATGATTCATCCCCGGTCCATGGTCAGGTCGAGAAAGTGGGTGGCGCAGGAGATGCAGGGGTCGTAGTTGCGGATGGCCTGTTCGCAGCGGTGGCGCAGCTGGTCGTCTGGCAGGTCCAGGTTTGCCTGGACGAAACCGTGCAGGTCTGCCTCGATGCTGGGCTGGTTCACCGAGGTGGGGGCCACGATCTTGGCGTCCTGGATGATGCCGTCGTCGTCCAGGGTGTAACGGTGGTAGCAGATGCCCCGGGGCGCCTCGGTGGCGCCGTAGCCGGTGCCCGCGCGGGGCGTCATATCCACCGCCGGTCGGGTCGGGGCCCGGTAGACATCCACCAGGCGCAGGGCCTCCTCGAAGGCGAAGGCGATCTCCACCATGCGCACCAGGATGCTCTTGAAGGGATTGCGGCACACGGCCCCGAGGCCTGCCTTGTCCGCCAGGGCGGCGGCGCGGGGGGTGAGCCGCTCCCGGTTGAGCGCAAAGCGGGCCATGGGCCCCATGACGGCGGGACGCCCGGAGTCGCTCAGGTGGCTGTGCAGGGCATTGGAATGGATCACGTGGCTCTCGGTGAAGATCCGGTCGTAATCCTCCACCGGGGCGTCGAGGCCGCTGCTGGAGCCGATGCGTCCGTGCAGGATGGGGTACTCGTCCGGGTGCACCAGTGAGACGAACTCGTAGTCCATCTCGAAGTCGGGAAACTCCAGCCCCGCCAGGAATTCCAGGGCCTCGGCCGTAGCCTCAAGCCCCCAGGCCAGGTCCTCGCGCAGGGCGGCTACCTCCGCGGGCGTAGGCGCGCGATAGAAGCCGCCCAGCTTGAGATTCACCGGGTGCACCTCCCGGCCACCCACCAGGCGCATGAGGGCGTTGCCGATCTTCTTGATGCGCAGGCCGTTGCGCACCAGCTCCGGGTAGTCCCGGGCCATGGTGATCCCGTCCGGGTAGCCGAGGAAATCCGGCAGGTGCAGCATGAACACGTGCAGGCCGTGGCTCTCGAGCCATTCACCGCAGTAGATCAGCCGGCGCAGGTCCTCCAGGGTGCCATCCAGGGAGACCCCGCAGATCTGCTCCATGGCCTGGGAGGCACCCATCTGGTAGGCCACCGGGCAAATGCCGCAGATGCGCGCGGTGATGTCCGGGACCTCGCGAAAGTCCCGGCCCACCAGAAAGCCCTCGAAGAAGCGGGGCGGCTCGTAGATCCGTAGCTTCACCTCCGCCACCCGGTCCCCTTCGGTGCGCACGTACAGGGCGCCCTCGCCCTCCACCCGGGCCAGGGCGTTGACCTCAATGGTCCGCGTCGTCATGGCGCAGGCTCTCCTCCCGGAAGGGATTGGCATTGGCGTTGAAGGTGCGATAGACCCGCAGCAACTCTCCCCGGTCCATACCCAGTTGCGAGAGCTGGGCCGACAGGGCCGGCGCGTTGGGCGTCTCCTTGGGACCGAAGCAGCCGTAGCAACCGCGATGGCAGCCCGGGCACAGGGCGCCACAACCGGCCTGGGTCACGGGACCCAGGCAGGGAGTGCCGCGGGCCACCATGACACACACATGCCCGGCCCGCTTGCACTCCTCGCACACACTGGATGCGGGGATCTGGGGGCGCCGCCCGTACAGAAAGGCGTTGATCACCTCCAGCAATTGACCCTTGTCGATGGGACAGCCGCGCAACTCGAAATCCACCGGCACGTGGGCGGCGATGGGATCGGAGGTGGCCAGGGTCTGGATCCAGTCCGGACGGGCATAGACCAGGCGGGTGAAGGCCTCCACATCGGCGAAGTTGCGCAGGGCCTGGATACCGCCGGAGGTGGCGCAGGCACCGATGGTAACCAGGTGTTTCGAGGCCCGGCGAATCTCGCGGATGCGTTCGGCGTCCTCCGGGGTGGTGACGGAACCCTCCACCAGGGACAGGTCCCAGGGGCCTTCCACCCGGGCGCTGCTGGCCTCGGGGAAATGGGCGATCTGCACCACATCGGCCAGGGCCAGCAGCTCGTCCTCGCAATCCAGCAGGGTGAGCTGACAGCCATCGCAGGAGGCGAACTTCCAGACCGCGAGCGTGGGACGTTGCGGATTCATAACTCGTGCACCCGGAAGGCCGGTTCCATCACCGGGTAGGGAAACACCGGGCCGTCGCGGCAGACGAAATGGGGGCCGATCTGGCAATGGCCGCAGAAGCCCAGGGCGCAGCGCATGCTGCGTTCCATGGAGACGAAGGTACGCTGCGGGGCTACACCCCGGCGATGCAGGGACAGGGCGGAGAAACGCATCATCACCTCCGGGCCACAGACCATGGCCACCGCGTTGCGGCCATCGAAGCCGCCCCGGTCGATCAACTGGGTGACCACACCCACGTCCCCCCTCCAGTCGGCGGTGCCCCGGTCCACGGTGACACGCACATCCAGGTCGTCCCGGGCCTGCCACTGAGCCAGTTCATCCCGGAAGATCAGATCCCGTGGCGATCGGGCGCCATAACAGATCAGCACCCGTCCGAAGGCCTCGCGCCGAGCCAGCACGCCGTGAATGACCGGACGCAGGGGCGCAAGACCAATACCCCCAGCCGCCAGCACCAGGTCCCGTCCCTCGGCCTCGGCCACCGGCCAGGCGGAACCGAAGGGGCCGCGCACCCCCACCACGTCGCCTGCCTTGAGGCCCTGCATGGTCCGGGTGACGCTGCCCACGGCACGGATGGTGTGCACCAGACTGCCGTCCTCGCCCATGGCGCTCACGGAGATGGCCACCTCGCCCACACCAAACAGGTAAAGCATGTTGAACTGACCCGGGCGCGCCTCTGGGGCATCACCGGATTCGGGCCGCAGGCGCCAGGTGAACACCTCGCCATCGGCCACCTCGCGGCGCACCTCCAGGATGCGCCAAGGCACCGGCGCCATGGGCTCATGGACCGACATCTCAGCCACCGAGACCGACATCGCCGCCTCCGTAGATATCCATGGCCTGCAGACGCGCCGCCTGCAGACGCTGCACGATCAGCGCCGCGAAACGCTGATACAGGGCATAGCCCAGCACCGGGTCCCGGTCCATGCAGTCGTGCAGGACCGGGGCGTCGAAATGCACCGTGTGGGTCTCATCCAGGGCACGGGCACTGTAATGCCAGCGGTAGGGCGGCATCAGCCAGGACCAGCCCAGCACCTCGCCGGGACCCAGGGTCATGAAGGTCTCGGCGCGGCGCCCGGGAAGCCGGCTCTCCAGGGCCACGCGGCCGCTGCGGACGAGGTAGAAGGCCGTGGCCTCCTCGTGCTCCCGGAACAGGGTTTCGTCCGCGCGGAAGGTTCTCAGGGAGGCGCCTGCGGTCAGGAGCCTCACGTGCTGCTCGCCCAGTCCCTGGAAGAATGTCTGCCCCTTGAGGATCTCCAGCAGCTCGTTCACGCCCCCTGCCCTCCCGCCTTGCCCGGACCGGTGGCGCGGATGGCCGCCACCTCCTCGGTGATATCGATGCCCACGGGACACCAGGTGATGCAGCGCCCGCAGCCCACGCAGCCGGAGCTGCCGAACTGGTCGTGCCAGGTGGAAAGCTTGTGGGTGAGCCACTGGCGGTAGCGCGCCGCCACGGTGCTGCGATGGGGGCCGCCGATCATGTAAGAGTGCTCGCCGTTGAAGCAGGAATCCCAGTGGCGCACCCGCTCCGAGGTCTTGCCCTCCAGATCCGGCAGCTCTTCCATCTGGGCGCAGAAACAGGTGGGGCACACCAGGGTGCAATTGGCGCAGGACAGACAGCGCTCGGCGGTCTGCTCCCAGCGGGGATGCTCCAGGGCCTTGCCGAGTACCTCCCGGGCATCGCCAGGCATCACGCGCCCCATGCGCTCGGGCGCCTCGCGCCAGACCCGCTCGGCGGCCGTACACTCCGCCTCGCCGGCCTCACGGTGATCCAGTCGTTGCAGCATGGCCTCGCCCGCCTCGCTGCCCGCCTCGATCACCAGCACGTGGATGTCCCCTTCGATGACCTCGGTGAGGGCCAGGTCGAACCCGGACTCGGTGCGCGGGCCAGTGCCCATGGACGCGCAGAAACAGGTCCCCCCCGGCTCGGCGCAGTTGACCGCCACCAGGAACACTCCCTCGCGCCGTGCCTCATAGGCCCGATCCCTGACCGCCTGTTCCAGGAACACCCGGTCCTGGATACCGATGGCCGCCAGTTCACAGGGTCGCACGCCGATGAACGCACGCCGGGGCGGCTCTGGCTCGCCCGGCTGGGTGTCGAAACCACCGTCATCACGACGCAGCACCCGCACCAGCGTCTCCCGGGGCGGAAACAGGTATTTCTTCCAGGAATGGGGGCCGACCACGTAGCCGAACAGGGCCTGATCGTCGCGTTGACGGAGTCTGTAATGGCCGGGGCCGTGCTCGTCGCCCCAGCCGATGGGCAGATCGGCTACGCCAGCCAGGCGGTCGTAAACAATGGCGTTGTCCCGCATGGAGGGACCCACCACCTCGTAGCCGTCATCCGCAAGCAGCTGGATGAGCCGGCCCAAAGCCTGGGGGTCGATTACGCGCAAGACATCACCTCGGTCGCGGCCCTCGGGCCACACAAGAGACCTTCCTGCACCTTAGAGCAAGCCTTGCGAGACCGTCAATGGACGCAGACTTGAGGGGAAAGAACCGGGGTCGGGTCTGGCCAGGGGGCTGTCAGCGCTTCCAGTGCGCCACCAGACCACCCAGACAACGACGGGCCAGCCGACAGTCATCCCGTTTGCACTGGTAGCGTGCATCCGTGCCGAAACAGGGGGTCTCGCCACTGGCCGCCTGAAGCCGCCGAATCTCGGCGCCGCTGGACATGAAGGGATTTATAAAGCGGATGGCGGACGGACTTGGCGATGTCTCGAGGACAACAGACTGACTCTGGGGCATGGGGAACGCTCCTCATCCTTGGTTTGCGGAGAATTATGGCTCGCCCCTGTGTCGTTTTATTGACCTCGATCAAGAAACGCCACCTGACATGGAATATTCATCCAGGCTTGTGCATCGCAACATCCCCGATTTGTCCTGCCAAGGTCCCTATGGGATGCGAAACAATCTGTTCGAATTTCAGAGAGTTCGTGGCCCTGTCCTACTTCGTGATGATCTTTTTGCCCTTATTGTTTCTTGTAGGCCGAGAAATCGAACTTGCCGCTGGTCATGTCGTCCCACAAGTCCGACTGCACCACCGCCAGCAATTTGAACAGCCGTCCCAGTTCGGCGTCATCCATGAACCCCTGTTTGGGGGATTCCTTCAGGGCCTCCACCAGCAGGGCCGCCTGGTCCCGGGACAGGTCCAGGATATTGAGACCTTCTTCGCCCATTTCTACACGCATGGTGGTGACTCCTGATTGGTCAATTGATTTGAATCTAGGGTACGGCGGATTCCAGTTCGAAGTGCACAGGCGGAGTAAAGGAGCGGGCACTGTGAGCCTGGCTGGTAGGATGAAGTTGTCGAGACAGCATCCGAGCCGGAGC
>SR_TP_S13solDRAFT_1000860_pt1 | contig 10601 bp, 6 predicted proteins | sample SodReaTP_S13sol_FD_11159 | JGI IMG/M metagenome (IMG submission 11159) | reverse complement strand
GCCAATCCAACCTCTAATAGTAAGCCATCAGATACCACCTTGGCAGTGCCAAGAAGATCTGCTGCCCAAAGCGTACTGCAAAAACTTGATAACACAAAGACGAAAACAGAAATTCTAAAAATATTCATGTCTTATCTCCGCACTTTCATCAGCTATTGATGATAGTAATAATTTCCAGAGCGTCCAGCACGTTGACTGAGCCGTTATCATCACAATCTGGCTGACCTGTGCCAAAACCTGCGTCATTAATTTCATTAATCACGGCAAGCGCATCAAGGACATTAATAGCGCCATCGCCTTGCGCGTCACAAGCGAGCAAGCGCCCCACCGCCGTACTCCGCCGCGATTCATAGGCATCGAAGTTCAGGATGCCGGCCGCGCCATTCAGGTTGCCCAGCCGTACTGCCTGCAGCGGGGCGGCGGCGCTGTTGCCGATGTTGATTAGCTCTTCTGGATCCTGGCCGTTGACGGACAGCGAGATCGAGCCGTTGGGACCGCGACTCCAGTCGATTTCGACTGAAAGCCACTTCGTGCTGCCGCTTTGCGAGACTTCCTGCTGGGTGGTGTTGTCGATCAGCCTGACGCCGCCGTCGGCAGCAAGCCGGACAGTGAACAGAGAACCACTGCCGGATTCGGTGGAAAACCCGCGATAGATCTGTGCGGAGCTGCCTGTAAGATTGTTGAGCACGTAGAACCGGGCGACGATGCGGTCGATTCCGCCCGGGCTGTTGTCCTGGACCCAGCCGGCGGTGTCTTCAGCCGTCTGCATGGCGCAGACGCCGGAATAGCGTGCGATTTGCGGATTGCCGTCCGGGCCGGCCGGGCCGCTGGCCAGAACGCCGCCGGAAGTGCCGCCGGTCCAGTTATCGGTGGTGCACGCCAGGGCGGCCTGGGAGGCAAACAGCAGGCAGGCTGCGCTAAGTGCCAGTTTGGCCGAGAAAAATCGATTCATGCTCATTATGGTTCATGCTCCTGAAGGATCGAAAGTGGTTCCGGAATCAGTTGCCGCGCGGGCCAATTCTCCCTGTGCCGACACGGACTTCGGAGAGCCGCTTTCGACCGACCATGCGATCATATCAGCGCAGGGGCTGCAATTGCAACCTGCCGCGCCTGCGTTTCCGACGTCTCTGGACGCCGGATGAGGCGGCTCTCACGGTAAATAAACGTCCGGCCGGGCCGGATTCTGTCAGTTTTTTTCTCAGTGCCCGAATTAAAGCGCCGGGCTGCTGCCCGCGCGCAACGGGCAAACCGCCGCGCCGCGGGTGCGGCGCGGCGTCCGACGCTCAATCCAGCGCCTCGAACGAATCGGCGAAGATCCGGTCGGCGGTGTTGACGGTGACGGTTTCCTCCGCGATGGCGGGCTCATCGGCCGGATCGTCGGTCATGTGAACCGCCTGGTTGGTGACTGTGCGCTCGGTCTCGATTGCCCCGCCCACGACCCGGGCGCTGTAGGTCAGCGTGGCCGAGGTGTCGCGTTCGACAAGGTCGAAGCAGACGATGGTGGAGTTGGTGATCGCGTCACCGGGCTGCGCGTTCTGGACCAGCGCGGTGGCCTCGGTTCCGGCGGCATTTTCCATGCCCACGGTTACAGCGTCGTCGAGTGGCGACAGGTTGTTGTAGGCGAATACATACTCGTAGTCGCCCGGCGCATCACTGGGCGTCCGGCGAATGATGACCTGGAAGTCCCAGGTGACCGAACCATCGCCTTGGAACGGCTGGACGTCGTCGTACTCGATGATGATGGTGTTCGGCCCCGAGGTGGCCAGCGTAACACCCTTGAAGTTGGCCGGGTCGTTGACGATTTCCATGTCCTGCCAGAGAATCGCGGCCAGGTTGTTCGGCGGCGCCGGATTCGGGATATTCTGCGGCACCCACGGCAGCCCGCCATAGTTGGCGGCCGGATTGCCGATCACGAAGCCGTCATCGGTAAAGCCGATGCCGGTGTGCGGGACGCCGAACAGATCGATGGGCGTGCCTGTACCAAATGCAGTGAACACCACGGTATCGAGGACGGGTGCGCCCAGGTTGGACGGGAAAATGCCAAAGTTCTGCAGGTTGACATAGCCGCCGAATCCCGTGTCACAGGAAAGCGTTTCGGCATTGGTGGTCATGTCGTAGCCGATGGTCGGTGGCTCCAGATCGAATTGCCAGTCGATACGGTTGCCGTCCACCGTCGCCGCACCATGGCTGACGGCCACGGACTCGGGAATCAGTTCCAGGCCGTCCGGAATCACGTCGGAGATGTCGTAACTGAGTGTGTTCCCCGTGACATTGCTGTCGATAAAGATCATGTAGTCGACAATATCTCCCGGCTCGGCAACTTCGACGCTGGCGGTCTTGACGACATCATCGGCCCGGCGGAACAGGTCAACCGGCACGGTGAAGACATCCCCGCTGCGGCCCGCGGCCGAACCCAGTGCCAGCGCGCCGTACCAGCGGCCCGGCCCTGACGAGTCGATGTTGAACTCTATGGCCAGATTCCATGCCTGGCCCTGCGGGACGCTGCCGGCGGGGCCGGATGCCGAAAGGCTTGAGTTGGCTCCGGCGGCGGCCGGCACCACGGCATCGTACAGGCGAATGAGATCCGGCTGATTGTCCGAACCCTGGAAGTTCTGGACTACGATGCCGTACTGCCCGGCGGCCGGATTGCGCACGTCGCAGCGCTCTGCCGAACCGAGAAGCTGCGATGCGCATACGATGAATCCAGTCGAGAAGTTCACGACAAACAGGTCGGCATCCGGCGATTCATCCGATTCGATTTCGGCCACCAGGCGCTCGGTGCCTGCGGGCACTACCAACTGCTTGACGAACACATCGTCAAAGTTGTCGAACGGGTTGATCGTCGGATCCTGACTGAGCTGGATTTCCGTCTCGGTGGCCTCGACCAGGCCCGAGCTGTCGACTTGCAGGCTGTCGATGGCGATGGACTCCAGGCCGGTGAACAACCGCGAGCCGGTGTCTCTGCGGGTCTCGATCACCGCCGGATCCGGGAAGGTGCCATCCGTCACGAAGGCCGCCACGGCCATGCGATGGCGGCCCAGCGGGGCTGGTTCGGCATTGATCGAGTTGCCCAGCGATATGAGGACGCTGGTCAGATCGATGTTGACCAGACCGAAGGCCCATTGCTCGCGTGCCGCATCATTGAAGTCGGCATCGAAGGTGACTTCAACGGACTCGCCCGCAGCCAGCGTGAATACCGACGGGGTGGCAGTCAGCACGGCGCCGGCAGGCAGGCCTTCGAAGTTGATCTGCCAGCTTGTCTGGGTCGGGAGAAAACCGTTGAAGATGCCGTCTTCGACCATGCGGAACGTGCGCGTCCAGCTGCAGGTGCGGATGCACTGGTCCTTGGCCAGTTGCGGCAGGTTCAGCGTGCTGGGGTCACCACCGGACTGCGGGTCGGCGCTTGTGAACCCTGCGGCCGTTTCGTTCATCACCAGCAGCGCGTTGACCGCTTCCGCCGCATCCACCCGGCCGGTGCCGCGATCGAACGGATCGGACTGCGTCTGGCCGTTCTCCTTGCGGATGTCGGTTGCCGCCTGCGCCTTCATGACCAGGGCGGAGTGAACTTCGGCCGGCGTCCAGTCCGGATGCCGGGCGCGCACCAGCGCGGCCGCGCCAGCCACGTGCGGGCTGGCCATGGATGTGCCGCCGAGGAATCCCCAGGTATCGCCCAGCGTACCCAAGTCACCCAGGGCCGCGAAAATCGCGGAACCTGGCGCCGAGAGATCGGGCTTGAGGTTGTCACCAACAGCAGGGTTGGGGCCACGTGAGCTGCTGCCGGCCATGATATCGCCCAGCGCCGGGTCCAGGATCGTGCCGGCGGTGTCCGGATCGATGGCGGCGGTCGCATCGGCTGTTGCGATCACCCAGTTACGCAGCGCCAGGCCGTCGTCATTTCCGATCATGACCGCCGGGATGGTGGTGTCCCCCAGCCCGCCCATGACGATCGGTGCGGCACCGGCGGCATTGTTGAATACCACCACCGCGACAGCACCGGCATTGGCCGCATTCGTGACCTTGTCGGCAAACGGGCACGTGCCGCGCGAAATCAGCGCGATGCTGCCGAGGATGGTATCGGCGGCAAAGGCGCTACAACCCAGCGGGTTGGTTTGATCGAACACGATGTCGGCGCCAATGAGCGCGCCCTGGGCCGGGCCGGTTCCCTGCAGGGCCGGAATATCCACCAGCGAGGGCGGCACGCTGTCGGGACCCGTCGCCAAGACGACGGAATCGAACAACAGGCGATCATGAGTCTGGTTGGCCACCGAGGTGATCCACGGAGCGTCGGCCGGCGAGCCGACGGTCCCGGCGCCCGGGCCTGAGTTGCCGGCCGAGGTGGCGACAAAAACGCCCGCTTCGCGCGCGGCCAGGAAGGCGAGTGCATCGCCGTCCGCCCACGGATTGTTGGAACCACCGCCAATCGAGAAGTTGGCCACATCGACAATGGCCGCATCCAGCGTCAACTGGTCGATGGCGGCGATGATTGCACTTCCGGGGCAGGCGCCGGTAAAGTCGTCATCACACACATCGTAAATCACGATATTGGCGTGCGGCGCCACACCCGAGACATCCACGACCGCGGAGGTACCGGGCACGGTAACGCCGGTCACGAAATTGCCGGCCGCAGTGGCGGCAACATGGCTGCCATGGCCGTTTTCATCCTCCGGGGTGTTGTCCTGGGTGAAGGAATAGGCGCCAATGACCTTGCCGTTGCACTGCAAATCCGGATCGAAGTTCGGATCCTCGGGGTTGCAGCGGCCAAGGTAGACACCCTCGCCCAGCGGGTTGGTAATGGTGAATCCGTCCGCGCCGGTCTCGGCAAACGACGGGTGGTTGTTCTTCATGTTCAGGCCGGTATCCAGGATACCGACGACGATCCCCGCGCCGAGGTTCGACGGGCCGCCAAAAGAGCCGTCCCAGACCCGGTCGGCACCGATGAACACCGGCCCCCGGTCAGTCTGCGGAAACCGGTAGAACTCCGGCCGGACTTCGGCGACGCCCACCAGGCCCGCAACCTGCTGTGCTTCCTCATCGGTCAGCTTCATCACTGCGCCGTTGAAGGCGGCGCGAAACTGGCGGGAGACTTCCAGTGGCCGCTGCAGGGCACGCTCGATCGATTGCAGCCGGTTTGCCTGCTGGTCGGCGAGAAAGCTCATGTAGGTGATGCTTGCCTGCGATTCAGGATTCAGCCGGCGCTCACCCAGAATGCCCGGATTGGTCGGTTCCAGCGCGATCCCGGCCGGCTGAATCACCTCGCCGGTATACAGCGCCAGCGGGGGTTCGGTATAGCGGACGATGTAATCGCGCCGGCCGTCCTTGTCGGCGCTGGCGAATTTCTGCATGCTGTCGATGCCGACCGCCTCGAACAGCGGCTTTTCCGCTTTGGGCTGGAAACCTTCGATGGTTGACAGGCCATCGGGCGCAGTCTGGGCGTGCAGACCCAAGGCCGCGGTAAGGAGGATCAGGAAAATAGCACGAAGGCCTGCATTACGAATCACTGCTTCAGTCACAATCGTCACCCTACGTTTTTGTTTATTGAGATTTTTTCGGAAGCCTGCTCAAAAATTCACGTTTGAGCTTGATGAACTTGCCGCTTTTTGCATCCTGATCCGACCGAATGCGTAGCGTTGGAATGTATCCCAAGGCACCCGGGATGTCAAAACTTATCGAACATTATTCCCACATCGGGGAATGCGAGGCGCAGGTTCCTCGGCTCCTGCGGGCGTGCATTCAGAAAATCTCGGCGATGCAGCATCTGAGCGAGCCGCCGGCCTTTTCGACTTCGTCCAGTTCCACGGTGTGGACGTTGAATTTCCAGTCGTGCTCGATGATGCGCTGCTTCTCGGGCGCCAGGGCGCGCCAGGCGGTGGCGGAGATGAACAGGTCGTTGAAGGTCAGCGCCAGGCAGTTGCCGGCGAATGCTTCCTTTTCCTCGCGCGTGATTTCCAGCACATGGCCGGGGAAGGCCTCGGCGATGGCTTCGGGCACTTTCGGGTCGACGAAGGCGTCCGGGCAGATGATGAGCGCGCGCGAGGCCAGCACGGCCATCACGACGTTGGTGTGGTATTCCTCAGGTCTCAGGTCGAAGCGGAAGGTCAGCGCCAGTTCGAAGGCCTCGTGCATGGCCCGGCAGCCGGCTTCGTCGACCCGGCCGGTGATGCCGCAGAAGCCGATCCGGCGCGAGCGGTCCATGACCAGGGCGCCGGTCAGCTCGGCGACAATGCCGCGATTGGAGAGGTCGACTTCCTGGTAATTCATCAGATCGGTGAAGAACACCCGGATGTCGGGCCGCTGGGCTTCCTGCTGGCGCTCCGGGTGCAGCATGGCGCCGACGATGAAACGGCCCCGGATGGTGGCAAAGACGTTGTTCGGAAACAGGTCGTCGGGGTTCTCGGTCCGGCCGGGGAAGCGGATGACCGGCACGCCGATGCCGGCGATGCGGTCGGTCAGGTCGCGGTGCTGGTGCAGCGCAAGCGAGGGATTGACGCCGACGGTGAGATCCATGTAGGTGTTGTCGGTAGCTGCCTGGCGCGACAGGCGGAAATCGGCCGGCTCGACCAGGAATACCGCGCGCGGCACTGCCGCGCTGTCGGCAATCAGCCAGTTGCCCTGGATCTGTTCGCGGAATTCGGCCGGGTCGGTGACGATCATGTAGCTGGATCTCCTGTTGAATATGAGTTGAAAAGCGCCCCCACCCCGGCCCTCCCCCGCAAGCGGGGGAGGGAGAAAAAATATCCCTTCCCCTGCCGACCAGGGCGAAAAAAGCCCCTTCCCCTGCTTGCGGGGGAAGGTTGGGATGGGGGCCGCCCCGAAAAAGCCCCTTCCCCTGCTTGCGGGGGAAGGTTGGGATGGGGGCGGTTTGATTTTCGCGCCCCACCCCGGCTCTCCCGCAACCATGCGGGCAAGGGTTCGTCGAATCGCGGATTGGAATCCGCTCCTACAGCTCTTCGCCTTCGCGCCCCGGCAAACCCTGGCGGCAGCACGCAGACCCGCACCAGGGCGGATCACCGCCTTCGCGCCGCGGATGGCTCTGGCGCAGCACGCAGACGCGTGCCAGGGCGGATCCTGCCGGCACGCCGCGACAGGCCGGAAAGATACGGCCGGCTGCGTATTGTCGTGCCGACCCTTCAGTGCGTCAACCGCCATGGCGGTGCGCCCGGATTCCCGGGGTCACCAGCAGGGGTGCCAGCACCATGTAGACGGCACTCCACATACCAATGCTGCGCAGCGTGACGCCGGCATCCAGCAGCGCGCCGAAGACGATGGGGCCGGCGGCGGTGGAGAGCACCATCAGTGCTACATAGACACCGCGGATCATGCCGAGCTGGCGGGTGCCGAACAGTTCGACCCAGATGGCCGAGGCGATGACGCCGTTCAGGCCCGCGGCCAGGCCCAGCCCGGCGAACATCATCCACAGCGCCGGCCCAGGGGCCATGAAGCCCAGCGCCAGCACCGCGGCAGCCGCCGGCAGCAACTGCACTCGAAGCAGGGCGCGGGCGCTGAAGCGGTCGATCAGCCGGCCGGTCAGGAATGCCGCGGCGGCCTGCAAAGCGGCGAACAATATGAAAGCCTGACCGACTTCGATTCTTGTCCATTGCAGGCGCTCGGCGATCGAGCCCTGGTGGATGAACAGCGCGGTGATCAGCACCGGCGGGACCAGCACCACGCCCAGCACGCGCAGGAAGCTGCCGTGGGTGAGCATTCGGTGTGGCCTGAGCAATGGCGCGTCCGGGGCAGCGGCATTTCGTTGTGCCGCATCAAGCGCGGCCGGGTTGCCGGTCAAGGGCCGGGCCAGCCAGGCCAGCAGCGGCATGGCGATCAACACCAGCACCAGCGACGCCAGCAGCCAGACGGTGCGCCAGTCGTATTGCTCCAGAGCAAGTGCCACCAGCGGCGGCAGGCTGGCCTCGCCGAGGATGAAGCCGTAGCTGACCATGGCCAGCGCGCGGCCGCGCCTGCGCACCGCAAACCGCCCGGCGGCGACCACACCGAGATGCCCCATCAGCCCCTGCCCGGCCAGGCGCACCAGGAAAAGACCGGCCAGCAACAGCGCGACGGTCTGCGCGGCCGATACCAGCAGCGCGCCCAGTGCCAGCATGCCCAGCACCAGCAGCACCGAGCGGCGCAACGTGAAGCGATCGGCCAACCCGCCCAGCCAGAACATCAGCAGCCCGCCGCCCAGCGTTGCGGTGCTGTAGAGCGCGCCGAAGGCGGCATCGCTCAGTTCGAATTCGGCGCGGAAATCGCTGCCGAACAGGCCGATGAAGAAGGTCTGCCCGACGCTGGAGCACAGCGCGGCCAGCAGCGCGAAGCGGCCGGCCGGCGGCAGGCCGCGGGGTTGGGGGTTGTCGTTCAAGCCGGCAGGTTCCTGGACAGGGTCGTTTCGTGTCCGGGTAGCTTATCGGAGGAAGGCGGGTTCCAGTTCGCGCCGGTGAAAAAACCCGCCCCCTCCCCGGCCCTCCCCCGCAAGCGGGGGAGGGAGAAAAACCTGCTTCCGCAGGCTGGCGATGGAGAAAAAGCTCCTTCCCCTGCTTGCGGGGGAAGGTTGGGATGGGGGCGCCCCGGGAAAGCTCCTTCGCCTGCAAGCAGGCTCCTACGGCTTAGTCGAGTAGCTCATCCATTACTGGACATCGCCCTCACAGAACCGGACGTGCGGCGTTACCGCATCCGGCTCTTCCGAGCAGGTCACCCGGATTGACGTTCATCCATCCCTCGGAGTGGGTGATTTTGGCTTTTGGCAGTGGGAACACTTCCGTCAGCAGGCGCGTCAGCCGTTCACCGTTGAACTTCTGGCTACGCCGTTTCAGGGACTGGTACCACAACCGCCAGAGGCGCCAGCGATACCGGGCCAGCGCCCGGTAGTTGCCGCGGATGCCGTAGTATTGGTAGTAACCCAGCAGGTGCTTGCACAACGCTTGCCATTGCCAGTCCAGCGGCCGGTGGCGATGTTTTCGTAGCCAGGCCGTGACCTTGAACAAATGGCGCCGGAAGCGCTTGCGCGCGGTCTTGCGGAGGACCAGATAACGGCCCTTCCGGTCTTTGCCCACGATGTGGGTAAAGCCCAGAAAGTCGAAGGTCTCCGGTTTGATCCCGCGCCCCGGCCAATGGCGGCCAAAGCGGATCAGCCGGGTTTTGGCCTGATTGAGCGCCAGCCCGTAGTCCGCCAGGCTTTCCTCCAGCCGGCGTTTAAGCGCATGCGCGTCGGCCTCGTGTTCGAAGGCCAGCACTGCATCGTCGGCATAGCGCACGCAATAGACCTCGCCCCGGGCTTCGGTGCGCCGCCACTTCGTGACCACTTCGTCCATCGCATAATGCAGGACGATGTTGGCCAGTAGCGGTGAAATGACCGCCCCTTGCGGGGTGCCCCGGCGGGCACGTTCGCGTTTGCCGTCTTCTACCACACCGACCGTTAACCATTTGCGGATCAGCCGCAAAATCGTCCGGTCGGCCACCCGGCGCTGGACCGCTTCCATCAGGGCGTCATGCTCGATCGTGTCGAAGCACGCCTTGAGGTCCAGATCCAGCACCCAGTTCACCCGGCCTTTCTGCAGGAAAGTCTGCACCGCCTGCAAGGCCTGATGCTGGTTGCGCCCAGGACGGAAACCGTAGCTGATACCGTGAAAATCGCACTCGTAGATTGCGTTGAGCACGTTGACCACGGCCGACTGGACGATCTTGTCTTCCACCGTGGGAAGTCCGATCGGCCGTTGGCCTCCATCCGGTTTGTCCAGCCACACCCGTTTGACCGGGCTGGCCCGGTAACGCCCCTGTTTGAGCCGTTGATGCAGTTCGCCGATGTTGGCGGCCAGATTGCGGCCGTAGTCGGCCTTGGTCTGTCCGTCAATCCCCGCGCCCGCCTTGGCTTTCAGCCCGTTGTAGGCTTCCAGCAACGCCGACTCGCTCAGGTGGTGCGCCAGCGAGGTGAACTTCTCCTCTCGATGGGCTCGCGCCCTTTCCTCCACACGACGAAGTTGCGGGCAGATGCCGGTCCGGTTCTGTGTCCGGGTCATCGTTCCCTCCGTCGTGATCCCTGCTCGGCCTGCCCCTTCGCTCCACCGGCTCGCGCATAACGCGCTTCGCCGGCTTCATCACTACTATGAGCGGGTCCGACTCCCGGACGGCATTGACCGCCGAGCGCTCCGGTCTTCCCTTGCGCTCGGCCGCCCCGCTTGCGCGGGTTCCGCCCGGGCCTCTCCTGTTCCGTGCCCAGCCCTGGAGTCTCGACATGTGCCATTGCCCCCGGAAGGTCCGCGCGGGTGAGGCTTTTGACCGCGCAATGCTGCCTGCGAACTCGGGCGAAGCCCTCGGCACCTTCGATGATATAAATTTCGGGGTTTACCCACATACCTCGTTCTCCTTCCTGTCTACGCTTCGCACCCGCCATTGCTGACGCGCACGCAAGACTCGGTTACCGCCTCCATGCCATTGGTTTGGCGGATCGGCCTTTCACCGACTTGGCTGAAAGCACAGCTTTCAGGACGCACACCCGCCTTATTCACCACCGTTCCGTCGCGAGGGGTCGTCAGGCCCAGCGGCTGTGGCGTTTCGCGACCGAGCGCACCGCAGGCGTACTCGCCTGTACGTTGAGGATGCGCGACCGA
>SR_TP_S13solDRAFT_1000859_pt1 | contig 10610 bp, 7 predicted proteins | sample SodReaTP_S13sol_FD_11159 | JGI IMG/M metagenome (IMG submission 11159) | reverse complement strand
TGCCAGTCCGGGTGGCGGTGTTCGGCCACCACGGTGGTGTACACGCCGCCGCGCACGTTGAACTCGGCGGTCAGGCGCATGAAGTTGGGGTCGGTGGCGGCCACCAGGTCGTTGAGGATCTCGTTGGTCACCTTCTCGTGGAAGGCGCCCTGATCGCGGAAGGCCCAGACGTAGAGCTTGAGGGATTTCAGTTCCACGCAGCGCGCCCGGGGCACGTAGTCCAGGAAGAGGGTGGCGAAGTCCGGCTGGCCCGTCTTGGGGCACAGGCAGGTGAACTCCGGGACGCGGATGCGGATGGTATAATCGCGCCCCGGCTGGGGGTTTTCGAATGTTTCGAGGTCTTTGCTGGGCTGGCTCGACATGGTGTGCTTGTCTCGGTTTGTGAGGGGGGTTGGAACCCTGAAAACGGGACAGGTTCCACACGGGACTTGATCGGCTCCCCCCTAAGGGCGGCATTATTGTAATAATGAGCGCCGCCCAAGGCCATGGAAGACCCTCTCCGTGGCCACAACCTTTATTACCACCATCAGACATCCGCAGGTCCCGATGCGACTGAGCAAGATCAAACTGGCCGGATTCAAGTCCTTCGTGGACCCCACCACCATCGACCTGCCCAGTAACCTGGTGGGCATCGTCGGCCCCAACGGCTGCGGCAAGTCCAATACCATCGACGCGGTGCGCTGGGTGATGGGCGAGTCCTCCGCCAAGCACCTGCGCGGGGATTCCATGGAGGACGTGATCTTCAACGGCTCCTCCAGCCGCAAGCCCGTGGGCCAGGCCTCCATCGAGCTGGTGTTCGACAACAGCGACGGCACCCTGGGCGGCCAGTACGCCGAGTACAGCGAGATCTCCGTCAAGCGCCAGGTGACCCGGGACGGCCAGTCCCATTACTACCTGAACGGCTCCAAGTGCCGACGCAAGGACATCACCGACATCTTCCTGGGCACCGGCCTCGGCCCGCGCAGCTACGCCATCATCGAGCAGGGCATGATCTCCCGGCTCATCGAGGCCAAGCCCGAGGAACTGCGCGTCTACCTGGAGGAGGCCGCCGGCATCTCCAAGTACAAGGAGCGCCGCCGCGAGACCGAGACCCGCATCCGCCACACCCGGGAGAACATCGACCGTCTCAACGACCTGCGCGACGAGATCGAGAAGCAGATCAACCACCTGCAGCGCCAGGCCAACACCGCCGAGCGCTACAAGGCCCTCAAGGAAGAGGAACGCCGCACCAAGGCGGAACTGCTGGCCCTGCGCCTGCGGGACATGGACGGTGATGCCGGCCAGCGGGAAAAGGGCCTGCGCGAGGAGGAGACCCGCCTGGAGGGGGTGATCTCCGAGCTGCGTCACCTGGAATCCACCCTGGAGAAGAACCGCGAGCGCCACGCGGAGGCCAATGAGGCCTTCAGTGAGGTGCAGGGGCGTTTCTACGGTCTGGGCAGCGACATCTCGCGGGTGGAGCAGTCCATCCAGCACGCCCGGGAACTGCGCGAGCGACAGGGCCAGGAACTGCGCCAGGCCGAGGCCGGCCTGCGTGAGACCCGTGAACACATCGAACTGGACCAGGCGCGCCTGCGGGAACTGGACCGGGAACTGGAAACTCTGGCGCCCCAGCACCAGGCCGGCATGCAGGCCCGGGAACAGGCCAACGAGGGCCTGACCGTGGCCGAGCAGGCCATGAGCGAGTGGCAGGGCCGCTGGGAGGACTTCAACCAGCGCGCCGTGGAGCCGGCCCAGACCGCCCAGGTGGAACGCACCCGCATGGAGGGCCTGGAGCGTCAGATCCAGCAGCACCAGTCCCGCCTGGAACGCCTGCAGCAGGAGCGCGGCCAGCTCTCCGGGGACGCCCTGCGCGCCGAGATGCAACAGCTGGGCACCCAGGCCGCCGAGGCCGCCCAGGCCGCTGAACAACTTCAGGGCAGTCTCACCGAGACCCTGGACGCCATCCAGGGCGCCCGGGAATCCAGCCGGGAACGCACCGCGCAGCTGGACGAGCTGCGCCGGCGCATCCAGACCCAGGCGGGCCGGCTCTCCTCGCTCGAGGCCCTGCAGCAGGCGGCGCTCGGCAAGGGCGAGCAGTCCGTGGTGCAGTGGCTGGCCGGTCAGGGCCTGGCCGATGCGCCCCGTCTGGCCGAACAGCTGAGCGTGGAGGCCGGCTGGGAGCGGGCCGTGGAGGCGGTGCTGGGCCAGTACCTGGAGGCGGTGTGCGTCGAGGATCTGGACGGCGTCGCCGGGGTGCTGGACAGCCTCAGCCACGGCGACCTGCTGGTGCTGGACACCCAGGCCGGCGAGGCGGCTGCCGGCGGCGACGCGCCCTGGCTGCTGGACCGGGTCAAGGGTCCGAAACCGCTTAATGACCTGCTGCGCGGCGTGCGCACGGCGGGCAGTCTGCCCGAGGCCCTGGCCCTGCGCGGCCGTCTGGCGGCCGGCGAATCGGTCATCACCCCCGAGGGCATCTGGCTGGGCCGTGCCTGGCTGCGGGTGGCCCGGGATGCCGACGAGCATGCCGGCGTGCTGGCCCGGGAGCAGGAGATCAAGGCCCTGCAGGCGGAACTGGCCGGGCTGAACACCGAACAGGAGCGCTTGCAGCAGGCCCTGGAGGCCGAGCGGGAGCGCGTGCGCGAGCTGGAGGCCCGGCGCGAGGATCTGCAGGTGCAGGTCAACCGCGCCCACCGGGGCGCCGCGGATCTCAATGCCCAGCTGAGCAACCGCCGCACCCGCCTGGAGCAGGTGGAAGGCCGCTTCGCGCGCATCAACGAGGAGATCGCCGAGATCGAGGCGGCCCACCAGCGCGACGCGGAGGCCCTGCAGCAGGCCACCAACCGGCGCAACGAGGCGGTGTCCCGCATGGAGACCCTGGCCCAGGAGCGCGAGCGCCTGTCCGCCGAGCGGGACGGCCTGCGGGAGAAGCTGGATGCCGCCCGCCGCGAGGCCCAGGCCCGGCGCGATGCCCTGCACCAGATCGACCTGCGCATGCAGTCCCTCAAGTCCACCCGCGAGTCCACCGCCCAGGGCCTGTCGCGCATGGAGAGCCAGGCCGGGCAGTTCGATGAGCGCCTGGAGGCCCTGCGCGCCGCCATGCAGGACGGCGACGCGCCCATCAAGGAACTGACCACGGAACTGGACGGCCTGCTGGCGAAACGTGTCGAAGTAGAGCGCGCCCTCGGCGAGGCCCGCACCCGGGTGCAGTCCATCGAGGCCCAGATGCGCGAGCACGACCAGCGGCGCATCGCCGTGGAACGCCAGGCCGAGGAGATCCGCGGCAAGCTGGACAACCTGCGCATGGCCTGGCAGGAGATCCAGGTGCGCCGCCAGACCCTGCGCGAGCAGCTGGCGGAGACGCCGTTCTCCGCCGAGGAACTGCTGCAGGCCCTGGAGGAGGGCGCCGGCGTGTCCGCCTGGCAGGAGAAGGTGGAACAGCTGGCCCAGCGCATCCAGCGCCTGGGCCCCATCAACCTGGCGGCCATCGACGAGTTCAAGGAACAGAGCCAGCGCAAGGAATACCTGGACGCCCAGCACGCCGACCTGATGGAGGCCCTGGAGACCCTGGAGAACGCCATCCAGAAGATCGACCGGGAGACCCGCCAGCGTTTCCGTGACACCTTCGAGCGGGTCAACGCGCGCCTGCAGGAGATGTTCCCGCGCCTGTTCGGCGGCGGCCAGGCGCACCTGGAGATGACCGGCGACGACCTGCTGTCCACCGGTGTGGCGGTGATGGCCCGCCCCCCGGGCAAGCGGCTGTCCACCATCCACCTCATGTCCGGCGGTGAGAAGGCGCTCACCGCCGTGGCCCTGGTGTTCGCCATCTTCGAGCTGAACCCGGCGCCCTTCTGCATGCTGGACGAGGTGGACGCGCCGCTCGACGAGGCCAACGTGGGCCGCTTCTGCAGCCTGGTGAAGGAGATGTCCGAGCGGGTGCAGTTCATCTTCATCACCCACAACAAGACCACCATGGAGCTGGCCGACCAGCTGGTGGGCGTGACCATGCGCGAGCCCGGCGTGTCCCGCCTGGTGGCCGTGGACGTGGACGAAGCCGCCCAGATGGCCACCGCATGACGGAGAACAGGAGATGGATGCGTTGCGCTGGATCCTGCTGATACTTGCCCTGGTGGTGCTGGCCGGCATCTACCTGGCCGGGCGAATGCGCGCCGGCCGGCGCCGTCCCCGCGACCTGATGGACGAGGCGGTGGAGCGGGAGAGCCTGGAGCAGATCCACATCCGCGCCGACAGCGAGCGCAAGGCGCCTTCCATCCACGCGGCGCACGACGACCTGGACGCGCTCAACGACCTGGAGAATCTCAAGGCCCGGGTGGTGGAAGAGGCCCGGGAGCGGCCCGTGGTTCCCGCCGCGCCGATGCCCGTCTCCGAGCCGCGTCCCGTCGAGGCGCCTCGTGCGGAGAAGGCGCCCGCACCCGCCGCGGAGCCGGCACCGACCCTGCCGGACAAGCTCATCGTGCTGCACGTGGCGGCCGGCCCCTCGGGGCACATCCTGGGCGTGCAGCTCAAGGCCGCCCTGGAGGCCGACGGCCTGGAGTTCGGCTTCATGGAGATCTATCACCGCATGGTGAGCACCGAGCAGGGCCGCACGCCCCTGTTCAGCGTGGCCAATATGCTCAATCCCGGCACCTTCGATCCTGCCGCCATGGATGATTTCTCCACCCCCGGCGTGTCCCTGTTCCTGCAGCTGCCGGGCCCCCGGGAGGGCATGGAGTCCTTCGAGACCATGCTGGCCTGCGCCGAGTCCCTTGCCGCACGTCTTGGCGGCCAGGTGCTGGACGCCTCCCGCAGCACCCTCACGCCCCAGGGCATCGAACACATCCGCGAAGGTATCCGCGCCTGGTCGCTCAAGGCCCGGGTGGCGGGGCGGCGTTGATTGTTTGGATCAAAAGCCTTGACGCAAAGACGCGAAGACGCAAAGGGGCGCAAGCCACTGCTTTTTGATGTAAAAATCCGGGTGTCCCGGGTTCAAGATCAAGCCTTGGACAGGCCATTATGATAGGCGGGGTTTTACCCCAATCATTCCTTTGCGTCCTTAGCGAAACCTTTGCGCCCTTTGCGTTCCTGCTTTTGGATTTCCACCAACCAGAATAACCACATGTCCGAGATCCCCGAGAAGGTTCGCAAGCGGGTCGCCTCACTGCGCGACGAGCTGGACTATCACAATCACCGTTACTACGTGCTGGACGACCCGGAGATCCCGGACGCCGCCTATGACGCGCTGATGCGCGAGCTGCAGGATCTGGAGGCGAAGTATCCCGAGCTGGTGACGCCGGACTCGCCCACCCAGCGGGTGGGCGGTGCGCCGCTCAAGGCCTTCGAGGAGGCCAGGCACCTGCTGCCCATGCTGTCCCTGGACAACGCCTTCGAGGAAGCCGACGTGCTCGCCTTCGAGAAGCGCATCCGGGACCGGCTGGGGGAAGAATCCGAGATCGAGTTTGCCGTGGAGCCCAAGCTGGATGGACTCGCCATCAGCCTGCTCTATGAGGATGGCCACCTGGTGCGCGGCGCCACCCGCGGCGACGGCGCCACCGGCGAGGACGTCACCGCCAACGTGCGCACCATCCGCGCCATCCCGCTCAGGCTCCAGGGCCGGGGCTGGCCGAAGCTGCTGGAGGTGCGTGGCGAGGTGTACATGGACCGGGCCGGTTTCGAGGCCTTCAACCGCGAGGCGGCTTCGAGGGGCGAGAAGGTGTTCGTCAACCCCCGCAACGCCGCCGCCGGCAGCCTGCGTCAGCTGGATTCCCGCATCACCGCGAAGCGTCCGCTCACCTTCTTCGCCTACGGCGCCGGTCACGTGGAGGGCGGCGAACTGCCGGACACCCACGCGGCGGTGCTCGACGCCCTGGCCGAATGGGGGCAGCGGGTGTGCCCCGAGCGGGACGTGGTGACCGGCGCGGCCGGCTGTCTCGAGTATTACCGGCGCATCGGCGAGCGCCGCGACGGCCTGCCCTATGACATCGATGGCGTGGTCTACAAGGTCAACCGCTTCGAGCTGCAGCAGCGTCTGGGCTTCGTCTCCCGCGCGCCGCGCTGGGCCATCGCCCACAAGTATCCCGCCCAGGAGCAGATGACGCTGCTGCGCGACGTGGAATTCCAGGTGGGCCGCACCGGCGCGCTCACCCCGGTGGCGCGGCTCGAACCGGTGTTCGTGGGTGGCGTGACCGTGAGCAACGCCACGCTGCACAACATGGACGAGGTGGAGCGTAAGGACGTGCGCATCGGCGACACGGTGATCGTGCGCCGCGCCGGCGACGTGATCCCCGAGGTGGCGGCGGTGGTGCTCTCCAGACGCCCGCACAATGCGCGTCACGTGGTAATGCCCACACACTGCCCGGTCTGCGGTTCCGAGATCGTGCGCTCGGAAGGCGAGGCGGTGGCCCGGTGTTCCGGCGGTCTGTACTGTGCCGCCCAGCGCCGCGAGGCCATCAAGCACTTCGCCTCGCGCCGCGCCATGGACATTGAGGGCCTGGGCGACAAGCTGGTGGAACAGCTGGTGGACGCGGGCCTGGTGGATCATGTGGACGGCCTGTACCGGCTCACGGCGGAACAGCTGGCGGGCCTGGAGCGCATGGGCGAGAAGTCTGCCCACAACCTGGTGGATGCCCTGGAGAAGAGCAAGCACACCCAGTTGGCGCGGTTCATCTTCGCGCTCGGCATCCGCGAGGTGGGCGAGGCCACGGCCCGCGCCCTGGCGATCCATTTCGGTGGCCTGGATGCGCTCATGGCCGCCGACGAGGAGGCCCTCATGCAGGTGCCCGACGTGGGTCCGGTGGTGGCCCACCACGTGGCCACCTTCTTCCAGCAGCCCCACAACCGCGAGGTGATCGACGCCCTGCGTGAGGCCGGCGTGCACTGGGAGGAAAGCGAACCCGCGGCTCTCCAGGCCGAGGACCTGCCCCTGTCCGGCAATACCTACGTGCTCACCGGCGCGCTGGAATCCATGACCCGGGAGGAGGCCGGCGATCGCCTCATGGCCCTGGGCGCCAAGGTGAGCGGCAGCGTGTCGAAAAAGACCACCGCCGTGATCGCCGGCGAGGCGGCGGGCTCGAAACTGGCCAAGGCGGAGAAGCTGGGCGTGCCGGTGTTGAGCGAGGCTGAGTTCCTTGAGTTGATAGGGGAGTGACTGAAGTTGGAAGTGTGAATTGGGAAGTGCGAAGTCAAGGCTTTCCACTTCCTACTTCCCGATTCACACTTCGCACTTTCCAGGCGTTACACTGCCCCGATGAACCCCTCCACCGCGCTCGGCATGATCGGCGGCGTGCTCATCCTGGTGAGCGTGATTGCCTTCACCTCCCAGGACCTGGGGGTGTTCATCAATCTGCCGGGGCTCGGCATCGTGTTGGGCGGTACCCTGGCCGCGACCCTGCTCAGCTATCCGCTGCACGAGGTGTTGCACGTGTGGCGGGTGTTCATCGTGGTGCTGCGCAACGAGCGCTACTACTTCCGCGAGGACATGGACGAGATCGTGGAGGTCTCCAAGCTGTGGTTCAACGGTAACCTGGCCGCGGTGCAGCGGCGCCTCGAGACCATCCGCAATCCCTACCTGCGCACCGGCGTTCAGCTGGTCATCGACGACACGCCCATGGAGGACATCAGCGACCTGCTGCAATGGCGCCTGGCGCGGCTGCGTGCGCGTGAACACGCCGAGGCGCAGGTGTTTCGCACCATGGCCACCTACGCGCCGGCCTTCGGCATGCTGGGCACCCTGATCGGCCTGATCAACATGCTGTTCGCCACCCAGACCAATGACTTCGCGGTGATCGCCGTGAACCTGGGCGTGGCGCTGATCACCACCTTCTACGGCATCGTGCTGGCCAACCTGGTGTTCCGTCCCATCGCCACCAAGCTGGAGCGGCGCACCGAGGAACGCGTGATGCTCATGAACATGGTGCTGGAGGGCGTGACCCTGATGCGTAAGGGCCGCTCGCCGGCCTACATCCGCGAGACGCTCAAATCCTTCATGGAGCACCACCGGGACGAGATCCGCCAGGAGATGCCCAATGGCAACGGAGCCGAAAAGCCCGCCGCCGGCAGCAAGCGCACCGGCCGGCGCTGAGTCCGCCGCCCAGTCCGCCATCGACCAGGGCAACGGCCAGGCGGAGGCCCTGCGCGCCGAGATGGCCGCCGCACCCCATTACCCGCCGCCCTGGGCCGCGCCGCCGCCGCAGCCGAGCGGCGACGCCCTGCGCGAGGACGAACACGCCTGGATCCTCACCTACCTGGACATGCTCACCCTGGTGCTGGTGCTGTTCGTGGTGCTGCTGGCCTATACAAGGCCGGAGGAGGATCAGGCCCTGCGCTGGGTGGAGGGCTTCGGCATCGAGCTGGGCCATCCCCACCGCCAGTCCATCGTGCCGCCCCTGTTTGAGGAAGCACCCGCCACCTATCCCGGCGAGCAGCCTCTGGCCGAGCCCCTGGCGCGGGAGGAGGCACCCGCCGCCGAGTCCGCCCTGGAGCAGGCCCTGGCCCGCCAGGGCGGACTGGAGGGGGTGGAGGTGTTCACCACCCCGGGTCAGGTGGAGCTGCGTATCAAGGAGGGCATCCTGTTCGCCAGCGGCAGCGCGGAACTGCGCAGCGACGGGCGCGCGCTGCTCTCAAGCCTGATGCCCGTACTCAATGCCGCCGAGGGACAGATCACCGTGGAGGGACACACCGACAACGTGCCCATCTTCACGCCCATCTTCCCGTCCAACTGGGAGCTGTCCGCGGCGCGGGCCAGTGGCGTGGTGCGCCAGCTCATCGCCCTGGGACTTGCCCCAGAACGCCTGCAGGCGGTGGGCTTCGCCGACACCCGACCCGTGGCCGGCAACGACACCGCCGAAGGCCGCGCCGAGAACCGGCGCGTGTCGCTGGTGATCCAGACGGGTGTGCGTTGAATTTTTTCAATCAGGATCAAGCCGGAAAAACATGCAAGCCTACTACCCGAAGCCCTTTTCCGAGGCCTGCGAGCAGAACAGGGATCCGATTCTCGCGGTGCTGAAACGCTATTTCACCGAGCCGGGCACGATCCTCGAGATCGGCAGCGGCACGGGACAGCACTCGGTGTATTTCGGCGCCGCCATGGCGCACCTGCGCTGGCAACCCTCGGACGTGGCCGAGCACCTGCCGGGCATTCGTTTGTGGCTGGGGGAGGCCGCACTCGACAACGTGGCCGAACCCCTGGTGCTGGATGTGCGCGACGAGCCCTGGCCGGTGAGTCATGTGGACGGCGTGTATTCCGCCAACACCACGCACATCATGCACTGGCCCATGGTACAGGCCATGTTCGCGGGCGTGGGTCGTGTGCTGCGTCCGGGCGGATATTTCTGTCTCTATGGTCCGTTCAACGAGAACGGCATGTTCACCAGCGAGAGCAACGCCCGCTTCGACATGAGCCTGCGCCTGCGCGATCCCGGCATGGGCATCCGCGACAAGGCGGACCTGGATGCACTCGCCCGCGCCGCGGGGCTCGAGCGGGTGGATGACGTGGTGATGCCGGTGAACAACTTCACCTTGGTGTGGCGCAAGACATGAGTACCCCGTAGGTCGGGCTTCAGCCCGAGACAGCCGATGCTTCGAGAGGCACCGCTGTCGGGCTGAAGCCCGACCTACGGGCCGCACGCCTCACTTCACTTCGATCTTCGCAGCGGTGCGCAGATCACCGATGTAATCCTGCAGGGCGCGGTTGTCGAGGATCTGTGCGACCCGGTCGCGCACCGCCTCGAAGGGCGGGGGTTCGGAGCGGCGGGTGTCTTCCAGCAGGATCACGTGCCAGCCGAATTCGGTCTGTACCGGCTCATTGCTGTAACTGCCCTTTTCCATGGCCTGCACCGCCTCGGAGAAGGCGGGCACCATGGCGTCGGCGGTGAACCAGCCCAGATCCCCGCCCATGGGGCCGGAGGGGCCGGTGGAATGCTCACGGGCCAGTTCCTGGAAGTCTCCGCCGGCCTCCAGCGCGGCGATCACCTCGCGGGCATCGGCCTCGCTGTCCAGGAGAATATGCCGGGCCTTGTACTCGGTGCGATCGATGGCCTGGATCTGACGATCGTATTCCGCGCGCAGCTGCTCCTCGGTGTAGTCCTGGTTAAGACGCTGGTCGATGAGCGCGCCGACCATCAGGTTGGTGCGAGCCCGCTCCACCTGGCGCTGGATGTCGGGATCCCTGTCCAGCCCCTGCTGCAGCGCGGCCTGGCGCAGCAGTTCCATGTTGATCATCTCGTCCAGCACCTCGTCCGGCAGCAGATTCTCTCCGGGTCGGGTCATGCGCTGCAGGTTGAGGAAGTCCTGGAAATCCGCTTCGCTGATGGCCACGCCGTTGACCATGGCGACCGCCTCGCCGCTGATCTCGGCCTGTGGTGCCTCGCCGCGGCCACAGCCGGTGATGAGGGTGACGGTCAGCAGGCCGGTGACCAGGATGTGATGAATGCGCAGAGTCATGGGGGTTTCCTTGAGTTTAAGCCGGCTGCTCAGGGCAGCACCTTGCGAAAGGGTTTGACGACGACGCTGGCATACACGCCGGCCGCCCGGTAGGGATCGGCGTCTGCCCAGGCCTGGGCGTCCTCCAGGGAATCGAACTCCGCCACCACCAGGCTGCCGGTGAAGCCCGCCGGACCCGGGTCCGGGCTGTCGATGGC
>SR_TP_S13solDRAFT_1000858_pt1 | contig 10649 bp, 9 predicted proteins | sample SodReaTP_S13sol_FD_11159 | JGI IMG/M metagenome (IMG submission 11159) | reverse complement strand
CACCGGTATGGAGCCCGACACCCGTCGCACGAATGGTGTTCTTGAGCGTACGCTGCTTGATCAAGGATGGATCCCTCTGCTGACTCGGAAAATTTCCGATTGACTAACGATACTAACGGTCATGGAGCGCCTACTCGAATACTAGCAAGACACGGGCCAGCACCCCGACAGGCCCGCCACGGCCGGGATAACACGCAAAAAACCCGCATATTATGGCACCAGAAGTGCGTAAATGCATGTTTTCCCTCCCACAACCCGACAATCCGGCCCCCAGAAGGACCAGACGGTCGCACCATTCGGGGCCTTGCGGCCACCGAACGCACCACCTTGGTGCGGACTCAGTCTGCCTGCTTGCGCAGGAAGGCCGGGATGTCCAGGTAATCCATGTTCAGGTGGCCGTTGAGATCCACCGCCGCATTGCCCTGGGTCTTGCGGATCACCGTGGGGCGGTCCAGCTTCTCGTAGTCCGGGCTGGCCTCCTGGGGCTGCTCCACCAGCTTCACCTTGGGTTTTTCCGGGGCACGCACCGCCACGCTGCCCAGTCCGGTGGCCACCAGGGTCACCCGCAACTCGTCGGTCATCTCCGGATCGATCACGGTGCCCACCACCACGGTGGCATCCTCGGAGGCGAATTCCTTGATGACGTCACCCACTTCCTCGAACTCGCCGATGGACATATCCATGCCGGCGGTCACGTTCACCAGGATGCCCCGGGCACCGGCGATGTTCACATCCTCAAGCAGCGGGCTGGCAATGGCCGCTTCCGCCGCAACCCGAGCACGGTCCTTACCGGACGCGCTGCCCGTACCCATCATGGCCATACCCATCTCGGACATGACGGTGCGCACGTCGGCGAAGTCCACGTTGATCAGGCCCGGGCGGGTGATCAGCTCGGCGATACCCTGCACTGCGCCCAGCAGCACATCATTGGCCGCCTTGAAGGCCTCCAGCAGGGAGATGTTCTTACCCAGCACGGAGAGCAGCTTCTCGTTGGGGATCGTGATCAGAGAATCCACGTACTTGGCCAGGTTCTCCATGCCCGCCTGGGACACGGCCAGGCGCTTCTTGCCCTCGAAGGGGAAGGGCTTGGTAACCACGGCCACGGTAAGGATGCCCATCTCACGGGCGATCTGGGCCACTACCGGCGCGCCGCCGGTGCCGGTGCCGCCACCCATGCCGGCGGTGATGAACACCATATCGGCGCCCTCGATCACCTCGGCGATGCGATCACGATCCTCCAGGGCCGCCTCACGACCGATCACGGGATCGGCACCGGCGCCGAGACCCTTGGTGATATGCCCGCCCAGCTGCAACAGGGTCTTTGCGGAATGATTCTTCAACGCCTGGGCATCGGTATTGGCGCAGATGAAATCCACGCCCTCGATGTTGGCATTGACCATGTGCTGCACGGCGTTGCCGCCGCCGCCACCGACACCGACCACCTTGATGACCGCGTTCTGGGGAAATGTATCCATGAGTTCAAACATTGTCGTATCTCCTCAACATCACTGGTTGATCTGAATTCGTTGAATGTGGACTCGCCACCCGTATTGCCTATTGCCAATTCAAACTGTTTGTTCTTGTTTAAAAGTTGCCCTGAAACCAGCTCTTCATCCGTCCCCACACCGCCTTGATGTTGCCTGTCTGGCGCGGCTCCGATGAGCGCCCGCCGCGACTCTGATGACCGAACAGCAGCAGCCCCACGCCCGTGGCGTGGATCGGGTTGCGCACCACATCCACCAACCCGCTCACGTGCTGGGGAAGCCCCAGGCGTACCGGCATGTGGAACACCTCCTCGGCCAGATCGATAACCCCTTCCATCTTCGATGAGCCCCCGGTGAGCACCACGCCGGCAGCCACCAGCTCCTCGCATCCAGAACGACGCAGTTCCGCCTGCACCAGAGACAGCAGCTCCTCGTAGCGGGGCTCCACCACGCCGGCCAGGGTCTGGCGGGACAGGCGCTTGGGCGCCCGGTCACCGACGCTGGGCACCTCGATGGTGTCGTCCGGATTGGCCAGCTGACGCAGGGCGCAGGCGTACTTGATCTTGATCTCCTCGGCATACTGGGTCGGCGTGCGCAGGGCCACGGCGATGTCATTGGTGACCTGGTCACCGGCGATGGGGATCACCGCCGTGTGGCGAATCGCGCCGTCAGTAAACACCGCGATATCCGTGGTGCCACCACCGATATCCACCAGGCAGACACCCAGTTCCTTTTCATCCTCGGTGAGCACCGCGTAGCTGGAGGCCATCTGCTCCAGAATGATGTCGTCCACCTCCAGGCCACAGCGACGCACGCACTTGACGATGTTCTGGGCGGCGGAGACGGCACCGGTGACCAGATGCACCTTGGCCTCCAGGCGCACGCCTGACATGCCTACCGGCTCGCGGATGCCTTCCTGCTCGTCGATGATGAATTCCTGGGGCAGGATGTGCAGGATGCGCTGGTCCGCAGGAATGGCCACGGCCCGGGCGGCGTCGATCACCCGATCCACGTCAGCGGGGGTCACTTCCTTGTCCTTGATGGCCACCACGCCGGTGGAGTTGAGGCTTTTCACGTGACTGCCGGCGATACCAGTGAACACGGAATGGATCTGGCAACCGGCCATCAGCTCGGCCTCCTCCACCGCCCGCTGGATCGACTGCACCGTGGACTCGATGTTGACCACCACGCCCTTCTTCAGCCCCCGGGAAGGATGCGAGCCGATGCCGATGATCTCGATCTGACCCTCCTCGTTGATCTCACCCACAATGGCCTCCACCTTGGAGGTGCCAATGTCCAGGCCAACTATCATTCCCTTATCGGATCGCTTCGACATGATGTCTCTCTCTGCCTAATTCATTCGTTCATTGCCCGGCCGGGGCTGTCTCGCCCCAGGCCACGGCAATGCCGTTGGTGTATCTCAAGTCCATGCGCTCGATGGGGGCGTCCTTTTGTGCAGCGATGCGCGGATAGATGCGCAGGAGTCGCTCCAGGTGTGATTCGCTGACACCCCGGCCCATGAGCACCTCGCCCCCATCGACCAGCTCGATGGTCCAGGCCTGACGGGCGTCCTCGCGTATGCCGCTCACCTCAAGCCCCACATCCGCCAACCGTGCCTGCACCGCCAGGTAGCGGCGCATCAGACTGCGCTGTCGGCCCTCGCCACCGGTCAGACTCGGCAAGCCGGCGGGTAGACTGTCGGCAGCGGGGCTGAACACATCGCCATAGCGATTCACCAGTTGGGTATCACCCCAGCGGGCCACGGCAATCTGTTCCGTGACCTGTACCTGCAGGGTGTCCGGCCAGAGCCGGCGCACCGTCGCTGCGTACACCCAGGGCAGCTCGCTGGCGGCCCGTTCCATGGCACCGATATCCACACTGAAGAAACCGCCACGCACATGGGGCCCCAGGGCCGCTTCCAGATCCCGGCGATCCAGGTGATGGAACTCCCCCTGAATCTGCACCGAGTGGATCGGCAGGGTGTCCGGGCGCATGGCCCAGCCCACAGCGGAGGCGATCATGCCCAGCATCATCAGCACCACCCCCGCCAGGACCAGCCGGCGAAGCCAGCGGCGCAGCTGCAGACCCTGCCACCAGGGCGCGGTCTGTCCTCGGGGTTTTGCCATGAGATCCCGGCGCGCCACGTCATTGCCGCTCCCCGTCGCCCAGGGTGTCCGCCAGGATGCGCAGCACCAGGGCCTGAAAATCCATGCCCGCCGCCCGGGCCGCCATGGGCACCAGACTGTGATCGGTCATGCCCGGCACCGTATTCACCTCGATGAGCCAGGGCACACCCACCCGGTCCACCATCAGGTCCACCCGTCCCCAGCCCCGGGCACCCACCGCCTCGAAGGCCTGCAGGGCCTGGCTCTGAAGACGCTGTTCCACCGGCGCCTCCAGGCCACAGGGGCAGTGGTAGCGGGTGGTCTCGGCCTTGTACTTGGCCTCGTAGTCGTAGAAGGAACGGGGCGTCTCCAGCCGGATCAGGGGCAGGACCTCGGTTCCCAGGATCGCGGCGGTGTATTCCGCGCCCACGATCCAGCGTTCGGCGAACACCGGCCCGCCACAGGCGGCGGCCGCGGCATAGGCCTCGGGCAGTTGCCCCACCGCCTCCACCTTGCTCATGCCGATGCTGGAACCCTCCAGGGCCGGCTTGACGATCAGGGGCAGCCCCAGGCCCGAGGCCACCACGGCCCAGTCGGTCTCGGCGTCCAGCACCTGGTAATCGGGGGTGGGCAGGCCAGCGCCGCGCCACAGGCGCTTGGTCACGAGCTTGTCCATGCTGACCGCCGAGCCCAGCACACCGCTGCCGGTGTAGGGCAGACCGATCATCTCCAGGCCACCCTGGATCACGCCGTCCTCGCCGCCCCGGCCGTGGAGCATGTTGAACACCCGATCAAATCCACCGGCCTTGAGCACCTCAAGCACGTCGCGATCCGCGTCGATGCCATGGGCATCCACCCCGGCGTCCTGCAATGCCGCGAGCACCTGGCCACCACTGTTGAGCGAGATCTCCCGCTCGGCAGACCATCCACCCATGAGCACCGCCACCTTGCCGAAGTGCTGCTGACTCATGAACGCGCCCCCCGGGCGGGACCCGGTTCGCCCACCACGCGCACCTCGGGCTCCAGATGCACACCGAAGCGTGCCTGCACCTGCGCCTGCACATGCCGGATCAGGGACTCCAGATCCGCTGCCGTGGCGTTGCCGGTGTTGATGATGAAATTGGCGTGTTTCTCGGAAACCTGGGCACCGCCGATGCAAAAGCCCTTGAGACCGGCCGCCTCCACCAGACGTCCGGCGTGGTCCCCGGGGGGATTGCGAAACACCGACCCACAACTGGCCACGCCGGTGGGCTGGCGCTCGGCCCGCTCCGCCAGCAGGGCCTTGATGCGCGCCTTGCCCGCCTGGCCGTCACCGGTGCTGAGCCGGAAGGTGGCGGCGGTGAACCACTCCTCGCCGGGGGCGGTGACACTGCGGTAGCCCACCTGGTATTCATCCGCCTCACGCAGGTGCCGGCGGCCGCTGTGATCGATGGTCTCCACGGTCTCCACGCAGGACCAGGTCTCGCCGCCCCAGGCCCCGGCGTTCATGGCCAGGGCGCCGCCCAGGGTGCCGGGGATACCCGCCAGGAACTCGGCGCCGGTGAGATCGGCATCGGCCGAGAAACGGGCCAGCTTGGCGCAGGCCACACCGGCCTCGGCGCGGATACGTCCGCCCGGCAGCAGGGTCATGTCATTGAGCGCGCCGGACAGGGCGATCACCGTGCCGCGCACCCCGCCGTCACGGATCAGCAGGTTGCTGCCCAGGCCCAGCCACATCAGCGGCTCGCCGGGTGGCAGGGTGCTGAGGAAGAAGGCCAGGTCATCCAGGTCCGCCGGCTTGTAGTACTGGTCGGCGTAGCCGCCCACCCGCCAGGAAGTGAAACGGGCCAGGGGTTCCTTGCGGCGCAGTTCACCACGCAGCATTTGCAGGTTCTCGGCGGTCATCATGGATGTCCCTCCTCTGTACCGGCACCGGTGACGGCCAGCGCCGCCGGCAGGGCCGCGGCCAGGGCACCCACGTTACCGGCCCCCTGGGTCAGCAAGACGTCGCCGTCACGGAGCACGCCCCGCACGGTCTCCACAAAGCGATCCGGTGCGTCCACAAACACCGGGTTGACCCGGCCCCGGGCACGGATGGCCCGGGCCAGGGTGCGCCCGTCGGCCCCCGGGATAGGCGCTTCTCCGGCGGCATAGACCTCCAGCAGCACCAGGGCGTCCGGATGGGACAGCACCTCGGCGAAGTCCTCGAACAGGTCCCGGGTGCGGGTGTAGCGATGGGGCTGGAAGGCCAGCACCAGGCGCCGGTCGGGCCAGGCGTCCCGGGCCGCGGCCAGGGTCGCGGCAATCTCCGTGGGGTGATGGCCGTAGTCGTCCACCAGGGTCACGGTGCCCACGGAGGTTTGCAGGTCTCCGTAGACCTGGAAACGCCGGCCGATGCCCTGGAACTTGTCCAGACCCCGCTGGATGGCCTCGTCGCTCACACCCAGTTCGTGGGCCACGGCCACGGCGGCCAGGGCATTGAGCACGTTGTGACGACCCGGCAGATTCAGGGTTACGGCCAGGCTGCTTTCGCGCCCGGACAAACAGATCTCGAAATGGGTGCGAGTACCCTCGGCGCGCAGCTTGCGGGCGGTGACATCCGCCGCCACGTCGATGCCGTAGGTGAGCACCGGGCGGCCCAGCTCAGGGATCATGGCCTTGAGGTACTGGTCATTCAGGCACAGCACGGCCAGGCCGTAGAACGGCAGGTGATGCAGGAATTCCAGGAAGGTGGCGCGCAGCCGGCCGAAGTCCCCCTGGTAGGTGGCCAGATGATCGGCATCGATGTTGGTGACCACGGCGATCATGGGCTGCAGATGCAGGAAAGAGGCATCGCTCTCGTCGGCCTCGGCCACCAGGTAGGCACCCTGGCCCAGGCGCGAATGGCTGGCGGTGCTGTTGAGCCGCCCGCCGATGACGAAGGTGGGGTCCAGGCCACCTTCCGCCAGCAGGCTGGCCACCAGACTGGTGGTGGTGGTCTTGCCGTGGGTACCCGCCACGGCGATGCCGTGACGAAAACGCATCAGTTCCGCCAGCATCTCCGCCCGGCGCACCACGGGGATACGGGCCTCCTGGGCAGCAATAAGTTCCGGATTGCCCGGATCAATGGCGGTGGAGACCACCAGCACATCGGCATCGCGCACATGGGCCGCGTCATGGCCCAGATGAATGACCACCCCCAGACCCGCCAGACGCCGGGTCACCGCGTTCTCGGCAATATCCGAACCGCTCACCTGGTAACCCAGGTTGGCGAGCACTTCGGCGATACCGCCCATACCGGAACCGCCGATGCCCACGAAGTGGATACGACGAATGCGGCGCATGGGCATGGGTGCGGGCTGATTCATTTCGCAGCACCTCCGGCAAGTTCCATACACACCCGGGCCACGGTGTCCGTGGCATCGGGCAGGGCGCGGCCCCGTGCGGCCTCTGCCATTTGCAGGGCGCGGGAGCGGTCCAGGCCCTTGAGTTCGGCGGCCAGACGTCGAGCATCCAGCTCCGGCTGGGGGATGAGCACAGCGGCGCCCGCCTCGGTGAGATAACGGGCGTTGCCGGTCTGGTGATCGTCCACCGCATGGGGATAGGGCACGAGGATCGAACCCATCCCTGCCGCTGCCAGTTCGGCGATGGTCAGGGCGCCGGCACGACACACCACCAGATCGGCCCAGCCATAGGCCTCGGCCATGTCCTTGATGAAGGGGGTTACTTCGGCTTTCACACCGGCGGCTGCGTAGGCGGCCTTCGCCTCCTCCAGGGTGCGTTCGCCGGCCTGGTGCCGGACCAGGGGCCGGGTCTGCTCCGGCAGGCGGGCCAGGGCATCGGGCACCGACTTGTTCAGGGCCAGGGCGCCCAGACTGCCCCCCAGCACCAGCAGGCGCAGAGGACCTTCCCGACCCAGGAAGCGCAGTTCCGGCTCGATCAGCCCGGCGATCTTCGCCCGCACCGGATTGCCCGTGTGCTGTGCCTGCACCTTCTCCGGGAAGGTGCCCGGAAAGGCCTCCAGCACCCGGTCGGCCACCTTCGCCAACCAGCGATTGGTCATGCCCGCCACGGCATTCTGTTCGTGGATCACCAGGGGGATGCCAAGGGCGGCGGCCATGAGCCCGCCGGGGCCCGAGGCGAAACCGCCCAGGCCCAGCACTGCCCGGGGCTTGAGGCGCATCAGCAAGGGCAGGGCCGCCCACAGGGCCACGCCCACGCGCAGCGGGGCGAACAACCAGTTCACCAGGCCCTTGCCCCGCAGACCCGCTACCGGCAGGGTGTGAAATTCGATACCCGCCTCGGGCACCACCCGTGCCTCAAGGCCCCGGGCCGTGCCAAGCCAGATCACATCCTCGCCCAGTTCCCGCAGGCGCTCGGCCACGGCCAGTCCGGGGAACACATGTCCACCGGTACCGCCTGCCATGATCATGATGGGACGCTGGCTCATGCCACCCTCCCCCGCACCGTGCGGCCACCGCGCAGGGCACCGCTTTCCACCGTCTCCCGGTGTACCCGCAGCAACAGGCCCACGGCGGCGCAACTCACCAGCATGGAACTGCCGCCGTAGCTCATGAGCGGCAGGGTCAGACCCTTGGTGGGCAGCAGCCCCATGTTCACACCCATGTTGATGAAGGCCTGCAGGCTGATCCACACGCCCACACCGTAGGCCAGGTAGGCGCCGAAGGTCTGGCCTGCTGCCTCCGCTGCCCGGGCGATGGCAAAGCTTCGCCACAGGAACCAGCCGTACAGCAGCACCACGACCACGATGCCCACCAGCCCCAGCTCCTCGGCCAGCACGGCGAACAGGAAGTCGTTGTGGGCCTCGGGCAGGTAGAAGAGTTTCTGCACGCTGGCCCCCAGACCCACGCCGAACCAGGAACCACTGCCGATGGCGATGAGAGACTGGGTGAGCTGGAAGCCACTGTTGAAGGGGTCGTTCCAGGGGTCCAGGAAGGTGGTCAGCCGTGCCATGCGGTAGGGGGTGGTAATGGCCAGCATCGCCATGGCCGCTGCCACCGCCCCCATGAGCAGGGCGAACTGCCAGAGCTTGGCACCGGCCAGGAACAGCAGGGTCAGGCCGATGGCCATGAGCACCACGGCGGCGCCGAAATCCGGCTCCATGAGCAGCAGCATGGCGGCACCGGAGAGCAGCAGCATGGGCCGCAGGAATCCTGAGAACTCCTCGCGCACCGAGCGACCATGGCGGGTCAGGTAACCGGCCAGGTACAGGGTGAACAACAGCTTGGCCACCTCGGACACCTGCAGGTTGAACAGACCCAGACTCAGCCAGCGCGTGGAGCCATTCACCGTGACACCGATGCCCGGCATGAGCACCAGGATCAGCAGGAAGTAGGCAAAGCCCAGCAGCAGACCGGCGGAGGCCTGCCAGTAGGCCAGTCGCACCCGGTAGGCCACGGCCGCGGCGCCCAGACCCAGCAGCACGTACAGCCCCTGGCGCTGCAGGAAGTAGAAGGGGTCGCCCAGGTTGCGGTCGGCGATGCCGATGGAAGCGGAGGCCACCATCACCAGACCCAGGCCCAGCAGGGCCAGCACACTCAGGGCCAGCCCCACGTCCAGGCGCTGGTTGAGTTGCAGCTTGAGCTGCTCACCGGCGTCCCGGGTGGCCTGAAGGTCCACGGCGCTCACGGGGTCAGCCCCTGCACCGCGGCCATGAAGACCTCGCCCCGGTGCATGTAGTTGTCGAACATATCCAGGCTGGCGCAGGCCGGGGAGAGCAGGACGCTGTCACCGCTCTCGGCCAGGCGGGCGGCCTCGGTCACGGCGTCCTGCATATTCGCCACCTGCACCAGGGGCACCACGCCCTCCAGCACCTGGGCAATACGCGGCGCGTCTTCACCCAGCAATATCACGGCCCGGGCCTTGTCTCTGACCGCCCCGCGCAGGGGAGTGAAGTCCTGACCCTTGCCCTGGCCGCCGGCGATCAGCACCACCTGCCCGGGGAAACCGGACAGGGCCGCCAGGGTGGCGCCCAGGTTGGTGCCCTTGGAATCGTTGTACCAGGACACCCCGTGCAGGCGCGCCACCCACTGGCAGCGATGGGGCAGACCGGCGAAGTGCAGCAGGGCCTCCACCATGGCCTCGGCGGGCAGACCCGCCGCCTCGCCCAGGGCCAGGGCGGCCAGGGCATTGGCGGTGTTGTGACGCCCGGCGATGCGCAGGCGGGATTCCGCCAGCCAGGGGATCTCGCCCCGGGCCAGCCAGGGTTCGCCGTCACGCAGCACCAGGCCCCAGTCCCCTTCAGCCGGCGCATCCAGGCCAAAGCTCACCCGAACCCGGCCACCGGTCATGGCGGCCACCCGATCATCGTCCCGGTTCACCACTGCAGTGCCGGCACGGCTGAGGATACGGGCCTTGGCGCCGGCGTAGTCTTGCAAAGACGTGTAACGGTCCAGGTGGTCGGCGCTGATGTTGAGCACCGTGGCAGCCACCGGAGCGAGGCTCTCGGTGGTCTCCAGTTGAAAACTGGAAAGCTCCAGCACATACAGGGCGACATCAGGTTCGCCGAGCAGGTCCAGGGCCGGGGTACCGAAGTTTCCGCCCACCGCGACCTTGATGCCGGCGGCGCGGGCCATCTCGCCCACCAGGGCGGTGACCGTGCTCTTGCCATTGGAGCCGGTGATGGCCAGTACCGGCGCACGGACCTCACGGGCGAACAATTCGATGTCCCCCAGGACCTCTGCGCCGGCAGCACGGGCCGCCTGGATCGCCGGCTCCATGACGCTGACGCCGGGGCTGACCACCAGGCGCTTCATGGTGGCGAACAGCGCGGCATCAAAGGGGCCTGTGTTCACGGACACGGCAGGCGCCAGTCGCTTGAGCTCGGCACAGCCCGGCGCTTGGGCACGGCTGTCCGCCACACAGAAGCCCTGGCCCTGTGCGCGCAGGTGGCGGGCCACGGAGAGTCCCGTTGCGCCCAGTCCCACGATCAATGTGTCAGCCGTACCGCTCATGTCAGTTCAGTTCTGTCCTCAACGCAGTTTCAGGGTGGCAAGACCCACCAGCACCAGGATCACGGTGATGATCCAGAAGCGCACGATGACCCGGGGTTCCGGCCAGCCCTTCAATTCAAAGTGGTGAT
>SR_TP_S13solDRAFT_1000857_pt1 | contig 10659 bp, 11 predicted proteins | sample SodReaTP_S13sol_FD_11159 | JGI IMG/M metagenome (IMG submission 11159) | reverse complement strand
ATCGGATGCATCCGCATCGAACACGCCATCCACAAAAACCAGCTTCACACGGTCGAACGCGGAAAACACAGGCGCTTCATCCGTAACCTTCAGCACTTTGGCCGCAGCGACCTGATCGGACGACAGATCGCGCGGATCGGTGTAGCGCCAGTATTCGTCGCGCTTGACGGGCATGCCCATATCCAAGAGCCGCGCTTTCGCCGCGTCGCGCGCGCGTGTGGCCCATCCGCCCCCTTGGGGCAACGACAGCGCGGCGAGACGCGCCTGCGCCGCATCTTGCTTTTGCGCCTTCAGTTTCGCCCGTGGCATCATCAGCCTGCCTCCGCCATCAGGTCGGCATAGCCGTTTTCTTCGACTTCCAGCGCCAGTTCCGGCCCGCCCGTCTTGATGATGCGCCCCTCGCTCATGATATGGACAACATCGGGTTTGATGTGGTTCAGCAGGCGCTGGTAATGGGTGATCACCAGAAACGACCGCCCCGCGTCGCGCAGCGCGTTCACCCCGTCCGACACCAGTTTCATCGCATCCACATCCAGACCGGAATCGGTTTCATCCAGGATGCACATCTTGGGTTCCAGCATCGCCATTTGCAGGATTTCGTTGCGCTTCTTCTCGCCGCCCGAAAAGCCCACATTGACCGGACGTTTCAACATATCGGCATCGATTTGCAGTTCCTTGGCTTTCGCACGCACCAGTTTCAGGAAATCACCGGCAGACAGTTCGTCCTGCCCGCGCGCCTTGCGCTGCGCGTTCACAGCCGTGCGCAGGAAGGTCATGTTGCCCACGCCCGGAATTTCCACAGGGTATTGAAACGCCAGAAACAGTCCGGCAGCGGCGCGTTCTTCCGGCTCCATGTCCAGCAGGTCTGCGCCTTCCAGCGCGGCGCTGCCTTCGGTCACGGCGTATCCATCACGACCCGACAGCACATAAGACAGCGTCGATTTGCCCGAGCCATTGGGGCCCATGATCGCATGCACTTCGCCGGGGTTGATGGTCAGCGACAGCCCCTTGAGGATTTTCACCTCGGAATCATCTTCAAGCTCGGCATGCAGGTTTTCGATTTTCAGCATCTTCTTCCTCTTTCATTCATTCGGACGGTGCGCGCCTGCGCAACCACCATCCCGCAATCCAAAACGTGGCGAAATATTGTATAAAACCAGCCATCAGGATCAGCGTCCACGGCTCGGGGTTCCACAGATACGCAACTGCAACGACCAATACCCCGATGAACGGCAGTGCCACCAGCGCGCACATCATCAGCCCCAGAACAGATATCCGAAAACCGCGCCTGAAATCCTGCATGATCCTTGCCATCGCACCCTGCCCTAGCCGACTGACCCTTCCAGCGAAATCGCAACCAGTGCCTGCGCTTCCATGGCAAATTCCATCGGCAATTCCTGCAACACTTCCTTGCAGAACCCGTTAACCACCAGGGCCACCGCTTCTTCCTCATCCATGCCGCGTTGACGGCAATAGAACAGCTGGTCGTCATCCACCTTGCTGGTCGTCGCCTCATGCTCCACGCGGCTCGATGCGTTGCGCACTTCGATATAGGGCACCGTATGCGCGCCGCATTTATCGCCGATCAGCAAACTGTCGCATTGCGTGTAGTTGCGCGAATTCGTGGCCTTGGGGTGCATCGACACCAGCCCGCGATAGGTGTTCTGCGCCTGCCCTGCCGAAATGCCCTTGGACACAATGCGCGAACGCGTGTTCTTGCCCAGATGCACCATTTTCGTGCCCGTATCGGCCTGCTGCCAGTTATTCGCAATGGCGATCGAGTAGAACTCGCCTTGCGTGTCATCGCCGCGCAGAATGCAGGACGGGTATTTCCATGTAATGGCGCTGCCGGTTTCCACCTGCGTCCACATCACTTTCGCGCGGTCCTCGCGGCAATCGGCGCGTTTGGTGACGAAATTGTAAATCCCGCCCTTGCCGTTTTCATCGCCCGGAAACCAGTTCTGCACGGTCGAATATTTGACATCCGCATCTTCCAGAACGACAATCTCGACCACAGCCGCATGCAACTGCGTCGTGTCGCGCTTGGGCGCGGTGCACCCTTCCAGATAGCTGACCGACGCGCCCTTTTCGGCCACAATCAGCGTGCGTTCAAACTGGCCGGTATTTTCGGCATTGATGCGGAAATACGTGGACAATTCCATCGGGCATTTCACACCTGCGGGGATGAACACAAAACTGCCGTCCGAGAACACGGCCGAATTCAGCGCCGCAAAATAGTTGTCATTCTGGGGCACAACGGACCCAAGGTATTTTTTCACCAGTTCAGGATGATCCTGCACCGCTTCTGATATGGAACAGAAGATAACACCGGCCTTCTTCAACTCATCCTTGAAGGTGGTGCCCAACGACACGGAATCAAACACCGCATCCACAGCCACCTTGCGGCCTTCATCGGCCCCTTCAACCCCGGCAAGGATCATCTGTTCCTTCAACGGAATGCCCAGTTTGGCATAGGTTTCCAGAAGCTTCGGGTCCACCTCGTCCAGCGATTTGGGCTTTTCCACCATGGATTTGGGTTTGGCGTAATAATACTGCTCCTGATAGTCGATTTCAGGAATGTTCAGCATGGCCCAATCGGGGGATTCCATGGTCAGCCAGCGGCGATACGCCTCCAGCCGCCAGTCCAGCAACCATTGCGGTTCCTTGTTCTTCTCCGAAATCAGACGCACGATATCCTCATTCAGCCCTTTGGGGGCGAATTCCATCTCGATATCGGTTTCCCAGCCATGCTTATAGGTGCCCGCCATGGACTGCACGGTTTCGACAGTCTCGCGGTCCACACCTTCGCGCAGTTGGGTTTCATCCAATGCAGCCATGTCTTTTCCCTTCTTCGCGGCAGCCACAGGGCCGCACGCTCTCTCAAATCAAACCGCACCCTTGGCAACAGCGCGGCGGTAGTCCTTCAACCAGCTCTGCGCGAAGCGCAGCACATCTTCCCTTGTCACATCCGGCCCCAACGACACACGCACTGCCCCCGACGCCGTTGCATCATCAAACCCCATCGCCTGCAACACCCCCGAAGCCCGCAACTTGCCCGAAGAACAGGCAGACCCGGCCGAAATCGCAAACCCTGCAAGGTCCATCTGCATCACCTGCAACTCGCCCCTCCAGCCGGGCGTTGCAAGGCACAGCGTGTTGGGCAATCGTTGCACGTCTTTCCCGACTAAAATAGTCTTGCTTGCCTCTGCGTCCAGTGCCTCTTCTAGAATATTTCTAATTACAGATACACCTTCCCAGACCCCGTTGGCAAGATCACGCGCAGCCGCTTCTGCCGCAGCCCCGAATCCTGCAATGGCAATAACATTCTCGGTGCCCGCGCGGCGGCCCATTTCCTGCCCGCCCCCCCTGATCTGCGCAGCCATCTCCGTGCCGCGCGTCATGACCACAGCACCAATACCTTTCGGCCCGCCCAGCTTATGCGCCGAAACCAGCCCCATCTGCACATTCAACCAGTTGAACGCAAATGGCAGCTTCCCGAATCCCTGCGTCAGGTCGCTGACGGCCAGACCCGCGGGCAAGTCCTGCACGATCCCCGTCTCCGAATTCGCCAGCTGCACGCTTGCCGCCTCCGGCATGTCCACATGCACCCGCCCCTGCGCATCAACCGCCAGCCCGTCCTCGCACCAGACCCGCACCGCATCATGCTCGACCCGCGCACAAGACAGCCCGCGCCCGCCAAGTGCCAGCGCCGCAGCCTCCGTCGCCCCGGACGTAAAGACAATCTCTGCCCCGTCCGCCCCCAATGCGGCCGCCACCTGCGCGCGCGCTTTCTCGACCAGTGCACGCGCCTGCCGCCCTTCGGCATGCACCGATGACGGGTTGCCCACAACATCCATCGCCGCCAGCATCGCCGCGCGCGCCTCGGGCCGCAAAGGCGCAGTGGCATTATAATCCAGATAGATACGCTGCATCAGACAGACCTGTATTTCATTCTGGCCCAAATATCCCGGGGAGTCACCGAAGGTGACGGGGCAGCGCCCCTATTCATCCACAACCTCGAACAAGGTCGGCACTGCGGGGCATGGCGTCAGGCTGTTGCCGGCCACATCCGACAACCGTGTCTGGTGCAAAAACACATAGACATGCGCCGACAACCCTTCCCACAGACGGTTGGTCATCGATTGCGCCCGCGACCCCGATATGCCGCCTGATGCGCCCGCACCTGCATGCATCGCGCTGACGGTTTCATCCACTGCTTCCAGAACCTCGGACACCCGAATACTGTCGGGCCTGCGTGCCAAGCGATACCCGCCGCCCGGTCCGCGAACCGACTCGACCAGACCGGCACGGCGCAGCTTGACGAAAAGCTGCTCCAGATACGCCAATGACACCTGCTGGCGGGACGATATCTCGTTTAATGACACCAGCCCGCCATCGGGCGCCAGCGCCAGATCGACAAGCGCAACCATTGCATAGCGCCCCTTGGTGGAAAGTTTCATGCACGTCATCCCCAGCTTGATCTGCCGCGCGCCCGAACAGGATTGCGACCGGAATAGTCCGCACAAGCGCGGATTTGAAGAAAACATAGCCCGTTGTCGCGCCAATGCGCCAGCTTAAAGGTTGACGCGGGCAGGGCACGGGCATAAGTCTATGCGGCCTTATATCGGACGAAATCACGGTCTTCGTGCGCGATTTAGAATCTTTCTAATCCCGCCAATGAAAAGAGTCAACAATACATGCAGCCGTTGCACATCTCTGACCTGCCGTTATTCGTTGTCGTGTCGATACCACATAACCCCAACAGGTAAGCCCCCATGCCCGAGATTATTTTCCCCGGCCCCGAAGGTCGCCTTGAAGGTCGCTATCACGCGCAACCCAACCGCGACGCCCCCATAGCGATTCTGCTGCATCCGCACCCGCAATTCGGCGGCACGATGAATAACAAGGTTGTCTACAACCTGCATTACGCCTTTCACAAGATGGGCTTTTCGGTGATGCGCTTCAACTTTCGCGGTGTGGGCCGGTCGCAGGGTGAATATGATCAGGGCGTGGGCGAATTGTCCGATGCCGCAGCGGCGCTGGATTACATGCAGGCCATGTCGCATAATGTGCGCCACTGCTGGGTCGCGGGTTTCAGCTTCGGCGCGTGGATCGGCATGCAACTGCTGATGCGCCGCCCCGATATTACCGGTTTTGTGTCGGTGGCGCCGCCTGCCAATCTGTATGATTTCAGCTTCCTTGCGCCCTGCCCCGCGTCGGGCCTGATCATCAATGGCAGCGCAGACCGTGTTGCCCCGCCACGCGACACCCGTTCACTGGTGTCGAAATTGCAGGAACAGCGCGGGATCACCATCACCCATACCGAGATTGAAGGCGCTGACCATTTCTTCAAGGACGAGGACGCGCATATGCAACCGATGCTGAAAACAGTGTCGGATTATGTGGCCAACCGCCTGACAGAAACCACCCGCTGACACACAGGGCCCGCGCGGTTACGTCCGGCGGGCAGATCATCACGGGCATATTTTTCGTATACAACGGCATACTGTTCTTTGCATCCCGTCCCGAATAGGGTAAGAGGGCGCAAATCGACTCATCCAAAAGGCGGAGGATCACATGAGCAAGATCAAGGTAGCAAACCCGGTCGTCGAACTTGACGGCGATGAAATGACCCGGATCATCTGGGATTTCATCAAGAAAAAACTGATCCTTCCCTATCTGGACATTGACCTGAAATATTACGATCTGGGGATCGAGGAACGCGACCGCACCGATGACCAGATCACGGTCGATGCCGCGAATGCCATCAAACAATATGGCGTCGGCGTCAAATGCGCGACCATCACCCCCGATGAAGACCGAGTCGAAGAATTCGGCCTCAAGCGCATGTATCGCTCGCCCAATGGCACGATCCGCAACATTCTGGGCGGCGTTATCTTCCGCGAACCGATCATCTGCCGCAACGTGCCGCGCCTTGTTCCGGGCTGGACACAGCCCATCGTCGTGGGCCGCCATGCCTTCGGTGACCAGTATCGCGCAACTGATTTCCGGTTTCCGGGTGCCGGCAAGCTGACGATCAAGTTTGTGGGCGAGGATGGTCAGGTTATCGAAAAGGAAGTGTTTGATGCGCCGTCATCGGGCGTCACCATGGCGATGTATAACCTTGACGATTCGATCCGCGATTTCGCCCGCGCGTCCATGAATTATGGTCTGTCCCGCGGTTGGCCGGTCTATCTGTCCACCAAGAACACCATTCTGAAAGCCTATGACGGGCGCTTCAAGGATTTGTTCGCCGAAGTGTTCGAGGCTGAATTCGCCGACAAGTTCAAGGCAGCGGGCATCACTTATGAACACCGCCTGATCGACGACATGGTGGCTTGCGCGATGAAATGGTCGGGCGGCTATGTCTGGGCGTGCAAAAACTATGATGGCGACGTGCAATCCGACACCGTCGCGCAGGGCTTCGGCAGCCTTGGCCTGATGACCAGCCAGCTGATGACCCCCGACGGCCAGATCGTCGAGGCAGAGGCCGCGCATGGCACCGTCACCCGCCATTACCGCCAGCATCAGGCAGGCAAGGAAACCTCCACCAACTCCATCGCGTCGATCTTCGCATGGACCGGCGGGCTGAAGCACCGCGCCAAGCTGGATGACAACGCCGAACTGCTGAAATTCGCCGAAACGCTGGAAAAAGTGACTGTCCAGACGGTCGAGGACGGCTTCATGACCAAGGATCTGGCGCTTCTGGTCGGACCTGACCAGAAATGGCTGACCACCATGGGCTATCTGGAAAAGGTGGACGAATATCTGAACAAGGCGCTGGGCTAAGGTTTGCCAGACAGCCAAAACGTCAAAAGGGGGGCATTTGCCCCCCTTTTTCATGCCTGCGCGAAGCTGTGAACTTTGCCCGGTTGCCCTGACCGCACTTGCCCGCTAGATGAAGGGGTTCTTGCACACAGGAAAAATCCGATGCAAATAGCCCAATTCCTTCGCAAAAGCGCCGCCATTGGCGCGGTCTTACTGCTGTCCGCGTGCCAGATGGCACCCGTCATTCTGGCCCCGCCCCAACAGGCAGCCCCCCCGCAGGTTCAGTCCGTCAGTCGCGCCGAATTCGGCGCTGTCGTCGCGCGTATGCGCCCGGTCGCAACGCAGGTCTGCCGCGAACGCAGCCCGCAGCTGAATTGCAATTTCAATGTCGTTCTGGACGACCGCCCCAACCAGCCGCCCAATGCGTTTCACACCCGCGACGAACAGGGCCGCCCCATCATCGCGTTCACTGTGGCACTGCTGGACGAATTGCGCAGCGCCGATGAAATCGCACTGGTCTTCGGGCATGAAGCCGCCCACCATATTGCCGACCACCTGCCCCGCATGCAAAATCAGGCCATGACCGGCGCCATTCTGGGCGGGCTGGTGGCCACCCTGTCGGGCGCGGATGAAACCACGACACAGCGCATCGTAAACGCAAGCGCAACTGTCGGCGCACGGCGCTATTCCAAGTCGTTCGAGCTGGAGGCAGACCGCATCGGTGCCTTTATCGCCGCACGCGGGGGGTATGATCCGCTTGCGGGTGCCGCCCTGTTCCGCCGCATTCCCGACCCCGGCAACCAGTTTCTGGGCACCCATCCGCCCAATGGCGAACGCCAGCGCGAAATCGAACGTGCAGTGGCCGACATGAACGCTGGCCGCCCCATCTGAAGGACATGCGATGCACTGGCTGTATCTGGCAATCGCCATCATCTTTGAAACGCTTGGCACCACGGCACTGAAGGCCAGCGACGGCATGACCCGTATCCTGCCCGCAACGGGGGCCGTGCTTGCCTATGCACTGTCATTCTGGCTGCTGGCGCTTGTGCTGCGCATCATCCCTGTTGGCGTGGCCTATGCCATATGGGCGGGCCTTGGCATTTGCCTGATCTCCTTTCTGGGCTGGATCATCTTCGGGCAGAAACTGGATATGCCCGCCATTATCGGGATTTCGCTGATCATCGCGGGGATCGTGGTCATCAACCTGTTCAGCGCAAGGGTCTAAGGGCATGGCCGACACCCCCCGCCATACCCGCATGGACGACGCCCAAGGGCTGATATTCGGGGCCGCCATGTGTGCCTTCGGGCTGCTGGTGCTGACGGGCGCCGGTCTGGTCACGGGCCAGACCGCGGGGCTGGCGGTGCTGATCTCCTATGCGACGGGCTGGGCCTTCGGGCCGGTATTCTTTGTCATCAACATCCCGTTCTACATTCTGGCGTGGATCAGACTGGGGCCGGAATTCACCATCAAGACGCTGATTTCCGTCACGCTGATCTCCCTCATGTCGGGGGTCATGGGTGATCTGGTCACAGTCATCCCGCAAAACCCCGCCATCGCGGCTGTTCTGTTTGGCATGATCACCGGCGCGGGGCTTCTGGCCATCTTCCGCCACCGTGCCAGTCTGGGGGGCGTGGGCATTGTGGCCTATGACCTGCAAGAACGCTTCGGCTGGCGGGCCGGGCTGGTGCAACTGGGCTTCGATCTGGTGCTGTTTGCGGTTGCGTTTTTGATATTGCCGCCGAATCTGGTACTCTGGTCCCTACTCGGGGCCGTGGTGCTGAATGCCATTCTGGCCATCAATCACCGCCGCGACCATTATATCGCCACCTAGCAACATCAGGGCTGGCTTTTCCGGCGATCTTCGGCTAATGCGGCGGCGCAGCATGAAAAGGCACTTTTGTTATGGACCTTCGCAATATCGCGATTATCGCCCACGTTGACCACGGCAAGACAACACTTGTCGACGAACTTCTGAAACAGTCGGGCACCTATCGCGAAAACCAAGCCACCACCGAACGCGCAATGGACAGCAATGATCTGGAACGCGAACGCGGGATCACGATTCTGGCCAAGGCCACTTCGGTTGAATGGAAAGACACGCGCATCAATATCGTGGACACCCCCGGCCACGCCGATTTCGGCGGCGAGGTGGAACGCATCTTGTCCATGGTCGACGGTGTTGTCCTGCTGGTCGACGCGGCAGAAGGGCCGATGCCGCAAACCAAATTCGTCACCTCCAAGGCGCTGGCGCTGGGGCTGCGACCGATTGTCCTTCTCAACAAGGTGGACAAACCCGCAGCCGATGCCGACCGCGCCCTTGATGACGTGTTCGACCTGTTCGCCAATCTGGGCGCCAGCGACGAACAGCTTGATTTCCCTGTGCTTTATGCATCAGGCATCAATGGCTGGGCTGATGCGGAACTGGACGGGCCGCGTCAGGACATGTCGGCGCTGTTCGATCTGGTTGTGGCCCATGTGCCCGCACCCGCCCAGATCGCCGCACGCAACGACCCGTTCCGCATGCTGGCCACCACGCTTTCGGCTGACCCCTATCTGGGGCGTATCCTGACCGGCCGCGTCGAATCCGGCACGCTGAAGGCGGGCGAAACCATCAAGGCCCTGTCGCGCGACGGCAACAAGATCGAGCAGTTTCGCGTCACCAAGGTTCTGGCGTTTCGCGGCCTTGGCCAGCAACCCATCGATGCCGCCGAAGCTGGCGATATTGTCACCCTTGCCGGCATGTCCAAAGCAACGGTTGCCGACACCCTATGCGCGCCAGAGGTGGACACCCCGCTCGATGCCCAGCCCATCGACCCGCCGACCATCTCGGTCACCTTCGGCATCAATGATTCGCCACTTGCAGGGCGCGACGGCACCAAGGTGCAAAGCCGCGTCATCCGCGAGCGCCTGATGCGCGAGGCCGAGGTGAATGTCGCCATCAAGGTCAGCGACACCCCGGGCGGCGAGGCGTTTGACGTCGCAGGGCGCGGCGAATTGCAGATGGGCGTTCTGATCGAAAACATGCGCCGCGAAGGGTTCGAACTGTCGATCTCGCGCCCGCGCGTGCTGATGCGCACTGAGGACGGCCAGCGTCTGGAACCGATCGAGGAAGCGACCATCGATGTCGATGACGAATATACCGGCACCGTGATCGAAAAACTGACCGGCCCGCGCAAGGGCGAACTGGTCGAGATGAAACCCGCAGGCGCAGGCAAGACACGCATCATCGCGCATGTCCCCTCGCGCGGGCTGATCGGCTATCACGGCGAATTCCTGACCGACACGCGCGGCACGGGTGTTCTGAACCGCGTGTTCCATGAATGGGCCCCCTATAAGGGGCCAATTCCCGGCCGCCGCGAAGGGGTTCTGATCTCCATGGAAGATGGCACCGCCGTGGCCTATGCGCTGTGGAATCTGGAAGATCGCGGGCGCATGTTCATCAACCCGCAGGAACCCGTCTATCAGGGCATGATCATAGGCGAGCATTCGCGCGACAATGATCTGGAAGTGAACCCGCTCAAGGGCAAGAAACTGACCAATGTGCGCGCATCAGGCACCGATGACGCGGTCAAACTGACCCCGCCCACGATCATGTCGCTGGAACAGGCCATTGCCTATATCGATGATGACGAACTCGTGGAAGTCACGCCCAACGCGATCCGCTTGCGCAAACGCTTCCTTGACCCGCATGAACGCAAACGGCAGGCCAAGGCCAGCGCCTGACGCTGCGCCGCAATCCCGACTGCAATCCCCTAAAAGGCCATCTACGGATGGCCTTTTTGCCACGCAGCTGACACCCCGCCGACCATGGCGCAATACTGCTTTCATTCTGGCAAAAATATCCACAGGGTTTCTGAAGGGGGGCGTGCCCCCCTTCAGGCAGGGGGTTT
>SR_TP_S13solDRAFT_1000856_pt1 | contig 10661 bp, 6 predicted proteins | sample SodReaTP_S13sol_FD_11159 | JGI IMG/M metagenome (IMG submission 11159) | reverse complement strand
GCCCGACAGGGTCGAGTCGATGATCGCTGCCGGCCCGCCGGCGGCGTAGATGCCGCCGCCATCGCCGGCCGTGTTGCCGGAAATGGTCGAATCGCTGACCACCAGTGCACCGCCGAAGATGGCAATGCCGCCGCCAAGGCCATAGGCACCGCCGCCACGCGGCTGGCCGGTGGGCATGTTGTTGGTGATCGTCGAGCCGGTCACCGTCAGCGCAGCATTGGCCACCAGGATGCCGCCGCCGTCGCGGTAGATGCCGCGGCCCGCTCCACCCAGGTAGCCGCCGATGCAGTTGGTGATGGTCATGTCCTCGACCGCCAGGTTGCTGGCATCGGCGGCCAGGCAACCGCTCTGGCCGTTGCCATCGAGCGTGACCTCGCTGCCCTGAAGGGTCAGGTCATCGGTAATGACCGGCAGGTCGCTGGCCAGGGTGATCGTATCCCCGGCGACCTGGCTGAAATCGATGATGTCCGCACCGAGGTTGTTGTTGGCGGCCTGGATGGCCTCCCGGAACGAGCCCGGTCCGGCGTCGTCGGTGGTGGTCACGGCGATGGTGCCCGCGTGGGCGGCGCCGCCGGACAGTGCCAGGCCGATGGCCACGGCCAGCGAGCGGCGAGTGAGGCCACCGTGATTGGAATGCCTGATCGTCATTGAGATCCCCTCTTCGTTGAATGCCGGGTCGATTTCAGTCACGCAGCAGCCCGAGCCACCGCAACCCTCGAATCCGTGATGATAATCAACTTTTGGCGTGCCGTCCATCGAACCAGGGCCGGGTGCAGCACAGCGTGGCTTTGTGCTTTCCCAACCACCGGTGGTTGGGGAAGCATAAAGTGGCCACGATGAGGAAGCATAAAGTGGCCGCTCATCATAAACTACTGATTTGTAGTCTATAGATTACCCTGCTTCAGACACGGCGCATCCTCCTGTTTATGTCAACGCGCCAACATTGTGACGCAAGTCACGCGTTCTGCGCCACTAAACAAAGATTCAGTGTAGAAATTTCACGCTCATGGGACTACTATTCATAAAGAAGCCCGCCATAGAGGCGGGCTTCCTGCTTGGGCTAGCGACTTTTTTTCTTTGTGTCGCCGTGTCCAGGCTTCGGGACGCGTTCAACGATTGCTCGCTTAGGTCGCCGCTTGGCTTCCTCAACGGGAATGAACCGCCCGGTCTCTGCATCGCGACCCCGAGGGGTCGTTTTGGACTTAGCCATGGCTAATACCTCATGCAAAGTTGTGCCAATGGAGCATTTCCGGCAGCGAGAGCCTGGACCGGAGCTTTGGCAGTGCAATTGTGACTGCATTACCTTCAAGCTCTATTCGGATGGCTCAATCAGGTGTGCGTCGTGCGGGCAGGAATCTGGCGAGATGCGCTGCTTCCACACTTCCGACCTGTAGCTGCCGAAAGCTCCCCCTCCCGCCAAATTCTGGCGGTTATTTCCATGATAACACGAGATGTTGTGCCTTCATGGGAGTCACGACACACAATCTTGTGGTTTTCTCAGGCACATAAGTGCTGATTGCGATCCTCGAAGCCGGGTCGAACGCGGGCCCGTAGAATCTGGCGAGTTCTCCACGGCCGCTGGAAATCGAGCCAGGAGGCGTTTAAGGTCTCCATACGTTGGCTCCTCCAGTTTTGACCCGCGCATGACCAGCATGAAAGGCTATCCTCAGGACTACTGGGCACGGACGGGCGTCTCTACCAAAATGTCGTATGTCTAAAGTTCCTCAAACCACGACGGTATCGGCTCCCGACCTCGTAGCGCTCCGAGAACTATTGCGCGAGTGGCAGCCAGCAACCGGCCCGACCGGCTTCGAAGGACTGGTGGCGCACGCACTGGCGTGGTTCACTGGTTACACCTTCAGGCTTGCACGCTCGGGTTCCCAGTTTGGCCGCGACGCTGCCACACCAAAGGCGCCATTTGCGATCGCTATGGAAGCAAAACGCTACCGTGACAGTGTCCCGCTTCAAGAGCTCGTGGGAAAGTCGACGCTAGCTTCCTTCGCTCTCGCCGACGGCATCGACGTCTGGGTGTTAGCGGCAACTGTCGAGATCAGCGAGCCGACGGAGCGCCAGCTTGAAAACATACTCGACCAGAACGGGATTAGCCTTCTCACGCTCGACTGGACCGATGCGGGACTCCCTCCGCTTGCGGTGCTACTCGCGGCCGTGCGCCCGGAAGTCGTAAGCTGGGCGAAGCCATACCTCGAGCCCACCAAGCTCACGGCACTCGCCACCGGGCTAGACCGCGTTGCTGACGACCCGACTTTTGACGCCCACCTGGTGGAGCTGAAGGACAAACTCTCGCCAGGAATCCTCGGGCTCGATGCGTTCCGTCGGAAGGGTGGCGAGTGGTTTGAGCAAACCTTTGGCAGTCGCCGACTCGCCCAGCGGCAATACTCACAGTTCCTGGCACCGCTAGAGGCGCAGACGCTGAACGCGGACCGACCCAATGTACAGAAGGCGATCGCCGACGCTGTTCGGGCAGCAAAATCGGACGAGGAGGGTGACACGTTCGTCGCGGTGCTTGGCGGTGAGGGATCCGGCAAGTCATGGGCAGTTACAAACTGGTGGCTCGCCTCCAACCCCAGGCCGATCCTGATGTTATCCGCTGGGCGCATTGCTAATCAACTTTCGCCTGGCGACGAGCCGTTCGAGATGCTAGCTCGCCTTGCTGCCCATCAATTCGGGAGCCGAGATGAGGCTGCCATTGCACGATGGCGCAGGCGGCTAGAACGATGGTCACAGGGAGAGAACTCGCGAGAGCGGTTCGCGGTAGTTATTGACGGCCTCAATGAGACCAGTGGCAAAGAGTGGGCATCGCTTCTTCGGGACCTCATGCCCGCCGTCCGCGACGTGGGCGGCGTCTTGGTCGCAACGTGCCGAGAGGGTTACTGGGATCGAGAAATCGCCCCCCGGCTGTCAACTTACATTACTCCTATGCGAGTCGACGTAGGCAACTACAACGATTCAGAGTTTGCCGATGTAATGCACAAGAACGGCGTCGACCCTGCAAACCTACCACCCCGCCTAAACTCCTTTATGCGTAATCCAAGGATCTGCGCGCTGGCGCTGACAATGCTGCCGCAGCTTTCTGGGATCGAGGACTTGAGCGTGGATCGTCTATTGCTAGAGTACTGGCGAGCGCGCCTGCAGGAGCGCGACGACCTCCTAGCCCACAACGATATCGATTTCCGTAATCTACTCATTCGCCATGCTCGAGAGTACCGCGAGCGGCCTGGAACAGACTTCAGCCGCGACGAGTGGCGTACCCGTTCGGGCGCGGCGCAACGGCAGGATGGGCGCGAGATTGCTAATGACTTGAGTGACATCGAGGAGGGTCGATTCTTTGACACCTCGATGAAGACCTACCAGTTCAGCAAGGACGCTCTTCACTTCGCGCTCGGTCTGCTTGTTGCCGACGAGCTCGGCACAGCCACTCAGGACAAAGGGGCTGATCTAGACGAGGCTCTGGCCGAGATCATTGATCCCATCCGTGGGTTCGACACGTTGGCAGACATAATGCTGGCTGCGATTGCTGTAGCCACGCTGGATAGCGATTACCCGAGTACCGCGATTGCAGTGCTCGCAAATGCCTGGATCTCGCTCCAGAACCTAATGGAGGACGCAACCGACGCACTGCTACCCTACATCGCCGCCCGGCCCGATCCGTTTCTCGACGCCTACGAGAGGCGTAACACCGAACGCGACGACGGCCGCTTCCTGCAACTTCTGATCTACTCTGCATCGCAGCAAACTGCCGTGGGTGACGCATTGGATGCGCGGTTCGAGCGCTGGCTCGGCACATGGTCCAGAACGCTGCCCGGAGGAGGCGGTGGGTCCGACCAAGCGCGGCGCCAGGCGCAGCATATCCAGAGCATCGACGAGAAGCTGGCCTCCCTCGACGATGCTGAGCGTAGATGGTTTGGTGAACTGTGTTGCGAGCATCCTCGTTCAACTGATCTGAAGATGGCGGCGGCGCTGCGCCTGTTCGGTCAACCGCAGGCGCCATTCGCGCGTGGCGTCCTTGCCTTCGCCTTCGCGTTTAAGGTGGCCGGACACTACTTTTGGCCGTATGAGGAATTTGCTTGGGCCTTGCGGCTAAACAGGAAGGATCCAGATAAACTCGCCTGCGCTGTCCGTGAAGCATTGGCGCCGTTCAGCAAGCGCGAATCCTCGGAGCTAGGGCGGCAAGTTGCAGCCTACGCACTGCGACTCTTGGGCACGCTGGAAGGAGAGGTTGAGGCCGAAGTCCTAAGCCCTCGATCGGCATCTTCGTTCGGAAGAGATGATGAGTTTGATCCACTAGATCCTGCGATGGAGTGTTCAGAGAACTCTGATACCGTGATCTCCCGCCTCGCTGCTATCGAGCCCGAAGTCCTTTGGAACCAAATGAGCACAACGAGTGAGGATTACGACCTTGACAGTCACTTGATTCTACTCGCACGCCTAAACCCCGATGCCATAAAGGGCCTTCTCGACAGAATCGCTAGCACGGTCGCAACTCGAACAGGTATGCCGTTACGCCAACTCGCTTGGCGTCTGCCTTGGCTCACGCCGATTCTGAGCGAGGGGACCATCGCCGCGGTGCGGCAGCGCATTGCAGAGGCCGTTGACGACCCTACGATTATGCCCGTTGACGACGCCGAATGGATGATCGGAAAGATGGTGGAATGCGTGCTTCCCTCGCTCGATGGCTGCGGACAGCTCGACCTTCTTCAGTCGCTGCCACCTGACGCGCCCTATTTCCTCCGATACTCTGCAGTCGCACGACCACTGAACAGTGATGTCGCGGCAAGAAGGCTGGCCGCCGTGATAGACGGTAATCCTCGCATTCTAGAGCGTACGCTGCTCTTCCTGTCGTCGACGACGACCGAGGTTACGGATGCGTTGCGGGAGCTCGTTATCAAGTGCTTGAAAAGCGAAGAGCCCCGGGTCGTCGCTGCTGCTGCTGAGATCGCAAGGGGGTGTGTCGACTCCGACTTGGACAATGCGGTCCTCGACTTGGATCTTCCGGCGGATAATCATAGGAGTTGGCTGGGTCCTGCCATTCGTGCCGCCATTTCTTGTGCGATTGCCAGGAGACAGCGGGTGGATCTCGTCGATACTATTCCGGTTGAACATTTAGACTGGGTGGCGGTAAGACTACCTGCCGCGCAGGAGCGTTTGGCGGACACGATCGAGGACATGGTTGGTTTCCTCACCCGGCCAATTGCATCCGACGATCCGGCAGACGCCACTGTGGTGCTTGAGGTCGAAGATGATTTGGCGTTGTCGCGTTTCAATCTTGAAGACCGTGGAGAGGAGTTCGATGATCCCGGAGAGAAATTGAAGCTGGCGTTTTCTGACACCACAGGTGCTCGATTTGCTCGTCGCAGGCGCCTGTTGGGTCAGCAGCTTGATCAGTTCTTGGACAGCTTGGCCAGCGCGGATGCGTTAACGCTAGCACGCAGCCCCTACACGAGCGGTCTTAAAGAAGTTGCATGCCACTACGGCGACCGATACGCAGGGTGGTTGCGCTCGATCCTTTCAGTCAGCGATGAGCGGTCGTTGAGTCAAATCAAGAATATTGGTCTCACTCTCGCACAGAGCTATGCCGAATTCGATCCTGAGCTCTCCGCGCGTACTCTCGCGCTCCTTTGGGAGGTAAACTCCTGCGTCACAGTTATAGTCGGTACAGCAAGGCTTCCGATCAGCTACCTGGCACTCTTCAGAGCGGCATCATCCGATGAGATCGACGGCCTGCGCGCCGCAGCATTTAAAGAAGCACTAAACGACAGTGAGATAGAGCGCCTGGTCCTGGCGGCGGAGGCGGTCAGCGCCGGCGATTGGCTTGCAGCCTTTGTCGATGAGTGCCTCGACTCCGACGCACCTGCGGACCACGCTCTAGCGATCACGATTGCATCGCTGCGACCAATGAACGATCACTCCGACAAGATCCTAGAGCGCGAGTGGCATCAGGGATTTCTTGGTGAGTCCGCCAGAGTTGGAAAGTCACGATATCAGAGCGCAGTGCACGCCGACTACTGGTTTGGGCGAGCAGCGGAGGCTGAAAAACCGCAGGAGTCCTGGTGCTTTCTCGAGCTTGGTATCGCGGCAGCAGATCGCCGGCAACTGCTAAACCCGCCGTATAGCGCCTATCCAGAGTTGCGCCTGGTAGGAGCTGACCTTGCCCATCGGCTGGAGAAGGCAGTAGACCGGGCAACGAAGAATGCTGAGAAAACCCTATACGGCTCGAGGCGGCCCGCTAATTTCATAAAAGACCTAACTCGATAGCTGCGATCTTCCCGTAAGTTCCCGCCCCAATTTTCCAGGATCGGAAAGCTCTTTTCTCGTCTTTTTAGAAGCTCGATTGGGGCCATATTGGCAAGATGACATCGCAGGTTTAGAAGAATGGCCGCACATCGCGTCTTGGCTTACGCGCTACGAATTTCTCACCGATACCCCAAAACGGCCTTTGCTCTGGAGGCGGCTTTACTATTGGGAATATCAAGTTCGGGGGAACGGTGTCTTACAAGTCTCTTTACGCTGACGGCAGCCAGTGTCCAAAGAGCATGATTAGTTCCTGCGGCCAACAAATGCCCTGCCAAAGTATGGTGACTTTTTGCGCGAGGTGCCTGGCAATCCGAAAGCCCGCTTAACCTCAAGACCGAAGAAGGGGCGACCGGCTGTCAGGGCAACAGATAACTCCGTAGAATGATGAAAAAGGGCCATCCCTCTTCCCTGAAAATGAGATAACTGAGGCTGGCGTAAATTACGCTGAGAGCACTAGAAGTGCTTGCTCTTCCGCCGGTAAATGATATGGCGGCTGGAGCTAAGGGCTCCAGTCGATTCACGACCGCCGCATTTTCGGCCTCCACTTTGTCGTGGCTAGGCCGGTTGCTTGGGCTAGGGACCGTACCAACGCCTCGTCGCGCCCAATGACGAAGCGCTGGCACCTCGCCGCCATTCCAAGATTCAATTGGCGAACCCGTTCGCTATCTGCCTCGATGTGGCGCAAGTTGCCGTTGTCACCGAATATGGCAAGCGTGCAGGACTCCTTGAGCGGGAAGAAGACCAGCGCATCTGCATTCCCGTATCCAACTCCCCAGAAGTTATTCGGCCGATGCGAAGTAGTCGTTAGCAATACAGGAGAATCCGTAGTCACGAACGACTTATTGTCTTTGTCGCGGTGCATTACTATCCAGTCGCGTCCCGCGAAAATCGGTGCGACCTCTAAGGCCACTTCGATCGCCATTCCGACAGCCCACCGGTGCTCGGTGGAGACTTGCACTCCATCGTTCTGCGCCATGTCGACCATCAGCTTGGCCTCGGTACGCACTTCGTCGTCGGACTTCTCATTTAACTCTGGGTCTTCTCTAAGGCGGGCTGCCACTACGTCAACGTCTGAGAACACGTGCTTTATAATGTCTGCAATCATGCCACTGTTTAACGCCTTTAGAGAGTCAACCATATCCGGCGTGCGCATCGCAGCCAACGCGACGAAAATGGCTAGGTCCGAACGTTCATCCGCACTGATGTCTTCTTGAGAAGCTAATTTATCGATAACCGGCTTCGACTTTCCCTCATACTCCGAGAGGAGTTGCTCGAGCTCGTATCGTCTGCGGCCTTCAGCGTCCTCCATCGTATAGAAGTGCCCGATGACGCCGGTGTTGACTGGTTGTTGGAGGCGCACTTGGTCAACCTCTCGGTCGTAGACGGCCACCAGCCCGTTCTCTGAGAAGTTCTCCAGGTAGAAACGGGGCAAGAAGTGTTGCCGCTTTGGGCCGGTAAGCGCAGGTTTCGCCTTTGATGCGGCGGTCTCCGACTTCACTCGAGGCTCATCCATTACGTCAATGCCCGGGCGCGATGGATCGGAACAGCAAAGACCTGCGTGACATCGTGTAAGTCCGCATCGCGCCGATCGAGCATGACAGGAGAAATCAGCGAATTCTGGAACTGCCGACCTTCCGGCGCCAAATTTTGATTGAGGCACTTAATGCAGTAGGGCGCTCGGTCGCAGCCAACGGACAACTGGAGGGGTGTGGCGGAGCTCGTGTCCTCCAGCCCTGAAAGAGTGCCGAATTCCGTGGGTTTCGAGCGCATGGCCGACCTTTTGCTTTGACCTGGCTTCATTGTAGCGCAGGGGATTTTCGCAGATTCCCTGGGGTCAGCGGGGCTGAGTCGGGCCTCGAGGGACTTGTAGTACACTCTCAGGAACGTGGAAATCTTGAGCTTACTGGGCATGCCATGAGCGATTCCTCGGGCTGGCCAAGCCGAGTCATACGAGCTGACGGAACGGTGGATCTTGAAGCGCTGGCTGGGATTTTGCGCGTCACCAAGGCTGATTTGGTGGCCGCTACGGGCCGTCACCTCGGAGATGCCCCCGAGAGCTCACAGGAGTGCTCTGAGGCGGTCCAGCTTCGATTCCTGGCGCTTACGCGCATCTTGGAGCGCACGGCGCCGTGGGCCGGTCACCCCCGAATTGCCTTCGCCTGGTTTCGATCGCAACCCTTGCCTAGCTTCGGAGACTTGACTGCCGAGGACTTGCTGAAAATGGGGCGAGTATCTGCGGTCGAGGGATATCTGGATCGGGTCGCCGCCGGAGGGTACGCCTAACTCCGCTGTTTTGGGGTTTAGGGTAGAGCTGTTAGCCAGACTTGTCGGTATAGCCCATTGAATGGCCCCGGATGCTCTAGGCACGCCCCAGGGGGCGGGGCCATTCAGGCCCCGACCTAGGCCATTTATCCTGGCGGAATCGCTTGGTCCAGGAGGACCGGGCCGACGTCGCCTACAAAAGTCCCGTCAGCACCTTCTGTAGACCGTGTCGTGGCCTTTCCCACATTTCCCGCAAGGCGGCAGACGGTCTGAATCATTATCAAGGCGGACGCTCCAATCGCAGTTTGTGCAGCAATAACGTCCGACTCCGGGTTTCTCGCCGACTTTGTACATGGCAGTCTCCTTCTCCAGTGTGAGTCCTATAGTGCTATGCGACGCAGAGAGCTCTACGTGCGCCAGTGACCTCTAACCCATTCCCATTGGCGATGCTTTTGGTCCCATCGCCAGTGCGCCCGAACCCACTCCGTTTTCCCAGGTGGCTTTGGTGTTCTCGGATTCTGTGGCCTGTCTGCAGGCTTTGGCGGCCTTGGAGGGCTTGTTCTTCTCATTGTCGCTCCTTGGCTTTCGAGTTGCTCCCGATCGGCCAGAATCGCCTGCCGCGGTGAATGCGCTCAGTGCGCCCCTTCATCACAGGCTCCTGGCAGTGAATAACTCGTTCGGCTGTCCTTGGGGAGCAGCAGCGCTGGAATGTCGGCTCCCGACTGAGGCCGCTCAAAGTAGTAGCCCTGTACGAGGTCAAAATCGAGCTGGCGACCGATCTCGAGCTGCTCGGCAGTTTCTATACCCTCAGCGATCGTGGTCAGCTCCATGGTTCGGGCCAGACCCATGACCGCGCGGGCAAGCCGCTGGCTCGCCTCGTCAGGCCCCAGATGGTCGATTAAAGACCGATCGATCTTGAGAATGTCCACTGGGAACTGATCCAGGTACGACAGCGAGGAATACCCGGTCCCGAAGTCGTCAATGGCGACCTTGATCCCCAGCCGCCTGAGTTGGTGAAGCTGGAACGCCGTCCCTTCGCAGGCCAGCGCTGATTCAGTCATTTCCAGCGTCAGGAGTTCCGGCGGTAGCCCGTATCGGTCCAGCTTCTCTTCAACCACGCGGGCCAGTTCCGGGCGTTCCATGTCCCGGGCCGAGAGGTTCACGGCGACATGCCAGGGCTCGAGCCCCCGCAAATCGGCCAGGTTTCGCCACTCAGCCGCCTGCCGGCAGGCTTCCTCGAGGACAAAGTCGCTGATTTCTCCGATCAGGTCGGATTCCTCTGCCACGCCAATAAACTCATTCGGCGGAATAACACCCCGATCAGGGTGCTCCCAGCGAATGAGGGCCTCGACGCCCACATGACGTCCCTGGCTAATCGAGTGGATGGGCTGATAGACCAGCTTGAACTCGCCCTGCTTGAGAGCGGAGCGGATTCGGTGCTCGATGGTCAGGCGTCGGATCTCTTCGGCAAGAGGGCGCCGCACTGTGGGGGCAAGCAGCCAGGCCGAGACTTGTCCGATAAAGACGAAAAAGCCTGCCCTGGAAAGCCACTGCGCCAGTTCCTGAGGTCGATTGGCGGCGACATCACCGGGCGTTAGAGGGCCAGCGAGCAATCCGGCGGCACAAGCAACAATGAGGGCGGCCAGCGGGCCAAAGCGCGTCGCCGCGAAAAGAATCGGCAGGTAATACCAGTGCGGCGCAAGGGCGTCGGAGCCGCCTGTGGCATACGACAGCAACCACGATCCGACCAGCCCGGCACCGATCAGTGCCAGAGAGAGCCTGCGCGATAAGCCTATGGAAGCCCTGAGTGCGCGGTAGGCGAGATCACCGCCCGAGCTTCCCTTGCCAACGCCAACGTCTGACGGAGAATCGTGCTTGGTCACGACTTCTCTCCTGTGCAAGTTTGACGATCTGGTCACCCCTTCCCAAGTCTGGCCAGATCGGCTTTGACTTTAGCACACGGAACGGGATTGGCTCCAGTCATCCGTGACACACCGATTGTTGGCCTGTTCCCGCCGTAATCCAGTTGGCATCAACGCTGGGATCCAAGCAACTCCGATTGGGAGGTGTTGACGAGATGTCAGCAC
>SR_TP_S13solDRAFT_1000855_pt1 | contig 10666 bp, 10 predicted proteins | sample SodReaTP_S13sol_FD_11159 | JGI IMG/M metagenome (IMG submission 11159) | reverse complement strand
GCCGGCACCGGCAGCCCGTTCTTCACCACCGACACCGCCGCCAGTCTGCGTGCCATCGAGGTCAACGCGGACATCATGATCAAGGCCACCAAGGTGGACGGCGTGTATGATTCCGATCCGTTCAAGAACCCCGATGCGGTGCGCTATGAGCGCCTGACCTACGAGGAGGCCCTGAGCAAGCACCTGGGTGTGATGGACGCCACCGCCCTGGTCATGTGCCGCGACAACAACATTCCCCTGCGTGTGATGAACATATTCAATGAAGGTGACCTGATGCGCCTCGTGACCGGCGAGCCCATCGGTACCCTGGTCGAGAGAGGCTGAGATCCCATGACAGATTCCATCAAGAAGGATGCCAAGACCCGCATGGGCAAGAGCATCGAATCCCTGCGCCATGAAATGGCCAAGATCCGCACCGGACGTGCCCACACCAGTCTGCTGGATCACGTGATGGTGGATTATTACGGTTCCGATGTGCCCATCAATCAGGTGGCCAACGTGAACGTGGAAGATGCCCGCACCCTGACGGTGACCCCTTGGGAAAAGACCATGGTGGGCAAGATCGAGAAGGCCATCATGACTTCCGATCTGGGACTCAACCCCGCCACCATGGGGCTGGTTATCCGCGTGCCCATGCCGGCCCTCACCGAGGAGCGCCGCAAGGACCTGGTCAAGGTAGTGCGCAACGAGGCTGAGAACGCCCGCGTGGCCATTCGCAACATCCGCCGCGATGCCAACACCACCCTCAAGAACATGCTCAAGGACAAGGACATTTCCGAGGACGAGGAGCACCGCGGCCAGGATGATATCCAGAAGCTTACCGACAGCCACATCGAGGAAGTCGACAAGGTGCTGGCCGAAAAGGAAAGGGAACTGATGGAGGTATAAGGCCCTGCGCCTTTGCCATCGCCCATCAACGTGAGTTCCGCCCCCGCTGACAGTCCAGTCGTGCCCCGACACGTTGCCATCATCATGGATGGCAACGGTCGCTGGGCACGTGCCCGTCATTTGCCGCGTACCGAAGGTCATCGCCAGGGTGTTCACTCCACTCGTGCCGCGGTGCGCTTTTGCGCCTCACGGGGCGTCGAGGCCCTGACCCTGTTCGCATTCAGCAGCGAGAACTGGCATCGCCCCGCCGCAGAGGTGAACACCCTCATGGGTCTGTTTGTCAGTGCCCTGGAGCGGGAGTTGCCGGAGCTTGAGTCCAACGATATCCGCTTGCGTTTCATTGGCGAGCGGGAGAACTTCTCCGCCAAGCTGTGTAGCCGCATCCAGGAGGCCGAGGACCGTACCCGGGATAACACCGGCATGGAACTCGTGATTGCCGTCAGCTATGGCGCGCGCTGGGATATCGCCAATGCGGCCCGTGAACTGGCCCGGGATGTTCAGGCCGGACGGCTCGATCCGGAGGCTCTCGATGCCGATCGGTTGCAGGCACGCCTGTCCACCGGTGGCCTTCCCGACCCCGATCTCTTTATCCGCACTGGCGGTGAGCGTCGTCTGAGCAACTTCCTGCTCTGGCAGCTGGCCTATACGGAGCTGTATTTTTGCGATGTGTTATGGCCGGACTTTGATGAGGCTGCCCTGAAGGATGCCTTTGAATTCTTTGCCGGGCGCCAGCGGCGTTTTGGCCGCACCGGTGAGCAGCTGAGCCATGAGCGGGCTTAAGGCACGTATCATCACTGCCATCGTACTGGCAGTGGTGGTGTTCAGCGCCATCCTGCTGGCGCCCACGGTGGTGTTCGGTGTGCTGTTACTGGCGGCCCTGCTGGCGGGGGCCTGGGAGTGGTCCCGGCTCGTGGGTATGACTCGGCCCATGGCACGGCTGGCCTATCTGCTGCTCCTGCTGCTGGTCAGCCTGGGGGCAGTGGCCCTCTGGGCCCGGGATGCGGCCCTGTGGCCGGTCGTGGCGGGTGTGATATGGTGGGCAGTGGTACTGGTGCTACTGGCCATCTACCGGCCTGCTGGACACCGCCACCGGGTGCTGATCGGCCTGGCCGGTCTGCTGACCCTGGTGCCCGCAGGCCTGGCCCTGCTGGTGTTCCATGATCTGAACCCCGTCTGGCTGGTATTTCTGGTGCTGCTGACTTCCGTTGCCGACAGCGCGGCCTATTTCACCGGCAAGCGCTTTGGTCGCAACAAGCTCGCGCCCCACATCAGCCCCGGCAAGACCCGAGAGGGCCTGCTGGGGGCGCTGGTGGCTACCAGCGCCCTGGGCGTGGCGGGGGCGTGGTGGTTCGAAGTTCACATGGGCCTGTGGTTTTATTTCGTGGCCCTGTGTCTGGTGACTGCCCTGGTGTCCGTGGCCGGTGACCTGTTCGAGAGCCTGGTCAAGCGCGAGGCAGGTGTGAAGGACAGTGGCAACCTGCTGCCGGGTCACGGCGGCGTGCTGGATCGCATCGACAGCATTACCGCTGCCGCGCCGGTGTTTCTGATGGGCCTCGTCTGGGGCGGCATCGTGGTCCTTTGAGGCCCTGAGTGACGATCACTTTTCCTATGTGCCACGCAACAATCACAACTCCTTCTGAATCTCGGCGCCGGATATTGAACCGGAGGCGTCATGGCTGAGGTGGACGAGTCGGTCCTGCGTCGTGTGACCATCCTGGGGTCAACCGGCACCATCGGCGTGAATACCCTGGATGTGCTGGCCCGCCACCCTGGGCGTTTTCAGGTGGTGGCCCTCACCGCCAATGGCAACGTGGAACGCATGGCGCAGCAGTGCCGGGATGTTCGCCCAGTCTATGCGGTCATGGTGGATGCCGATGCGGCCGAGCGCCTGGCGCGGACGCTACGCGCCGAGGGTGTGGATACGCAGGTGCTGTCCGGTGCCCAGGCGCTGGTGCAGGTGGCCGAGCTGGCCGAGGTTGATTACGTGATGGCAGGCATCGTGGGCGCGGCAGGGCTTCTGCCCACGCTGGCCGCGGCGCGTGCCGGCAAGCGGGTGATGCTGGCCAACAAGGAGGCCCTGGTCATGTCCGGGCAACTGTTCATGGACGCGATCTCGGCCAGCGGCGCCGAACTCCTGCCCATCGACAGTGAACACAATGCCGTGTTCCAGTGCATGCCGCCCCATTTTGAACGCGGGCTCCGGCAGGTCGGGGTGGAGCGTATCCTGCTCACCGCCTCCGGCGGCCCGTTTCGCACCTATAGCCGTGAGGCCCTGAGCGGCGTAACTCCGGAGCAGGCCTGTGCCCATCCCAACTGGGTGATGGGGCGCAAGATCTCCGTGGATTCCGCCACCATGATGAACAAGGGCCTGGAGGTGATCGAGGCCTGCTGGCTGTTCGGCACCAGCGCCGAGCGGGTGGAGGTGGTGTTGCATCCCCAGAGTGTCATTCATTCCATGGTCTCCTACAGCGACGGCTCCGTGCTGGCACAGCTTGGCAACCCGGACATGCGCACGCCTATCGCCCATGCCCTGGCTTGGCCGGAGCGTATCGCCTCCGGTGTGGATCCTCTGGACATGGTGGCCGTGGGGCGGCTGGATTTCGAACGTCCGGACCTGGCCCGTTTTCCTTGCCTAAGTCTGGCCTATCAGGCCTTCGAGGTGGGCGGGACGGCCACCACCGTGCTCAATGCCGCCAACGAGGTGGCCGTGCAGGCCTTCCTGGACATGGAACTGGCCTTCACCGGCATCCCCGGGGTGATCGAGCACTGCCTGGCCGAGATCAGCCCGGAACCTGCCACGGATCTGGCCCGGGTGCTGGCGACGGATGAGGCCACCCGTCGGGTGGCCCGTGAATACATTCAGCGGATTGCGGGTTCGGCCCGCATCGGGCGGGTCTCATGAGCATTCTGATCAGTATTGCCGCCTTCGTGCTGGCTATCGGTGTGCTGGTGACGGTGCACGAGTTTGGACATTACTGGGTGGCCCGGCGCATGGGGGTGAAGGTCCTGCGCTTTTCGGTGGGCTTTGGTCGTCCGCTGTGGCGCAAGGTGGCCGGTGCCGATCGCACCGAGTACGTGATTGCGGCCATCCCCCTGGGTGGCTACGTGAAGATGCTCGATGAACGTGACGGCGAGACAGTCCCCGGTGAGGATCTGGATCGCGCCTTCAATCGCCAGCCGGTGGGCAAGCGCATCGCCATCGTGGCGGCGGGCCCGGCATTCAATTTCCTTTTCGCAATTCTGGCCTACTGGCTGATGTTCATGGTGGGGGTTGCCGGCGTAAAGCCCGTCGTGGGTGATGTGGCGCCGGCCTCTCTCGCCGCCGAGGCAGGTTTTGTCAGCGGGGACCGCATCGTGTCCGTGGCCGATACCGAGACACCCACCTGGGAACTGGCCTCGCTGGCATTGCTGGAGCGCAGCCTGGATTCTGGCCGGGTGGCAGTGCAGGTGGAAACGGTCGATGGCCGTGAGTTTGTGCGTTGGCTGGATCTCAGCGACACTCGCCGCTTGCTGGACGAGGGCCCCTTGCTGGACAAGCTGGGCATCTCCCCCTGGCGCCCGAAGTTCGACCCGGTACTGGGGGATCTGGTGTCCTCGGGTCCGGCCCTTCAGGCCGGCCTGCAAAGCGGCGATCGAATCCTGCGTGCCGACGGTGAGGCGGTGGACAGTTGGCAGGACCTGGTGAGTCGCATCCAGTCACGGCCCGATGCGGACATGCTTCTGGAAGTGGAACGCGACGCCAGCCGCATGTCGATCACCGTGCACACCGGCACCCGCGAAGACAACGGTCGTGTGGTGGGCGTGATCGGCGCCTATCCTCATGTGGACAGTGCACAGTTCGAGGCTATGCGTACCACGGTGCGTCACGGCCCGATGATTTCCTTCACCCAGGGCGTGACCCGCACCTGGGACATGACCGTGCTCACCTTGCGCGTGCTCTGGCGCCTGGTGACCGGCGAGGCCTCGGTCAAGAACATCAGCGGCCCCATCAGCATCGCTGAGTATGCCGGTGTGACGGCGGTGATCGGACTGTCCGCCTTCCTCGGCTTCATGGCCATCGTCAGCATCAGTCTTGGCATCATCAACCTGCTGCCCATCCCCGTGCTGGATGGCGGGCACCTGCTCTACTACCTGTTGGAGATTGTCAAGGGAAGTCCGGTCTCACCCCAGGTTGAGGCCGTCGGCCAGCGGGTGGGTATGGTGATGATCGCACTGCTGATGACCCTCGCCTTTTACAACGACATCATGAGAATCCTGGGCTGAATCCCCTATGCTTAAACGTCTGAAACTCCTGGCTCTGACCTGTGTCCTGCTGCTCGCTGGTGTGGCCCATGCCGCAACATTTACCATCGAGGATATCGAAGTAGAGGGCCTCGAGCGCATTGCGCCGGGCACCGTGTTCACCAACCTGCCCATACAGGTGGGTGATGTGTTTGATGATGCCCGCAGTGCCGAGGTGGTTCGCTCGCTGTTTCGCACGGGCTTTTTCTCTGATATCTCACTGCGTCGGCGTGACAACGTCCTGGTGGTGATCGTGGAGGAACGCCCCGCGATCAACGAGATCAATATCGAAGGCAACCGGGATATCAAGGATGATGAACTCATGGATGCCCTGCGTCAGGTGGGCATGTCCCGCGGGCGTGTGTTCAATCGCACGGTGCTGGAGCGCATGGAAAACGAACTGCGCCAGCAGTACTACGCACGAGGAAAGTACAACGTGCGCATCGATGTGGATGTGGATGAGTTGGAGCGCAACCGGGTTGATGTGAACATCGACATCGCCGAGGGTCAGGTGGCCAAGATCCAGCGTATCAACCTGGTGGGCAACGAATCCTTCGAGGACAAGGAGATCCTGCGACGCTTTGATTCAGGAATCCCGCGCTGGTATGCCTTTTTCAGTCGCCGCGATCATTACTCCCGCCAGAAACTTTCCGGCGATCTCGAAACCCTTCGTTCCAAATACCTGGACAGCGGCTTTGTCAACTTCAACATCGATTCCACCCAGGTGAGCCTGACCCCGGATCGCAAGGACATCTACGTGACGGTCAATGTGGATGAAGGTGATCAGTACATCGTCAGCGATGTGCGTCTGGGCGGTAACCTGATCGTCGACGAAGATGATCTCATGGAGTTGGTGGAGATCGGTCCCGGTGATGTGTTCTCTCGAGCGCGGATCAATGAATCCGCCGAGGCCATTACCCAGCGCCTGGGTGACGAGGGTTATGCCTTTGCCAACGTCAATCCCATTCCTGAGCTGGACGATGAAAACCGTCAGGTGAGCCTGACCCTGTTCGTGGATCCTGGTCAGCGGGTCTATGTGCGACGCATCAATTTCACAGGCAACGACCGTACCCGCGACGAGGTGTTTCGCCGGGAGATGCGCCAGATGGAGGGTGGCTGGTTCTCCTCCACCAATGTGGATCGTTCCCGGATTCGTCTGCAGCGGCTTTCCTACGTGGAGTCCGTGAATGTAGAAACCAGGCGGGTGCCGGGCAGTGATGACCAGGTGGACCTGGATATCAGTGTCAAGGAGCGCTTCTCCGGTAGTTTCACCGTCGGTGTGGGTTATGCCCAGAGCGAAGGCGTGCTGTTCAACCTGGGGCTGTCTCAGGAGAACTTCATGGGCACCGGACGTCGAGTCTCTGTGGCCTTCAACAACAGTGAAGTCAACAGGGTCTACAGCTTCAGCTATCTCAATCCTTACTACACCCTCGACGGTATCAGCCGTGGCTTCAGCCTGTTCTATCGTGAGACCGACGCGGAACAGGCGGATATCTCCCGCTATGCCACCAACCGCTTCGGCGGTAATCTCACCTATGGCATTCCGCTCACGGAGTACGACACCTTCCGGGTGACCCCCGGCTACGAGCGGGTTGAGGTGCTGACCTCCGCGTTTACGCCCACGGAGATCAACGAGTTCCTGGACAGGAACGGCAACACCTATGATCTGTATTCACTCGAGACCTCGTTCACTCACGACACCCGTGACCGCACCTTGTTCGCCAGCGAGGGCAATCTGCAGCGTGCCAGTCTGAAGGTCGCCCTGCCGGGCAGTGCCTTTGAATTCTACAAGGCGGATTTCCGCACCCAGTGGTTTCTGCCCCTGCGTGGCAGCCTGAGTCTTGGCCTAAGCGGCGAGATTAATTATGGCGAGGCCTATGGTGACAGCGAGGAGCTGCCATTCTTCGAGCACTACTTCGCCGGTGGTGCTCGCTCGGTACGTGGTTACAGGGACTTCAGTCTGGGGCCGAGAGACTCCAACAACGACCCCTATGGCGGGACGTTCCGCGCAGTGGCCACCACCGAGCTGTTGTTCCCGCCGCCGTTCCTGGATGACACGGGCAACATGCGCATGAGCCTGTTTCTAGATGCGGGACAGGTCTTTGAAAGCTACGAGGACTTTGATGCTGGCGAATTACGCGCTTCGGCGGGTATTGGCATGACCTGGTTGTCACCGGTGGGTGCGTTGACTTTCAGTCTGGCTCAAGCGTTAAATGACAAGCCGGAAGATGACAAGCAGGTGTTCCAGTTCAGTATTGGTGCCGCTTTCTGATACCGATTGTGGTGATTTCGTCGTCTTGCCCGCGTCACAGAATGTAAGCCAAAGAAGTGCCTTACGGGAACCAATGCATCCCTAAAGGTGCCGTATCAGTAATCGATCCCTGCCAAGGGACATCTGTAGAATGGAGAGCAGTCTTGAAGAGAATGCCCGCAATCCTGGTTTCCCTGGTCCTGGCCATGGTGCTCGTGTTCGGTTCGGCCGGCACGGCTCTGGCAGCCGATGCCAAGGTCGCCTTCGTCAATATCAATTTCATCATGGAGCGCTCGCCTCAGGCCGAATCCGCGCTCGAGGCGCTGGAGAAGGAGTTCTCTCCCCGGGATGCGGAGCTGGTGGCCGAACGTGATGCCCTGCGCCAGATGCAGGAGCGACTGGAGCGCGATGGCGATGTTATGGGCGCCGAGCAGCGTGCAGAGCTGGAACGAAATTTTCGCAATCGCTCCCGCGAATTCAAGCGCGCCCAGGACATGTTCAGCGAGGACCTGAATGTACGCCGCAACGAAGAGCTGGGCCGTCTTCAGCGCCTGGTGCAGAGTGTCATCCTGGAGATGGCACAGCAGGATGGCTATGACCTGGTATTGACGGAACGCAACGTGCTGTTCGCCAGTGAACGCATCAACATCACGGACCAGGTGCTTGAACGGCTCACCCGGCAGAATCGGGGCGGGCGCTAGTCGTCTCTCTGGCGTGCAGCCAGGGTCGTCTTTGAAGATCCGGGCAGGGTCATTACCCCAATGGCAGTGACCCTCGCCCAGCTCGCCGCGCACCTGGGTGCCGAGTTACGTGGCGATCCAGATATCCAGGTCACTGGGGTCGCATCTCTTGAGCATGCCGGCCCCGGCGAGCTTTCTTTTCTCAGCCAGTCCCGCCTGCGCAAGCACTTGCCCGCCACACGCGCCGCGGCGGTATTACTTCGCCCGGCGGATGCCCAGGACTGTCCTGTGCCTTGCCTGGTCCTGGATGACCCCTATCTGGCCTATGCCCGCGCCAGTGCCCTGATCTTCCCCGAGCCCAAAGCCCAAGCCGGCGTCCATCCCAGTTCGGTGGTGGATGTCAGCGCGCGCATACATCCTGGCGCAAGCGTCGGTCCCCTGTGCGTGGTCGGGCCCGGTTGTGTGCTTGAAGACGGGGTAGAGTTGCTGGCCGGCTGCATCCTGGATCGGGATTGCCTGGTCGGTGCCGGCAGCCGACTGGGACCGAGGGTCACCTTGTGCCATGGCACGCAGCTGGGCAAACGGGTACGCATCCATGGCGGGGCGGTGCTTGGCGCTGATGGTTTCGGCTTTGCCCCAGATGCCGAGCGACGCTGGGTGAAGATCCCCCAGCTCGGCCGGGTCGTGGTGGGGGACGATGTGGAGATCGGAGCCAACACCACGATCGACCGGGGGGCGCTGGAAGACACGGTCATTGGCGAAGGGGCCAAGCTGGATAATCTGATCATGGTGGCCCACAACGTTCACATCGGTGCACATACCGCCATTGCCGGCTGCGTAGGCATCGCCGGCAGCACCCGCATCGGCAGTCACTGCGCGATCGGTGGCGGAGCCGGTATAATCGGTCATGTGGACATCGCGGACGGGGTCACGATCACGGCCATGACCTTCGTGACCCGTTCGATCCGAGAGCCCGGGGTCTATGCCTCCGGTGTGCCCCATGCCCCTGTGCGTGAGTGGAACCGGACACTCGCCCGTTTGCGGCGACTGGATCGGCCCGCCCGTCACGAAGGGGACGGCGAGCAGGACGCCTAGGCAGACCTGTGCGCCAGGGCTGCCGCTACTTACTTATAAGGACTTGCCACGGCGGGTCCGTCACTACAGTCAGGGATCAAGCCATTGGACTCCATGAGCATTCATCAGGTGATGCGCTACCTGCCTCATCGTTACCCGTTCCTGCTGGTGGACAGGGTCACCGAGCTGAAGCCCGGGGAGTATCTCGAGGCCATCAAGAACGTGAGTATCAACGAGCCCTTCTTCCAGGGGCATTTCCCCGTTCGTCCCGTGATGCCGGGGGTCCTGATTCTCGAGGCCCTGGCCCAGGCCACAGGCCTGCTGGCCTTCAAGACCGAGGAGGCCCGTGGCGAGAACCAGGACAAGGATCAGCTGTACCTGTTCGTGGGCATCGACGAGGCACGCTTTCGCCGCCAGGTGGAACCGGGTGACCAGATGCATCTGCGGGTTGATCTGTTACGGGTGATGCGCGGTATCTGGCGCTTCAAGGCCGAGGCGCGGGTGGACGGTGAAGTGGTGGCCTCTGCCACCCTCATGTGTGCCGGCCGGGAGATCGAATCATGATTGATCCCCGCGCGATCATCGAGCCGGGCGCGCAGCTTGCCGAGGATGTGAGCGTCGGCCCATTCACGGTCATCGGCGCCAACGTCACCATCGGTCGCGGCACGCGCATCGGTTCCCACGTGGTGATCAACGGCCATACCACCCTGGGCGAAGATTGCCAGGTCCTGCAGTTCGCCTCCGTCGGCGAGGCGCCCCAGGACACCGGTTACAAGGGGGAGCCCACCCGGGTCGTAATTGGCAATCGCAACGTGATCCGTGAGTTCGTCACCATTCACCGGGGTACGCCCAAGGGCACGGGCCTGACGAGTATCGGCGACGACAACCTGATCATGGCCTATGTGCACATCGCCCATGACTGCGAGGTGGGCAATCACACCATCTTTTCAAACGCGGCCTCGCTGGCCGGTCACGTGAAGGTGGATGATCGGGCCATCCTGGGTGGCTTCACCCTGGTGCACCAGTTCTGCCGTATCGGTACCCACGGCTTTACCAGCATGGGCGCGGCCCTGAACAAGGACCTGCCCCCCTATACCCTGGCTTCAGGCAACTACGCCCGCGCCATTGGCATCAACAAACTGGGTCTCAAGCGCCGGGGTTTCCCACCGGAGACCATCCGTGCCCTGCACCAGTTGTTCAAGCTGCTGGTGCGTAGCCGTGACCGGGGCAGGGGCCTGGCAGCGGCCGAGGCCCTGGCCAAGGGTATCCCCGAGGCGGAACACTTCCTGGCCTTCGTCAAGGAGAGCAAGCGGGGCATCGTGCGCTCGGGGCGCAGGCATGTGAGGGGGGATGAGTGAGGGTGTGGGTGTGAGGGGGTAGGCGGTAGACGATAGGCGTAAACCCACCCCACCCCCTCCCCGGCCCTCCCCCGTGAGAGGGGGAGGGAGTAGACTTTTATCGCCTCACGCCTCACGCCTCACGCCTCACGCCT
>SR_TP_S13solDRAFT_1000854_pt1 | contig 10667 bp, 7 predicted proteins | sample SodReaTP_S13sol_FD_11159 | JGI IMG/M metagenome (IMG submission 11159) | reverse complement strand
ATGGCTTGTCAGCCGCACCGACCTGAAATACCGGCGGCTGGTGAACATTCTGGCCGTCATTCCCTTGGCCACGCCGGGCTATGTCATGGCATATGCGCTGATCGGGCTGTCGGGCAATTTCGGGTTCATGAATCAGGTTTTCGGCTTCACCATTCCACGCCTTCAGGGGTTGTGGGGGGCGACGCTGGCGTTATCGCTATATACATTTCCTTATATCTATCTGAACCTGCGCGCCGCATTTGCGGGGCTGGACCAGTCGCTGGAAGAAGCCGCGCGCGCCCTTGGGGCCAGCCCCCGCGAAGTCTTCTTGCGCGTCACCCTGCCCCATCTTATGCCCGCGCTTATGGCCGGATGGCTGGTCGTGGGCCTGTATGTGATTGGCGATTTCGGCGCTGTCGCGCTGATGCGCTATGAAGTGTTCAGCTATGCGATCTATATTCAATACTCCGTCATGTTTGACCGTGTTTATGCGGCATGGCTGGCCTTGATGCTGATCGCCATCGCGCTTTCCGTGGTGTGGTGGGAAAGCCGCCTGCGAGAGGGCGCGCATTATTCGCGCACCGGATCAGGCGCAGGCACGGCGCGGCGGCGCATGGCATTGCCCCCTTTATTCCAGCTGCTGGGCTGGGGGTTTGTGGCACTTGTGGTGCTGGCCTCTGTCGGGTTGCCGATTGCCGTTCTCAGCTTCTGGATGGTGCGTCTGGATGACCTGCAAGCGGTCATGCCAGCGCTGGTGCGGGCCTTTTCGCAATCCCTGTCGGTTGCCGTGCCTGCGGCCCTGATGGCGGCGGCGATGGCGCTGCCGGTTGCAGTTTTGGCGGTGCGTTACCCGTCGCGCCTGTCGACCTTTATCAACCGGCTGGCATTCGTGGGTTATGCAGTGCCAGCGCTGGCGTTTGCCTTGGCCTTCGTGTTCTTTTCGCTGAATGCGGCACGGTTTTTGTATCAGACCCAAGTGCTGCTGGTGACGGTCTACGCCCTCAGCTTTCTTGCGCTTGCGCTTGGTCCGATCCGCTCGGCCCTGTATCAGGCGCGACCGTCGGTCGAGGAATCTGCGCGGGCGCTGGGGCATGGGCCATTGTCGGTATTTGCGCGGGTCACCTTGCCGACCATCCGCCCCGGTGTTGTCGCGGGCATGGTGCTGGTGTTTGTCATCGCCATGAAGGAATTGCCCATTGCCTTCTTGCTGGCCCCAACCGGGTTCCGACCCTTGTCGATCACCATGTTTTCGCGCACATCCGAGGGTATGCTGATGGAGGCTGCGCCCTATGCCGCCGCGATCATGCTGTTTTCGGCCCTTTTCGTAGGCTTCGTTTTGCGCCATGACAAAAAGGCCGGATAACGGCCAAGGAAAGACACGACATGACCAGCCTGCCCAAAAGCCTGAGTTTCAAAATGCCCGCCGAGGCCACCCCGTCCGGGTTCCGGCCAAAGCCGCAGAAGGTGCTGCTGAGTGTCGCACGGCTGCGCAAGCATTTCCCGCATGGGGATACACCCGCTGTGGAACGCGTCAGCTTCGATCTGGGCGAAGGGGAAATGCTGGCGCTTCTGGGGCCATCGGGCTGTGGCAAAACGACGACCCTGCGCATGATCGGCGGGTTTGAAACCCCCGATGATGGCACCATCAGCCTGCATGGGCAGGACATTACGCGCCACCCGCCCGAAGCGCGCGGGATCGGTTTTGTCTTTCAGGATTATGCGCTGTTCCCGCATTTGACTGTTCTGGAGAATGTGAAATTCGGGCTTCGCAAACTCTCGCGGTCCAAGGCAGACGCGCGGGCACGCGAAATGCTGGCCCTTGTGGGGCTGATCGGGCTGGATACGCGCAAACCGCATGAATTGTCCGGCGGGCAACAACAACGCGTGGCTCTGGCCCGCACCCTTGCGGTCGCGCCGCCGCTTGTGCTGATGGACGAGCCGTTTTCGAACCTTGATGCAGCCATGCGGGTGGAAACCCGTCAGGAAGTGCGCAAACTGCTGAAGGCGGCAGGGTCGGCCGCGATTCTGGTCACGCATGACCAAGAAGAAGCAATGGCCGTTGCCGACCGCATTGCGGTGATGGAGGCAGGGCGCGTCGTCCAGATCGGCACACCCGATGAAATTTACCGCAACCCCGTATCGGCCTTCGTGGCGTCATTCCTTGGGCGGTCCAATATTTTGACCGGCACGGCATCGGGCATGGAAGTGCAAACCGAATTCGGCAACCTACCGCTAAGCCGTGCGGCCAACGGGGCCGTATCGCTGTCGGTGCGTCCCGAACAGATCATGCTGGAACCGGACCCGGACGGCACCGCGTCTGTCGTGGGGCGCGAATTTCGCGGGCATGACCAGCTATTCTGGGTGCAGGACGGGGAGCGCTGCATGCTGGTCATATCCGGCGCGGGCGCAAGCATTGATATCGGCGCGAAAGTGCGGTTGCGCATTTGCGACTGCGTTGTGCCGTTGGCGTGAATATGCTGTGTAGTTTTCTGGCGCGGGAAACGGAAATTTAATCTTTGGCGCGGAAACTGGACCCTGGCGTTTTTCACGGGGTATCTGCGCATATGTTCCAAACATCCAGTATCTCAAGTTCTCAGTTCGAACTGGACCTGTTGGCGCGCCAATCTGTGGATCTGGGGCATAATGTCGTTTTGATACACGCCAGGGTCGACATGCTTGACAGGGTAATGAGTGAACAGATCACACTTGTTGACGACGCCCAGAAAGCGGCTGATCGCATTTCCCATGCCAACACCGCTGTCAGAAATGCCGCAGAAAATGTCGGCAGCGCCGTCCGCGACACGCTGGAAACAGTCGGGAATTCGGCGACAAGCATTCGCGCAACACTGGACAAAAACCAGACCATCGCGGAATGGGTCCAGACGCTTGACGCGTCCATGACCGCGATAACCCGGACCCTTGCTGAAATGTCCAATCGCGCAAATGCCATCAAGGACATTGCCCAACAGGTCAATATGCTGTCGATCAATGCGCGCATAGAAGCGGCACGTTCAGGCGATGCGGGGCGCGGGTTCGCAGTGGTTGCCCAAGAAATTGACCGCCTGTCCCACCAAACCGCCGAAACAACCGCTGGAATTACCCTGTCTATCGAAGATCTGACGGGCAGCATTTCTGCGCTTCAAAAAGACTCAGGCGTTATTGCCAAGCAAGCGAGTCAAACCCTCAAGGATAGTGCAGCGATTGAAGATTCGTTGGGCAGGATTGTCAAAAAAGCGACGCAAAGCGAAGCCTCGGTCACTGAAATTCTGGCGAAGGCAAGTGATGTTGATGCCGCCAATAGCAGCTTCATGCCGGTATTCGCCAATGTGAAAAGCGGCATCTCGGAAACCGCGACGCATTTGCACAACACGCGCGAACAGCTGGATAGTGTCGTTGATATCAGTGAATCCATGGTGCAGAAAACCGTTGAACTTGGTGGCGCATCAGATGACGCTGCCATGATTGATCTGGTTCAGAACACTGCCAAAGTTATGGCGACAGCCTTGGAAAATGCTGTGCAGCGCGGCGACATAACGATGGCGCAGCTTATGGATTTCACCTATCACCCCATTCCCGACACCACCCCCCAACAGCATATTGCCGCGTTCACGGATCTGACAGACCGCCTGTTCCCCCCGTTTCAGGAAGCTGTGGTTCAGGACAACCCGAAGGTCACGTTTTGCGCGGCGGTGGACCGCAACGGGTATCTGCCCACCCATAATCGGAAGTTTTCCAAACGCCAGACCCGCGATGTGGATTGGAACGCAGCGAATGCGCGGAACAGGCGCATTTTCAATGACCGTGTGGGCCTGGCTGCGGGGCAAAACACCAAGCCCTTCCTTCTGCAAATCTATCGCCGCGACATGGGCGGCGGACACTACAAGATGATGAAAGATATTTCAGCCCCGATCGTGGTGAACGGGGCGCATTGGGGCGGGTTGCGCTTGGCCTATGAGTATCAGGGATAGGGGGGCACTGACCCGCGCGGCCCCAAAATGCGCAGCGTCCCGCTGCCAGACGATAGATCGTGTTGTGAAAAAGCGGTTGGCGATAGCGCCGATCAAGACACGCGACGGGAACCGTCAAACTCGGGCTACACGCATGAGAATGCGCGCAACCTGATCTATCCGCACAGCCACGCCATTCCCCAATCAAACTTGCGGCTGTGCGAAATGCGTCCTTAAGCTTCGGCGTCCAGCCCCGCAGCCGCAGCCCCCGCAAGTGCGGCATCCGCGTCATTGTCCGATGTGTCGCCCGTCACGCCGATCGCGCCGACCACAACGCCACCCTTGCGCAACAGCACACCGCCGGGAACCGGAACAACCTGCCCGCCATAGACGCCATTCACCGCAGCCATGAAATAGGCCTGTGCTTCTGCCCGCGCCATCTGCGCACGTCCAGCCATGCCCAGCATCACCGCACCATAGGCCTTGCCCTGCGCAATCGCGAACCGGCCCGGCGCCGCGCCATCCTCGCGTTCGAAGGCAAGAACATGGCCCCCGCTGTCCAGCACAACAACCGACAGCGGTTTTAACCCCATGTCACGCCCTTTGGCACGGGTTGCAGAAATGATCGTGCGCGCCTGGTCCAGTGTCAGTGTCATAAATGATTTCCCTGTTCTCTGTTGTTCAACGTCGACATACCGCAGACGGGGCCGCACGAAAAGATCAGATCCGTTCCAGCGCAAGGGCAATCCCCTGCCCGCCGCCCACGCACATGGCAACCAAGGCACGATGCCCCCCTGTCCGTTGCAATTCGTACAACGCCTTGACCACCAGTATGGCCCCTGTGGCCCCCACCGGATGACCCAACGCAACCGCCCCGCCATTCGGATTGACGCGCGCGGGGTCCAGACCTAACTCGCGCATGCCAACCAAGGCCTGCACGGCAAAGGCCTCGTTCAATTCAATCACGTCGAAATCATCCACATGCAGCCCGAATTGCGTGCATAATTTCCGCACAGCGGGCACCGGCCCATAGCCCATACGCGCCGCATCGACCCCGCATTGGGCGCATCCCAGAATACGCGCAAGCGGCACAGCGCCGCTTCTTGCTACGGCCGCGTCATGCGCCAGAACCAGTGCCGCTGCCCCGTCCGTCAGTGCAGCAGAATTTCCAGCCGTGACGGTGCCCTGTTTCGCAAATGCCGCCGGCAACCTGCCCAGCATGCCAAGTGTCGCGCGGCGCGGCTGTTCATCAGTGATGAAACCTTGCGACAGGCCCCGCGTGTCCACGGGCACCGGCACAATCTGGGTTTCAAAACGCCCCTGCTGAATGGCATGCAATGCCTTCGTATGGCTTGCGGCTGCGAACTGGTCCTGATCTTCGCGGCTGACCGAAAATTCCTGCGCCAGTCTTTCGGCGGTATAACCCAGCTTGCCGCTGCCGAACGGACAGGTCAGCGCGGCATCCAGCAAATCAACCAGATCCGCATCGCCCATCTTTTTGCCGAAACGCGCCTGTGTCAACAAATGCGGCGTCCGGCTGATGGTTTCGGCCCCGCCAACCAGCGCAACATCGCATTGACCCGTCGCCAAGGCCTGCCAGCCGTTCACCACCGCCTGCAACCCCGACCCGCACAGCTGGCTGACATTCAGCGCACTGACCGACGCTGGCGCGCCCGCACGAATTGCCGCAACACGCGACAGATACAGGTCATTGGGGGCACTGGTGCTAACGATGCCAAAAACACTATGCCCAATCAGGTTTGTATCAATTCCGGCGCGATCAACGGCCGCACGCGCCACAAGCCCCGCAAGGTCCAGCACCGAAACATTCGACAATGCCCCGCCAAAGCTGCCGAGCGCGGTCCGCGCGCCCCCCAGAATAAAAATGTCTTGCATCCAGAACCGTTGTAAATCTGCATTCGGTTATCATTAACCCAGCCTCGCGCAGAAGATGACCCTAGGTCATCCGGATTACAACCCTGGATTTAAGCACTTGGACTAAAACCATCTTTTCGGTGTAAAAAATGCGCACCCGCCTGCAGCGCCCAGTCCTTGGTCAAGCGTTTTCAGACACGTTCCAGCGAAAGGGCAATCCCCTGCCCGCCGCCGATACACATGGTGACCAATGCCCGTTTTGCCGCGCGCCGGTGCAATTCATGGAGCGCCTTTACCGTGATGATCGCGCCGGATGCCCCGACAGGGTGACCCAACGCAATCGCGCCACCATTGGGATTCACGCGTTGCGGGTCCAGCCCCAATTCGGCTGACACGGCCAGCGCCTGCGCGGCAAATGCCTCGTTCGATTCGATGATATCAAAATCATCAACTGCAAGTCCCGTACGCGCGCATAATGCCTGAACCGCAGGAACAGGGCCTATGCCCATGACATCGGGCTGCACGCCCGCATGCGCATAGCCGGTGATCCGCGCAAGTGGCTGCAACCCCGCCTTCTGGGCGGCGGATGCACGCGCCAGAACCAGTGCCGCCGCCCCGTCATTAATGCCGCTTGCATTGCCCGCTGTGACACTTCCATCCTTGGCGAATGCAGGGCGCAGCGCCGCCAGCGCATCGGCGGTGGTGGCTTTGGGGTGTTCGTCTGTGTCGAACACCACATCGCCCTTGCGCGTTTTCACAGACACCGGCACAATCTGGTCGGCAAAATGCCCCTCAATAATGGCGCGGGCCGCACGGGTCTGGCTTTCCAGTGCAAACGCATCCTGCATATCGCGCGTAATGCCATAATCGCGCGCGACATTTTCCGCAGTCACCCCCATATGGCCCGTGCCAAAGGGGCAGTTCAGCGCCCCCAGCATCATGTCAGTACCAGCCACATCGCCCATTTTCTGCCCGAACCGCGCCGCAGGCAGGATATAGGGGGCGCGGCTCATACTCTCGGCCCCGCCCACCAGCGCGAAGTCGGCATCCCCCAACGCCAGTGCCTGAACGCCTGAAACGATGGCCTGCACGCCGGACCCGCATAACCGGTTCACATTCATCGCTGGCACTGTTTCCGGCACGCCCGCCTGCATGGCGGCAAGGCGCGACAGATACATATCTGCCGGTTCGGTGGCGATGACATTGCCGAACACCACAGTGCCGATCTGGTCCCCCGCAACGCCCGCGCGCGACAGGGCTTCTGCGGCGACGATGCGCCCTAACTCCACCGGTGTCAGCCCCGCAAGCGCGCCCCCGAACGTGCCGATGGCCGTGCGCGCGCTGCCCAGAATAACGATATCGTCCATCACTTCCCCCCGATTGAATGCCGCCTTGGCGGGCAGTCTAGGGCGTGAAGGGATCGCAATCCATCACCAACAGATATGACGCAGCGTCCGGCGCGTCAGCCGCGGGTGCGTTTGGCCTTCTTGCGGGCTTTTGCATCCGCGCCTTTGCGCTTGCCAACCGCGCGCCGCACGGGACGGCCACGACCACGACCGCCACGCGGGTTGCGCGCAGGTGCCTCGCCCTCGACCTCCAGCAACTCCAGCGCCAACCCGCCGGTCACGGGTTCGGCCTCGGCCAGTTTGACCTTCACACGCTGGCCCAGACCGATGCGAAAACCGGTGCGTTCCCCTTCCAGCACCTGTGTTTCGGGGTCATGGCGGAAATATTCATCCGCAATCGCACGAATGGGCACCAGCCCGTCCGCGCCGGTTTCATCCAGTTTCACAAACACCCCGAAGCGCGCAACGCCCGACACGCGGCCGGTAAATTCAGCCCCAACCCGTTCGGCCAGAAACGCCGCCAGATAGCGGTCCGCCGTGTCGCGTTCCGCCGCCATGGAGCGGCGTTCAGCCTCTGATATGGATTTGGCGGTTTCGTCCAGATGGTCCAGATCCCATTGTGTCAGCCCGTCATCACCCCAGTTATGCGCCGCAATCAGCGCGCGGTGCACGATCAGGTCCGCATACCGCCGGATAGGCGATGTGAAATGCGCATATTCGCGCAAGGCCAGTCCGAAATGCCCGAAATTCTGAGCGTTGTAATAGGCTTGCGTCATCGACCGCAGGGTGGCCATATTGATCAGTTCGTCAAATTCGGTGCCTTCAGCTTGTGCCAGCAACTGATTGAAATGACGCGTTTTCAGCACCTGCCCCTTGGCCAGCGCAAAGCCCGACTCCCGCGCCAGTTCGCGCAGCGATTCCATTTTTTCGGGGCTGGGTTCCTCATGCACACGGTAGAGCAGCGCAGACCCTTTTTCGCGCAGGGTTTCAGCGGCAGCGACATTGGCAAGGACCATGAAATCCTCGACCAGCCGGTGGGCATCAAACCGTTCCTTGAACGCAACAGATGTCACGCGCCCCTCATCCGACAGCACGATCTGGCGTTCGGGCAGGTCAATATCCAGCGGCGCGCGGCGGTCACGCGCGCGGCGCAGCGCGCGGTAAGCGCCAAACAGGTCGCGCAACCCGTCCGCCAATGGCGTGGTGGCGTCATCCAGTTGCCCGTCATCGGCCGCCTGTGCCTGCTCATAGGTCAGCGACGCGCGCGAGCGCATCATCGCGCGGTGGAAATCATGCGTCAGCTTGTTGCCCTGCGCGTCAATCACCATGCGCAGCGCCATGCAGGGCCGGTCCACCCCTTCGTGCAGCGAACACAAATCGCCGGACAGAATATCGGGCAGCATGGGCACAACGCGGTCCGGGAAATAGGTGGAATTGCCGCGCCTGCGCGCCTCACGGTCCAGTTCAGACCCGGGGCGCACATAGGCCGCGACATCCGCGATAGCCACCCACAGGATGAACCCGCCCGCATTCTCGGGGTCAGGGTCCGCGCTGGCCATGATTGCATCATCATGATCACGCGCGTCCCACGGGTCGATGGTCATCAGATCCAGATCGCGCAAATCACGACGGCCAGACAGCCCTGCCGGTTCGGCGCGGTCGGCCTCGGTAATCACCGCGTCGGGGAAGGCATCGCGTATGCCATGCTGATGAATGGCAATCAGCGACACGGCCTTGGGCGCGGTCGGATCGCCCAGACGCGCGATAATACGCGCGGCAGGCGGGCCAAAACGCCCCTTGCCAAGGGGTTCGGCATGGACCAGCTCACCATCCTGCGCGTCCGCGCTGTCATGGGCAGACACACGCCAGTCGCGGTCTGCGCCTTTGTCGATGGGCACAACGCGCCCGCCTTCTGCAGATTTACGGAACACCCCCAGAATGCGCGCAGGGTTGGTGCCGATCTTGCGCATCAGGCGGGCCTGATAGTCGTAATCAGGGCCGCGAATGGCCTCGATCCGCGCCAGAACGCGGTCGCCTTCGCCCAAGGCGGGGTCATCGCTGCGCGTCAGGAACAGGATGCGCGGCGCAGGGCCTTCGTTGCGCCATTCGACCGCGCGCGCGAACAGATCGCCCTGCGCATCAGGGGCCAGAATTTCCAGAACTGTAACAGGGGGCAACGCGCCTGTGCCGCCTTTGGACCGGCGGCGCGGCAGAACGCCCTCGCCCTCCAACTCGCGCAGCATGGCTTTCAGGTCGATCTTCGCGCCGCCCTTAATGTCGAACGCTTTGGCAATGTCGCGCTTGCTGGCGCCGGGGTTTTCCGCGATCCACGCGCGCAACTGGTCCAGACTGGGTAGCTGTTTCATGCAAATCCCCTGCGTTCAGGTTGGCCCGCGCGCGTTGCGCAAGGCAGGGGTGTAACCCCTGCCGGGGGTGGGTGGGCGGGGCGGAACGGGCGCGGGCCAAGGCGGGATGAAAAGCGTGTCATTTGCCCCCTTTAGCACGCGCCATCTGTGCCGTCACGGCGCTTTCCGGTCACATTAGCCCGTTAAACTGGCCGCACCATATCCCGATGCGCGATCCCCGCATCCAGATATTCCGGCCCATCTACGCTAAACCCCAGCCGTTCATAAAACCCGATCGCATGTGTCTGCGCGCCCAGTCTGGCCTGTGTGACCCCGTCAATCTGGCGCAGGCAGTCCAGCGCCCCCTCAATCAGCGCAACACCAATACCCTGCCCGCGCATCTGGGCCAGCACGCAAACGCGACCAATCTTGCCTGTTGCGCCCGCCACCAGAATACGCGCGCAACCAACCGCCTGCCCGTCCTTGCGCGCCAGAATATGCAGCGCCTGTGCATCGCGCCCGTCCACTTCTTCAATCACAGAAACGCCCTGTTCCTCAATAAAAACAGCGCGGCGCAACGAATGGCAGGTGGCAATATCTTCTGTCAGGGTGATGGACAGCGTCATGCGAAATACCCTCGCAGGATACGGCCATAAACGGCTTTTAGCTGATGTATCTGGTCAATCTCGGCGTATTCATCCACCTGATGCATGGATGTGCCAACCAGCCCGAATTCCACCACAGGGCAATGGTCCTTGATGAACCGCGCATCCGACGTGCCGCCTGATGTCGACAGCACAGGCACGACCCCGCATTCGTCTGTCACCGCCTGTGCCACCAGATCAGACAGCGGTCCCGGCGGGGTCAGGAAACTCTCGCCCGAAATGTGGACTTCCAGATCCAGCGTCACATCTGTGCCTGCGCAGACATCGCGCGCCATATCGCGCAACCAGTCCGACAGGCTTGCGCCGGTGTGCAGGTCATTGAACCGGATGTTCAGTGTTGCGCGCCCTTGCGCAGGGATCACATTCGATGCGGGATTGCCCACATCGATGGTGGTCAGCGCCAGCGTGGACGGGTCGAAATGGTCCGTGCCGCGGTCCAGCTCATGACGGGCCAGCCGGTCCAGATAGTGCACCAGAACCGGCAACGGGTTGGCCGCGCGGTGCGGATAG
>SR_TP_S13solDRAFT_1000853_pt1 | contig 10669 bp, 5 predicted proteins | sample SodReaTP_S13sol_FD_11159 | JGI IMG/M metagenome (IMG submission 11159) | reverse complement strand
GCCGCCGCTGCCTACGAGCGTGCGTTGCAGGATTGCAGTAGCACCGAAGCCCGGCAGATCTTCGCCGAACTGTGCGAGTACTGCCACATGGATACCATGGCGATGGTGGAGCTGCGGCGTGAGTTGGTGCGGTTGGCGGCGAGTCAATGACGGGAAGGCGATTCCGGCGCCAATACCCATGCCCTAAAATTTGGAAGCTTACTCCGCAGCAGGAACACGAGAGAGTGCAGCAAACAGGTCGTTAGTTAGTCGTTATCGTCGATTAGCTCCTTAGTATTTCTTGCCTTCTTCAGTCTCTCCATCGATACATAGCGCTGATTCTGAGTAAAGGCGACAGTCCGGCCTGAAGCCTTACTAGTTGTTAGGTTATTGCGTACCGGGCGATCCAAACTGACTGTAACCTCATCTTCGGGAGATGAAAGCAATAGGATCTTGTTGGTTGCTCCAAACTCTCGGGCATTGTTTGCTACAAGCTTTTCCACCACATTCTGGAATTCCTTTCGAGAAACGCGAGCTGGATCAATGACCACCTCCTCCTCCGCTTTGAGAATCTTGGCAACCTTCGGTTTGATTTCTCCATCCGCGTAGAATGCCAGGTAATCGACATCCTGGAATGTCCTTCTGGGCTGACAAATATAGGCGTGATATGTCCTGTATTCATGCCAGGCGTTTCGCGCCGGCACCACGAGCACATTGTTGGCTGGCTTCAATAGCTTCTCGGCGTGAAACATCTGCTGCAGTTCACGAAGCAAAAAAGCCTCGCGTTCAGATATAACTTCGGTTGCATCCTCCAGTAGCTCGTCAATTGCATTATCCAACTCCGAGAACGAGCGCCACAGGACAGGTTTTCCTTCAAAGTTCCTCATGACTTCAGGCTCAGTTCTATCTGGTGTCAAAACGACCAGAATTGGGGTGGATTCCTTCGAACTTCTTAAGCCTTCCAAATGATTGCTTAGTTGATCCACTTTCACGGAATTGGGATTCACCTTGGTCTCAATATCAATACGGAAATTCGCACTAATACGCGCATCAGGTATGCTGCCGGCATCTCCTGACGGCTGATTCGAGAACCGAAAGAACTCGCTTGATGTGTCCCCAACCAAGCTCTGCAATAGCCGTTCAGTGCGGGGAATGGCAAGTGATTTGAGCACAGCCAAAATCGATGCTGTGACTCGGTTCTCGCCCTGAGAGTATTGTGAAAATAGATTCTGTCCCATCTGAATACCCACCCTTCTAAATAATTTCAATTTAGTTCTTATTGTTGCTGCGACACCTGCCGTTGACTGACGGCTCAAGTTTGGATGTTTCGCGCCACCCAAGGTCCCAACCACGTTGCACAAGGCTAGTCATCCAGCGCCTTGAATACCGCATCAGTGGGGTCGCCGTAGAACTCGATGTTGATTTTGGTCCACAGTTCGTCGGGCAGGTCTTGCAGTGGGCGGCGGGCAGAAACCGGCATGAGTAGTGTTTCGGCCTGCTTGTCGATTGCCAGCTCGGCGATGGCCACCGGATTGGGAATCATTTCGACGGTGCCGCCCAGGTTCAGGGAGCCAACGATGATGGCGCCGCCACGGGTATTTCTTTCCAGCAGGGCACCAACCAGCGCGATGAGCACAGGCAGCCCCATTCCTGCGCCAGAGCGTTCCGCGTCCATGGCTCTTAGCTGAATGGAGAATTCGTGGTTGCGCGGGGCTCGGTCGCCGACCAGTTCCTTTGCCCGACTATAAAGATTCTGTTCGCCGACCTTGACACTTTCACGGAACGCCGGTGGCACCGGATGGTTCAGAATCTTTGCCCCGCTTCCGGGCCCGACGGTGACCTCGATCCGACACAGTCCCGGTCCAGCTTCTGATCCGGGTGCAATGGCCCAGACCTGTCCCGGGGGAAGCGGGTCGGAGTCGATGGCTTCATCGCTGTGCAGTTCCGGCGTGGCGACAAACTGCTCGACACCATCCACTCCCAATGTGTAGCTAAAGTGAGTGTTGCGGAACTCGCTCTTGAGGCAGCGCTTCTGCTGTTCCTTGACCCGTCGGCGCGATTCCAGCGCCAGACGCACGATCCATTCCAGGTCTTCGTCTGGTACAGGTGCCTCAGGATCAGGAAAGAGAAGCTTGAGCAGACCGCTAACGGTCTTGTGCACCGCCTCGATATCCCGACCGCTGAGTGCGCCGCCCCAGAACACTCGGTTCTGCAGCGCTGACACCCGGCTGATCGGTCGTGACTGACTCCAGCATTCGCTCAGAAAGTCACTGACCAGGCCAAAGTGATTGGTCAGGTGCTCATTGGGGTTGAGCTTAGGAAAGTCCCACCCGGCTGCATAACCATGGATGCGGTCATGGAAAGCCGTATCGTCACGCATCTCTTTCGGCAGCGGGGAAAGCAGATGGCCAATGCGTTGTTGTTGTTCCACGTCGACATCAAAATTCCCCACCATGACGATACTGCCTTCGGCGCGAATGCTTTCCTTGCCGCGACTGAATTCACCGGAGGCCATGTAGCCTTTCATGATGTTGACTCCGTCTTTCTGGTCGAAGGAGATGCCAGAGACCTCATCGAAGCAGACCACGTCGTACTGGCAAACTAGCCCCCGCTGGCCATTGGCCATGTTGACAAACATCTTGGCCACCGTAGCCTTGCCACCGGAGATCAGGTGCGAGTAGGGCGAAATCTGCTGAAACACATGACTCTTACCTGTGCCTCTCGGGCCCAGCTCAACCAGGTTGTAGTTTCGCTCCACGAAGGTGACCATTCTGAGCAGCACCACCATTTTGGCTCGCTCACTCAGCGTTTCAGGCTCCAGGCCCACAGAGCGGATCAGGAAGTCCATCCATTCCTGTGTTGTGAAACGTTCTCTGCCCTCGGCCAGGATTTCGAGCACGCTGGGGTTCGACATCTGTATAGGCCTGAGCATCTGGATACGGAAAGGGCGACCGTTTTTCTCCTGGGCGATAATGGGGTCATATTCCAGGGTCACTTCGGAATAGAACCCGTCGGTCAGCATTCTTTCATTCTCTCGAACCAGCCGGTCGGAGATCTGTACGTCCTTTAGTGCCAGGCTGGGGAGTTCGGCCACGTAGCAATCGTTCTTTGGATCCAGTCGGGCCCGCACGATGTCGATCAACTTGACCGCGCCTTTTTCCTTGGCTTGTGACTTGAACAGTTCCTCGGTGCCGGTTCGCACCGTCTTGCCGTGAAGCTGCCTTTCGACGATCTGGATGCCTTCGTTGATTTCATCTTCATTGGTGCTCGCACAGTAGCGGCCCAGCAGAAACTCCACCACGTAGGTTGGCACCGGGTACTGCCGGGCATACCGTCTGACCAGGTCCTTGCGCACCAAAAATCCCTCGAAGGCGCTTGCAGCCAGCTGGTCCAGATGATCCATGTCTTTGACTTCACTCATGAAGAAATTCCTATTCGAGTCTTCTTCTGTGTCAGCACCTTGCCGTCATCGGCTACAAGCACCAGCACCAGATCTTCTTGCTCGATGTCTTCCTCGGTCACCACTACGCTCGTTATCCCATCGTCGTCCAATGGTTTGACGGAATCGATTACTGAAGGACCGGACGCCTTGCTGAGCCTCAGGTCTACGCTGATCCCTTCGGCAGGCGCTTCCGCCTCGACAAAGCAGCGCATACCGCGCCAGGTGGCCGAGCGGATACTCGCCGTGGTCCCGGTTGATGACGGGCGCTCCACATGCAGATCGGGAATCAGGCATTCCTGGATACTGACGCCGCCATGGGCATAGCAAGGGGACTGGTTGAAGCATGCGACGCCTGGCCCATGGGCAAAGTATTCGCTGGCGTTCCAGTACCAGGGTGCGGTGGGGCACTCCACGCTGGACTCTCCGGCAATGGCCGCACAGCGAGCCCAGCGGGACTCGGTCAGGTGCTTTGGCAGGTGGATCTTGGGCAGGCCGCCGGGAAGCAGCAGCCAGCCGTGGTCCGTGACTATCCGAACCGTCTGCCAACCATCGTCGAACAACTTCGATATCCGCAGTACCAGCGCCTCGATCTGGCCCTTCAAATGATGGGCCAGCGCAGTATTGAGCTTGTGGCCCAGCGAGTCGATGTCAGCCGTTTCCAGCCAACCGCGCGCATCCTCGCTTTCTGGCCAGTCACTGCCTTGTCCATCCAGTACCTGGTAGCCCATGGTTTTCAGCTGTTTTCTGAGCGACCGCGCATCGACGTCCACGCCATCCTCAACTAGCCGTGGCGCAAAAGTCTCGCCCAGGCGTTCCCCTTTGATCTGTGGTGCGGCCGGTGTCACGGCCGGCTTACCACTGGCGGTGACCGATGGCAGTGCTGACCAGCGCTGATTGACTCGAACTTGGCAGCCGGCTGCACGCAACTCCTCGGCAAGGAACCACCCAAGGTCGTAGCGCAGTCCATCAACAAACACCAGGCAGCCCTGGGCATCAACCGATACCACCGGTTGTTCCTGCGGGCTTGGCAAAGGCGCATCCTTGATCAGGTTCTGCAGATGCCGTGCACTCCCGGTCAACCAAGGCTCCAGTAGGGCTCGGACTGCAGCTTCCAGCAACTCCCGATCCGCAGTCGGTGCGAGGGCAAGGGCTTGCCAGGAGGCCAGGTCCGCTTGCCACTGGCCATTGACGTATTGCCCGGCTAGATCGGCTGGCGAAGCACCGCCAAGTGGGCTACGTGCCTGGGTAGCCAGCATGGCAAGCGGTTCCAGCACCCTGGCCATCGGGCTCTTGCCCAGGCGCGCCCATACCCACTGGCGGCGCTGGCCGTGTTTGCGTTCCAGTTCCAGCACTGCATCACAGGCAGCCGTGTGATAAAGATCAGGCAGTTCACTCAAACCCTGTCGCACTGCCTCTTCGGCCGCGGCATTGGCGTGGGGCCAGCGTGAGCCATCAGCAAACATGTCGTCCGGCGCGCTGCGTAAAAGCAACTCCGGAATACCCGGAAAGGCCTCGGGCGCCTCTTCGAATCGCTGCCAGGCGTCCCGCCACGGCCCCTTGCCTTCGCCCAGAAGCGCCCCGGCGCTTATGACCTCGTCGCTGGCCGGATCGATGGAGAACTGCTTGCTCGCCTGACTACAGAAAGCCCCCCAGGTCTGTTCTCCACAGCGCCCCTTGAATCCGTCGGGGTCGCCCATCCAGCGCAACAGGTCACGCACCACATCCGAGGCCAGCAGGCTGTCAAAATCCTCGGCGCGCAGTTTTCTCCCATGCAGGCTGGCCAGTGGGGCTACGGCCAGTTCGGGCAGGGCGCGCAGCAGAGCCTCGCGGGTATCCTCGTCGCGGGCAATTTCCAGGCCGAGCGTCTTCGGCGAAGACAGAAAAGCCGTCACGGTCCAGTCATAACCATTGTGCTGCAGCCAGAGTGTGCCGCGATACTGCAGTTCCACCAGCGGTCGCAGGCTCTTCGGGCAGGCTTCGCCGGCACGCAAATCCTGCCGACCCACCCCAGGCAAATACACGATCGGCACCCGGTCGACCGGCAATTCGGGATCATCCAGCGCGCCGTCGATCAGACAGCGCAGCCAGATTGCTGGGCCGCTGCGCTGGCCTGGATCATATCCACCCAGCACGAGCAGTTCCGGAAGGGCTTCCAGCAGCAGGGGCTTCAGGCCCGACCAGTGCCGCTCCGGATCCGTCCAGAGAATGGCCACCGGGGGCGCCACGCCATCGGGCACCGCCGCGCATCCGCGCAACTGGCTGGTCAATGCCTCGAGCATGTTTGATGCCTGGTTCAGGTTCGGGTCAGCCATGTGAAAGGACACCTACTGCAACCACAGCGTGGCGCGCACGTAGCGGTTGTCGCGATCCTGCTCTAGTTCTGGCTCCGTGCCGTTGAACTCGCGCATGGCGCGCCGAATCACCGGCCAGCCACGACCACGCTGCTCCATCAGCCGCCTGACTACCAGAAAGTTTGCCATGGCCTCGTTGCGTGATCGGGCCAGACCGCCGGCCATCACCTTCTCTACCGTCATGTGGTTGGGAAACGACCCCGGGCTGGTCACCACCAGCCGGTTGCTGAACACCTCCAGCAGGATCTTCGAGCCGGTAATGGCATAGTCACGATGGGCGACAGCGTTGACCACGACCTCGCGCAGGGCATTTCCCGGAACAAGACCGTGCTCGCCGCGAAACAAACCGCCATGGCTTTCGGTCCGCTTGAGGTTGCTGACCCAGGCAACCGCTGATGTTACCTGTTCATCTAATGTGCCCTTGGCTCGCCCCGTGATGGTCGCGTCTGCAGTATGATCCTCACCATCGTAGGCAACACATTCCACCCAGAAATTAACGGTCTGAGGAAATTGCTGCGGATTGTTCCCAAAGGCCATAACACCGTAGAGAGTAGGACGAAGCTCCTTTTCAAGCTCAGACATGACGCCGCGATTGACTAGATCCTGTTCTAGCGCGGGCTGCGGCTCCACATCAACCCCAATTCCTAAGGTTTCAAGAAAGCCCCTAAACTTCTCCTGATCGATATCGTTCTCAGTGGCGGCGGCGATAACTTGTTCTTCGGTTAGAATGTAGCCAAAACGATTAAATAAATCCTGCAACTCGCTGGACGAGGGTTCGACACTGTTTCTAGCTCGCCTCACATACACTTTGCCCTTGTGACTGAGCGGCTCAAACCCTCGCATCCTGCGAACCTCGATCCAGTGCACCCAACCGTTCGGATCTTCGTATCGGTCGATTCGGGCCGATACCGGTGCGCTCAACCCAGTTTGCAAAAAACTGCTCAGGCGCTCCTGAAAGTCATCAGGATCGCGATCTACACCGAAAATAGTGCCATCGTCATCAACGCCGATGATAAGTAACCCGCCATCCGTATTGGCGAAGGCGCATATTTCTTTGCCGAGATCCGAAACGTTGCCTAACTGACGCTTAAATTCAGTCTGCTCGCTCTCGCCCTGTTCAATGCGTTTCAGAACTTCCAGCCAGTCCATAAGTGATCCTCAGAATCCATACTTGAGTTTGCGCAGGCGGAAGGCTTCCTGGCCGCCGTCCACGGTTTCGACGATCGCGCGCCGGACTTCTGGCTCCTCGATGGCCCCTGAACAGGCTACCCGTCCCTTATTAGCCGTGGCATCCAATTGAAGGACTTGGTCTGCATCGCCATTAACAACGATGTTGGCGTTATGAGTCGCCAACACTATCTGGCGCTTCCCCTTGAGGGCCTTGAGCGCAGGCAGTACTTCGTTGAACAGAAAGCGATTGTCCAACTGATCTTCCGGCTGATCGATGACCAGAATTCGGTCATCATTGGTCTTCAGCAACAATGATAAAAGCACGCTGACCTGGCGGCCACCGGAAAGTCGCTCCAGATCGCGATACTCGTCCTTCTTGCCCTCCATGCGCTGCTCGATAACATATCGATCCGGACAGCGTATCGCCAGCAACTCCCGCCTCAATTGCCGACTCATCACTTCTTTGAAGGTCTTCTGAACCTGGGCACTCATCTTCAGGCCGTCCAGCTGATCCTTATGTAAGTTGTCAGCGAGGGCCTCCGGCGACGGGCGGGCATTGGACTCAAGCGAGTTCCACCAGCGCGTAACACCTCGCTGGTTCAATCCGTTCAGAAACTTCTGAAGTGGCTCGACGTCTCCTGCCGGCAGCCTCCTGGCGCGCAGGAGCCCGGCGAAATCCTTGCCGATCCGTTCGATCACCCGATCAAAAGCCTTTCGCTGCTGATTGATCAAATCCCGACGAACACTGATCGTGCTCGAGAAACGGCCTTCCTTATCCTTGATCTGCTTTTCAATTTGGTCGAGATTGGCCTCGTAGCTCTTTACCAGCGCTGCCTGCCGACTCAATGCTTGGAACTCACGGATCTTGCTGGCGTCGTAGCCCTTCTCGGCCAGTGCCCTTTCCACCTTTGTTCGCTTTTCCTTTTCCCTGCTTCGCAGCAAGTCTTCCAATGCCTGAATCTGTTCCAGCCAGGAATCCACGGAGGTCAAGTTCTCTCCAATCGAGGTCAACAGCTTCTCCAGCTGGCCCCAGAATGAGTCCGGATTGATCCCGAATAAGTCCAACGACTCACGGTCGGCTTGATCCAGCTTCGGAAGCTCCAACCCCTTTAGCCTGGCTATGGCATCATGCAGATGCTGCTTGACATGCGCCACTTCCTTGTCGGTATGCTTCCAGTCCTGCCGGCGCTTTTCGATCGCATGCAGCTCCTCGACTCCCACCTTCGCAAAAACCTTCAGTGCCTTCGAGGCTTCCCTTGCAATTTGAACTGCCTGTTCCGCCTCATCACGCTTACCTTCAAGTCGATTGATCTCTTCAACTACCGTAGCCAGCGCTTCATCGAGTTCACACAGTTGCTCTTCAATACCCTCAATCTCAGGCTTTGCATCCAAATCCAGATTCGCCAGAATCTCGCGCTCACTGCCGGCTTCGTACGCCAAACGCTGCAGTTCTCCCTGGGAAAAGAAAACTGCGAGCCGGGAACCAACATTGGATATTTCAGGCGGTTTCTTGGGAAAGTCCAGCTTAAGATCTGCACTGCCGGCGAGAAAGTGGTCAGCGCGTTCAGATGCCTGCGCCGCCAAAGACGAATCTTTCGGGGGATCAACACCCAGATGTTTTCGCAGACCATCCAGGAAGGTGCTCTTACCGGTCATGCTGCCGCCGATAATGCAGGTCAGATCCGGGCTGAGCTCGAATTCACTAGGGGCGGCGCCTTTCTTTCCACCGAAAAATGACGATCCACCAGTTACGGTGACTGATCGAAGCCAATATCTCTGGCTTAGAGTCACATCGGGGGGATTGGTTATCTCTATTAGCTCGCCACCTGCACTTCTATCAAACCCAATACGCATTCTCGAGTCACAGGCAATAAAGGCCTGGCGCAATGCTTCGATTCGGGGACTTCCCATCTTTATCCAGACATGTCGCTTGCCAACTTCCTGGATGCAATAGCAATCGCTGCTATGAAAGAAGGCCTGTCGATGTTCATTCATGAACGGCAATAGAAATGATCCCGGCTTCTTTCCAGCCTCGAAGTCTTCTGGCAATTGTTCATCCTGAAGCTCAAAGCCTGCAAGGCGATGACACGGAAAGTGCTGAAGCGCTTGGCTTTTGACTTCCCTAAGCACTCCGTGGGGTCCCATGAAATGAGGCGCAAGCGAAACATATTGCCAAGGAACCAGTTTTCCTGGCTTAGGTTGGCAGTGTCGATCAATAGTTTCGAATATGTCGGCAGCACCACGCGGCGTCAATTGCAGGCTGCCAGCATCCCACGGTGTCTTTCCATCCATAATGGCGTCAAATACCGCGAGATAGCGGTCTTTGCCAATCTCCGGGTCAAACAAAAACAACAAATGAACACCACTGCCCCCGTTGTTTACATTCGGTTCGAAGCCTGGGAATACAGCGAAAATCTTCTCCCGAAAAGGCGTGCCATCATCATCCAGACCCTCGTTCCATTCTTCCACAATGGTCCAAACGGCACTGCTTTCCGGTGCTTGGCACGTTCTTGGTGAATGGGGGGTAATGCCGAGCACTTGTACGCCGTTCGCTATCGCGGCTTGAAGAAATGCTCGTGCATAGGCTCTGAGGGTGGCTGGATCACTCAAGTCTCCCGTGACACCGGCCGGCAACTTAGCGCGCCCTCCAGGGTGGTCATCTACAGTGTGCACTTGAAGATCAGCTTTGAACCAGCGAGCTCCTGGCACTTCCTTCTTCCACTTCTCTGTGGTTTCGCGGACAAAGGTCATGAGTCGTTCTCCTTGCGCTTGCGGGCAGCCAGTTTTGCAGCGCGGGTGTAGTGGAGGTTGTTCCAGCGCTTGCCGGTGAATTGTTTGCCGGCGGGGGTGGCGTCGGGGGATTCGGCGCCGTAGTCGGTGCGGTGTTCGCGGTGCTTTTCGGGTTCGCAGCTCCAGAACCAGGGGAAGTCCTCGCGCGGGCGCAGGGCTTCGGGTTCCTTGCCGCGATCGGCTACGCCGATCTTTTTCAGGTTGGTCCAGGTGTTGTCGATCTTCGCGCGCAGGATGCCGGCACCCTTGTTGCCGACATCCCCGGCCAGCACGAAGGGGCGGATATTCAGGCGTACGCCGTCGTTGATGTCCGGATCCCAGCCCAGGGGCTGTTCGTGCAGGGGCTTCCAGCGCACGAACAGGTCGTAAGGCGGCTCACCTTCCAGAATATTCTCGAGTTTGCGCTGCAGGTTCAGCGCGGCGACCAGCCGGCCCTCGGCGCCTTCGGTGCCCTGTTCCTTCTCGGCGCGCTGGCGGTCGATCCACTCGCCCAGATACGTGAAAGCCAGCGACTCCAGAGTCTTGCGGCCCAGCCCGTCCGGGCCGGCCAGTTTGTGGTAGTTGACCAATGCATGGAAGCCATCGCGGCGGCCATCCCAGATGTGCCAGATAAAGGGCCGACGATGGAACAGCTTGCAGTGCTGGGCGAAGAACTTATCGCGCAGCCAGTCATCCAGCGTCTTGCCGGTCTGGTCGACGGACTTCAATAGGCGAGCCAGCACCGCATTGGACCAGTCGTTGCCATAGGCGGCAGCCAGAAATGCCAGCAGGCGGTCAGCCGCATTCGCTTCGCCACGGATGGCCGGGATGCAGACAATGCCATCTTCGTCGGCATGTTCCAGCAGCGGCTCGCAGCGATCCACCCAGGCGCGCTGTTCCTCAGCCAGTTCCATCTCCGGGTCCAGCTCCGCCGGCCAGCGATAGCCGAGCAGGCGGG
>SR_TP_S13solDRAFT_1000852_pt1 | contig 10674 bp, 9 predicted proteins | sample SodReaTP_S13sol_FD_11159 | JGI IMG/M metagenome (IMG submission 11159) | reverse complement strand
GCCAGACGCGCGCGGTCTTCCTTGCCGCGCCGCGCCCGTGCATGCAGCACCAGCGACCAAAGCGGCGGGGACACGCGCGACAGCGCCATATACAGCGAAATCAGGGCAGGTTTACGCATTTCAGTGTCCAACAATCCTATTGCGCTGCCTAAGTGACGCATCCGGGAAAAACCCGCAAGCAAGGATTAACAGCCTGCGGCCTTCTGGCCGGTTTTGCATCAGGTCGGGTGCGTCAGAACAGGATGGACGGCAACCACAAAACCAGACCGGGGAAGATGAACAACAGCGCAATCGCCAGAATTTGCAACAGCACGAAGGGAATCGCCCCCTTGTAGATCATGCCGGTGCTGACCGAATTCGGGGCCACCCCGCGCAGATAGAACAGCGAAAACCCGAATGGCGGCGTCAGGAAAGAGGTTTGCAGGTTCACCCCGATCATCACGCCCAGCCACACCGGATCAACGCCCAGCAGCAACAGGGTCGGGGCGGTGATGGGCAGCACGATGAAGATAATTTCAAACGTGTCCAGAATGAAGCCCAGCACGAACATGATGATCATCACCGTGATCATCGCGCCCATCGCGCCGCCCGGCATGGTGGTCAGGAATTCGCGCACCAGATTGTCGCCCCCCATCTGGCGAAAGACGATGGCGAACACCGATGCACCAAACAGGATGACAAAGATCATCGAGGTCACGACCGCCGTGCGCCGCGCCACTTCTGCAAAGACCTTGAACGACAACCGCCAGCGTGCCGCCGCCAGCAGCGTGGCACCCACTGCGCCCACCGATGCGGCCTCGGTCGGGGTGGCGATGCCGCCAAGGATGGACCCCAGAACCGCACCGATCAGCAACAGGGGCGGGACGAGTGCGAACAGAATTTCCTTCCAAAGCCCCGCCTTCTCTTCGGGGGGGACGGGGGTTGCAGGGCAGGATTGCGGGTCGGTGATGGCCTTGAAAATGATATAGCTGATATACAGCGCCACCAGCAGCAGGCCCGGTATCATTGCGCCCGCGAACAGATCGCCCACCGATACTGTCTTGGGGGCAAAGTTTCCAAGGCTCATCTGCACCTGAGAATTCATGCCCGCGATCATGTCGCCCATGAAGATCAACACAGTCGATGGCGGGATGATCTGGCCCAATGTGCCCGACGCGCAAATCGACCCGCAGGCCAGTTTGGGGTCATAGCCCGCGCGCATCATGGCGGGCAGTGAAATCAGCCCCATGGTGACCACCGTTGCCCCCACGACGCCGGTAGATGCCGCCAGCAGCGCCCCCACCAGAATGACCGAAATGCCCAAACCCCCGCGGATATTTCCAAACAGCCGGCCCATCGTGGACAACAACTGCTCGGCGATATTGCTGCGTTCCAGCATGACCCCCATGAAGATGAACAACGGCACTGCGACCAGCACTTCGTTGATCATGTAGCCCGTATAGCGGCCTGCAAGCGCGCGCAGGTTCGACATGTCAAACACGCCGAAATAAAGGCCCATATAGGCAAACAGGATGGACGTGCCCGCCAGCGTGAACGCCACCGGGAAGCCCAGCAGCAAAAACCCGATCACCCCGAAAAACATCAATCCCGCAAGGATTTCACCGATCAGCACAGGATCCATGTCAGGCTTGCTCCGTATCGTATTGGTAGCGGTAATCGTCGGGCACCAGATCCTCGCGACGCGCGATGATCAGGATGGACCGGATACCCATTGCGATGCCTTGCAGGCCGATGGTGACTGCAAAAACCAGAATGAAGCTTTTCAGCACAAACAATCCCTGCATGCCGCCAGGGTTCGAGGATGCTTCCAGCAGACCGATGGAACGCGTGACGAATGTGTAGCAATAGGACCAGACAACCCACGCAAATGGCAGCAGAAAAATGCACACGCCCAGCAGGTCCAGCCATGCCTTGCGCAGGGTCGAGGCCGGTCTGTAGAAAATATCGACCCGCACATGATCATTGCGATACAGCGCATAGCCCGCCACCGCCGTGAACATGACGCCGTTCATCCACGGATACAAATCCTGCATCCACAATCGTGTTGTCGAGAACAGATAGCGTTCCACCACAACCCAGAAGCAGACAATGACAATTGCTGTGGCAAACCACATAAAAACATTGCCAAGCACCCTGTTGATCAGGTTGATCAGGCGCATAAGATACGCAAGCGCTGTCACGTCATCCTCCGTGGGGAAAGGGCGGCAATTTTGGAAAAATGGCCCCGAAACAGATCGGGACCATTTGTCATTTCAACCTTGGCCTGACAAGCCAGGCCTTAGCCCAGATCGGAAATATCGAAATATTTCTGACGCGCCAGTGCGAATGTCAGGTCGGTGTTTTCCGTGCGTGTGCGCAGCAGGTTCAGGTTCTGGACATAGCTTTCGGCGACGCGCTTGCTCAGCGGGTCGGCACTGTCCAGAATTTCCTCCAGCAATTCGCGCGACGCAGCCGCACCCGCTTCCAGAATGCTCTCGGGCCAGTCGCGATGCACTGTGACGCCGTGGTTGTCGACCATGTCGGCAAGTGCAATCGGGTCATTGGCATAGAATTCAGACGGCACTTCGTCATATTCCGCCTGACAAGCATCGCGGATGATGGCCTGCAAATTCTCGGGCAATTCCTGATACTTTGCTTTGTCCACCACCAGTTCGGTCGCAAGGCCCGGCTCGATGAAGGAGGATGTGTAGTAATGCTTGCGCACCTGATGGAAGCCAAGCGCGCGGTCATTATAGGGGCCGACAAATTCGGCCGCATCCAGTGCACCTGATTGCAGGGCTGCAAAAATCTCGCCCCCCGCAAGGTTGGTGACACTTGCGCCCATTTTCTGCCAGACCTGACCACCCAGACCGGGGGTGCGGAAGCGCATGCCTTGAATGTCGTCAATGCCTTCCAGTTCGTTCTGGAACCAGCCGCCCGCCTGTGTACCGGTATCGCCGGACATGAAGCCCTGCAATCCGAATTGGTCATACACTTCGTCCCAAAGTTCCTGACCACCCAGAATGCGCATCCATGCCGCCAGCTCGCGCGATGTCATGCCGAAGGGCACACCGGTAAAGAAAGACAGGCCCACGGATTTGTTCTGCCAGTAATAGGCGGCGCCGTGGCTCATCTCGGCAGAGCCGTCGATCACGGCATCCAGCGATTGCAGCGCAGGCACCATTTCGCCCGCGGCAAATACTTCAACAGTCAGCGCGCCGTCAGAGGCAGCGGTAATGCGGTCGGCCACACGTTGCGCGCCGGTTCCCAGTCCGGGGAAATTCCGTGGCCATGTCGTGACCATGCGCCATGTAATGCGGCCCTGTGCGACAGCAGGTGCCGCCAGCGACGTTGCCGCAGCAGCACTGCCCCCGAGTGCCGAGGTTTTCAAAAACGAACGACGATCCATGATTTCCTCCCATGGTGTTTTTTTATCATTCACACGCCAGTGTCGGCGGGTTTTTCCTGTAGACCATAATGTGCCGCCGGATTGAACAATTTTTTTTGATTGGCTGATAAACACTGCGTTTTGTGTCGCCCAATCTGCTTTGCCCGGTATTGCCAGCGCTTATCGTATCAGGCAGGCGGTAATGTGCTGTTACCGGTGCGGGCGGGGCGTATGTTGATCCAGTTTGCCAGCACGATAATCGCAGCGCCCACAAATACCAGCGGGTCAAGCGCTTCGGCATACAGCCAGACGCCCACAAGCGCGATCAGGGGCAGGCGCAGGAATTCCATGGGTGCCACAGTTGACGCGGGCGCAAGGCTAAGTGCGGTGGTCAGGGAATAATGCGCGCTTAATCCGGTTACACCGATGATTGCCAGCCAGCCCCAGATTTCCGCAGGCGGCCATGTGAACCCGCCAATCTGCGCCAGTGCCAGCCCGAACAGCGTTTGCAGCAGCGTCATCCAGAACAATACGCATAATACCCCGTCATGGCGCATGATGCGTTTTGTCAGCAACAGGTTCATGGCAAAGCCGATTGCTGCCAAAATTGCGGCCAGATGCCCAGAATTCAACGGCTGCACGCCGGGTTGCGCAACAATCAGAACCCCGACAAAACCCAGACAGGCCACAGTCAGGCGCTTACGGGTGAACAATTCGCCCAGCACCAGCGGGGCCAGCAGCGCCACCCAGATCGGCATCGTGAATTCCAGCGCGACCAGTTGGGACAACGGAATGACCATCAGACCGTAAAACCACAGGTTCTGCCCCGCGAAATGGAAAATATTGCGCGTCAGGTGCAGTCCGGGGCGGGTCGGGCGGATCACGGGGCCAACTGCAGCAAGGGCGCGTGTGGACATCATGACCACCACGCAGACAATCGCAAACCCGATAAGCGAGCGCCAGAACATCAGTTCAAACGAATCCAGCACTGTCTGGATTGCACGGCCGGAAACGGCCATTGCGATAAAGGATGCGATGGCACCGCACATCCAGAATGCGGCCTTGATCGGGTGGTTGGGCGCTTGGGTCACCTTTGCCTCGGGGTTGTTGGCACGTCGCGCAGGTGTAAGCCACCAAATGGCAGCGTCAACGCCAAAGATGTGCGCGACTGGCAAGCAGCCCTTGGAGTTTTGCCAGCATGCGCAAGGCGGGCGCTTTGGGAAGGCCGCCGGTTCGCAACCTTTCTACCGCCAGTTCCGGCGGGCAAGGCAGGCCCGTCAGTGGGTCGATATAGCGGGGATAGTCAATCAATGCGGCATGCACAAATGCCGCCAGTGTGGGGCGCGCGCGCCTGCGGTCGGGGATGTCGCCCAGATCGCGCGTCAGCCCCCAGCCGGCATAGAAGGGCGCGCCTGTCGTGGTGACAGGAACGCCGCGCAGCAGCGCTTCGAACCCGAAGGTGGATGTCATGGTCCACACGTCCTGCACCTGATCCAGCAGCCATGCGGGGTCTGTGCGCCCCAGCACCAGATCAGCAAATTGCAGTGCCGTCTCGGCGGGCAGGGCACCGGGGCGCAGGCCCGCTTCGACATCGGGATGGGGTTTGTATAGGATCACGGCGTCGGGGTTATGGGCGCGCACCTCGCGCAGCAAGGCCAGATTGGTGGCAATCCGCCCTGCGCCGAACCGGATCGAGGCATCATCTTCCACCTGACCGGGCACCAGAATGCGGTGTCCTTCGGGCATGGATGGCGTGGCGCCTTGCAGGTTATACTTGCTTAGCGCCGCCTTGCGGATTGCAGCTATCAGGTTCAGCGCGCGGGTTTCGCCGCCGACAGGCAGGGGGCGCGACAGCAGCTGTTCCAGCCGCGATGGTGTGCGCGGATCATAATACAGACCCATATCATCGGCAATCAGGGACAGCGGCGGCGTCAGTTCGGCCCCCAACCCGCGAGAGCGTAGAAAGCCGTCCTCGACGCGGGTCACAGGCCCGTCGGGCGCGGGTGCTGTGCCCCAGACCATGACACGCCCCTTGTGTCTGGAAATCTGTCTGGCAAAACGCAACCTTGTCCAGCGCCCGAAAAACGCCTGAAGATGCGGGCGCTTCCACAACCGCATGTTCAGCGCAACATATCCGCGACGATCTTCGCGCCATGCGCGGATCAGCGCTTCCAGATGATCGGCCACATCCTCGAACTGGCACAGCCGGTCACGGCAAGGGTCATACCATGTGGGATACAGCAGCATCGCACCCGCGAAAAGCTGCGCGCGCGTCAATCTGCGGCGGCGGCGTGGGTGGGCAATCTGGTCCTGCGTCAGCCCCCATCCGGCATAGAAGGGCAGGCCAAAAACATGGGGTTTGTGGCCCGCGAATATAGCTTCAAACCCAAGCTGTGATGACACAGTATAGACTGCAATCGCCCCGTCCAGCAGCGCCCAGCTTGATGGCATGCTGTCCATCAGAGTGATATTGGGGGATGTGCAGTCTTGCTGGTCGAAATAGCCGCGCCGCAACCCGCGTGCCGTTTCAGGATGGGTCTTGATGATGATGCGCGCGCCGGGGTGGTCCAGTTGCGCCTGAACCAGCATTTCGCGGAACATATGCGCGGGAACCCCGCCCGAAAGCCCCCCATGACGCAATGCCGCGTCATCGCGCACCTGATCGACGACCAGCACATAACCCGGCGGCGGCAGGGCGGCATCCGGGTCATGGGCTGCGTATTTGCACAGGCCAAGCGCCTTCATCCGCGCCATGCCACGGCGCGCGCGTTCGATCAGGGTATGGTCGTCAAAAGTGTGCGTGGCCAGCAGGGTTTCCAGATCGCTGGGGCGCGAGGGGTCATAATGAACCCCGCTTCGGTCGATCAGAAGGCCAAGCGGCGGCTCGCCCATGCGACCGGGAAAAAGCGAGCGCAGAAACGCATCCTCGATACGAATTAGGGATGCGCCGGTGCGTCTGGCTACCCCCTCGCCGCGGGGTGCGCGCGGGGCATGCCCCCAAACGGCGACAAGCCCTGTGTTGTCAGGCCAGCCAAGCCTTATGCGCAGACCAGCCAGAGCCATGATTCTGCGAATACGGCGTGCAGTGGGGCCGGGGCCAAGAAAGCCCCCGCTGAAGGCATGGATGTCTTGCGGCCCAAGGGCACGCATTGCGTCAGTCGCCGCCGGACACAGTGCTGCGCGCGACCGATGCGGCCGTCAGTGACCCTGTCAGCGCCGAGATCTGGCGCGCCCACAGGACGGAATTCGCCTCGGTCACGAAAATAGTGTCGCCATCGCGGATCTTGAAATCGCGCGCCTCGAACATGCCGGTAGGGGCTGTCAGGTCCAGCACATAGACGAAACGCTGGTCGGTCACGATGTTTTGGTGTCCCAGAATGGCAGTGGCAACTTCGGGTACTTCATCGCGGAAGATGAACACACCCTTGGGGTCGGCACGCAGCGGGTCCAGACCGCCCACCATGGCCAGCGCATCGATGGCCGAGATGGACTGGGTATCAAAGACCATGCGACTGGACGCACCCGTAGCCCCCAGCACCGAGAATGCGCGCTGGTCTTCCTTGATCAGCACACGGTCGCCCCCGCGCAACGCAATATCAAGCGAAGGGTTGGAGAAGATATCCTGAAGCCATGCACTGTCCTGCCGGTTTCCGCGTGTCACCAGAACCTGCGCAGTTTCCAGCGGGATATTGATACCGCCCGCCTGCGCGACCATCGCACTTAGCCGGTTTGTGGCGCGCGTGATGGGATAGACGCCCTGTGCATTGACCCCGCCGGAGACTGACACGCTGGCCCCATCGCCCGCTTCGCGGGACACAACGACCTGCGGTTCCGGGGTCTGTTCGTCCAGCGCATTTGTCAGGATACGGCGCAACGCATCCGGTGAATGGCCCGCCGCACGCACACGCCCCGCATAGGGCACGAAAATAAAGCCCGCGTCATCGACCTGCAATTCCTCGATAATGGCGTTATTGGCCGTTTCGGGGGCCAGCAACCCTTCGGGGACGTTTTCATAAACATTTAGGCGGATCGTATCACCGGGGCGGATCGTATCGCCGCCCAGCAAGGCACCAGATCGCAACCCGTGGCTGAAACCAAGTGATGCGGGACGGTTAGCAACCTGCGCAACCTGCCGCGATACCGCAATAATATGTGCATCGCCCGATCGCATGACCGAACCGGCATATATTTCGTTCATGGTGGGACCATCGCGGGACACAGCACATGACGACACGACAGCCAAAGCTGTCATCAGGGCCACTGAATGGCCCCATTTAAAAGACAAAGCAAACACTGCTCGGGCTCCTTTGAAAAGGACATGCCTCTGGTAATTATTCTACATTCATACAGGCTTGGGGCGTTTTCGCCAAGGGCTTAATGGTCTGGCGGCTACTTCGCCTTGCGCACCTGTTGCCTTGGTGTCGCGTCGCCGCGCAGAAGCGCTGTGTAGGGATCGTCAGGGACAAGCATCAGATCTACTACATGTCGCATCAACTGCCGACGGCCCCGCAAAGAATAGTATCCCCCCGGAACCTGAGAGGTTTCCAGCAAAAAGCGGCGATAATCCCTGTAGGCGCGGGCATCGGGGCGGGCAGGGTGTGCGAAAAATGCCTCTATGTCCTGATCGGACACGAATTCCGGCTTGTCATAGACCGCGCGGCCAAAGATTTTCAGCGGCATCCCGCGCCACAAAACCTGCTGCGCCGCCGTGGAATTCACTGTCACGGCAGATCGCGCGTGGTTCAGCAGGGAGGCCAGTTTGCCGCCGCGCACGAAATGCACGCGCCCTTTCAAACCGTGCGCCTGTATCAGTGACGTGATCGATGCCCAAAGTGGCGCGCGCCCGTCCTCCATCGGGTGGGCCTTGATGACAAGGTGGTGGTGGCGCGGCGCGCCTTTGGCAAAGCCGTCAAATACCAGTTCCAGAAATTCGGTTATTGTCGTGAAAGGGCTATGCGCCTGAAAGCTGCTGTCATGTTCAAGCTGCAACAACACCAGATGATAGGGAAACCCGCCATTTCGAATACGCCATGATGCGATGCGCCGCTGCAAGGATGTCAGCGGCATGGCCCAAAGCCGTTTCAGATACAACGCGAATTCCTGCGCCACCCCAAGCGCGCGATGGGGGCGGAAATGGCGGTAGCGCTGATTTAAGGCCAGCACGCAGAAATGATACAGCGCCCCATAGAAGATATGATGGCGCATATCCCCCCAATGGGCTGGCGGGTCGGGCAGTTCCAATTCGCTTTTGCGCAGGGCGCGACGCATGGACCGGATGGACATGTCCATCAGCGCGGAATTCCCGTTAGACCCGCCGCGTTCATAGGTGATCCAGTAGGGGCGCAGGTATCCTTCTTCAAAGACATGGATGGTGATACCGGCAGCCTTTGCAATCTTGATGGCTTGCGCATGGATGGGGCGCACATCGCCGTAAAGCACGATATCGGTCACCTGATGGCTGGTCAGAATTTCGCGGAACCTGTCGGGCCAGTTTTCCGGCGTATCAGTGAAGGGTAAATAATGCGCCTTGTCGCGCCAGAATGCGGCATCGCCCTGATTGAAGCCAACGCGCCAGACCTGTGCGCCGGTCTGCCGCAGCATTCTGCCCAGTCTGTTGAAAAACGGTCCATGTGGTCCCTGTAACAGCAGGAAGCACCGGCCTTCGCCACTAATACGCATGCTACATCGTGCCTGTATTTTCTTACTTACTGAAAAACGCCTTTACTTTGCAGCATTAGACGCCTTGACGCTTACTGTCAGCAACATAGTAAACAAAAGCGGCATCACTATGGCGGGCTTGCACTTAAGCGTGCTGCGGTCTAGGTCACAAACTGCGCAGACAAGGGGTAGCAGATCATGTTTACAGGCATCATCACTGATATCGGCATCGTTTCAGATATCGTGCAGGAAGGTGACCTGCGCGCGCGCATTCGCACATCCTATGATACGGGCAGCATTGATCTGGGGGCGTCCATTGCCTCGGACGGGGTGTGTCTGACGGTGGTGGCATTGGGGCCTGACTGGTATGAAGTGCAGGTGTCGGCAGAAACTGTGGCCAAGACAAACCTGGGTGCGTGGGAAAACGGCCGCCGCGTCAATCTGGAACGCGCGTTGAAGGTGGGCGATGAATTGGGCGGGCATATCGTGTCCGGCCATGTTGACGGGCTGGCCCATGTCGTGGGGCTGGATGCCGAGGGCGACAGCACCCGTTTGCGCCTGCGCGCGCCCGATAATCTGGCGGGGTTCATTGCCCCCAAAGGGTCGGTCACGCTGAACGGCACATCCCTGACCGTGAATGAAGTTGACGGCGCCGTGTTCGGGATCAACCTGATCCCGCATACCAAACAGGTCACCACATGGGTTGATGTGGCGCTGGGTGACAGCATCAATCTGGAAGTTGACACCATGGCGCGCTACGTCGCCCGGCTGCGCGATTGGGACAGGATGGACAGGTCGTCCAAGGCGTCCTAGACTGCGCCCATGACAGACGATTGGGTGCAAGACAGTATTTCCGAACGCCGCGCCGCCGAGGCGCTGATTGTCGATGTCGACGGGTTCGAAGGGCCGCTTGATCTGCTGCTGATGCTGTCGCGCACCCAAAAGGTGGATTTGCGGCGTATTTCCGTGCTGCAACTGGCCGAACAATATCTGGGTTTCGTCGAAAAGGCGCGGGAATTGCGCATTGAACTGGCCGCCGATTATCTGGTGATGGCGGCTTGGCTGGCCTATCTGAAATCGCGCCTGCTGCTGCCGCCGGACCCGACCGAGGAAGGTCCGTCCGGCGAAGAACTGGCCGCGCATCTGGCGTTCCAGCTGGAACGGCTGCAAGCCATGCGCGAAGCGGCGGCACGGCTTATGGGGCGCGACCAGAAAGGGCGCGACTTTTTCGCGCGCGGCCAGCCCGAAGCGCTGGCCGTGAACCGCAAGACCGTGTTCGACGCCAGCCTGCTGGACCTGATGCGGGCCTATGCGCGGCTGCGTACCCGTGACGAATTTCGCCCCTATGCGTTTGACCGGACCGATATCTACCCGCTGGAGGCAGCACTGGAACGGCTGTCGCGCATGGTGCCGGGGGCTGCGGACTGGACAAGCCTGCAAGCCTATCTGCCCGAAGGCTGGCGCGGTGCGCCCGCGCGCAAAAGATCGGCCATGGCATCCACTTTTGCGGCGACATTGGAACTGGCCAAGCAAGGCCAGATCGAATTGCGCCAGTCCGACACCTTTGCCCCCTTGCATCTGCGCAGGCGGGCAGGACATTAAGACCATATCATGAGCCAGCCCCCCGCAGACAGCACCGACAAAACCCT
>SR_TP_S13solDRAFT_1000851_pt1 | contig 10675 bp, 9 predicted proteins | sample SodReaTP_S13sol_FD_11159 | JGI IMG/M metagenome (IMG submission 11159) | reverse complement strand
TGATCGGATACGGCAGGTCCGCCACTGCAAGACCTATGACGCGCAACAGTTCGCGGGTGGTGTCACTGATCCGCGCGCTGCCAGACGCAAACATTGGCCGGCCTTCCTGGTCCAGAATTTGAACCAGCAGCCCGTCCTGTGTCCGGTCAACCCTTAGATCATAGTCAAGTTCGACAAGCGCGGCATTCGCCTCGACCGCCTCTGAAATGTCTTCGGCGACGCCATCAAGTTTTTCCGTACGATCCGCCAGCAACGCAAGCCATGCGGGGTCGTTTTCATCATCATAAGCTAAATGCGATGCAGGGGTCAGTTGGTCCTGTTCGGCCATGTAGTCTTGCGAAGATGCAACGATGTATTCGACCACGACACGCGGGTCGCCTTCTCGCGCCCCCTCATCTGTCGGCGATCGCGGCTCTTCTTGACCAAAGCTGGGCGGGTTTATCTGAAAGCTGTCGCCTTCAAGGCCGCTATAGACACCATCAGGGCCAAAAACCTGACCCCTCAGGAACCCCTCTCCACCCCGGAGGTTGTTCGCCTCGGTAGGGGTGAAGTGCTCTGCCAGACCTTGAAGTTGTTTCTCGTCCGCTGCGGAAATAATCCAGAGCAGCAGAAAGAAGGCCATCATTGCTGTCATAAAATCTGCATAGGCGACCTTCCAGCCGCCATTGTGATGGTCATGATCGTGGTCGTCATCGCTTTTCTTGATGATGATCTGCTGCTCTGCCATTCGCACTTGCCCAATTTGACTAAATAATCGGTGCAATCCAGCCACTGATTGCAGCCAGATCGCCACGATTCATCGCCCCGCCAAACCTTTGGCCTTATTCGACACCTGAACTCTCAGAGTGCGTTTCGCGACGGTCGTATTTCCCGAAGCCAACCCTTCGGGCATAGCTGGCCTTGCGGTCAGAATAGCTGGGTGCGACCAGCGGCATATCTTCTGGCAGGTCGAACATCGCGCGGTACGCCGCCTCTGTCAGGCCATGTTCGGCACCAAGATGGCGTTTGAGCATCTTGAAGCCCTTGCCACAACACAGACAATACACCTTGTCATGTGTCACCGCCTTCTCGATCGGGATGGCGGGAGAGATGCGTGTGGTCTCGCGGGCTTGGGGTTTGTCGTCCGGCGCAATCATGTCGAAGCTGCCGAATTCGCGGCGCAATTTGCCAACAAGTGCAACAATATCATCTGCCGACACGTCAGTTCTTGACGCGTAGGCAGCGGCTACCGCTGCTAGAATGTCGGTTGCGGGATCTGGTTTTGTCATTGGGACACTCTCTAATAAACGCTACTCCGTGCACATAAACCAGCGCCCACCAGTTGCGCGGCAGCTAGTTCGAAGTTCACGGGACATCGAATTCTTCGACAAAAGCAAGAATAGACTTACATACAAACACTACCTAAGCAACTGTTCATATCCTTCATAAATTTATATAGAGCGATTTCTCGCTTATTCAAGAACATTACTAATGCAAGAGTATAATACTTTGATCTAAGCACAACATACAAAAACAAACAAGTGCATCATTTGAAATTCATGCATTCTTTAGCTGCAAAAGCGCTTCAACATCAAAGGATGCTGCAAGAACTACATGTCCAAGTCCTGCTGTGCCATGACCGAGATCAGATCAAGCGCGGCATCCGCCGTGCTTGCGCCAAGGACATGCGACGCAAGATGGCCGGAATCCTTGTCCCGCGCGGTCGCAAGATGCCCTGATGCCAAGAGGACAGCGCACAAGACGCCACCTGCCACAGTGAGGGATTTCACGCCCCCTCTTGCCGAGCGCGGCGCAGGTGATTGGCTTGCTGCAACAAAAGCTGGTGATGCCAAACCAGCCGGCGCACCGGGTGCAAGGAAAACGCCGCGTTCCGTCACTGTAGCCGAACAATGAAGCTGCATGTCCTGAAAGCGCAAAACCATCGCTTCGGGCAACAGATCATCGGGGATATCAATTATCCTAGCCTGCCCGGGTGACCAGCCGTCCAACACGTCCAGCGGCAAGACAAAGCGCTCGAAATCATCGCGAAACGCGATGTGCTTTGCCGGAACTGGCGTTTCGTTACCTGTTATCGCGTTCGGCTGAAGGGTCAGCCGCGTCGAAGCGCCTATGCTTTGCAACGCAGCTTCAAGAAACATGCACTCGGGGCGCTTCTCTGGTGGTGGCGTGTCATAGTCCGAAGGCAATCCGGACAGGGATGCCTTGTCGGTTTTGTTGGTGGGTGTTGCGCCCGGCTGCGCCGGTTGCCCCTTTTTTCGTGTCACCTTTTTGGGCGCGCTGCTTTCACATGTCCCATGAAATTTACGCGAATAGTCGTCCGCCAGTTCTGTAAGGGTCGGGTTTTCCGCGACTAAAGAAAACAGCTGCTGTTCCTCTGAAAACAGAACTTTGCGTGTCTGGTACCCGTCGATCTGCGGCGCGACACACAGCTCTTCACTGGTCCCGCCATACAGCTTTGCAACGCGGTCCAGCACGCACCCAACTTCGCTGGCGTGGTGGACAGCCATATCACAGCCCCCGTCAGAGGTAAGACATAGCGCCACCTGCATCTGCTCCGGCCAGTCCGGCAATAGGGCCTGCATCGTATCTTCTTCGAGCAGATAGACAAATGTGTCCACTCTGTTCATGAGTGTCGCCCTTTTTCCGTAATTATGTAAAACTATTCTTGTTTATTCTTGTGCAAATGTCAATTATACATATCAGGAACTTTAGCATGATGGGCGGGCCAGCACCGCGAAATATAGGGCGGATATGCGATGATGATCTTTCTGGGGCTTGCAATGGTCTTCGGTCTGGTTTTCGGCGGGTTCATGTTGTCGGGCGGCAAGATGGACATTGTCCTTTATGCGCTGCCATTCGAGGGGTTGATGATCGGCGGTGCTTCCATCGGGGCATTCATTATTGCCAATTCCACAAATGTGCTGCGCGCGTCACTTCGGGGTTTGGTGAAGGTGGTAAAGGGGCCAAAGTTCAAAGCCAGCCATTACGAAGAATTGCTGAATCTGATGTATGAACTTGCGCGGCTGTATAAGGCAAAAGGCATCATCGCGCTGGACGAGCATGTCGAAAACCCGAAAGAAAGCAGCATCTTCCTGCGATATCCGACCATCTTGAACGACCATTTCGCAACTGAACTGATCACCGACAGCTTTCGAATGCTCTCTATGCAGTTTGACGACAAGTACCAGACAGAAGATGTCATCAATCGCAAGATCAAGAAGCACCACCGCGAGACACTCGCCTCGGCTGCGGCGATCCAGACAATGGCAGACGGGCTTCCTGCAATCGGGATCGTCGCTGCCGTGCTTGGCGTCATCAAGACCATGTCATCGATCGATCAACCGCCCGAGGTGCTGGGCACGATGATTGGCGGCGCACTTGTCGGCACATTTTTGGGCGTTTTTCTGGCCTATTGCATGGTGCAGCCCATTTCCGGCAGGCTGAAGCAAATCGAGGATGAGGACGGCGCGTTCTATCTTATTATCCGCGATATTTTCGTGGCATTGGTCGCCAACCATCCGCCGAATATCTGTGTCGAGATTGGGCGCGGCAATATTCCCAGCAGCAAACAGCCAGATTTCTACATGGTCGAGGCCGCTCAGAAGGAACTGCCCACAATATGAGACCCCGACATATTGGCATAGCGACTGCGAGTCTGTTGGTCTTATCCGCATTGGCCGTACAAGCGGACTCACTCTGGCCGGATAAGGCCGCACAACCAGTCCCGCTTGGGCCAGCGCAGGAAGCTTTCCCCACCAGTCGCGCTGGCAGCTACAGCGCATTTCCCGCCGAAATTCTGGCAAGACTGCGTACGGAATTGGTGCAGTATGCAGACGCGCCCACGCAGCAAGAGCCGCCACAGTTGAAGCAGGATGACGAGTAAGCGCATCAAAACCCTGACAGTTCTGGAGCGGTTGCGCCGGCACGAAATGCTGGCCGATGCCCATGAACTGGCAACCATCAGAAGCCATGTTGCGCAACTGAACGACACGCGGAATCGTATGCTGGAAGAATTGAAGCGCGAGGCCCACTTGGTCAGTCTGGAGGCCGCAGCCTATGTCGGGGCATATATCCGTGCCGTACGAAACGAAATTGTACAAATCGACAAGGCCTTGGCGCAGATCATGCCACGGCTTGACGCGCTGGAAGCAATTGTCGCCGATAAATTCCGCAACATCAAAACCATCTCCCTTGCCCGAGAGCGCGCTGAAAAACACCAGCAGCACATCACGGACAAGAAAGAAACTGCCGAGAATGACATGCTATCCTTGATGCGCCACGTCAGGAAAACGCCCTAAGGGCATTGTTTCACGATAAGGCGTGGCGCAGTTTAATGTCATCCATATCTGACCAGCGGGCGTGTACTCGGCAAAAAGTTTCCTTATTTGCCCCAGCGCAGGGCAATCAGGTCCAATTCGCGCGACAACTGCAACAGGCGGTCTTCGGTGCGTGCGCTTAGCGGTTTCAGCGGGTGGCGCACATGATCGGACCGGATGACGCCGCCATGTTTCATGACAGTCTTGGCCGCGCGCAACCCGCATTGGCGGTTTTCATGGTTGATCAGCGGCAGGCACAGTTTCCATTGGTCCAGTGCGGCATCTGTCGCGCCATCCAGATACTGCGTGACAATGGGCCGGATATGTTCGGGCAGAAGTGCGGATGTCATGGTCCCTGTGCAGCCTGCATCCAGATCGGCCAGCAATGTGACCGCTTCTTCGCCATCAAACGGCCCGATAATATCCTTGCCGCCCGTTTCAATCAGTGCCGCCAGCTTGTCTGCCGCAAACGGCATTTCCAGCTTGAAATAACTGACCTGTTCCAATTCGTACGCCATGCGCGCCAGAAACGGCACGGACAACTGACACCCCGACAAGGGCGCGTCCTGCACCATGATGGGGATGGTGATGGCGTCGGACACGGCCTTGAAATGTTCAAAAATCATCCCCTCGGCGGGGACCAGCCCGACCCCGTGATAGGGGGGCATCATCATCACCATGGCGGCGCCCATGGATTGCGCAGCGCGCGCGCGCGCCACCACAAGATCGGTGGAAAAATGGCTGATGGTGACAATGACCGGTACGCGCCCCGCGACATGTTCCAAAGACACGCGCATCATCGCGGTGCGTTCATCATCTGACAGGACAAACTGTTCGGAATAATTCGCCAGAATGCAGATCGCATCAACACCTTGGTCAATCATGCAATCCAGCACACGGCGCATGCCATCATGATCCAGACTGCCATCATCAAGAAACGGGGTGGGGGCTACGGGCAGAATGCCCTTGAGTGGGGTTTGCATTTGGGGTTCCTTAGAAATGGAAAGGGTCAACACTGACACGCGTGCCAGTCATGAATGCATCGGCAACCAGCGTCAGGGGGCGGGTGTCCATGTCTGATTCGCCCGCATGAACCAGTTGCGCCATGCGTTGATACAAGCGCGGATATTCGCCCGACAGCGCGTCGGTGGGCGCATTTTGGCGCGTCCCGTCCACCACCATACACGCGCCGCCATCATGCAGTTCCAGCGTTCCCTGATCGGTTTTAAGGGTCATGGACCATGTTTGCGGTCCGGTCTGGCGCCAGTCAAAATCAGCGCTGATATTGTTGCTGAAGTCCAGCTGCGCGGCAATCGGCATCTGGCGGTTTTGCGGCACTTCCAGCGTGGCTGCGCGCAAATGCACAGCAACGGGCAGGATTTCGGTCAGAATGGACAGCGCGTTTATGCCGGGGTCAAACACGCCCATGCCGCCCGCGTCGAATACCCAGTCCTGACCGGGGTGCCATTTGCGCACATCCTCGCGCCATGTAATGCGCCCGGATCGCACAATCTTGTCGGCCAGCCATGCTTTCGCGGGGGCGACCATCGCGGCCTCCCGGCTGTGCCATGTGGCGAAAACCCCAAGGCGCGCGCTTTGGGCCATAGCCTGCAATGTGGCGCATTCCGACAGTGTGGCACCGGGGGGTTTTTCCAGCATTACATAGCGCCCCGCCTGCAAGGCCTTCGCGGCCAGATCAAACCGCGGCACAGGCGGCACGCAAAGCGAGATGACACGAATATCGCTGCGCGCGGCCAGCATGGCGTCCAGATCCGTCCATGCCTCGACCCCGTCAACGCTGCCATTGCGCGACACGGTGGCGGCCAGTTCCCAGTCCGGCGATGCGCGCAAGGCGGGCACATGCTGGTCAAGGGCGATTTTTCCAATTCCGACAAGGGCTATTTTCATCAGTGACTGTCCCTTCCGACAGGGGCGCCACGGCACCCTTTCAGGAAATCAAGGTCCGCGCCTGTATCGGCCCCTTCGACATGTTGGGCATGCAGCCATGCGTAACCGGATGCGGGCGGGGGCGCAGGCGGGGTCCAACCGTCCAGCCGCGCGGCCAGTTCGGCGTCCGGTATATCCAGATGCAGGCGGCGCGCGGTCACGTCCAATTCGATCATGTCACCGCTTTGCACCACGGCCAGCGGACCACCTGCGGCCGCTTCGGGCGATGTGTGCAGGACAACCGTGCCATAGGCCGTGCCCGACATGCGCGCATCAGATATGCGCACCATATCGGTGATGCCCTTTTTCAGTATCTTGGGCGGCAGGCCCATATTGCCCACTTCGGCCATGCCGGGGTAACCCTTGGGGCCGCAATTTTTCAGCACCATGATGCAGTGCTCGTCAATGTCCAGATCGGGGTCATTGATGCGGGCCTTGTAATCGTCGATATCCTCAAACACCACGGCGCGGCCACGATGATGCAACAAATGCGCTGACGCGGCGGATGGTTTCAGCACAGCGCCTTTCGGGGCCAGATTGCCGCGCAGCACGACAATGCCACCTTCTTGTGTCAGGGCACGGTCCACAGGCAGGATGACATCGGGGTTGTGGTTCACGACATGTTGCAATTCATCCCAGATCGGCCCGCCGGATACGGTCAGCGCGTCCTTGTGCAGCATCCCAGCCTCGCCCAGACGGCGCAGCACGACCGGCAGGCCACCAGCGTAGAAGAATTCCTCCATCAGGTATTTGCCCGACGGCATCAGGTTGACAATGGTGGGCACGCCGCGCCCGCAGCGGTCCCAGTCATCAAGCGTCAGGTCAATGCCCACACGCCCCGCAACCGCCATCATGTGAATGACCGCATTGGTGGACCCGCCGATTGCGGCATTGGTGCGGATGGCGTTTTCAAACGCCTGCTTGGTCAGAATGTTGGACGGTTTCAGATCATCCTTGACCATCTGGACAATGCGCCGCCCCGACAGTTGCGCCATGACACGGCGGCGCGCATCGACCGCCGGAATGGCGGCATTGCCCGACAGGGCCATGCCCAACGCCTCGGCCATCGACGCCATGGTGGATGCCGTGCCCATGGTGTTGCACGATCCCGGTGATCGGGACATGGACGCTTCCGCTTCCAAAAACTCCTCGGGGGTCATTTCGCCTGCTTTGACCGCTTCGGAAAATTTCCACAAATGCGTGCCGGACCCCACGCGTTCACCGCGGAAATGCCCGTTCAGCATTGGCCCGCCACTGACAAGGATTGACGGCAGATCGCTGGACGCCGCAGCCATCAGCAGGCTGGGCGTGGTCTTGTCGCAGCCCGCCAGCAACACACAGCCATCCATGGGCAGGCCGCGCATCTGTTCCTCAATGGACATGGCCGCAAGGTTGCGAAACATCATCGCTGTCGGCCGGAACCCCGATTCCGACGCCGAGAAGGCAGGCACTTCGACCGGCAAACCGCCAGCTTCATAAATGCCCGCGCGCACTTTTTGCGCCAGATCGGCCAGATGGGCGTTGCAGGGCGTCAGTTCCGACCATGTGTTCAGAATGGCAATGACAGGGCGGCCATCGAACATGTCATGCGGGATGCCCTGATTCTTCATCCAGCCCCGATGATAGATCGCATCGCGCCCGGTGCCGCCGAACCATTCCTGCGACCGCAATTTTCGCGGCCATGTTGCCGGTGTGAAAGTCATATCTTACCCTTTGCCCGCATTAGACGCGTTTGCTTTTGTTGTAGACATCGAAGATCACGGCAGCCAGCAGCACCAACCCCTTGATCATTTGTTGGTAATCAATGCCGATGCCCATGATCGACATGCCGTTGTTCAAAACACCCATCAGGAATGCGCCGACGACCGCGCCCACGATTTTGCCAACCCCGCCCGACATGGACGCCCCCCCGATGAAGGCTGCGGCAATCACGTCAAGTTCAAGGGCAAAGCCCGCCTTGGGCGTGGCCGTGTTCAGCCGTGCGGCGAAAACCAACCCTGCCGCTGCGGCCAGCACGCCCATGTTGACAAAGGCCAGAAAGGTCAGGCGCTCGGTCTTGATGCCCGACAGTTTCGCGGCCTTTTCATTGCCACCAACTGCATAAATCTGGCGGCCTATGACGGTGTTTTCGGTCAAAAACGCATAGATGATGGTCAGTATGCCCATGGTCAGCAACACATTGGGCAGCCCGCGAAAGCTGGACAGTTTATAGGTAATGAACACCAGCGCGGCCGCAACAATGACATTGCGGACAACGAAGAAGGCAAACGGTTCATCCACCACGCCGAAAGTTCTGTTGCGCGCGCGTTTCTTGATGCCCATCCAGACGATGACAGCGGCCGCCACCACGCCGGTCAGCAGCGCCAGAATATTGACGTTGCGTTCGCCAAACATGACCGCCAGCGACTGGCCCCATGCGGCGGGAAACGGGTCGGCCACGAACCCTGTGGCGATAACCTGAAATTCACGCGGGAAGGGGCCTACCGACTGGCCTTGCAGCAGCCACAGCGACAGCCCGCGAAACACCAGCATCCCCGCAAGTGTCACAATGAAGGACGGGATTTTCCAATAGGCGATCCAATACCCCTGCGCGGCCCCGATCAGCCCGCCGGTAATCAGGCAGATGGCAATCGCCAGCATCAGCGGCAGACCCATGGACACAATCAGCACCGCCGCCAATGCCCCGATGAAGCCCATGACCGACCCCACCGACAAATCGATATTGCCGGACACGATGACAATCAGCATGCCAAGCGCCATGATAACGATATAACTGTTTTGCAACAGCAGGTTGGTAATATTCACGGGCCGCATAAGCGTGCCGTTGGTGGTGATCTGGAAAAACACCATGACCAGAATCAGCGCAACCAGAAGGCCGTATTCGCGCAGGTGGTTCACCAGATATTCGCGCATCGATTGCGCTGTTCCTGCTTGTGCATTTGCCTGTTGCATTTCAGACTTTCTCCGATCTGGTGACAATCATGGACATGATGCGTTCCTGACTGGCGTCTTCTGCCGTCAATTCGCCCATGATGGCCCCTTCGTTCATGACATAAATCCTGTCGCACATGCCCAGCAGTTCCGGCATTTCCGAGGAGATCATGACAACCCCCTTGCCTTGTGCGGACAACTCATTGATCAGGCCGTAAATTTCGAATTTTGCACCCACATCGATGCCGCGTGTCGGTTCATCAAGGATCAGAACCTCTGGTCCTGAAAACAGCCATTTTGACAAAACTACCTTTTGCTGGTTGCCGCCCGACAGGTTCATGACCACCTGATGAACGCCCGGCGTGCGGATATTCATGCTTTTGCGATAACCTTCGGCCACCTGCGCCTCTCGCGCTTCATTCAGCAGGCCATTGCTGGCCACAGCGTGCAGATTGGCCAGGGTAATATTACGCTGAATGCTGTCTTCCAGAATCAGGCCCAGCGATTTGCGGTCTTCGGTGACATAGGCCAATCCCGCCGCAATGGCCGCGCTGACGGTGTTCAGTTTAACGGGGGTGCCGCGCATGCGCACTTCGCCCTGAATATCGCGGCCATAGGACTGGCCAAAGATGCTCATGGCCAGTTCCGTGCGGCCCGCCCCCATAAGGCCCGCGATGCCCACCACCTCGCCCTCGCGGACATTGAAGGACACGTCCTTGATGGCCATGCGTTCGGGGAAATCGGGGTGGCGCACTGACCAGTTCGCCACATCCAGCAGCACAGGTCCCGCGCGGCGCGTGCGCGGCGGATAGCGCTGCGCCATGTCACGCCCGACCATATCGCGCACAATGCGGTCTTCGGTAATCTCGTCGGTATCCGCGCGCATGGTGGACACTGTGCTGCCGTCGCGGATAACCGTGATACTGTCGGCCACCTTGCGGATTTCATTCAGTTTATGGCTGATGATGATTTGCGTCATCCCGCGCGATTTTAGTTCCAGCATCAGATCCAGCAGCGCATCACTGTCAGATTCCGACAAGGCGGCGGTGGGTTCGTCAAGGATCAGCAGGCGCACATCCTTGGCCAGCGCTTTTGCAATTTCCACCAGTTGCTGTTTGCCCACGCCCAGCTTTTCAACCAGCATGTTCGGCGGATCGCTGAGGCCCACGCGCGCCAGCAATTCGCGCGTGCGGCGCGTCGTTTCATGCCATTGAATATAGCCGTTGCGGCTGATTTCATTGCCCAGAAACAGGTTCTCGGCAATCGACAGCAACGGCACCAGCGCAAGTTCCTGATGGATAATGATGATCCCGCGCGCTTCGCTGTCCTGAATGGACCGGAATTCCGCCAGCGCGCCGTCATAGTGGATTTCACCGTCATAACTGCCCGCCGGATAGACGCCCGACAACACCTTCATCAGGGTTGATTTGCCTGCACCGTTTTCGCCAACGATGGCATGGATTTCCCCTTCGGCAACCGAC
>SR_TP_S13solDRAFT_1000848_pt1 | contig 10706 bp, 7 predicted proteins | sample SodReaTP_S13sol_FD_11159 | JGI IMG/M metagenome (IMG submission 11159) | reverse complement strand
AAAAAAAAGCCCCGGCAAGGGGTGCCGGGGCTCAATAAAGGCTCAACTTGGGGGAGTCTGAGCCATCCACCCGCTCAGGGAGGGAAGCGGGGAAGCGCCGGGCTACAGCGCTTACTGAATATGACTCACCCTAGCTAAGAAAGTTCTCCACCCGCCGACCAGATGGTGGATTTGTGAGGAATGCACGTTAAAGGCAGTGGCTAGTCTCAAGTGGCTAGTGGCGAGGAACCCATATCAACCCTCAACCATTGGGGGAGTGGGAAGCAATGACTCCCCCTCTCCCGCATCGCGGGGGAGGGTTGGGGAGGGGGCCCTTGCCACTAGCCACTTGAGACTAGCCACTGCCTTAATGTGCGTCGTCCCAGTTCCCCCCTACGCCGGCCTCGACCAGCAGGGGGACCTTCAGCTCCGCCGCTTCAGACATACGCTCGCAGAGTTCCTGGCGGACCTTGTCCACGGCGTCCTCATCCACCTCCAGCACCAGCTCATCGTGGACCTGCATGATCATCACCGCCGGAATTCGTGATTCGCGAATCCATTGATCCACCTGAATCATGGCCCGCTTGATGATGTCTGCGGCGGTGCCCTGCATGGGGGCGTTGATGGCCACCCGCTCCGCCTGGGCGCGGATCTGGCCGTTGCGGGCATTGATGTCCGGCAGGTACAACCTGCGGCCGAACAGGGTCTCCACATAGCCCGACTCCCGGGCCCGCTCACGGGTGGATTCCATGTAGTCCTTTACCCCGGGGTAGCGGGCAAAGTAGCGGTCCACGTAGTCCTGGGCATCACCCCGGTCAATGCCCAGCTGGCGGGCCAGGCCAAAGGCGGACATACCATAGATGAGCCCGAAGTTGATGGCCTTGGCGGCCCGGCGCTGGTCCGTGGAGACCTGCTCCAGACCCACGCCGAACACCTCGGCGGCAGTGGCCCGGTGGATGTCCTTGCCATCTGCGAAGGCCTTGAGCAGGCCCTCATCCCCGGAGAGATGGGCCATGATGCGCAGCTCGATCTGGGAGTAGTCCGCCGCCACCAGCCGGCGCCCCCTGGGCGCCACGAAGGCCTGGCGAATGCGCCGACCCTCCTCGGTGCGGATGGGGATGTTCTGCAGGTTCGGCTCCGAGGAGGACAACCGGCCCGTTGAGGCCACCGCCTGATGATAGGAGGTATGCACCCGGCCGGTGTCCGCATCGATGCGTTCGGGCAGCTTGTCCGTGTAGGTGGACTTGAGCTTGGACAGGGAGCGATGCTCGAGAATCAGCTTGGGCAGCGGGTAGTCCAGGGCCAGCTGTTCCAGCACGTCCTCGGCGGTGGAGGGCTGACCCTTGGGGGTCTTGCGCACCACGGGCAGCTTCTGGCGCTCGAACAGGATCTCCTGGATCTGCTTGGGCGAGCCCAGGTTGAAGGCGCCGCCAGCCACCTCGTGGGCCTGGCGCTCGATCTGGCCCATGCGCTCCGCCAGTTCATGGCTCTGGGTGAACAGGCGGTCCGCGTCCACCATGACCCCGGTGCGTTCCATGCGCGAGAGCACGGGCACTAGGGGGATCTCGATCTCCCGGTACACCCTGCACTGACCCTCGGCCGCCTCCAGTTGGGGCCAGAAGTACTCATGCAGGCGCAGGGTGATATCCGCGTCCTCGGCGGCGTAGGGCGTGGCGTCCTCGATACGCACCTGGGAGAAGGGGATCTGTTTCGCACCCTTTCCCGCCACGTCTTCGTAATGGGTAGTCTGGTGATGGAGGTGCTTCTCGGCCAGGGTATCCATGTCGTGGCGGCTGGCGGTGCTGTTGAGCACGTAGGATTCCAGCATGGTGTCGTGGACGATGCCCCTGAGCTCGATGCCGTGGTTTAGCAGCACGTTGCGGTCGTATTTCAGATGATGGCCCAGCTTTGCGTGTCGATCGCTTTCCAGCAGGGGCTTAAGACGCGCCAGGGTCTCGTCCCGGGACAGTTGATCCGGGGCATCGGCATAGTCGTGGGCCAGGGGCAGGTAGGCCGCCTCGCCGGTCTGCACCGCGAAGGACACCCCCACCACCTGGGCCTGCATGTAGTCCAGGCTGGTGGTCTCCGTGTCGAAGGCGAACAGTTGCGCTGCCTCCAGGCGCTTGAGCCAGGCCGAGAGGGCTTGTTCGTCCAGGATGGTTTCGTAGACCTGGGTCGGCTGAATGGCGGGCGGGTCATCCACTGTGGCCTCGTCAGCATTGGACTCCAGTTCCTTGAGCCAGGTGCGAAATTCCAGGCGGGTGAACAGGCCCTTGAGCGCCTCCCGGTCCGGTTCGCCCAGGCGCAGGCCCTCGGGGGTCACGTCCAGTTCCAGGTCACGGCGCACGGTCACCAGCTCCCGGGACAGCGGCAGGCGGTCCAGGGCCTCGCGCAGGTTCTCGCCCACCTTGCCTTTGATCTCCCCGGCGTGCTCCATGATGCCGTCCAGGCTGCCGTAGGCCTTGAGCCATTTCACCGCCGTCTTGGGCCCCACCTTGTCCACCCCGGGTACGTTGTCCACCGTATCGCCGATGAGGGCCAGGTAATCCACGATGCGCTCCGGTGGCACGCCAAACTTCTCCTCCACCCCGTCCGCGTCCATCCGCGTGTCGGTCATGGTGTTCACCAGGCTCACCCCCGGCTCCACCAGCTGGGCCATGTCCTTGTCGCCGGTGGAGATCACCACCTCAAGACCATGATCACGCCCCTGACGGGCCAGGGTAGCGATCACGTCATCGGCCTCCACCCCGGGGATCACCAGCATGGGCAGGCCCATAGCCTTCACCAGCCTGTGCAGCGGCTCCACCTGGGCGGCCAGGTCATCGGGCATGGGCGGACGGTTGGCCTTGTACTCGGCATACATCTCGTCACGGAAGGTCTTGCCTTTGGCGTCGAATACCACCACCAGGTGCTCCGGCCCGTAGTCCTTGAGCAGCTTGCGCAGCATGTTGGCCACGCCGTAAACGGCCCCGGTAGGCTCGCCTTTGGCATTGGTCAGGGGCGGCAGGGCGTGGAAGGCGCGGTAGAGATACGAGGATCCATCCACCAGCACCAGGGGCGGGGTCTTGCTCACAGAGTCTCACTCCAGGATTTCAGGTCTGTGGCAGCATTATGGTCTGTTGGGGTGGGGATTGGAAAAGACGCTTGGTTACCACGAAGCACACGAAGGGCACGAAGATGTCTGGATGGGGTCTTGGCCTTACCGGACTCGGTGCTGACCCTTTTGTATTCAAAGGGACTCTCGCCAAGACGCAGAGGACGCCAAGAGAGCACAATCAAAGACAAGGGCGGTTACACGCTATTCATTGATTTTCTTGGCGCCCTTTGCGCCTTGGCGAGAGTACATTCCTTTCTTCGTGCCCTTCGTGTGCTTCGTGGTAAAAGCATCTCACCCCTGTACTCGAGCGTTTTACCCACCCCCGGTTTGGGGATAAGCTAGACATCAACCATTCGAGATACCCCACGCCATGAATCCCTCTTCCCGCCACGAACATCCCGGGCTACAGCCCATCGACGACACCGTGCTTACCCGCGAGAGCTGGAAGATCTTCCAGATCATGGCGGAGTTCGTGGAGGGCTTCGAGCGCCTGGCCCGGATCAAACCCTCGGTGAGCATCTTTGGCTCGGCCCGCATCGCGCCGGACAACCCCATCTACAAACTGGGCGAGGAGATCGCCCGGGAATTGTCCGATGCCGGTTTTGCCGTGGTCAGCGGCGGCGGGCCAGGGATCATGGAGGCCGCCAACAAGGGCGCCTTCGCCGGCAAGTCCCCCAGTGTCGGACTGAACATCGCCCTGCCCCACGAACAGACCGCCAACGATTACCAGGATATCGCCCTGGGGTTCCGACACTTCTTCTCCCGCAAGGTGATGTTCGTCAAATACGCATCGGCCTACGTGGTACTGCCCGGCGGCTTCGGCACCCTGGACGAGCTGGCCGAGATCCTCACCCTGGTGCAGACGGGCAAGACCCGGCGTATCCCCATCATCCTGGTCCATAGCCCCTTCTGGAAAGGCCTGCTGGACTGGTTCGAAGACACCCTGGTGGCCCAGGGCACCATTGCTGAATCGGATCTCAATCTCTACACCCTGGTGGACGATGCCAAATCGGCGGTCAATGCGATTTTCGATTACTACGAGGCCCGGGGCTTTGAGCCCTCTCCGGAAGAGAAAGAAAAGCTGATGGAGCTGTGACCATGAAACACGCCCTGATTGCCACCGCCTTCCTGCTGCCCGCCCTGGCCCTGGCCGAGGTACCGCCGCCCCCACCCCTGCTGGATGACGGCGAACGGGTTACCCGCGAGATCATGGAACCCACGGTGACCATCATTCGCCGGGACGATGGCGAAGTCATCGAGGAATACCGGGTCCAGGGCCAGCTCTACATGGTGCGCATCACCCCCGCCAGCGGGCCCGCCTACTATCTGGTGGACACCGATGGCGACGGCAACCTGGAAAGCCGCTCCCATGAACTGGACCCTCGCCTGATGATCCCCGCCTGGACCATCCTGCGCTGGTGAGCACCACCCCAGCCTCAAATCCCATCCCGCCTGCCTGCAACCCCCTGCCCAGCCAGGAGGAGTTGCTGACGTTCCTGGAAGATTACGATCTGGGGGCGTTACTGGCCTTCCACCCGGGGCGGCGCGGCCGCCGCGGCCGGGTGGTCACGGAACTCGGCAACTTCTGGCTGGTGGGTCCGGGCATGACCGAACCATTCCTGGAGGCGTTGCTGGATCACCTGAACACCCGGGCACTGCCGGTACCCAGCGTCCTACGGGGGCGGGACGGCACCTGGATACGCCCCCTGGGCGCGTATCCAGGTGCCCTGGTGCGCTGGCCCGAGGGCCGACACGTGGAACGTTTCACTGCCGAGGACTGCGCACGGGTAGGTGATTTGCTGGGCCGCGTCCACCAGGCCGGCGAGGACTTCACCTCCACCCGGGACCCCCACCGCAGCCACCGCTGGAGACGCGAGAGCGCCGAGGCCCTGGCACCCCGCCTGACCGGCGAGGATCAGTCCCTGTTGCGCGAAGAGGTACGTTTTCAGGGCCTGTACCGCTTCGGCGACCTGCCCCAAGGCATTGTCCATGGCGCCCCGAACCGCCGCCGACTGGTCTTCGATGCTGCCGGGCAGGTGGGGCTCACCGGCTTCGGCCATGCCTGTCGCCATGCCCTGCTGCTGGACGTGGCCGTGGCGGTGAACGACTGCTGCGCAGGCGCCGATGGACGTCTGGACCGCAGCCTGAGCAGTGCCCTGCTCAACGCCTACCACGCCCTGCGTCCCTTGCGGGCCATCGAGCGGGGGGCCTGGCCGGTACTACTACGACAGGCCGCTCTTGACGCATGGCTGGAACGACTACAACTGGGCTACGACGGCGCAGAGGCCCGGGGCCACCTGGCGGCCCGTATCGCCGAGGAATCCAGCCTGCAACGGCACTGGGCCGGCTGAATCGCCTTTGGCATGACCAGAATGTCTGCCACTCATCACAGAAAAGCCACCACTCGTCGGCTTTATGCGCCAGATCACGGAATGCCCCCCGGTAATGTGATGGGGCGCAACCTCCAGGTGCCGAATGTGTTCCTAGTATGGGTCTGTACACCACCCTGTTACGGGACCCCTCCCAAGGAGCACTGCCATGAGCCACCTGCCCCAGATCCACATGTCCGAGCACACCCAGGACCACAGCGAAGCGAGCCTGTCCACCTGGCATGACACAAAGTACCGCACCATGTGGTACTACATGCATGCCCAGCCCCGGCCCTGCTTCAGCCCGGCCCTGCTCGCGGAACTGGCCAGTTTCCGGGATGACATGGCCCACCGCCTGGACGATCCCCGGGACGCCGAGATCGACTACATGGTCCTGGCCTCCCGGGTGCCCGGTATCTTCAACCTGGGCGGCGACCTGGCCCTGTTCCGCGCCCTGGTGGAAGCCGGCGACCGCCAGGCCCTGAGCAGCTACGCCTACGCCTGCATCGACATGCTGTGGACCAACATCAGCGGTATCGACGGCCGGGACATCACCACCATCTCCCTGGTTCAGGGGGACGCCCTGGGCGGCGGCTTCGAAGGCGCCATGTCCGCCCATGTGCTGGTCGCCGAGCGCAGCGCCCGGATGGGCCTGCCGGAGATCCTGTTCAACCTGTTCCCGGGCATGGGCGCCTACAGCCTGCTGTCCCGCAAGCTGGATCCAGTGCGGGCCGAGCGTCTGATCCTGTCCGGACAGATCTACACCGCCGAGGTCCTGCACGAGATGGGGGTGGTGGACGTCCTGGCCGAGGACGGTGAGGGTGAACGGGCGGTCTACGAGTACATCGCCCGGGAAAACAAGGCCCGCAACGGCTTCCGGGCCCTGCGGGCAGCCAAGCGGGTCAGCAACCCGGTGACCCGCCAGGAGCTTTCCGACATCACGGAGATCTGGGTGGACGCGGCCCTGCGGCTGACACCCCGGGACCTGCGCATGATGGAGCGCCTGGTGGCCAGGCAATCGGCTCGCAGCAGCCGAAACGCGGCATGAAGTTAAGCGGGTTCATCGGGGATCGCCATTAAAAATGCCCTGATCTGACACGATCAGGGCATTTTCACGTCCTCCACCCAGACCCGGGTGTCTTTCAGGTCACGGCATCCTGGCGCTGGCGCAGGTAGTCCTTCACGCCTGCGCAGGTTTCCCGAAAGGCCCCCAGGATGGCCTCCACGTGGGACGCCGGCGAACCCGTACCCATGTCATAGGGCTTGAGGGCCTCCGCCGCCTGACACAAACGCACCAGCCGCGCGCCCCCCATCTCACCGGCACTGCCCTTGAGCGCATGCAGGGCATCGCGCATGGCCGGGTAGTCCTTCAGCTGCACGGCCCGCTTCAGGTCCACCAGCTGCTGCTCACCGTCCCGCTGAAAACCCTCCAGCAGATCACGCAGAAACAGCGGCCCGGAACCCAGTCGCACCAGACCGTCCAGAACTTGCGAATTCAACACATCGACCTCCTTTGTCGTTGATTGGGACGCAGAGCCCATGGCCCGCGTCTCTTCTTTTGCGCACTGCTGTGTCCCGTCCTGGACTTTGCTGGCCACCTCAGCCACCGCATCCAGAAGCCGTGCGGCATCCAGGGGCTTGGTAAGGAAGGCCTCGGCACCGGCCGAACGACAGGCATTGAGGGCCTCGGTGGTGGCATCGGCCGTCAGCATGATGGCCGGCAATCGTGAAGCATGTTCCATGAAACCTCGCGCCTTGAGCACATCAAGGCCCCCCATTACGGGCATGTTCAGGTCCAGGATCATGAGATCAAATTCCTGGGCCCGGGCGGACAGAATGTCCAGGGCTTCCTCGCCGTTGCCCACCAGGGTGACCCGGTGGCCGGCACGGCCCAGAACCCCGGAGATCACGCGCTGGTTGACGCTGTTATCCTCTGCCACCAGCACATGCAGGGTGCGGGCACTGCCTGCACGGCTGCGGTAATGGTCTGCCAGGGAGACCACATTTTCCGCGGGTTCCGTCTCACTTCGGGCCGCATGCAGTGCATTGAACAACAGGGTCTTTTCCGGCGGCCAGGCCAGCACCGCGGAATAACCGGCCCGCAACCACACCTCCCGCGCCGGGGACGGCGGGGCATCGTCCAGGAGCACCACCGGCAGGCGGCGCAGACTGACCTCCTGGCGCAACAGACCAAGGAAGTGCACGGGATCCGTACCCAGTACACCCCGCTGCACCAGCACCAGGGCATGGGCCTCGTCGCCATCCCTGCCGTCATACAGGCGGGCCAGGGCACGGGGCGGACTGTCCGCCGCGTCCGTCTCAAGCCCCCAACCCTCCAGGGTCCGTGCCAGATCGGCACCAGGGCCCGACTCCGCCAGCAGCAGTACCCGGCTGCCTTCCGGGGCAAGCACGCCGGGGGCCTGGGCCTCCTCAAGAACCTGGCGGTCCAGGGATAACTCGAAATGGAAACAGGTGCCCTCCCCCGGACTGCTCTGCAGGCCCATCCGGCCACCCATCAGCTCCACCAGCTGGCGGGCGATGGTGGTGCCCAGGCCGCTACCGCCGAAGCGCCGGGTCGTGGATACGTCGGCCTGTTCAAACAGGCCGAAGATGCGCGCCTGATCCGCCTCGGGAATGCCGATGCCCGTATCGCGTACCTGGAACATCAGGCGCACCCCACCCGCCTGGGTGTCGGAAAGCAGGCGCACCGAGACCTCCACCTGTCCCTTTTCGGTGAACTTCAGCGCGTTGCCGACCAGATTGATCAGCACCTGGCGCAGGTGCAGGGCATCACCCACCAGGGCAAAGGGCACGCTGGGATCGATGCGCGCGCCCAGATACAGGCCTTTTTCCCGGGCCTGGGACTCGAACATGCCCAGGGTGCCGTGGACCAGACGGTGCAGATCAAAATCCACCCGTTCACTGCTCAGCTTGCCCGCCTCGATGCGGGAGATGTCCAGGATGTTCTCGATGAGCCCCAGCAACACATGGGCCGAGGTATGGATGCCCTGGCCAAGCTCACGCTGCTCGGGGCTCAGGGGCGTATCCATGAGCAGATCGCTCATGCCGATCACGCCGTTGAGCGGGGTGCGCAGCTCATGGCTCATGTTGGCCAGGAAGCGGCTCTTGGCGCGATTCGCCTCATGGGCCCGTTCCATGGCACGGTTCAGGCTGCGCAGCAGGCTGCCTGTGTACAAGGGCACCATGACCAGCACCAGCATCAGGCTGAAGCTGAACACCGGATGGGTGGACCAGAAGGGACTCAGGGCAAAGACCGCAGCAAAGCCGCTCAGGGCCATGACCGTGGAGGCATAGAGATAGGGCAGGCCATAGCGAAAGCCGTTGCCCACGATAACCCACAGATACACCGCCAGGATGGGCGCCCCGGCCTCACCGCCCAGGAGCAGGCTCAGGGAGGCGCCGGTCATGTCACCGGCGGCGCCCAGCAGGCGCCGGAAAGGGCTCTTTTCCGGCCACAGGAGAATGGCCAGCAGAATGCCCAGGGAGAAGGCCACGAACAGGGTGCTGCCCAGGCGGGCGTAGTACAGGGCGGGGGCATCCACCACCGCGGCAAACAGCGGGGTATGGAAATAGATGTAGACCGTCAGACCGATCACCAGCCGGATCAGGGCCTGTTTGTGTTCGCTGTCGGGCCGCTGGCGCAGACGCGCACGCAAGGCCGCCAGCCCGGTGAGTCGGGCAGCCGACGAGGATGCCTCGGGGGCAATATTATCTTGATCGGCCAAGGAAACCCTCCCTGGGTATGGCCCGTACCTCAAGAAATGCTCGCACCCTAGGCGGGATCGCGCAAGCTTTCCTCGATCTGGCAAATACGCTCGAAGGCATCAAAAAAGCCTTGTATGCAGGCGGGATCAAAGCGTCGCCCGGCCTCGTCTCTCAGGTAATCGCAGGCCGCCGCCCGGCTCCAGGCCGTCTTGTAGGGACGCTCGGAGCGCAAGGCGTCATAGACATCCGCCACCGCCACGATACGTGCCGGCAGGGGAATGTCGTCGGCGGCAAGCCCCTGCGGGTAGCCGGCCCCGTCCCAGCGCTCGTGATGACCCAGGGCGATCACTGCACCCATCTGTATGTAGCGGGACTCGGAATCCTTGAGGATCTCGTGGCCGATGGCGGCATGACGCTCCATGAGCGTGCGTTCGTCGGGGCTCAGTCCGCCGGGCTTGAGCAGAATCTGGTCAGGCACGCCGATCTTGCCGATGTCATGCATGGGCGCGGCCAGCTCGATGGTCTCGCACAGGCCGGCGTCCAGACCCATGGCCTCGGCGATGCAGCGGGCGTAGCGGGCCATGCGCAGCACATGATTGCCAGTGCCCTCGTCCCGGTACTCACCGGCCCGGGCCAGGCGCAACAGGGTTTCACGCTCCCGCTTGAGGATGTCCTGGGTGGCCGCGTTGACCCGCTGCTCCAGCCACTGGGCCCGCTTTTGCACCAGGCGTCCCTGGCGGCGCATTTGCAGCAGGTTGCGGCAGCGCACCCGGCACTCCACCGGGTCCAGGGGGCGGGAGAGGAAATCCGTCGCCCCGGCGTCCAGGGCCTCATAGCGCACGTTGCGGTCCTCCAGCACCGTGACCACCACCATGGGCACATCGGCACCACCGGGCATGGCGCGCACGGCCCGAATGAACTGGGCGCCGTTCATGCCGGGCATGCGGAAATCGGTCACGATGAGGTCGGGCATGGATTCGCGGGTGCTGGCCAGGGCCTCCTCGGGCCCGGCGAAGTCCAGGATTTCCACCCCGGGCCACACATCCTGGAGCAACTCCCGCAGGATGCGCCGCCCGGTGGACTGGTCGTCCAGGATCAGCAGACGCATATGGCCGGGGGGCGGCAGGTACTGGGTGCCATCGCCACCGGAACTCTCGTTCTGGCCGGCGCGCCAACGCATAGGCGCCATCCGGCGGCGGCTGGCCTCCCGAATCATGAACACAACCCCGTCCCGCGGCGACGGTGACACGTCAAATTCATCCATATGTTTATTGTGGCAGAGACGGGGGGCGGCAGGTGGCCAACTCCCCAAATCATGACGGGCATCACATCACTGTTTGTAGGGGAGAAGGGGGGATTGGGAAGGGTGAGGGGTGAGGGGTGAGGGGTGAGGGGAAATTAAATACTCCCTCCCCCTCACGGGGGAGGGCCGGGGAAGGGGTGGGGTTCCGCCTCCCGCCTTATCCCTCACCCCCTAAGACACCTTCTCCAACTTGGCATATCCCGCCACCAGCCACTTGGCACCATGATCGGAA
>SR_TP_S13solDRAFT_1000847_pt1 | contig 10708 bp, 8 predicted proteins | sample SodReaTP_S13sol_FD_11159 | JGI IMG/M metagenome (IMG submission 11159) | reverse complement strand
GATGATCTGTTCTTCCGTGTATCTCGTTCGCTTCATTGTCCGTCCCTTCCTTGGGTCGGACTCTAATTCCAAATGGAGGAAAAATCCCGTGGCAGGTCACAGTGACCTGGGATGACCGCTGTCCCTATCTGTTCTGAAATATGATTTTTGTTCCTGCGGCCATTTTCTTTCGCATGCAGGCAAGGTGGGAAAGCACTGGGTGAAGGTGTTCTGCGGTCAAGGTACTTTTGAGGGTGGTTTTCAATCTCTCATCGTCTCCGCTCTGGACATGTCGCCCGTTCTTATTGATGCTGATGCCAATGACTACGCCAGCCAGTTGATGCACGACAGACTGCTTTCGCTCTTCGGTCCCTTGCATTACGGCGCGAAAGCCGTTTTATTGCGGCTGGCAAGCACACCAGACGACATTTACGTGGTCGCCGATGTCGCGCAATGGCTTGAAATCGGCTATACTGCCAACGCGGTCAAATTGGCCGACTGGGAGCTGAAGCCGTCCGAGCACCGCCAGATCGGCCAACCTTGGCCATGAGGTCAATTACAGGGCCAAACCTTATGAAACGTATCCATGTCTTTGTGTCACTTCTAGTTGGCATTGCCATCATTGGCGGCCTTTTGACCTATCGGCATTTGGCGCAGCGGATTTTTTCTCTGGACCTGAGTTTCGGTGCTCTCAGCGCCTCACCAGTGGTGCTGACCGATTTCGCGATTGAGCAGGAACTGGCGCCGATCCCGCCCACTGCCGTTGGCGGTGATGTTGATGACGAAATGCCACGAACGGGAGGCGGCGCTGCCCTCAGCGCGCCATTTGATGTCGGCCATGATGGCAAATGGCTGGTTTCGGCCCGATGGGTCGAATTGCCCACGGACAAGGCCTGGACCGCGCAGGTCGAGGTCCCAGTTGATGCGCTCACGATCTCGTACAGTGCTTACATGCTGATGGTCATTTTCGGACCCAATGGCGAATTGCTGATCGGGTCGGACAAAGCTGGCAATCAGCCATCCGACCGTGTGGATGTCGTGCGCATCTGCGGGAACCGCACCCCTTCCGCCGATCGGGCATGGCAAATAGACACCGGATTTCTGCCCGAAGTCGCCATCATCATGGAGCAGTTCACCTCAGACCCAAACGCACCCACCCATTGCCAAGCGGTCGACTAGGAACAGATATACGGTTTGAGAGGTTACAGAGCGATTGCCCGTTTCCGCGGGAGACACGGCTCTTTGGTTTGGCGAAGCGCGGGTGAGATCAGCTTTGTCCACGAACTCTTTGGCATTGCTGCCTGAAATCAACCCAGCTGATGCGCCGCTTGGAATGTGTGCCATATGAGCTTGGCTCAACCACCGAGGCTAAGGACCATCCTGGCCCAAGAGCGGAACACAATCAATCGGGCGGGTCAAGCGTGTCGGTATCTGGCGGGGAAGCTTGTGGCACGACATAGGGTACCACTGCGAGGATGACCAGAACGATTCCAGCCGACAAGATAGCTGTCGCTTCGAGCCCAAGTCCTACAATCACACCTATACCTGCCGTCGCCCAGATGCTAGCAGCCGTCGTCAATCCTTCAACCTGATGATGCGCGGTGCGGACAATAATGGCTCCGGCCCCAAGAAAGCCGATGCCCTGCACAACACCTTGTAGCACGCGCGACATGTCCTCGATGGGCATCCCACTCTGCAATGGACCAAGCACGAAAAGCGCAGCCCCAACGGCCACCAGCATGTGGGTCCGCACCCCGGCACTCCGTGCCTTGCGCTCACGCTCGTACCCCAAGATTCCACCGAGAAATGCAGCAAGGACCAAACGCACCGTGATAAGTGTGATAGTTGACACATCCGGAAGATCCGAGAATTCGCTCACGATTGTGGTCCAGATTTCCTGTCGCATCGCGATTTCCTTATCCCCACCACTCAGTCCGCTACAATTGGGTGCCATATACGATGCCGGTCGGCAACCATCAGACCGGCAGCTTTTGCGAAATACTGCCTATGCAATGCCGCAACCTCACAGTCGCCGTTCCGTCCCTCCACGTCGATCATCCGACACATGCCGCACCCTGCATAACCGTCCGCTTTGGAGCCTGGCAACAGTCCGTCGCTGCCCCTTGCCCGAGTGACAGCTTTGGCGAACCCCACGCGCCAGAGGGAGCGGCGGCTTGTGGCAGAAAACGGAGTTTGCAAAGTCGCGCGCCATGGGCGCGGTCGTCGACATTCCCGGCCCAAACCGGACCTTGGGCGATATCTCTCACCGCTGCACTGCAGCTCGTCATTCCGGACTTTCGCTGCGGTTGCATTCCGAGAAACTGCCAAACTGTCGCTCGGCGGTACGAAGCGGCCCTTCGACCCCGGCTATCCAACAACCCCTTCATTCCTATGGCCGAAATCGCTTGCGAAAGGGCATCCAAACACAACTTTAGGGCAAAAGATAAACATGCTACTGTCCCAGTATGCTTGAGGTGAATTATGACTGTAATCCGAGAAATTTCGATCTCCAATTTTCGAGGCATCAAGGCACTAAAGTGGTGGCCGAACCCAGGCATCAATTGCTTGATCGGGCCGGGAGACGGCGGAAAATCGACGATTCTCGATGCAATAGAACTTACCTTGGGGACTAGACAGAGCATTGTCTTTACCGATGCTGACTTCCACGGATGCCTGGTTGATGAGCCAATTGTAATCGATGTGACACTGGGAGCTCTTCCCGATGAGTTGCTAAACCTAGAGGCATACGGCCACTTTCTACGAGGTTGGGACCCGCAGACTGGGGCTATTCACAACGAGACATCCGCAGCGCTGGAAACGGTACTGACTGTTCGGTTGATTGTAAGGGACGATTTGGAGCCGCAATGGTTGCTGTTTTCTGAAGGCCCATCCGCCGAGGGCCGTGAGCGGAACCTCCAATGGAAGCATCGGCAGCTAGTTGCGCCAACACGGCTCGGCACCGTGGCATCACACCATATGGCTCTGGGCCCGCGATCCGTGCTCGGGAAGCTCTCTCCCGACAAGACTCAGGCGTCAGCCGCATTGGCGGCTGCATCCAGACAAGCCCGGCAGGCTTTTGCAGAGCAGGGTTGTAATGGCGTCGATGAAGTGCTGGCGACCTCCAGAACCATCGCTAACAACATGGGAATCCCCGTTGAGCAGGTGAATGCTCTATTAGACGTAAAAGGGGTGACGTTTTCAGGGGGTGCAATTGCCCTTCACGACGAAGATCAGGTTCCGCTCAAGAATCTTGGTTCCGGTTCCATACGCTTGCTCGTCGCAGGACTTCAAAAGGTTGCAGGTCAATCAAGTATCTCGATCATCGACGAAGCAGAGTTTGGCCTGGAACCCTACCGGATTATCCGCTTGCTTGATTCGCTCGGTGCAAAATCAAACGATGCTTCGCAGCAAGTCTTTTTGACGACACACTCTCCAGTTGTATTGCGTGAGCTGTCGTCAATTCAGTTGCATGCAGTGCGGGCGAGGCGCACCATTACACCCGCCGTGGTAAATAACGGTGAATTCATTCAGGCTGCAACAAAGACGACTTTCAATGCTGTGTTCCCTCTTGGGGAATCTGAAGACGCTCAGAAGACGCTGAGGGCGTGCGCAGACGCCTTTCTCGCGCCGAGTGTCATTGTTTGTGAGGGGAAGACAGAGATTGGCGTAATCCGAGGGTTGGATTTGTGGCGGCAAAGCGTTGGTCAGAGGAGTTTGCTAGCAAACGGTTGTCACTGGGCCGATGGTGGCGGCTCAACCATGATGGAACGTGCCAAAATCTTTGCGCGTATGGGTTATCGAACCGCTTTGTTCATGGACTCCGATGTCGCCTACGATGCCGCGAGATATGCGGAATTGGCAACCCACGGCATTTCCGTTTTCCGTTGGCAAGATGGGTATTCCACCGAAGCTGCAATCTTCGCATCCGTCCCTGCGGCGCAGATACCAGGGCTTCTTTCAATTGCCTGCGAATGGCGTTCAGAAGACTCAATTGGAGGAAGAATCCGTCACGCGAGCAACGGTCAATACAATCTACAGCAATGCCGAGATCACTTTGTCGATGCAATGCGACCTGTGTTGGAGCAATGCGCTGGCGATGGCAAATGGTTCAAAGACATTGAGCCTGCTGAACGGGCGTTGAGGGAAGTCATTGCCCCGGCCTGGCAAAATACAGGTACAAGTTTCACGGCACCCCTGAATTCGCTTTGGCAATGGATCTGCACATCGCCGACAGCGCAGCCAGCGAATCCCCCCGTCGGCGCGTAAACTCAGATGGTTGGCGTACCCGACATACTTCAGGCGCAACGCGGGCATGTCATTGCGCCAGCAGGATGCGGCAAGACCGAGTTGATCGCAAAGACCATTGTTCAGGCAGAAGGTAAGCCGGTCCTGGTCCTTACCCACACCACCGCAGGCGTTGCCGCGCTAAGGCAGAGGTTGCATCGAGATGGCGTGCTAGCGTCCAAATACAGGCTCAACACAATTGCGGGCTGGGCACTGACAATTATCTCCATGTTTCCGGAGCGAGCAGGATACCTGCATGATCCGCAAAATGCGCCCAACTACACCGCAGTGCAAAACGCGGTTGGTGGACTATGTGCATCTGGGGCCATAAATTCAGAGATTGCCGCAACGTATTCGCGGGTCTTGGTCGATGAGTACCAAGACTGTTCGGTGAGCCAACACCTGATCACTTCTGGCCTCGCGAACGCAATTCCAACGATTGTGTTCGGCGATCCGATGCAAGCAATCTTTGGATTTGGCGGCGACCCGCTTCCGGACTGGACGACACAAGTGGTCCCAACCTTTCCTGAACTCGGGCGGTTGGAAATCCCGTGGCGCTGGAACAACGCTCGCGCCAACGATCTCGGGGCTTGGCTTCTTGCCATTCGCGGGGCGTTGGAAGCTGGACAGACGATTGATCTTCGCACTCTTCCCTCGCGCGTCGCGTGGCATCCTCTCGGCGCGGATCAAAACGCCAACGCAGCGGCCCAGATTGCATTGCAATACGAAATAGCCAACGCCAACCCGCAAGAGACGATCCTGATTATTGGCGACTCCATTCAAGCAGACTCACGACACAGTTTCGCAAGCCGTGCAAAGGGAGTTGGAGTTGTAGAGCCAGTAGATCTCCGCGATGTCGTAGGCTTTGCAAACCAAATGGACGGAAAATCAGGTCAAGAACTTCTGGATGCCTGCATTGGATTTCTTATCAAGGTCATGACGAACGTATATGGCGAAAAACTCAATGGGCGCGTTCAGTCGATCCTTGGAAATCGCAATCGCACACCTCCAACCGCCCCTGAGGTTGCCGCCATCTCACTGGTTCAAGGGGGCGGATACCGCGAGGCCGTGCAATTTCTGAAAGCGATGGCAGGCGACCATGACAGACGAGTCTATCGACAAAGTGCGTTCAACATAATGGTCCAGGGACTCCAAATCGCGATGATGGCCCCAGGAGGTAGTCTTCCAGCAGCTATCGCCGGTCTTCGCGAACAACGCCGTCACGCAGGTAGGGTAATTCCGCCAAAAGCTGTAGGCTCAACTCTTCTCCTGAAAGGACTGGAGGCTGATCACGTTGTAATATTGGATGCGGATCGACCAGGTAACGCAATGTCGAAAGAGCACCTGTATGTCGCGCTGACTAGGGGGGCGAGATCCGTATCGGTCTTCTCGCGTAGTCCAACCCTGCCGTAACCCGCATATCTCGGTTGGACGCCACTAATGATTCTCTGAGATTGCCCGTACAAAATGACGCACACCTCATCATTGCGAAGTTGTTGCCCTGCCAACGCCGCTTGAACTTCTGCAATCGATCACTCGGATATCCGGGGGGCGGTCCCAGCGAATTTCCGCTTCCCCCCCCTTGCGAAGGCGACCGCTTGCTCGACGTGGTCGGCCCACAGCGGCCATTCAACGTTGGCGCCTAAGCCGCGCCGCAGCGTTCGCACTGCAGTCATTTGTGCATTGCGCAGCATACTCGGCGCTCCAAGGTCAGTTATGCGGGACTTTTCTGCCGTTCGACCTCCCATAAGCAGCATCGGCTGTGGCGCCGGTAGGCGAATGTCCGGTCTGTAGTCGGGTTGCGAGGATAGCTGACGCTCACGTCGGGTCGGCTGCCGACCAACTATCGCCGATAATAGGCAGCGCCAGGAGGGTCCGGTTACGCGAATACCGGTCACGTGTCGCACCTCGCCCCTGATCGCTGGTGCCTTGGTTGAAAGGCTCGCCAGTGACAGGTGGATGACGGGCCGTGGCTATTGCCACAGCCTTCTTTCTTTTTTGCGCCAAGACATTAAATCTTCCCCTAAATTCACGGGGGAAGCATGGCGCACACGCAATCAATACAACTTCTGCTCAATGACGACAGCACGGACCACCTAACGGAGATTGGAGCGCTGTTCAAGAATGCGCGGCGTTTCGAATGCATGGCCGCATTCGCAAAAATGTCGGGCTGGAAGGAAATGAAAGCGCCACTGAAAAAGGCGTTGTCGAAAGGTATGGCGGCGCGGCTCGCAGTCGGCCTGGATTTTTATCACACTGATCCTGCGCTACTTCGTGCCCTCTTCTGGTTGAGCAAGAAGCACAACCTCGAATTATACCTCAGTAATTCCCAGAGTACTTTTCATCCGAAAATTTATGCATTCGAGGCCAGCGATGGATGCAAGGTCGCTGTCGGATCGGCGAACTTCACGCAAGGCGGACTGCTTCAAAATTATGAAGCGTCGGTTCTGATCGATGATGAGAGCGGCGCGATGATGGAAAAGATCACCGGGCATTTCGATGACTTGATCGACAATTATGAGATTGTGCTGGCGACGAAGCCGCTGATTGATGGTTATGCAAAGGATCATGCGATCAACGCTGCATGGGCGCGTTTTGCAAGGCGTCGCGCCACGCGCGCTGTTGATTCCGGCGAAGCGTCACTCGATGTCCTGGCCGGCTTCCTGCGAATGATGCAGGAAGGTGACGCATCATCGCCGTTCAATGCTCAGATGAAAGTCAGACGGGATAATCTTGCGGTTGCGCCGACACAGCTTCGTTCCATCGCGGTGTGGAAGGGGAAAACAGCGCATGGCTTCCTGACCGAATATGAGCATCTGATCGGGTCATTCCATTCGGGCGGCCTCGACCGCGCAAAGACGCGCATTACTGACAAGCGCGAGGATTTTGTCCGCGCGGTGGCATCAATCATCGATCACGCTGATTTGTCGCCGCGTGATGCGTTCGCCACTCTCCACGCGGCGTTTGCAAACATCAAAGGTGCTGGGATCAATCTCCTAACCGAGATTTTGCACACGCTGGACAACACGCGTTTTGCGGTAATGAATCAGAATGCGGTCGCGGGCCTGCGTCTCGCTGGCTACGATGAATTTCCGCTTCACCCATCGAAGGGAAGCGTGAGCCCCGACAAGTATCAGCTTTATTGCGATCACGCAGACGCCGTGTGCAAGGCGCTCGGGCTTCGCGATTTCACCGAACTCGATGCACTATTTAACTACGTTTATTGGCATGAGGATCGGCCCGATGACGATGGAGGCGATGACGAGGACTGATCGACTGCCGTTCTCCCCTGGCATAATTGGACACCTCCAGTAGCGGCGGCGAACGGCAGTTTGTCCCATGCCCAGTCTAAATCTGAATGTCTGGTTCTGGGAGCGGCCATATCGCCGTCGAACGTCCGACTTGCGGGCGCGAAGCTGCCGTTCGAAAAATTTGTAGCATCCTTCAGTCGGGCTCCTTGCAGTCATGCGGCGTCGCAGCATGGGCCTCGCCTTCGCGCGTCTCAGCCCGTCGGCATGGTCGGCCCTTACCGGATACTCGCCGCCTGACTGGAAGCCGCATCGCAGCAACACCGAACCGGCCATTCGTGTGTCGTGCAGCAGTGCGGACTTTGCTGCCGCTGACGATGCCTGATAGGCTGGCGGAAGTAACTTCGCAGCGCGCTGGGAGCGGGGCCTAGGCCAACCAGTTCACATGCAAGCCGCGAGCACTCATCTGCAGTCGCGGGTGAGAGCTCGGATCGAGGCGGCCACGCTGCTCTAATCGCTATCCATTTGCGCCATGGAGTTCAACTCCTTCGCCTTGTCCCGAAGCTCAGGTGGGCCAGAGGTTGCGATTGCGGCAAGTCGCTTCATGACGGATTCGTAGTCCAAGAATGCACCGACGTTTTCGCGTTTGAGGACAGAGTAGCGCCCAAGGTCACTGCTTTCGATGCATGTCACGAACATGCCGAGGGTGTCGATTAGGCCATGATCGGTTTCGGTGACGTCGGCGAGAAAGCCACTAGGACCATCCCTGTCGCCTGCCTGACGCCAGGCGAAGAATAGTTGCGCCGGTCGTGGAGTTTCCATCATCGTCGTCAGGTTGGTCGAGCGATAGCGGTCGATCATGATCTGGCATGCCGCCTCGAATTCTTCTTCGGACAGCCACCACTCTTCGCGTTGCTTTTCCCGTTCCCCGTATTTGCCGTGCGCGAAAGTTTCCCGACGCAAGATCGAGGTCAACCAACCCAGCGCCCGCCCTTCCGCGAAGAGCCGCTTGTTGACGGCCATGCGTTCATCCTCGGCCAAATGAGCATACAGGATGGGAACCAGGCGAACGGCACGATCCCAGCTATCTACGACAAGGTTCTCTTCTCTAGGGTTTAGGCGAAATGCGTCGTCCATCATATGTCCAAGGCCGAGTAGAAGGTTCTGCGCCCTCTGGCTATTCCATGGCTCGGCTTCGGGCCCGCGAAGTCTCTCGAACAAGACGTCCGTTTTGCGCAGCGAACCGAGCGCCACTTGATGATGGAGATTCAAGAGGACCTGCGCCGATTGGTCGGGGCCAGCATCCACCGCCGCCCAGAAGGCATCGAATTCCGACTGGTTAATCGAATGAGTTGGTCCAATAAGGCTGAAATAGAGCCTGTAATGGTCTGGGCTGGCTAAGCGGCGGTCATTGATCGCCCGCTCGCGCGTCGACCGATCTACCTTCTGGTAGATCTCTATGGGCTCGCCCTCGTCGTCGAACGATGTCTGCACGCCGGGTAATAGGTCTTCCAGAAATTGGCGATACATCATGTCCACGAGCTGATCGTCGGATGCGTCCTCAAGAAGCGCCTTCAGCCGCTGGGCCTTTTCACTGTCCGATACAGTCGCCGTGCCGAAAGAGATTGCAGCCGCGCTTGCCACATACGCCTCAATCCATCGATAGAACCTCGGCGAACCATCCTTTAGGAGCTGTATCCAAACGAGGTCTGCGGCATCGATCTTCTCATCCCGCAGAGCAGGCCAGAAGAACCGGATTGAATCGAGAGTGCGCACTACCGAGCGCGGCGTCCGTAGTTGGCGCTCTCCCTCTTGGTCGATCACATTCTTGAGGCGAGCGCGGACCTTGTCCGGCACGTTCCCGATGATCTTCTGCAAATCCTCCCCGAACCAATGCCGAAGCTCGAAAGGCTCCGGCTTTGGCAGCATCACAGTCAGTTGCACGATTTTTTCGAGATAGGCCGAGCCGTTGGCGATGTTGGCGCCGCTGGTGATGGCCTCAGCCACACGTTCGGCATCATAACAGAGAAGATAGATGATGTTTGGAAAGTCGGCGACCGACCGAACTAGCCGTAGGACCTCGATGACCTCTTTAGGCTCCAATCGGTCGACATCATCCACCGTGATAATAAACCTATGGTCTAGCTCTCTCAGGTCCTCTGTGATCTTGTCCTTGAGGGCGGCCAAATCTGTCGACTTGGACTCCTTTGCGAGCGATTTGCCCACACCGCCGAAAATCTTGCCCCACCGTCCCGCTGTGGGCGCGACGCCATCAATGGCCTCAAGAAATTCGCCTGTGCGGGACAGCAGCTTGCCGAAATTGCGCACGGCCTCCGCTGCCTTCTTGGCCTTAAGGATGGTTTCTGGCGTCGCATTTCCCCGACTCGAGTGGACGTGGCCGATCTTGTCGGCGAGGTCGCTAAAGAGTGTCGACAAAAGCGCATCACGGTCGCCGATCAGCCAGGGGCGGAAATTGATGATTGTAGGACGTTTGTTCTCAGGAAGCTGGCCCAAAGAACGTTCAATCAGGTGCAGCAAACTCGACTTGCCGGAACCCCACTCGCCGTCGAGGCCAATGACCAAGCCGTCTTTTGAGGCGCGGTCAATAATCGAGTTCGCGACCCGGTTGGCTACTTCGGCAAATCCAAGACGATCCTTCTCGCCCTCTCGCAGCGCGTGCTCTCCAGCAACCTCGGCGTTTTCTCCAACGATCATTATGCCCCTCGAACATCATGGCAGTTTATATTAGCGGCGATCCAGTTCGCACTCCAGGTTTATAACTGGGTGTCCCACGGCCTCTCCAAAGAACAGCACTTTAGGTAAATCAAGAGCGTTGGCTTCGGTGAGTGAAATACTCCGCTTACATTCCTCTAGCGGCCCAGCACCAGCCTTTCGCCCGCGCCGCGGCGAACGGCAGGTCTCCGCCCTGCCTGTCGATCACCCTACGCATGCCGCAGCTTGCGTGAACGTCCGCAATGAGGCTGGCAACAGTCCGTCGCTGCCCCTTGCCCGAGTGACCGCTTCGGCGAACGCCTTACAACAGAGGGACCGGCGACTGTTTGGCAGATAGCGCGGTTTGCAAAGTCGCATGTCATCGGCTGCGTTCTCGACCTGCTCGGCACAGAGCCGCCGTTAATCATTACACTCCATCGTTGCGGTACAAATGTAACCGGCCGGTTGTTACCGCGGGGATTGTG
>SR_TP_S13solDRAFT_1000846_pt1 | contig 10715 bp, 10 predicted proteins | sample SodReaTP_S13sol_FD_11159 | JGI IMG/M metagenome (IMG submission 11159) | reverse complement strand
GCTTGGCCACGCCAGTCACGCGAACACCTTTAATTTGCGCACCGCGCTATTCACAAAACCGTTCAGGAGAACTAAACATGAGCTTTAGCTATATCTACAAAGGTGTGACGCACACCGACCGCAGCGTTGATTACATGCAAAACCTTGGCATGAACCAGGAGCAAATTGAATCGGTGCAAAGCCAGTACAATTTTGAGCGCGAACAGGTTCTTTGTAAGCGTCAAAAAGCGTACCGCGAAGAGTCTGACCCGCTATACATGGAGTGGCAATTTGACCAAACCAGCGAGGCAGAACAGGCGTGGCGCTCGAAGGTCGAAGAAATTAAAGCGCGATTCCCTCTATTTGAAGACTAAACCAACCCAACAGGGGCGCTCGCCGCCCCTGTCACGCCCTTTACGTTGTCAGCATACTCCCTACAACCGCACCAGATAGCCCGCCCCGCAACAACGCTGCAAACTTGGCCTTGCATGTAACGAACTGTTCCACCAACCGGACCGGAGAAACCCTATGGAATACCATCACGGCGTGCGAGTTGTCGAAGTAAACGAAGGCACCCGCACCATTCGCAGCGTAGCGACGTCTATCATTGGCTTTGTGGCCACTGCTAGCGATGCAGACGCAGAGAAGTTCCCACTGAACACGCCGGTGCTTTTAACAAACCCGCAAGCCGCGATTGGCAAAGCCGGTACCGAAGGCACGTTAAGCAAAACCCTGCGCGCAATCACTTCCCAAACCAACCCCATGGTGGTGGTTGTTCGCGTTGAAGAAGGCGCTGACGAATCAGAAACCACCTCAAATGTTATCGGTACCGTTGACGAAACAGGCAAGCACACCGGCCTGCAAGCGTTACTGGTAGCAGAAACAAAGCTTGGCGTTAAACCTCGCATCATCGGCGCGCCTGGGCTTGATGCCTTGGCTGTGGCGAGTGAGTTAGCGGCGATTGCAGCAAAGCTACGCGCGTTCGGCTACGTGTACGCAAACGACTGCCAAACCAAAGAAGAAGTTGTGACCTACCGCGAAAACTTCTCAGCGCGTGAACTCATGGTTATCTGGCCAGACTTCACCGCATGGGATGTTAACGCCAACGAAAGCAACGCCCTCTGGGCTTCGGCTGTAGCCCTTGGCTTGCGGGCTAAAATCGACCGCGAAACTGGCTGGCATAAAACCCTTTCGAACGTAGGTGTTAACGGCGTTGACGGCATTACGAAAGACATTTTCTTTGACCTGCAGGACCCTGCAACTGATGCCGGCTACCTCAATAGCAACGATGTAACCACGCTGATTCGCTCAAATGGCTTTCGCTTCTGGGGCTCTCGCACTACATCAGATGACCCACTCTTTGCGTTTGAGAACTACACCCGCACCGCTCAAGTGCTTGCAGACACGATTGCAGAAGCGCACATGTGGGCGGTTGATAAGCCAATTACCCCAACGCTGGTTAAAGACATCGTTGAAGGTATCAACGCCAAGTTCCGCGAGCTGCGTTCGCTGGGTTATATCGTGAACGGTGAAGCCTGGTACAACGAAGAGCTGAACGACCAGGACACGCTGAAGGCAGGCAAGCTGTACATCGACTACGACTACACGCCTGTGCCGCCGCTTGAAGACCTGGCATTCCAGCAGCGGATTACAGACCGCTACTTAATCGACTTTGCTGCAGCTGTTGCCGCGGCTTAATAGTTAAACGCGCAGCGGTGCGTAGCCGCTGCCCTACTCACTGGCTGCAAGCAGGCGCTGCAGCGTAAGGGGAAGAACATGGCATTACCAAGAAAGCTTAAATACATGAACCTGTTTTTCAACGGGGACAACTGGGTTGGCCAAGCGGAGCAATTCACGCCCGCAAGCCTGAGCCGAAAAATGGAAGCGTATCGCGGTGGCGGCATGCCTGGTACCGCAAAAACGGACATGGGCTTTGACGATGACGCTTTAGACACCAGCTGCATTTTGGGTGGTTACGAAGCTGACATTCTGCGCAACAGCGCGAGCGCTACGCATGACGCCGTAATGCTGCGCTTTGCTGGTTCATTCCAGCAGGACGATACGGGCGAAGTTACTGCTGTGGAGATTGTGCAGCGTGGCCGCATTCAGGAAATCGACCGTGGCGACTACAAGACCGGTGAAGAAAGCAATACCACGGTTAACTTTGTGAACACCTACTACAAAGAAGTGGTGAACGGTGAAACCGTAGTTGAAATCGACACGGTGGCCATGGTGCACATTGTGAATGGCGTTGACATGCTCGAAGAGCACCGCCGCGCTATTGGCCTGTAACTAACCAACCCAACTAAACCAACCAAAGCCCCGGGCACGGGGCTTTTTTAAGCGGAGAGCAAGCATGTCTGACAAAGCAAAAAAACCAACACAACAGCCCCAGCAGCAGTTTGAGAAAGTGACCTTAGATACCCCGGTAAAACGTGGTGAAGAGGTCATTAAGGTGATCACGATTCGTAAGCCGCGTTCAGGTGAGCTGCGTGGCGTTGCGCTCACCGATGTTCTGCAAATGGACGTGAACGCATTAAACAAAGTGCTGCCTCGAATCACGCAGCCGTCACTTAGTGAAATGGAAGTGATGAACCTAGACCCGGCCGACCTGGTGCAAATCGGGAGTGCGCTATCTGTTTTTTTGCTCAGCCGGAAGATGCGGGGCGAGATGGAGAGCTCAGAAAGCTAGTTAACTCAGTTGATGACGCAATGGCAGACATTGCGTGCGTGTTCCACTGGGCGCCGGAAGATATGGCGCCCATGGAGCTAGAAGAACTAGCCGGATGGCGAGAAAAAGCCATTGACCGCCTGAAGGCCCTGAACCGCCGAGAGTAATAATGTCAGGACAACTACGCCTTCAGGTGCTGCTTTCTGCAGTAGACAAGATAACCAAGCCGCTACGCTCGACTGGTGAGGCTGCCAGCAGAGCTTCTCAAAATATAAGAGCTACGCAAGGTCGCATTCGCGAACTAAACGACCAGGCCAAGCGCGTTGATGGCTTCCGCCAAACGCAAAACTCCCTGCAAACCACAAACCGAGAGTTGAACAGTGCCCAGCAGCGCGCTCAGCAGCTTTCACGTGAATTCAGAAACGCACAAAACCCGACAAAAGCGATGGCGCGCGAAATGAAGAGCGCCCAGGCAGACGTTCGCCGTCTGCGTGACCAGAAAGACTCGCTGACGAGAACTGCGCGCGAGCAACGCAACGCGCTGCAGCAAAGCGGTGTAAACACCCGCAACCTTGCGCAAGAGAGCCGCAACCTTCGCCAGCAAACTGACCAGGCAACACAGGCGCTTTCCAGACAAAAGCGCGAGCTACAGCAGGTAAACGAGCAGACCCGCAGGCTTTCTCAAGCGCGGCAGGCTTATGACCAGACCATGCAGTTCCGGGGGCAGCTTGCGGGCGTTGGTGCTCGCTCTGCAGCTGGCGGCTCTGCGGCGCTATATGCCGGCAGTAGAGCCATGGCCCCAGGCGCTGATTTTGACGCGACCATGAGCCGAGTGCAGGCTATGACGCGTTTAGAAAAAGATTCTGCTGAGCTGGCCGCTATCAGGGCGCAGGCAAGGGAGTTAGGGGCCACCACCAGCTTTTCAGCAACAGAGGTCGGTGAAGGTCAGGGCTTTCTGGCCATGGCTCGTTTCGATCCTAAAGCGATACAAGATGCTATGCCCGCAATGCTCGCGCTATCCAGGGCGGGTGACCTTGCGCTAGGGCGAACGGCGGATATTTCATCCAATATACTTTCAGCCTTCGGTATGGCGCCTGCTGAGATGAATCGGCTTGCCGACGTTCTTACTGCGACAGTAACGCGAGCGAACGTAGATCTGAATATGCTTGGTGAAACGATGAAATACATGGGTCCTAATGCGCGGCAGTTGGGTATCAGCGTGGAGGAATCGGCGGCCATGGCTGGCTTGCTAGGGAATATTGGTATTCAGGGTAGCCAGGCGGGTACTACGCTCAGGGAAATATTCAATCGACTGGTAAGCCAAACAGGGCCCGCAGCGGCTGCAATGGATTCGCTAGGGCTCAGCACAAAAGATGCTGAAGGCAACATGCGGGCTATGCCGGCTATTCTGCAGGACGTCATGGACGCCACCAAAGAAATGGGAAATGCAGAGCGGGCGGAGGTATTGGCGCAGATATTCGGATCCCGAGCCGGCGCGGGTATATCCGAGTTGGTTAAGCAGCAAGGGGAAGGTGCGATTGAAGAGTTCGTTCGCATACTCGAAAATTCTGCTGGTGAAGCCATGCGAGTTTCCAATGTAATGGCTGACAACGCCAAGGGCGACATGCAATCCCTAAGCTCTGCATGGCAAGATGTTGGCATTCAACTATTCGAAACCAATGACACGGGAATCCGAGAGCTGATCCAGAATATAACCGAAGTGGTTCGCTCCGTTGGCTCATGGATGAAGGAAAACCCTGAGCTGGTTCGAACTATTACCATGGTTGCCGGTGCCACTGCCGCATTGGCCGCTGTAGGCGGCACGCTGGCCTTAACGATTGCTGGCCTGCTTGGTCCCTTCGCTATGATGCGATATGCCACCACCGTGCTGGGTATAAAGCTATTGCCCATGCTGGGGGCTGTGTTTAAAGGGTTGACTGCAATTACCCTGAAGTTTGGCGCCGCGCTGATGGCCACCCCGATTGGCTGGGTAATAGCGGGCATTGCTGGAATTGTCGCGGCCGTGATTCTGGTGCGCAAATACTGGGAACCGCTGACAGCGTTCTTTAAAGGCGTGTTCGCGCCAATCATGCCAGCGTTAAGCCCTGTCATTGATGTGTTTAAAGGGCTTGGCTCAGTTATTAAGTCAGTGGCCGGCTGGTTCTCGGGGCTGTTAACGCCTGTGGAGTCCGGATCTGATTCTTTGCAAAAAGCAGGCTCTGCAGGTGAAGCGTTTAGCCGCGTTCTGGCGGCTATCATTAAGCCAGCTATTTACCTGGTAACCGCACCGTTCAGAATGTTGGGCGGGTTGGTTAAAGGCGCCATGTCTATTATGGACCGCTTTGGAGTGACGCTGAGCGACCTTTTCAAATGGTCGCCACTTGGCTTGATGGTTCGCGCCTTTGGTGGTGCGGTCGACTGGTTAAAAGGCGTAGACTGGCGGGGCGCAGCAAGTCGCAGTTGGGATGTGATGAAAACCATTTACCGATGGTCACCGCTGGGCTTGATGACCCGAGGATTCTCGGCGGCTTCCGAATGGCTTGGTCAGATTGATTGGGCGGGTAGAGCTTCGCAAGCATGGGATTTAATGAAAACCGTATTCAAATGGTCGCCACTNGGCTTGGTTGTTCAAGGGTTTACTGCGGTGCTTGATTGGATCCGAGAGGTTGACTGGCACGCGGCTGCAGTTGAAACGTGGGAGCTGATGAAAACCATATTCAAGTGGTCACCCCTTGGCTTGATTATGCAAGGCTGGCAGTCGACCTTTCAGTTCTTTGGTAGCTTGCCAGAGCGGTTTAATGGCTTTGGCGCTGAGATACTGAACGGCCTTATGGGCGGTATAACGGGCAAGCTGGCTGAGGTGCGCGACCGCGTTACCGGAGCCGCTGAATCCGTTGCAGGCTGGTTTAAAGAAAAGCTTGGCATTAACTCACCAAGCAAGGTGTTTCAGCAGTATGGTGATGACACCATGAATGGCTTGGCCATCGGTCTTGGTGACAATGCTGCGCCCATCAAGGAGATGGACCGAAGCATTGACAAGCTAAAAGCTGCAGCGGCTGGAACTATCATGCTTGGGGCTGTTGCCATGCCAGCGGCGGCGGAGCCGCAGCAAATAAACCAAGTGGTTGAGCCTGCGCGCATGGTGCAAATGCCGAACGGCACCATGATCATAACTCAGGAGCTGCAAGCCGCTTCACTGCCTGAGATTGAGGACGCCACACGCACCATTCGTGAGCGGGTTGAGTCAGCCGGAATGCCTGACAACTCTGACGTGATACGCAGAATAAACACGGACGAGCAGGCCTTTGTTCGGCAGCGCGCGCAGGTTTCCAAGCCGTCGCCTCAGCTGACCCAACAGTTCAGCACAGAGATTGCACCAGGGGCTATTGTTATTCAGGCTGCACCTGGGCAAAGCCCGCAAGATATTGCGCGTGAAGTTGCGCGGCAAATTGAAGAGAGAGACCGCCGCGCAGCTGCGCGCGAGCGTTCGCGTTTAGCTGACTTGGAGTAATTGCGCATGATGATGACGCTAGGGTTCTTTGTGTTTGAGCGAAGAACCGCACCTTACCAAACCCTTGAGCATGACAAAGCTTGGCGACACCCGGACAACCCCCGGGTGGGCGCCCGGCCATCCAGTCAGTTTACAGGGGTAGATAACGAATTTATAACGCTCAGCGGAGAACTGCGGCCAGAGGTTACTGGTGGCAGAGCCAGCCTGAACGAGGTCACCCGAATGGCTGACAGTGGTAAGTCTTACCCGCTGATAGATGGCGAAGGCTACACGTACGGCCATTTTGCAATTCTGGATATCAAGGAAACCAAGACCGAGTTTTTCAATGACGGCGCTGCCCGCAAGATTGAATTCAGCATGAAGCTAAAGCGTACTGATGATAAGTCACGCAACCGCATTGGCAGTGCTGACCTTGGCAACCTGAGCTTGGGTGCAAGTATCTTAGGCGGGCTGCGCTGATGCTACCCAAAAACAACGAGCGAAAGCAGCCGGCTTACAAGGTGGTGGTGAATGGCAATGACATTACCACCGAAATTAAAGACCGCCTGATTAATCTGAGCGTGGTCGACAACAAGGGCTTTGAGACCGATACCGTGGACATTGCTCTTGATGACAGTGACGGCCAGCTTGACATGCCCCCGCGGGGCGCAAAAATGCAAGTCTGGATTGGCTGGGCGGGTGAAGGGCTGACTGATAAGGGAGTTTTCACCATTGACGAGGTTCGACACACTGGGCCCGCTGACGTGCTGAGCATATCGGGTAAATCTGCAGACATGCGCGCAGGCCTGCAGCGGTTGCACGAAGAGAGTTATGACGACCTGAGCATAAAGGATATTGTTGAAATTATTGCCGGGCGCCATAACCTGCAAAGCGCTGTTGATGAACAATGGCAAAGTGAAGTGATTGAGCATATCGACCAGCAAAGTGAGTCAGATGCCGGCTTTCTTTCCCGCCTGGCTACCGAGTTTGACGCCATTGCTACGGTTAAAAATGAACGGTTGCTTTTCATTAAGTCTGGCGAGAGCAAGACAGCCAGCGGCATGCGCCTCAATGCGATCACAATTAAACGCCAGCAGGGCGACATGCACAGCTTCTCTGTTGCTGACCGCGAGGCTTACACTGGGGTGGTTGCTCAATGGCAAGATAACGACCGAGCGGAAATAGACAGCGCTGAAGTTTCCGGAAGCGACAATCAGTACATGGCCGGCGACAGCGAGAACGTAAAGGTGCTCAGGCATATTTACGCGAACGAGCGCAACGCAAAGCGTGCTGCACGGGCAGCATGGGATAAAATTCAACGCGGGGCGGCCAGTTTTACTGTGACTTTGGCGGAAGGTAATGCTGATTTGTACCCTGAAACGCCAGTGAAGGTAGAGGGTTACAAGCGCCAGATAGACGCTGCAGACTGGATATTGGTGCGAGTAACCCACTCGATTTCTGATGCTGGCTTCACGACAGCGTTAGAGATGGAAGTTAAAAACAGCGCGGTTCCTGACTAGGTTGCAAGCGCGTCGACCAGGGCCGTGATTGCGGCCCTTTCTTTTTCGCTGAGTTGTTCAATTTTTCTCATAAGCCCCTGAAGCGCTTCGCTTCCGCTTTCGCTGCTGCGCCTTCCGTGAATAACATAAAGCAAGTCAAGCCCCCTTTCCTGCGCGGTTATCAGGTATTTCAAGTCTGGTAGCTTCTTTGCAGTTTCGTAGTTGTGGTAAGCGCCCAGACTGTAATCGCCCAGTTCCGCCATTTTGGTTTGAGACAGCCCCAAGCGAGTTCTTTCTTCCGCCAAGCGTTTTGATATTGCCTTATAATTTTTATCGTTCAAAATCACCGTTGACTTTTTGCATGAATATAGAAAGAATAGCTGTACTTATTTAACTTACACAATGATACAGCCATGAATACTACAAAAAAACAAGCACGTACATATTCCCCCCGGGGTGTCGCCTCGAAGCCTGTCTGGGTTCGCCTTATGCCTGAAGAGCTTGCAGAGGTTGAGCGCCGCGCGGATGAAAACTTCCGTTCGGTAAGCGCCCAGGTGCGCATGATGGTAGTTGAGTCCATTAGAGAAAAGAATAAATAACTGCCGGCAATGGCAAGAAGGAGTTAGCGACATGCAAAGTAACAAGCCCGCCCTGAACGGAAAAGTAAGATACACCACTCGGCGCTACAAGTGCCCTCACTGCGGTTCATGCGCCAAGGTTCGTTCATCCAAAGAGGAAAGTAAGCTTGTCACCAAGCGATACCTGCAGTGCCAGAACATCGAATGTGGCCACACCTACGCCACCATGGAAGAGATTGTTCACACCATTACCCCTTCAGCAATGCCTGACCCGTCTGTGAACCTTGAGGTTCGTGGCATAACAACAAAAACAGCAAACGGCTAAGCCCGCGTGCGTGGGTTAACGGGAGCAGCCTAATGAATTTAGAACTGAAGCGCGAGGTTTTACCTCGCCTTTTAAATGACTACGACTTTAAAGAGGGCGCTACGGGCTTTCTTCAGCAGGGGCGTTGCCCCAGTTGTGGTAAAAAAGAACTGTATGCAAACTCTGAGGCGCCTTGGGTGCTGCGTTGCGGCCGCCTGAATAAGTGCGGCTCTGAAATTCATATCAAGGACATTTATTCCGATCTGTTCAATAGCTGGTCAGAGCGATTCCAGCCAACACCACAAGACCCTATTGCCACTGCCAAGGCATACATGCGTGATGCGCGCGGTTTTCGCCTAGAGTTAATCAGCGGTTGGTTTAAACAAGGCTCTTACTGGTGCCCTAAGCGCGATATTGGCACCGCCACGGTGCTATTCGACCTGCCGAACGGCGCAACATGGGAGCGCTTTATTGATAAGCCCCAGCGCTTCGGCAAGATGAAGGCGAACTTTAAAGGCAGTTACCAAGGTTATTGGTGGGAGCCGCCTACGTTCGACATCAATACAGATGAAATCTGGTTAGTTGAAGGCATCTTTGACGCTATTGCGCTCACGCATATTGACATTCAGGCCGTTAGTTTAATGAGCTGCAACAACTACCCTGACATTGCGCTGGAGCAGCTGCAGAAGCGGTTGGCGAACGCGGGCGTTAAGAAGCGTCCAAAACTGATATTTGCTCTGGACGATGGCAAGGCCGGTGAGAAATTCACCCGTAAGTTTGTCACCAAATACCGCAAAGAAGGCTGGGAATGCGGCGCAGCTCAGCCACCTAAAGGCCGCTTCAAGCTGGACTGGAATGAGCTGCTGCAGCGTGACCGGCTGAAACCTGATGACTTGAAAGAATACAAATACCTGGGCGACCTGCTGATCGCGAAAAGTGCGAACGAAAAAGCAAAGCTCATGTACCGCAAAACGGGCAAGAAGGAGTTCCCATTCAGCAAAGACAGCCGCCTTTACTGGTTTAAGATGGACCTTGACCGCTACAACAAGGCGCTGGACCAGCTTATTAACAGCCCTGATAACGATGGGCGCAACGAAGAAGAGCTGAAGGACGAAGCGCTTAAAGAGTCTGGTACCGTAGTTGAAATTGCAGCGTGCTACCCGCAAGCGTTGTATTACCAGGCGAATGAACTGACTGATGAAAGCTGGTACTACTTCAAGGTTTCTTTTCCGCATGACGGCGAAGACGTAAAGAACACGTTTACTGGTGGCCAGCTTTCCAGTGCCAGCGAGTTTAAAAAGCGCTTGATGGGTGTTGCGCCGGGTGCGGTCTGGACTGGTACAGCGGGGCAACTAGACCGCTTAATGAAAGAGCAGCTTTACGACATTAAGCGTGTTCAAACAGTGGACTTCATTGGTTACAGCAAAACGCACCGTGCATACGTGCTGGGTGATGTGGCGGTTAAAGATGGTCAGGTGTCGACGCTCAACGAAGAAGACTACTTTGACCTTGGCAAGCTCAGCGTTAAGAGTTTAAACAAGTCTGTTGACCTGCACCTCGAGACCGACTTTAAAAAGCTGAACACCTCATGGGCTAACACCCTGTGGAATGCCTTTGACGCTAAGGGCTTTGCCGCGCTGGCGTTCTGGTTCGGTTCGCTTTTTGCTGAGCAAATACGTGAAGAGCACAAGAGCTTTCCGTTTCTTGAAATTGTAGGTGAGCCCGGTACTGGTAAATCGACACTGATTGAGTTCATGTGGAAGCTTTGCGGCCGTCGCGACTATGAAGGCTTTGACCCTTCGAAGTCAACGCTGGCAGCGCGAGCTCGTAACTTTAGCCAGGTTTCAAACATGCCGGTTGTACTCATTGAGGGCGACCGCGGTGACGGTAAGGACGCGAAGCAAAAAGGTTTTGACTGGGATGAACTGAAGACTGCTTTCAACGGCCGCTCGGTTCGCGCGCGGGGGTTGAAAAACTCGGGCAATGAAACCTATGAGCCGCCATTCCGTGGGGCTATCGTCATTGCGCAGAACGCTGAGGTGCAGGCAAGTGAAGCAATCCTTTCGCGTATTGTGCATATCATGACCGACCGCAAAGGCCAGACTGCAGCAACCAGAGAGGCAGCGCAGGCGCTTGAATCCATGCCAATGGAAGAGGTGAGCGGCTTTATGTTGAAGTGCGCCGTGAATGAAAA
>SR_TP_S13solDRAFT_1000845_pt1 | contig 10726 bp, 15 predicted proteins | sample SodReaTP_S13sol_FD_11159 | JGI IMG/M metagenome (IMG submission 11159) | reverse complement strand
CGCAAAGGTCATGCAACGGCTGGAACTGGTGGTCACCCGCCATGAAGATCACCTGCTCGATGGAGGCAAGCGATGAGCGACTATCTGGCAACCCTGCGCAAGCACCGCCGTCTGGCAATCCTGCGCCATCTTGAGCGCTGCTCGGAGTTCACATCCAACGCTTCGATCCTTGTCGATGTGCTGCGCGGGGTCGGTGTGACATCGACGCGGTCGCAGGTCATCACAGAACTCACCTGGCTGGCCGAAAACGGCTTCACAGAAAACGATGATCGCGGCGATTTCGTTATCACCACAGCAACCGAACGCGGAATCGAGATCGCGCAAGGTTCAGCGACGCATCCTGACATCCAGCGCCCGCATCCGCGCAATCGCGGGGCGTGATCCATGCCCCCGCCGCGCAAGGTCGATCTGCTCCCCGCCGAGCTGAAACTCTGGCTACAGGAAGAGCTGCGTGCGCGCGGCTTCGGTGGTTATGAGGATCTGGCAGAGGCGCTGAACTTCCGGCTGGAAGAGGCTGGCTCGGAGCTGCGCATCCGCAAGTCTGCCCTGCATGCCTTCGGGCAGGAATATGAGGAGTTCGTCAAATATCAGGAACAGGCCAGTGCCTGGGCAGCAGACTGGATGCAGGAGCAAGGTCTGGCCGAGGAAGCCAAGCGCCACAACGTGCTGTTTCAGATGATCACGACCTTGGCCTTCAAGGTGATGCAGGCGCAGATGATCAAGGAAGGCGGCGAGATCGACCCGAAGGAGCTGCATTTTCTGGGCCGGATGCTGAAGGACGTTATGGCGTCCTCGGGTATCCGCGAAAGTCTGATTGTGGCTGAGCGCAAGGCGCAGGCTGCCAAGCTGGATGAGGCGGTCGAGGCAGGCGACATCGACAAAGAAGCTGCCGCCAAAGCACGGCGCATCATGGGGTTCGGGGAATGAGCGGCCCCGGCCAGATCGCAAATGACCTGCACGCGTGGGCACGGTTCTGGGACCGGCGGCTTCCGAAATCCTCGCGCCTGATAGCGCATATGCAGCGCGCGGCGCAGCTGATCGAGGCTGCGGTCAAGACCGGCCCACGCAAGGGTTTGATCAAGCGGCTGAAGCGTGCGTGCGGATGGATGCGGGTGCATGCGCAGGAGGTCGCGCATTGGCAATATGTGTTCGGTGCAACCCAGCTTTCGACTTCGCTCTACCGCGCAATGCGTTGCCTGCACGTGCTTGTGGTGGAGGCCGAGGATGTCACCTGAGACTGCGCTCGCCCGTGTCGTCAATTTCCTGCCCTATCAGCGGGCATGGATCGAGGATCAGAGCCGGTTCAAGATTGGCATGTTCTCGCGCCAGACCGGCAAGACTTTCACAACGGGCGGCGAATGTGCCGATGATTGCTTTCAAGGCTGGATCGAGGACCGGCGTGCGCGCTGGGTAATCCTGTCGCGTGGCGAGAGGCAGGCGGCCGAGATGATGACCGAAGTCATCAAGCCCTTCACGCAGGGCTTTTACGAGGTCTATAACACACTGTTAAAGGGCGGCGAGCCGCGCTTTGAAGAAGGTGAATTCCGCGCGCCCCAAGAGAAAGGGCCTGACGCCGTTTACAAACAGCTTGAGGTCAAGTTCCCGAATGGTAGCCGCATCACAGCACTGCCAGCGAACCCCGACACCGCGCGCGGTTTCAGCGCCAATGTGATCCTCGACGAATTCGCCTTCCATGCAAAGTCGCGCGATATCTGGGCAGCACTTTTCCCTGTGATCAGTCGGACTGGCCTGAAGCTGCGCGTGATTTCGACACCGAATGGCAAGGGAAACAAGTTCTATGAGCTGATGACAGCCGAGGACACAGTCTGGTCGCGGCACATCATCGATATCTACGAGGCGGTGCGGCAGGGGCTGGACCGCGATATCGACATGCTGCGCAAAGGTATGGCCGACGAGGATGCGTGGGCGCAGGAATATGAACTGAAATGGCTGGACGAGGCCACCGCCTGGCTGAGCTATGATCTGATCGCTGCCAATGAGCATCCTGCCGCTGGGCTGCCCGCGCTCTATCAGGGTGGCCCCTGTTTCGTGGGCGTCGATATCGCTGCGCGCAATGACCTGTTTGTCATCTGGGTGATGGAACAAGTAGGCGATGTGCTCTGGACACGGGAGATCATCGCGCGCCGCCGGATCAGCTTTGCCGAACAGGACCAGTTGCTGGCGGATGTGATGCAGCGGTACCGCGTCGTGCGTTGTGCGATCGACCAAACCGGCATGGGCGAGAAGCCTGTCGAAGATGCCAAGCGCAATCACGGTGCGTCCCGCGTTGAGGGTGTGCTGTTTTCCAGCGCTATCAAACTGGATCTGGCAACCGCCCTGAAGGAAGCCATGGAAGAGCGCCGCGCGCGGATCCCGGCAGGCGATGTGGTGCTGCGCGCTGATCTGCACGCGATCCAGTCACAGGTGGGCATCACCGGTGCGCGCCGTCTGGTGGCCGATGGCGATACAGACGGGCACGCCGACCGCTTCTGGGCGGGCGCGCTGGCCGTGAGTGCGGCGCGTTCGACATACCAGCCCTATGAATACCGCCCCGTACCGCGTGGCGGCGGGCGCGATGATGACGACATGCGCCGTATCCGCCTGACCTCGGGGTTGGGCGGCATGAAAGGAGTGTTCTGATGGCGTTGCTTGACCAATATGGCCGCCCGGTCAAAACGCAGGCGCTGACAAAGCCGCTTGCGCGTCCGGGCATTACCAGCATCCGTCAGGTCTGGGGCGGCAGCACGGCATCGGGGCTTACCCCGCAGCGTCTCGCCGGGATCCTCGCGGCCTGCGATCAGGGCGACCATGTGCCATATGTGACGCTTGCCGAAGAAATGGAAGAGCGTGATCCGCACTATGCCTCTGTGCTTGGTGTGCGCAAGCGGGCGGTGTCGGGTGTGGCCGCGCAGGTCAAACCTGCGTCGGACAGCGCACGCGACAAGGAAATTGCCGAGGCAGTGCGCAAGCGGATTACCGGGCATTCAGCCTTTGCCGATCTGGTCGAGGACCTGCTGGACGGGCTTGGCAAGGGCTTTGCCGTGATCGAGATCAACTGGGCACGCAGCGCCCGCGAATGGTGGCCAGACCGGTTTGAGCATGTCGATCCGCGCTTCATCCGTTTCGATCGCGATACGCTGCGCGTGCCGCATCTTCTGGATGAACAGAACCCCGTCGACGGGATCCCGCTTGCCCCCTTCAAATTCGCCTATCACACGCCGCGCCTGAAATCCGGTCTGTCCCTGCGCGGCGGGCTGGCGCGGCTGGCGGCATTCACATGGATGTGCAAGGCTTTCGCGTTGAAGGATTGGGTGGCCTTCGCCGAGTTGTATGGTCTGCCGTTGCGACTGGGGCGCTACGGCCCGAATGCTACCCGTGAAGATGTCGAGAAGCTGTTTCAGGCTGTCGCCAATATTGGCACCGATGCCGCTGCCGTGCTGCCCGAAAGCATGAATATCGAGTTCGAAGCCGTCGCGACCGGCGCGGGTGGTGACAAACTGTTCGAGAACCTCGCGCGCTATCTGGATGAACAGACGTCAAAGGCCGTGCTGGGGCAGACCATGACCAGCGACAACGGGTCCAGCATGGCGCAGGCGCAGGTCCATAATGAAGTCCGCCATGATATTGCGGCGTCAGATGCGCGCGGTGTGTCTGGTACGATCCAGCGCGATCTGGTGAAACCCTATGTCGATCTGAACTACGGTGTGCAGGATACCTATCCGACTGTCTTCATCGAGATAGCGGAACCGGACAATACGACTGAGAGAATGAAGGCCGCAGAGGGGCTGATCGGACGCGGCCTGCGCGTGCCTGCACGCGAGTTGCGTACGGCGCTCAAGTTTTCGGAACCGGAAGACGGCGAGGAGGTTGTGGGCGCTGCGCCACCGGCATCCGATCCGCCCGCCCTCGCGCTGAACCGCGAAGGCGACGGGCCGGAGGATGCGCTGGACGAGATCGAAGCCGAGATGCTGGCCGAATGGCAGCCTGTCATGGAGGAGGTGCTTGATCCGATCGAGGCAGCGATCATGAACGCGACCAGCTATGAGGATGCGATTGCGCGGCTGGACGCCTTAGGCCCGATCGACAGTGCCCGAGCGATTGATGCGCTGGTCAAGGGTATGTTCCTTGCCCGCGTCCAGGGGGATGTGCAGGATGGTTGACCGTCCGGCCTATTCGTTCAATCCCGGCCCACCGCCCGAGGCCAGTACTTTCCTAGCCAATAAAGACTGGTTGCCTGCTTTTAGCTTTGAGGATGTGGAACCGCAGGAACATGCCACGGCCTTCACCGTGGCCAAGGCCATGCAGATGGATGTGCTGAAGGATATCCGCGAAGAGCTGCAGCGCGCCCTCGATGAGGGCATTCCCTTGGATCAGTTCCAGCGCAACCTGCGGCCGCGACTGGAAGCGCGCGGCTGGTGGGGTAAATCCACCATGATCGATCCGGCAACTGGAGAGGCCCGACAGGTCCAGCTTGGCTCCCCCCGGCGCTTACGCGTGATCTACCAGTCGAACCTGCGCGCGGCCCGTGCGGCTGGTCAGTGGGAGCGTATCCAGCGCACCAAACGCTCGCTGCCTTATCTGGAATACCGCCTCGGCCCGTCTGAACGTCACCGCCCCCATCATCAGGCCAAGGAAGGTATGATCCTGCTGGCGGATGATCCGTTCTGGGCGCACTGGTATCCGCCCAATGGCTGGGGATGCAATTGCTGGGTGCGCCAGTTGACTGCGGCACAGGCTGAAGAACGCGGTATCAGCGCCAGCCCTGAAGTGCCGATGCATAATGTGACCAACACCCGCACTGGCGAAGTGCGCCGTGTGCCCATCGGCATCGATCCGGGATGGGAGCGCAATCCGGGCTTGAGCCGTGTGCAGGCCAGCATCGACATGCTGCAGGGCAAGGCTGCGTCGGTCGCGCCGGAGATTGCCCGCGTGGCCTTGCGTGATCTTGAAGATGGCTGGATGGCCGAGCGCGCACGTCGCGATCCGGAATGGCGCGATGATCTGCCATTTCTGGAAGCGTTACGGCGGATTTTCGCGCCGGCCGGGGACTGACACCGGAAGGCGGGAGTTGAATGCGACCGTAGCGCGCCGTTAAATACCCATTAAAGGGGCTGGACGGCTTTGTAGGCGTGCTGGTACCGTAGAGAGGCCAAGGCGGCTGTGTGCGCCGCTCTGGCGATCATTCCCGCAGCGATCAATGACGTGACTGCCCCTCGACATCTGTCGAGGCTGATTGCACGTGCCTGACTTGCGATTGTGCGGGCATGAACGCACATGCTTTTCTCTCACCCTTGCCTATCGCGCTGAACTCGGAGCTTGCCGCGCCAAGCGACAAACCCGAGGTGCCCGAATGGATCCAGATCACCCCCAAGGCCCCGCGCCTTGAGGGAATGGATGGGCGTATCTGGACAATGGCAGACCCTGAAGCCGTTGTTGCAACCTGCCGGACGAACATGGCAGGCGGGCGGCTGATCCCGGTCGACTTCGAACACGCCACCCATGTGAAAGGCGCGCGCGGCGAGCGCGCCGATGCGGCAGGCTGGATCCGCGAGTTGGAAGCACGCGACGGCGCGATCTGGGGTCGGGTCGAATGGAATGACAGCGGGCGCGAGGCGATTGCCACGCGTGGCTACCGCTTCATCAGCCCCGGTTTCGATTTTCACAAGCTGACTGGCGCGGTGCGCCGGATCGTTTCGGCCGGTCTGACCAATGTGCCGAATTTCACCATGCCCGCGCTGAACCGGACGGGCGAATTTGAGGAGACAGAGATGGACGCAGCCGTCCTTCAGGCCCTTGGCCTCAACGAGGGTGCGAGCGCGGCGGATGCCGTGATCGCGATCACCAAGCTGCGCACGGATGCAGACACTGCGCTGAACCGTGCCCAGAACCCCGACCCGACACAGTTCGTGCCGCGTGCGGATTATGATCTGGCCACCAACCGCGTGACCGAGCTGGAAGCCGAAGTGTCCACGCGTCTCGAGGCGGAGATCACAGCCGCGATCGATACAGCGGTCGAGGCAGGCAAGATCGCGCCTTCCAGCCGTGACTATCATCTGGCCGTCTGCCGCGCCGATGGCGGGCTGGACAAATTCCGCGCCTTCATTGGCGCGGCCCCGGTCATTGTCTCTGACACGACCACCGCCAGAACCCCTGAACCCAAACCGGAAGACAAACTGACCAGTGAAGAGCTGGCCATGTGCCGCGCCTGGGGGATGGACCCGAAAGAATTCAAAGAGGCCCGTGCGGCCCAAGCGGAGACCTGATCCATGACCATGATCACCAATGCCACGCTGACGGCCCTGCGCACGATGGTCCACACGGCCTTCCGCGCAGGCTTCGACGGCATGATGCCGCAGACTTTCTACCGCGATGCCGCGATGGTCATCCCGTCCACGACCGCGTCCAACACCTATGACTGGCTGGGCGATTTCCCCGAGCTGCGCGAGTGGGTCGGCGACCGTGTCATCAAGGACATGAAGGAAAACGCCTATCAGATCACCAACCGCACCTTTGAAAGTACGGTCGGGATCAAGCGCACGCATATCGAGGATGACAATCTGGGCACCTATGGCATGCGCTTCACCCGCATGGGTCAGGCTGCCGCACGCCATCCCGACATCATTACGGCTGAGCTGATGAAATCAGGCCATGCAGCGCTGTGCTTTGACGGGCAGAACTTCTTTGACACGGATCATCCGGTCTATGCCAATCATGACGGGACAGGTGCTGCCAGCACAGTGTCGAACTATGACGACAATGGCGAGGACACATCCACGCCTGCCTGGTACCTGATCGATGCCTCTGACGCGATCCTGCCCTTCATCTTCCAGGAGCGCACCAAACCGGAACTGGAAACCAAGGAAAACACGTCCAATTCGGACGAAGTGTTCCTAAAGGACCAGTATCTCTACGGCATCCGCTACCGCTGCAACGGCGGCTACGGCTTCTGGCAAAAGGCTTACAAGAGCCACAAGCCCCTGACCGGCGACAACCTGGACGAAGCCATTGCGACGATGATGGAATTCAAGGGTGACGGGGGCCGCCCGCTGGGGATCACGCCGACGCGCCTGATCGTGCCACCCAGATTGCGCGCATCGGCCAATAAGACCGTGAAGGTGATGTTCGGTGAAGGCGGTGCATCGAACGCCAACTATGAGGCTGTCGAGGTGCGTGTCACCCCGTGGCTTGCCTGACCAGAACGCCGGTTTCTCTGTGGGGGTGGGCCACGCCCGCCCCCCATGACAAGCTGACAGGAGGTTGAAATGTCCAGACTAATCAAGATCGCGGCCCTCGCACAGGCAGGGTTTTTCAGGGCCGGGCAGTTCTGGCCGCATGAAGGTGTCGTGGTCGATGCCGATGAACTCGGCGAAGCTGCGATCAAACGCCTCGCAGGTGACCGAAACCTGCGCATTGAGGCAGCCCCCGAAGGCGCGACTATCGCAGATGTCGCCGAGGCCACCGAGGAACTTAAGGCGCGGCTGCGCGCGGCCATAGCAGCACTGCCCGCAGACGCCTTCGGTGCAACAGGCGCTCCGAACCTCGCGCCTCTGCGCGAAGCGCTGCCCGAAGATGCTGCAAGCATCACAAGCACTCTGCGCGACGAGGTCTGGGCTGCGCTGCAGGCCAATCCTGACTGAATACCCGAGCGCGCCTGCTGACATGCGCGAAAGCATCGGGGTGCTGTAGCGGCAGGACGGCACCCCTTTAACTCTATTTCAAGGCAATGTTCATGGCTTACGCCACGCAATCAGACATCGTTGAGCTTTACGGCCCGAACGCGCTCTATGTCGCGGATCGCAACGGTGACGGTGTGGCAGATGCCGAGGCAGTGACACGCGCCCTGTCGAGCGCCACGGATGAGATCGACAGCTATCTGGCGGTGCGGTACCGCCTTCCGCTCCCAGCGGTGCCGGGTATCTTGCGTCAATATGCAGTGGACATTGCTCTCTATCGTCTGGCGTTGGCGCGTGATGTGCTGAGCGAAGAGCACCGCGTGCGCTATGACGACACGATTGCCGCGCTCAAGCGCATCGCCAAGGGCGAGGCCGCACTCGTGTTGCCCAGCGATCCTGAAGCAGAAGATGATGGTCAGGGACCGCGCCCGATTGTCACGGGCGGTCCGGAGCGCATCTTCTCGCGCGAAAAGATGCGGGGGCTGTGATGGCGGGCGTTCAGGTTGAACTGACATTGCAGGGCATTGAGGGCGCAACAGCGGCCCTGCAGCAGCTGGCGCAAGCTGATATTGAGGATCTGGCCTACAATGTCGGCGCGCTGCTGGAGAGCAGCACCAAAGAGCGCATCGCCTCGGAAAAAGCAGCACCTGATGGCGCGCCTTGGGATCCATGGTCTGATCGCCACGCGGCAACGCGCAAGAGCCAGCATTCGCTGCTCGTCCAGGACAATGACCTGCTCAGCGCCACCCAGAACTACACGACTGGCACCACAGTGCGCGTGGGCAACAACCTGGTATACGGGGCCATCCACCAGATGGGTGGCGAGATCAACAATGCTTTCGGGCGTGGCATCAAGGTGACAATGCCCGCGCGACCCTATCTGGGCATATCCAATGCAGACCAGCAGGCAATCACCGATCTGATCGGCACCACGTTGATGGAGCCCTTTCAATGAGCGTGCGCATCGACCTTCTGGCCGCCCTTCCGGGGCTGGTGGCAGACCGCATCAAGCTGGCGCTGCCGGAGCTAAGCGAGTGCCGGGGCATGGTGGGCGGGTTTGATCTCGAAGAGCTCAAGCGCAGTGGCATGTCCAATCCGGCGGTGCTGGTGTCCCGGCTGAGACTGGAGGCCGTGCGCCCCATGGCCGGGCCGCACAGATTGTTCCATATCAATATGGCAGCCTTCATCATCACCCGCGATGCCATGGGCCTGCCGCGCGATGTCGCGATGGGCAATATCGCGAGCGCGATCCTGCGCATGGTCCCGGATGCCACCTGGGGTGAGGCGGGTGTCGGGCCAGCTGAAGCGGTATCCGAGCGCGTGCTGGTCAATTCGGCTGCGCGCAATGTGACCACCAATCTGGCGGCAGTGATCTGGAAACAGCCCATCGTACTCGACCCATTGCCTGAAACCGAGATCGTGCCGATCCAGCTCTATGTGGGTCAGGCCCCTGACATCGGATCAGGCAATGAAGACCAGTATGAGACGATCGGGGGGCCGGACTGATGGGGATGGCCACTGCTGAAGCCGATCGTCGCATCGGCAATGTCGTCCAACTTGGCCGCGTCGTGTCGATCGACACAACAGGTCAGAAGGCTCGGGTCAGGATTGGAGATATCGAGACTACCGACATTCCGGTTGCTCAACTGACCTCGGGCAAAATCAAGTTTCACTGGATGCCGAGCCCAGGTGAACAAGTGGTGGTGCTGGCACCCTCGGGTGATCTCGCCCGCGCATTCGTGCAAGGCAGCGTGCCACAGAGCGGACATGGCGTCGCACCTGATGCGGAAACTCCCACAATCGATCTGGGTGGCGGGACGCTTTCGATTATCGGCGACATCACGGTCGATGGTGACATCACCGTCACAGGCGACGTGGTCGCCAGTGACATCAGTCTGGTCAAACACACCCATGGTGGCGTGATCCCGGGTGGCGGCAGCACAGGAGTACCGAACGGATGAAGACACAGATCTATATCGCAAAAGGCCCATGGATCGACGGCAAGCGCGTCACTCCGGGCGCAGAGGTCGAACTGACACCTGCGCAGGCGGTCTACGAGCCGGTCACGCTGAAGGACACTGCGAAACCAACCCGCAAACCGCGCGTGCGCGCCGACGAGGTCAACGATGAGTGATGTCCTTGTCGGAATGGACCGGGAAGATGGCGGCGCGCTGGGCCACAGTGCGCATATTGCCCAGTCCGTCACCGATATCCTCACGACCTTGAAGGGCACTCGCGTGATGCGGCGAACCTATGGTTCTGAACTGCCGCTTCTTATCGATGCTCCGATCAACGATGCGACACTTGTCGATATTTTCATGGCGATTGCCGAGCCCATGGCGATCTGGGAGCCACGCATCCGACTTGTGCGGATCGAAGTTCCGGAGATTGCAGCGGGCGGCTTACATCTGCGTATGGTCGCAGATCAACTGGGCGTCGGTGAGCTTGACCTGAGTGTCTATGTCCGCCGCGGGGAAGCTGTGACATGAGCACGTTTCCATCTCAGAGAACTGTAATCGACTTGTCAGAGTTGCCTATCCCTGCCCTGATAGAGGAGCTGGATTTCGAGGCGATACTTGATGATGCCATCACAGATTTCAGAATGCGGTACCCGGAGCATCAAGCAATCCTCGACAGCGATCCTGCTGTAAAGCTCCTGCAAGTGTTCGCCTATCGCGAGTTACTTCTGCGCCAGCGTATCAATGATACAGCGAGCGCACTCATGCTGGCGACAGCTGTCGGCTCGGACCTCGACAATCTCGCGGCAAACTTCGGCGTGAAGCGCCTTGTTGTGACCCCTGCCACCGAAGCCGAACCGGCGGTGATGGAAGCGGATGATCGCCTGCGCCGCCGTGTCCTTCTTGCGATCGAGGCATACTCGGTCGCTGGCCCGGCCGGGGCGTATATCTATCACGCCATGACAGCGGCCCCCGAGATACGGGATGCGAGTGCTGTCCAAAGCAGCCCCGGCCACGTCGTTGTCACCCTGATGGCATCATTTGAAGAGCCGGAGCCTACGACAGAACAGCGCCAGCGCGTTATGCTCGCGCTTT
>SR_TP_S13solDRAFT_1000844_pt1 | contig 10741 bp, 4 predicted proteins | sample SodReaTP_S13sol_FD_11159 | JGI IMG/M metagenome (IMG submission 11159) | reverse complement strand
GGCGGGCTGCCGCTGCCGCAGGCGCTGCGCATTCTGATTCCCCCGGCCTGGCAGACTGCCGACAACCTGGATGCCGATCTGAAGGCCTTCCACGAATTCTATGCCTTCCACCAGGAGGCCTGGGACGGCCCGGCCGGGCTGGTCATGACCGACGGGCGCTGGGTGGTCTGCGGCCTGGACCGCAACGGACTGCGCCCGGCACGCTGGACGCTGACCGCCGATCGCAGGCTGATCGTGGCCTCCGAGACCGGTGTGGTCGATGTACCGACCGACCAGGTGATCGCGCGCGGACGGCTGGGGCCGGGCGAACTGCTGGCCGCCGATCTGGAAACCGGCGAACTGCACGACAGCGACGCAATCGACGAAAAGCTCAAGCAACTGCACCCGTGGCAGGACTGGCTCAAGAACGGCGTTCATTACCTGGACTCCGAACTGGTCGATCTGCACATGGCCGCCGAACCGTTCGACGCCGACACCCTGGCCAGCTACCAGAAGATGTTCAACCTGTCGCGCGAAGAGCGGCGCGAAGTCATCCGCGTGCTGGCCGAAACCGAATCCGAGGCAATCGGCTCGATGGGCGACGACACGCCGATGCCGGTGCTGTCGACGCGCATCCGCTCGCTCTACGACTGCTGCCGCCAGCAGTTCGCCCAGGTCACCAACCCGGCCATCGATCCGCTGCGCGAGCGCATCGTGATGTCGCTGGAAACCGGCCTGGGACGCAAGGGCAACCTGTTTGCGCCCTCGCCCGAACTGGCCGAGCGCGTTGTCCTGAATTCGCCGGTCCTTTCGCAACGCAAGCTGCGCCAGCTCATCAACACGCCGCAGTTCGGCCTGTCCTCGGTGCTGCTGGACCTGAACTACCCGGAAACGACCCCAATGTCGGAGGCGCTGGCCGACTTGTGCGCGCGCGCGGAACAGGCGGTGGCCGACGGCAGTCAGATCCTGCTGCTGTCCGACCGCTACCTGGAAAAAGGCAAGCTGCCGCTGCATGCGCTGCTGGCCACCGGCGCGGTGCACCATCATCTGCTGGTCACCGGCCAGCGCCCGCTGTGCAACCTGATCGTCGAGACCGGCACCGCGCGCGATCCGCATCATTTCGCCTGCCTGATCGGCTTCGGCGCCACCGCCGTCTATCCATACCTGGTCTACCAGACCCTGCAGGCCATGGCCGCGGCCGGCGAGATCGACAACCCGCGCGACGAGGCCATGCAGCTCGGCCGTGCCTACCGACGCGGCATCCGCAAGGGGTTGTTCAAGATCCTGTCGAAGATGGGCATCTCCACCATCGGCAGCTACCGCGGCGCGCAACTGTTCGAGCTGATCGGGCTGGCCGACGAGGTGGTCCAGGCCTGCTTCCCCGGCGCGGTCAGCCGCATCCAGGGCGCGACCTTCGACGACCTGTGGGCCGATCAGAAATCGCTGGCGCGCTGGGCCTGGGATGAGCAGGTGCCGATCGAGCACGGCGGGCTGTACCGCTACGTGCACGGCGGCGAGTTCCACGCCTGGAACCCGGATGTGGTTACCGCGCTGCGCACTGCCGCACGCACCGGCGAGAACGCCGACTACCGCCGCTACGCCGACATGGTCAACCGGCGCGACCCGGCTATGTTGCGCGATCTTCTTCAATTGCGCTCCGATCATGCGCCGATCGACATCGAACAGGTGGAATCTGCCGAGTCCATCGTCAAGCGCTTCGATTCGGCCGGCATGAGCTTGGGAGCCCTTTCACCGGAAGCCCACGAGGCGCTGGCGGTCGCGATGAACCGGCTGGGCGCGCGCTCCAACTCCGGCGAAGGCGGCGAGGACCCGGCCCGCTACGGCACCGAGAAGCGCTCCAAGATCAAGCAGATCGCCTCCGGCCGCTTCGGGGTCACACCCGAATACCTGGTCAGCGCCGAGGTCATCCAGATCAAGATCGCCCAGGGCGCCAAGCCCGGCGAGGGCGGCCAGTTGCCCGGGCACAAGGTCGACAAGCTGATTGCCCGGCTGCGCTTTGCCACCCCCGGGGTCGGCCTGATTTCACCGCCGCCGCATCACGACATCTATTCGATTGAGGATCTGGCCCAGCTGATCTTCGATTTGAAGCAGGTCAACCCGCAAGCCCTGGTCTCGGTCAAGCTGGTCTCCGAGCCGGGTATAGGAACAATCGCCGCCGGCGTGGTCAAGGCCTATGCCGACCTGATCACCGTCTCCGGCTACGACGGCGGCACCGGTGCCAGCCCGCTGACCTCGGTCAAGTACGCCGGCGCGCCGTGGGAGATGGGTCTGGCCGAGGTCCGCCAGGTGCTGATGGCCAACGGCCTGCGCGGCCAGGTCCGGATTCAGGCCGACGGGGGCTTGAAGACCGGGCTGGACGTGGTCAAGGCCGCCGCGCTGGGGGCCGAGAGTTTCGGCTTCGGCACCGCGCCCATGATTGCGCTGGGCTGCAAGTACCTGCGCATCTGCCACCTGAACAACTGCGCGACCGGGGTTGCGACGCAGAACCATGTCCTGCGCAGCAAGCACTTCATCGGCCTGCCGGACATGGCAGTCAACTATTTCCTGGGCGTGGCCAGGGAGGTGCGCGAGATCCTGGCCGAATTGGGACTGAAGCGCCTGGAACAGATCATCGGCCGGACCGAATACCTGGAGCGCATCGACGGCATCACCGGCCGGCAGAACCGGCTGGACCTGGCACCGCTGCTGGCCGAGACCGGCCTGAGCCGCGACGAGGATCGCTACTGCACCGTCGAGCGCAACCCGCCGCACGACCGCGGCGAGCTTGCGTTGAAGATCGAGCGCGATACCGGCGAGGCAGTGGCCTCCGGCAAGGGCGGAAGCTTCGAATACGCCATCCGAAACCACGACCGCAGTATCGGCACACGCTTGTCGGGGTGCATCGCGCGCGCGCACGGCGCCGAAGGCCTGGCCGACTCACCGATCGAACTCAGGCTTGCCGGTACCGCCGGCCAGAGCCTGGGCGCGTTCAATGCCCCGGGACTGAACATCGAACTTGTCGGCGAGGCCAACGACTACGTCGGCAAGGGCATGGCCGGCGGCTGCATCGTGCTCAAGCCGCCCGAAGGCATCCGCTATGCGGCGCACGAAACACCGATCATGGGCAACACCTGCCTGTACGGCGCCACCGGTGGCGAGCTGTTTGCCGCCGGCACGGCAGGCGAGCGGCTGATGGTGCGCAACTCCGGCGCCGTAGCCGTGGTCGAGGGTGCCGGCGACCACGCCTGCGAATACATGACCGGCGGCGTGGCCGTGATTCTCGGCCGCACCGGCATCAACTTCGGCGCCGGCATGACCGGCGGCTTCGCCTACGTGCTGGACCAGGATCGCGGCTTCGTCGATCGCTACAACCACGAGCTGATCGAAATCCATCGGGTCAGCCCGGAGACGCTGGAAAGCCACGTCCAGCATCTCAGGAGCCTGATCGAGCGCCACGTGGACTTGACCGGCAGCCGCTGGGGCGCGGAGATCCTGGAAGACTTCCGCCGCATGCTGCCGAAGTTCTGGCTGGTCAAGCCGAAGGCCGCGGAACTAGACGAACTCATCTCGCGTTTGAGAGAGGCCGCCTGAATGCAAATGGAACCGCAGATAAATGCAGAGCAAATGCGAATGAAACCGCAGATGAACGCAGATGAACGCAGATTGAAAGCGATTCAAAAGCTTGAACCACGAAGAGCACGAAGGACACGAAGGGAAAAGAGGCGAAAGCACGTATTACTGAACAGGAGTGAAATACCTGCTAACCCAAACGATTCCATTGCGCATAGCATAAATCGCGAACTCTGGTGCTTTGCCCCTGCCATATGTGCCCTCCCATACCCTCCCCCGCTCGCGGGGGAGGGTATGGGAGTGGCAGTCTTGGTACCTGGCACCATTCGCCAAATATGCAAGGCTCAATAAACATGGCTGTTACACAATCAAAGCATATTTTCTTCGTGCCCTTCGTGTCCTTCGTGGTTAATGCTTTTGACTTTTTAATCCGCGTTCATCTGCGTTCATCTGCGGTTAAAAATGACTTTTACAGGTGCGCCGGATGACCCAATACTCCAACCTCCACTTCATCGAGTCGCCGCGCAAGGATCCGGCCGAGGTCCCGGTGGCGATCCGGGTGCGCGACTGGAACGAGATCTACGGCCAGTACGCCGCCGAAAGTGCCGCCGACCAGTCCGCGCGCTGCATCAACTGCGGTAACCCGTATTGCGAATGGGAATGCCCGGTGCACAACTTCATTCCCGACTGGCTGCGGCTGGTCCGGCAGGGCCGGCTGTTCGAGGCCGCCGAGCTTTCGCACCAGACCAACTCGCTGCCCGAGATCTGCGGCCGCATCTGCCCGCAGGACCGGCTGTGCGAAGGTGCGTGTACGCTCAACGACGGGCTGGGCGCAGTCACCATCGGCTCGATCGAGAAATACATCACCGATGAGGCGGTCAAGCAAGGCTGGCGGCCGGACCTGTCGCACGTCCGACCGACCGGCAAGCGGGTCGCCATCGTCGGCGCCGGGCCGGCCGGGCTGGCCTGCGCCGACGTGCTGGCGCGTCATGGCATCCAGGCGGTGGTGTTCGACCGCAACCCGCGTATCGGCGGGCTGCTGACCTGGGGCATCCCGCCGTTCAAGCTGGAAAAGCAGGTAGTCGAGACCCGGCGCGAGATTCTCGAAGGCATGGGCATCGAGTTCCGGCTGGGCGTCGAGATCGGTCGCGATCAGCCGTTCGAAAACCTGCTTGATGAATTCGATGCCGTCTTTCTCGGCCTGGGCACCTACAGGTACGTGCGCGGCCACTTCCCCGGGGAAGATCTGCCCGGCGTGGTCGAGTCGCTGCCGTTCCTGATCGGCAACGTGCACCGGGTGCTGGGCAGTCGGGATGCGCGCTACCCGTATGTCAACGTCGACGGCAAGCGCGTGGTCGTGCTGGGCGGCGGCGACACGGCCATGGATTGTGTCCGGACTTCGGTTCGTCAGGGCGCGTTCTCGGTCACTTGCGCCTACCGGCGCGACGAGGCCAACATGCCCGGCAGCCGCAAGGAAGTTCGCAACGCCAAGGACGAGGGCGTGGAGTTCCTGTTCAACGGCCAGCCGGTGGAGATCATCGGCGACGACAAGGTCGAGGGCGTCAAATTGGTCGAAACGCGACTGGGTGCGCCCGACGAGAATGGCCGCCGGCGCCCCGAGCCGGTGCCGGGCAGCGAACAGACCCTGCCGGCCGACACGGTCATCATCGCCTTCGGCTTTCGCCCCGACCCGCCCGACTGGCTGACCGCACACGATGTCGGCCTGCACGAAGACGGCCGCATCCGCGTCGGCGAGGAAGGTCGCCTGCCCCACCAGACGGGCAATGAAAGGATCTTCGCCGGCGGCGACATGGTCCGCGGCGCCGACCTGGTCGTCACCGCCGTATTCGAAGGCCGCGAAGCCGCCAAGTCCATCGCCCGATCGCTGGACGTGACGGTCCAGCAAAAACCCGAAGTAGCCTGAACCCGAAACCGGCCATCGATGGCCAACCTGCTGTGGGAGCGAACTCCGATTCGCGATGGCCCCGGAACCAGATCGCGGACGGATTCCGCTCCTACAAACCCCGCACCCGACCGGGATCGCCAGCGATTTTGCAAGCCGCGATTCGGGGCTTGACATTCCATTTGGGGGGGGGGGTAAATTATTGCCGTCCCCTGGCAGGGACATCCGCGCGGATTCAATTATTTGTTGGCTAATTGGAGATCCGAATAATGAAGATCAAAAACATCATGCGCCTCGGCGCAGTTCTTTTCCTTTGCGGGCAAGGCATTCAGGCGTCGGCTGAGACTTCCTTGTGGACCTTTTGCGACATCTGCGTTGGTGATTCAGACTTTCGGCACCACGCAACCCAGGTGACCGTGGATGGAACCATCTATGTGTCCAATCGTTCCACCAACACCACCCGGAAGTTCCAGCGCTGGACGACCTATGAGGATTTCAGTGATGGCGTAGTCCAGATGACACATGTCTTCGAATCACCCATGGAGACTCAGGAGAAGAACGCATTCAACCAGGTGATCAACAATGCCGATACGGGGTTTGCGCAAATCAATCGCGAAGAATTGGAGCAATATGGCGCAGGAGAAGCAGGCTCCGGGCTTGACGATCTTGGAAGTGACGGCGGTTTGTTCTTCAGTTTCTTGAATGGCGTGACGGCGCACGTTGTCAACCTGGGTCTTTTCCCTTCGGAAAGTGCAATCTCCAGCGAATTGGGGGGAACGGTCAAGATTATTTCCGGAAATTATGCGAATGCACATTCCCGGGGCATCAGAGTAGCGCCTTTGGTGATTCAAGTCGATTACGCTGATGGGTCAATGATACAGATGCAATTGTCGCCGGATGCTACAACATTTTCACAAATAACACTGACAGATATGAACGGCGAAAAATTGCAGATAACAGGGCAGAACGAAAATGGAGAAACCAGAATCACGGTCAGCGGCTTTGCAGACAAGGAATTCTTTTTCGGTGCCTCGGATGCGGCCGCACTTAGGTTATTCGACTTCATAAATGGGCAGAGCGGCGGTAGCCTTTCCTGTATCACCGAAGCTGTTGCAAAAGGTTTTCGTGTAGCCTGTCAACGGCAGCACTGAATTCCCGCACTGATAGTCGCAGGGGTCGCGTATCACGCGGCCCCTGCCATCACAGGGTCAAGGATCAGTGCCGGCCACGAGGGGCCGGCCTACTCCATGCAGCGGCCTTGTTGATGTCGGCCACGCTCGTGGGGCTGCTCTTCATGAAAGGGCCTTTGAATTCAATAATCTGCGTGAATCTGCGTAATCTGTGGTTCGCTTTTGAACGATGGCTGAATTAGCTACGTCACCAAGTCAGGTTTTCTTCGTGCCTTCTTCGTGCGCTTCGTGTCCTGCTTTCGGATTCAATTCGCGTTCATCCGCCGATCAACAATTCCTACCTTCCGCGATAGTGGTCGATCTGACCGTCGTCGGCGGCGCGGTTTTCGAACTGGATTTCCAGCGTGAAGATGAAGCGCCAGTCGGCGCGGCGCTTGCCGGTTTCCTCGTCTACCGGCCAGGCGTGCTCGGGCTGCAGTTCGTAGAACAGCCAGTCGCGCAGGAAGGCGCGGCGGAAGCGGAAGTTGACGAAGTATTCCTCGATGTTGCGCCGGGCCTTGGTGTCGCCGAACATGCCGATTTCGCTGCGGATGGCGGTTTTCTGCCCCAGCTGGCGAAAGCCGACCAGACCGGTGCGCCACTCAAGGTCGTCGGAATTCTCGGCAATCAGGCCGCGCCCGGTCAGGCGGCCCAGCGTCAGGTTGTTGGGCAGCCAATCCAGATCGGCGCGCAGGCTGGTGCCGAAACCGTCGTCGCGCTCCCAGAAGGTGGTCTGGGTCAGGCGGACCAGGCTGGTGTCGGTGATCGGCGAGGTATGCCGGTAGCGCAAGCCCCCGCGCGGGTTCAGGCCACCGCCTGACACCTTGACCGTGCCGTCAAGATCGAAACTGTTGCGCGGGTCGTCGCTGAGCAGAAAACGCAGGCCCAGGCGCGTCTGTTCCTCACCTTCACCGCCACGCGAATCATCCAGTTCCCCTTCCAGCGCGTCGTCGCGCGTGACCAGCAACCGCACGCGATCGGAAATCCGGGGCAATGAGATATTGGCCGACACCCGCAGGTCATAGCCGAAATCCTTGTTTTGATCCCAGCTAAGCTGGTTGCGCATGCGAATGAATGTACCGACCGGGGTCTCTTCGTCTGCCCGCGGATCACCGAAGAAACCGTCGAACCAGGCCGCCGGCTCGCACAGCTGCTCGCTCAGGTACGAATGCGTGCGATCCAGCCAACTCTCCGGCCGCCCCTGCTCGTCGCGACAGGAAACCTCGACCGTCTCCCTGGCCCGTTCCAAGGCGGTCTCTTCGTCGTTCTCGTCTTCGACATCCTGCGCACGAACGCCCGGGAAAGCCAGGATAACGAGCAGGAGGGCAAACCGGAACAGATGAATCCAGGAACCGAACACTTTCGAATGTCTCCCGACCAGGTCGCAAACCAGCGCGTAGCATAGCCCGAAAGCCTGGCGGGAATGAAACCCCGGGCCACCCCTGGCGATCCGGTCTACTCCGGACCGTTCTCAGTGCGGATCGAAACCGTCCTGGAAGACGCGCATCACGTTTCAGAAGCGGTTTGCGAACCGGCTGACGCGACGAGGCCTGGGCAAAGTCAGCCCGGATCGGCGCGCGCGGCCTGCTGGGCGTCGTAGACCGCGATCGCGGTCATGTTGACGACACGTCGGACGGTGGCCGAGGGGGTGAGTACGTGGGCGGGCTTGCTCACGCCCATCAGGATGGGGCCGACATTGACGGCCTTGCCGATGACGCGAGTCATGTTGAAGGCGATGTGGGCGGCGTCCTGGTTGGGCATGATGAACAGGTTGGCCTGGCCGGACAGTCGGGAGTTCGGGAAGATGCGCTCGCGGATCGAGGGCATGAGCGCGGCATCAGCGCGCATCTCGCCTTCGACCTCCAGTTCGGGGGCCATCTCGCGCACCAGCCGGAAGGCCTTGCGCATCTTGGCGGCCATGGCGTTGACGTGGCTGCCGAAAGATGAATGCGAAACCAGCGCAACCTTGGGCGTGATGCCGAACATGCGCACCTTCTCGGCGGCCATGATGGTCAGTTCGGCCAGTTGTTCGGCGGTCGGATCCGGGTTGACGTGGGTGTCACAGACGAACCAGGCGCCCGACTCGTTGGTCATGGCCGACAGCGCGCCCATGGTCTTGCAGTCCTCGCGCATGCCCAGCACTTCGGTGACGTACTTGAGTTTCTTGTGGTACTGGCCGACCACGCCGCAGATCATGGCGTCGGCTTCGTCGCGGTAGACCATGATCGCGGCGATCACGGTATTGCGCGTGCGCACGATGGCCTTGGCCGAATCCGGCGTCACGCCGCGGCGCTCGGTGATCTTGTGAAAGGTCTGCCAGTAATCCTTGAAGCGCGGATCGGATTCCGGGTTGACCAGCTCGAAGTGTTCATCGGGCCGGATCCTCAAGCCCGCGCGCTCGATGCGCATCTCGACCACCGACGGGCGGCCGATCAGGATGGGCTTGGCCAGGCCGTCGTCCACAATCGTCTGGACGGCGCGCAGCACCGTTTCCTCCTCGCCCTCGGCGAACACCACGCGCTTGGGATCGGCACGCGCGGCATCGAACACCGGCTTCATCAAAAAGCCGGTGCGGAACACGTATTGCTGAAGCCGCTCCCGATAGGCATCCATATCCTCGATCGGTCGCGTGGCAACGCCCGAGTCCATGGCGGCCTGCGCCACGGCCGGGGCAAGCTGCATCAGCAGCCGGGGATCGAACGGCTGCGGGATCAGGTATTCGGGGCCGAACTTCATCTCCGTGCCTTCGTAGGCCTGGGCGGCGACATCGGACGCTTCCATGCGCGCCAGATCGGCAATGGCATGCACGCAGGCCATCTTCATCTCGTCATTGATCGCGGTGGCGCCGACATCCAGCGCGCCGCGGAAGATGTAGGGGAAGCACAGGACGTTGTTGACCTGGTTGGGGAAGTCCGACCGGCCGGTGGCGATCAATGCGTCGGAACGGGCCTCGCGCGCCACGTCCGGCATGATCTCCGGCACCGGGTTGGCCAGCGCCAGGATGATCGGCCTTTTCGCCATGCGCTTGACCATTTCGGGCTTGAGCACCCCCGGCGCCGAGACGCCGAGAAAAATATCGGCCTTGGCGATCACGTCGTCGAGGGTGCGGGCATCGGTGTCCACCGCATAGCCGGCCTTGCGCTCGTCCATGTCGGTCTCGCGACCCTTGTAGACCACGCCCTCGCGATCGCAGACGACGATGTTTTCCTTTTTCAGGCCCATCTTGACCAGCAGGTCCAGGCAGGCCATGCCGGCCGCGCCGGCGCCGGACGCGACCAGCCGGACTTTCTCGATCTTCTTGCGCGTCAGCTCCAGCGCATTGGTCACGGCCGCCGCGGTGATGATGGCGGTGCCGTGCTGGTCGTCGTGGAACACCGGAATGCCCATGCGCTCCTTGAGGGCCTCCTCGACCTTGAAGCACTCTGGCGCCTTGATGTCTTCCAGGTTGATGCCGCCGAAGGTCGGCTCCAGGCTGGCAATGATCTCGATCAGCCGCTCGGGATCGGACTCGTCGATCTCGATATCGAACACGTCGATATCGGCGAACTTCTTGAACAACACCCCCTTGCCTTCCATCACCGGCTTGGACGCCAGTGGCCCGATATTGCCCAGCCCGAGCACCGCGGTGCCGTTCGAGATCACCCCCACCAGGTTGCCCCTGGCGGTGTAATCGCGGGCTTTCAGCGGATCCTCTGCGATCTCCCTGCTGGGGGCGGCAACCCCGGGCGAATAGGCCAGCGCCAGATCCTTGGCCGTAGTCAGCGCCTTGGTCGGCGTGATCTTGATCTTGCCCGGCGTCGGATAACGATGGTATTCGAGCGCTTGTTCGTCGAGTTTGTCGGACATCAGCCCTCCAGCTCCTCGCTCCATTCCCCCAGCGCGGCCAGGCCGTTCATGCGGGCGCGGTGCAGCAGGACCTTCTGCGCCGATGCGCGGTTGGCTTTCGGATCCTGGGCCCACTCGCTCAGGCAGGCCGCCTGAAGCGCGCGGCCGTAGCTGAACGACAGCGGCCAGGGCAGGTCGCCCATCTGGTTCATGGCGTTGAGGTGGGCGGTGGCCTCGACATCACCCTGGCCACCGGACAGGAACACCACACCGGCCACGGCCGCCGGTACGGCAT
>SR_TP_S13solDRAFT_1000843_pt1 | contig 10742 bp, 10 predicted proteins | sample SodReaTP_S13sol_FD_11159 | JGI IMG/M metagenome (IMG submission 11159) | reverse complement strand
GTGGCTTCGTCGTCCACAAAGAAGCGGATCGTCTCGGCCTCCAACTCGTCGAGATCGAAGCGCGCCGCAAACCCGATCTGCACGGCCAGGTCGGTGTGCTGCGCGTCCGGGGCGGCGCTTAGGGTCTTGGCGTGTGGATCGAACCATTTCTCCACGCCGCGTTCGGGGCTGAACCAAGAGGAATGGTGATGCGGGTCGTTGGGCGTGAAGCCCGCGACGGTGGCGATGCACAGGATGCGGGCAGCCTCGTTCGGCGCGCTACTGTGAAAGTCATGCTCGGTGAGGCGGCGCACCAAACGGTCGCGCCCGAACAGCAAAGCCAGCGCCTCGATGATGGTGGTCTTGCCGCTGTTGTTCGGCCCCACCAGCACGGCATGGCGGCCGAGCGTAATATCCGCCGCGCGAACGCCCCGGAAGCCGGAGATTTTGAGGCGGACAATGTGCATTCCGATAGCCCCCGTTTTCAGTCTGCGTCACAAGCCTCCGGCTCGGCAATCTTCGGATCGTTCAGGCAAATTGGCTGCCGCTTACCTACTTCAACAGGGCATTGAGATGTTTGAACGCGGCCTCGAAGCGGTCCCTGGTGGCATCTGACACATCAGGCCAGAGCGCCGCGATATTCTCCGAAAAATACCGCGCAGGCCGGTAATGTCCGAACGCGCCGGACTTCAGCGGATGACCGGCAAGGTGCGCCTCGATTGCCCGCAGGATGCGCGGCTCTTTTGCATTGAGAGAAGCAGGCTTGATAGGGGTCTTGAGCTGCTTGGCGAACTCGGCGTTCACGAGGTTCACGTAAAAATCGCGTTCGAACATATCCTCCACGTCGGCCTCGTCCGTTCCGGCAAACTCGGCATAGGTGGCGACTTGTTTTTTCTTGAGCAGCTTCTTCTTGTAGAGGTCTTCGATCTGGGCGCGGTCGCTGTTCTGGATATCGAGAAGCGTCGCGACGTTCATGCCTTTCTGCGGGGCGAGCAACGCGACGAAGGCCGGAACCTTGCCGCTGCCACCAACGGGCGTGATTACCCAATCTTCGGACAGGCCCGTCCTGCCCTCGCGCTCCAACTCCGCTGACACCGCCCGGATATAGAGCATGTCGGCGGGGCCTTCGACGACAAGCGCGTTGGGGCCGATGAAAAGGGTTTGCTGAATCTCGTAGCCGAGCGCGCCCTGCAAGGGGAACAGGCTGTCATCGGTCGCGTCGAACACGTTGGTCAGGACTTTCGTGCCGTCCTGTTCCTTAGGCAACGGCTCTTTCGCGTCGATCCCGAGATCCTGCACGATCCGCACACGCCCGACTTTAGTGGGGTCGATCATAAAGGGCGAATGCGTCGTATAGATAAGCTGGTGGGCGGAGAGTTCGGCCTCGAAATAGGTGAGCAGGTCGGCCTGCGCGCGCCCGTGTAGCGAAAGCCCCGGCTCGTCGAGCAGCAGGATGACGTTCTGCTTCTGGCGCTTGATATCCTCGTACCATGCCAGGAACGAGAAGAACCAGACGAAGCCGCGCGAACGGGTGCCGAGCGGCGTATGCGCCCAATGCACGGTATCGTAGACCTCGCCCCAGACGTTGATGCCCTGACGCATGTCTTCCGGGTCTTCGGGTTTGGCGTCGCGGACATCGAATTCCATCTTGATGTGCTGGTTCTGCGACCAGTATTTGACGATCCGCTTGGTGAGATAATTCCCGGCCCCTTCAAGCTTGTTTTTCAGTTCGGTGGTGTTCTTCGTCGCCACAAGCTGACGGTGATCGAGCCGCGCCAAATTAATCAGGCCAAGAAGCGGATAATCGGAATCCTCAAGGGTCTCCGCGTCCTCGCGGGCGATCAGGGCGTTGAGATTGGCCTGTCCCTTCATCTGGTAATATTCGTCGAAGTACAAAAATTTCGGCGCGCGGGGCCAGATCAGGGAGTTGAAGACATAGTGGCCCAAGCCATTCTTCCGGACCTTGGCCACAAGAGCCTTGAGCGCATTGACGGCTTCGGTAGCTTCTGCGGCGTCCAGCGCGGCGGCGAACGCATCCCAGTCCGCAGCGCCTTTCAACGTGTCCTTGAGGTCGTCAGGCAGCGCCGGATTGTCGGCCAGATGCTTGCGCGCCGCCGCTTCGTCCACCGTCAGCCAGAACCGGCTCTCAGCTTTGCCGTAATAGGTTTTGCGGGTAAAATTCTTGCCCTTGAGCACCTTGGGGCCAAGGACTGAAGTGACCGCCTCGAGGTCGTCATCCTCCAGCTCGTAAAGGCATTCGACGACGACGGCCTCGTCTCGGTCGCCGTTCTCGACCTCGAAACGGTAATCCTCGACCTCGCGCTTGGGGTAGTCGTAGGTTTCATCGAAAACGGCATCGGCGACGATAATCGGGTTGGTGCGGTAGAGCGCGGTCAAAAGCGCCGTCTTCCCCGCCTCGTTTTTCCCAACAAGGCATGTCGTCTGCTCGTCCAGCGTGATCGGCCCCGAATCCCAGATGCTCCTAAACTCGCGAACCCTGAACTCCCTGAGCTTCATCTTCTACCCCCCTGTGCCTCAATCTATCCTTCTGTATGCAGGTGACGCCAATCCTTGCTATTCGTCATTTCCTAGCGTCTGCTCAACCTGGCGTAGATGCGTTACGCCATGGCAGATTCCGCCTCGTCGGCCTCATCCTGAACCTTCGCGGCTCCAAGGCGGCGACTTATGCTGCGATAAGCGGTGCTCACCGCATCGCGCCAACCGTCCGCAGCCAAGCTCAGGCTTTCCGGTTCAAGCGCCTTCTTCACGTCGTCGGAGGTCCACTCGCGAATGAGCTGCTTCGCCTGGGCATAGACAACAGCGTAACCCACGCGGCCCATCACTAGCCGCTCCGACCACTGCCGCGCCAACTCGCGAACGATCTCAGGGTCTTCATAGGTCGCGTAGCGCAGCCCAAGGTGATCCTGTGCCGCCCCGACGGCCGAGTAAGTGAGATTCACAAACAGTTGATTCGTTTCCCGAACATAGCGGGCAGCTTTGCCGGTGATTCCCTTTTCAGCAACCTCATCTTCATCCCTCAACGGTATTATCTCTGGGGCCTGTTCCAAATTCTTGGAGATATTGGCTCGCTTCGCCCCAGCGGGATTAAAAATAAGGTCGGTCGGGCTGATTGGTGTTTTGCTACTGTCGCCAGCCGAGCCTTCCTTGTGCTCCGGTCGAGCGCCCCTAGCGCCGCCCTCATCGACAAGATGTAGACCGTCCTCCATCTCGCGTGGGCTTTTGGTCTTGACCCGCAGCTCGTTCAACAGGTCTTGCAACTCCTTTCGGAGATCATCGGTTGAGGCAGACGACTTCGGCGCGAGTGAGTTGATTATCTCAATGAGCCATTCCGGCCGATTGCGGAATACAAGCTCGGCGAAGTCCTCGACCATGACTTGGCGCTGGTCGCTACCAACAAGTTGGACGAAGCGACGATACGGCTCATGCCGAACGGGGAAGGCGTCAGGCAGTTCGACGTGGACGGAAATATGGCGGGCGCCGAATGGGATGCCGAAAGCGGGAGCATCGGCGGCCCACTTCCGCCCCTTCCGCACGTCGTACATCTCGCCCCGGAATACGATGGCGGCGGTGCTCACGGAGGATGTCAACGAGCCCGATATCGACTTGTTGTGACCGCCGTCCTGATATGCCGGGTCATAGAGATAGTGAAGACGGACTCCCTCACCGACCTCAACCGCCTCAACGCGGCCGAACGCATCAGCACGCTCCGGGATCGGCTTGAATTGCCGCCGACCGTCGCGCGGATGCGTGCCCTCGTGCAAATATACCTCGACGCCGGCCGGAAGGCTGTAAAACCGATGGTATAGGTACGTTGTAATCCACTGCCGATCCTGCTTCGGGTCGCCATCGTAGGGGTCAGCTACGGTGTCCTGATCCGGGTGATTGCCGAACAGGACAACCTCAGTCCAATCCTCCTCTAGCTGGTACTCGCCCTCGTCGCGGACCTGTTCGGTGACGTCAACGATCTCCTCGAAGGAGTCCTCGACCGGAATCCATACCTTTCCGTAGATACCTTCACGCTTTCCAAGGATCACTTGACTGACCACACCATCACGACAGGAGCGGTAGCGCATTCCAAGGGTGTTTGACGGGAGAGAAGCCACCTTCGCGCCCATGCCGAAGTTCCCCTCCAGCGCCATGTCTTTGCCGAGCGAAGCGGCAAGATCGCAGATGTGGTCCAGCTCAGTGCTGCTCATGCCTGGGCCTGTGTTCCAGATCGCCAGCTTTCGGGCATCACCACACTCTGCAACAGACTTGCCTTTGATCTCCACAACACCCCGACCGGTAGGCGCTTTCGCAGCAGCCTCCACGGCGTTCATCACCAGCTCCCGCAACATCATCGTCTTTGGGCACTGTTCGATTTGGCGCGTGACTGTGAAGTCAATGTCGCGGATCGTAATCGGCGTAATTTGCTTGATGTGGCTCACAACGGTCCCCCGCCTTAAAGCTTGAACTCACCGCCTCCTCGGCCTGTGGACGTATTGAAGCGTGCCTCGACCTCCGACACCGCGTCGCGCAGCGCCTTCACGATCTTTCGAACTTCCGCTTCCTCGTAGACGTAAGTTTGGCGGTTCGAGAGGTTGCCAATAAGCCGAACCGCCTCAAGCGCCTTGTTGGTCCGCTTTTCGGCCAGCTCGCGAAACTTCGCGTGCTTCCTCTCATCAGCCATCATGCGCGACTCGCCCCGAATATGTTGCATCCATGCGATATCAGTGACACATGCTGCGGATACAGTTAATATAATCTCAAAATATTTGCAGAATATGCGCAACCCAGATCGACGCCTGAGTGCGGGCTGCCGTCAGAAATCGTACAATTCATGACATTGACGCAGCGCTGGTTGACGGCACGTCGCCAGCGAGGCACGCATCTGCACCAAAGGTTGGATGCCACGCCACGCGGCGCCAGCCGCGCCTGCCCGGACGGTCGCACCCGTAAGGCCCTGATGTGCGGAACTTGCGAGCAAGACTTCGATTCGTGAGGCATCGGCCCGTGCCTGATTCCGGATGGCCGCAAGGCCGGTGGTTTTCTCGCGGTCCGCCGCTCTTGCGTTAGCGGATCGAAGCCGAATGGCGGAAGCACGCCATAGGCGTGGTTCAGGCGTAGCCGAGAGCGCGGCCCGAAGGGCAACGCCAAGCTCGACCAATCGTATTGACATTGTGGATACGGATAAGCATATTGTGGGCATGTCGAAGGATCGCACACCCTCCTCTGAAAGCCCGGATCGGGAGGCCGTAATGGTCGCCGAGCGGTCTTCGGCTGCCGATACGAAGGGGAGCATCAATCTGCGGATTGAGACGAATACACGTCAGCTCATCGACGATGCCGCAGCGGTGCTGGGCAAGACGCGCACGGAGTTCATGGTCGAAAGCGCCCGGCGGCAGGCGATTGATGTGCTGCTTGACCAGCGACTGTTCGTGTTGGATTCCGAGCGTTACGACGCCTTCATGCACGCGCTCGACAATCCGCCCGCACCGGGACCGAAGCTGCGGTCTCTGCTGCGCCGAGTGCCGGCATGGCAGAAGTAGGGGATGCATCGGAACGCTCCGATGTCGGTCTTTCGGCTCCCGTTCCTCTAACCGCTGAACATGATTTGTCGGGTTTCGACTGCGGCGAACCAGCGCTGAATGACTGGCTGCGTCACCGGGCCTTGAAGAACGAAAGCCGCTTCTCGCGCACTTATGTCGTCTGCCAGGGAAATCGGGTGGTGGCCTATTTCTGTATCTCGGCCGGAGCGGTCGAGCGCGGGGCAGCTCCCGGCAAAGTGCGTCGCAATGCGCCCGATACGATTCCGGTCTCAGTGATCGGGCGCTTGGCCGTCGATCGCGATCACGCGGGGAAAGGTCTCGGCGCCGATATTCTTTCGGATGCGTTGCGTCGGATCGCCATCGCCTCCCAGAGCATCGGCATTGGCGCGGTGCTGGTCCATGCGAAGGACGATGCCGCCAAGCGCTTTTATCTCCGCTGCGCCGAGTTCATCGAATACCCGGAAGACAGCCGCACGCTGTTTCTACCCATCGAAACCGCCGTTGCTGCGTTCAGCTAGACTTGAGGAGAGGACGCGGTGGGGGAAGCCAAGCGGAAAAAGCAACAACGGGAACAATTGGCCTGGCCACGTTCCGACAGTTTTCGGGGGGTGATCGACCTTCATACTCTCCCCTCGGTAGCAAGCATCAATGGCGCACGAATCCGCGAGTTGACCGGGGATGATCGGATACCCGCCGACGCCCAAATATCGCTGAGGGCATTCCGTACCGTGGTCGGCGAGCGGTCATTCCATGTGGGCTTCTGTCTCGGCAATGAGGGCGGGTTCAGCGCCATCGGCATCGCCGTCATAGACCGATTGATGTTGGAAGCACCGGGCGCACCGCTCCATGTCGTGCCGGTCGTTCATCAGGAGATAGCCTGGGACATCGTGTTGCGGCATCTGCGCAGCTTCACGGGCGAGGTCTTGCTGTTTGCCTTCCCTGATTCCGATGTTTACGACGCGGGCACGGCGGAAACAGTCTATTCAACGGACGTACGCCTGTTTGATGAAGAAGGTAGGCAGCTTGGACGGCTGAGCGCCGCGCAACGGCGAAAGATACGTGAGCAGAAGGCAGCGATGCTCAATCGCCCGCCGCCGCCCGTATTCTATGCGACCACCGGCGTCACGCAGGAAGATTCTCCGTGGATATTCCGCATTGCTACACCGGCAGGAAAAGTCATTCGGACGGCGGTCTGGGATGGTCGGCGGAACTACGCGCACGAATTTCCGGCGGACATCGTGCGATGGGTTGGCGGCGACAAGATCGCGATTGTTCAGGTCGATAGTCCGGTCGGCGTCAATCGCCGTTCTTCCCTTGAACTCACTCATTGGCTGGCGAGGGATTTCGACGGCGTGATCCATTGGGCACGCGATACCGAGACTTTCCAGTCGATCCTTAAATCGTTCATCCGCCTCGATCTAGATTCGGTTAGTCCCCCCGATCTTCCCGAAGGCTGGGAGCCGGAAGTCACGATATTGGCCGCAAACAGCGAAGCCAAAGAGAATAACGATGAAGAAGGCTGATGCCGAACGTGCCGTCCGCCATCTGTGTCATCAATGGCGCAAGGAATGCGGCGTCGCGGAGACGCCAGAGGACCAGTTGAGCTTTTACGCTTTCCAGACATGGGTCCAGCAGAACTATTCGTCTTATCTGGATTTTCGGACGACAACCTCCGTCTCTTATGACCTGGAAATGTGGTTTGATGACGAATTTAAGCAGAGTTGGCATCGATAGCGGCAGTTTCGTTACATTTTAAGGATAGGCATGTTCGACTTCATCCAGCTCATCGAAAAATCAAGTCAAACGGTCCATTCTGACTTTCGGCGCTGGTTTGGAAGCATACCTGCGGCAGCGACGTGGAACGTCCTCTCCGACTACAGCGTAGGCGACAGCAATAAGCAGAACGATGCCTTCTCTTTTGTCATCCTACTGAACCACGACAAGTTCGAAAACATCTCCTCGTATATCGCTGCTGTAGCTCCGAAGGATATCAAGGCGTCACGTAATCCATCCAAAGGGCTACTCGACTACCTTAGTTGCCCTGTCTCATTCAGCCTTAGTTTTGTGGTGGAGCGCCAAAGCAGCTATTTGAAAGACGCCATTACCGTGGGCGAGATGAAGGGCCTGACCGAGGCTCTGCGGGAGGTCGTTCGGGAATGGGCTGTGGCGGAGCCTCCGAACGCGGCCTACTACGGCGCCCTTGATCGGCGGCTGAAACTCCTTGCTGCGGAACTGGCAGGCAAGCCGTCACTCAAGCTTTTGCGTCAGATTTTCCTTGTTGCGTCATTCGCTGCGATTGTCCTCGGCATGGTCAATGACGCGAAATCACCGCTGGCCATTCGCTGGATTAGCGACAGGGATGCGATGTTTGACCGGCACGATGGTATCGCATTCGATCTCGCTTGGCTTTTCTTTCAGATGATGCGGCGGAGTAAGGGCGGCGTGATCGACCTTCGGCGGCCACAGTTCGCCTTTGGGACGCCGGGCATGGATGGAGTGACAGAATATGCGGAGTTCGTGAGGCTACCCGACTTCTTGGCGGGAACGCTGGCAGACATGAAGCTGCCTCAGATGATGTTCACTCACAGAAAATTTCCTCCCATCTTCAACCATCTCTTCGTCGATACGCTGAACAACGCGGTGATAGAGATTGTTACGGCACCGGATCGCGTGACATCGCGGCGTATCGCTTTCGGCGAACCGCCCGCTGGTGCGTCAAGCCTGCGGAGAAGCAGCGAGATGGATAGCTCGTCAAACTCCTGACTTACGAACCACAGCATTCAAGATCGACGCCTGCGTGTCAGCAACCCGCTGTTATTTCAGCGGGTTACTGCCGATTTTCATGCGTCATTTTGTAGGGCTATAGCGTAAACGTAGTTCTCCGTTTCATCGCTCTCGGCCCGCCAGCCCCCTTTTTCCATAGGCCCTAGACTGTGCCAAAAGCCTCGTTTTTTGCGGGGCTTTGTGCGCACTCTCGCGCCAATCATTCCCAGCCGTTCCCGCCCAATCCCCGACACAAGCGGGCACGGCAAAGGGAAAATGCGGGCACGACCGTGACCGAAACGGCAAGCGCGCAAGGACCAGGGCCGGGACGCCAGTCTCGGCCAGGATCGCCCCCTCACCTCGCCGGCCACAGGCCCAGCATGGCGATGATCTGCCGGGCCGCCTCGTCGAAGTCGCTCTTGCGGAGCTTCGGCACTTCCAGGGCGGTCGCCGCCATCGGCGCGAAATCGGCGAAGAACTGGGTGGTCGACCACAGCATGATCAACAGGTATCGCGGGTCGACCGGATTGCACTTGCCCTCGTCGACCCAGCGCTGCACCACCTCGCAGGCCTCCCGCGTCACCGCCTGGACATGCCGCTTCTGGCGTGGGCTGAGAAATGTCGCCCCGCGCAGCAGTTCGCCGGCGAAGAAGCGCGACTTCTCGCCGTGCCGGCGCGAGAATTCCAGCTTGCCGGCGACATAGTTGAACAGCGCCTCGCGCGGGTCGAGCTCCGGGTCCAGCAGCCGCAGGGCGGAATCCCAGTCCTGCAGCACCTCGCCGATCAGCCGCTCGTAGATCGCCGCCTTGGTCGAGAAATAGTAATAGACGTTCGCCTTCGGCAGGCCGGCGGTCTCGGCGATCTGCGAGATCGTCGTGCCGTCATAGCCCTTGGCGGAGAACGATCTGACCGATGCGTCAAGAATCAGCCGCTCATTGCGCGCCCGTATCCGCCCCTCGGATTCGTCCTTCGCAATGAAGGATCTGGATTTTTCCCGGCTTTTCATCGTTTCCACCCTTGTCTCTCCCTCCTTAGCATGCGGCACGACCGCCGCAAAGGCGATCTAGGAACCTGACTCTTACGTCAGATTGTTGATCGAAAAAACTTGACGAAGTAGTCAAGATTCGCTCACATCGAAGGCGCATGGGAGGGGCGATATGCCGCAGAGACTGTCCGAGGCGATGCGCGAGGTTCTGGCCGGCTGGCAGGGCGATCTGCCGCCCTCCTGGCACGCGGTGCTGGGCGCTACCGCCCTCGACTTTGCGGCGATCGATCCGGCGCTGGAGATCGAGCCCTGGGAGCCGGTGTTTCCGCCGCGCAAGGGCCGGGTCTTTCCGGGCGCGCCCGCCGGGGCGCATCTGCTGCGCGCCTTCGACCAGGTGGAGCCCTCCCGCGTGCGCGCCGTCATCCTCGGCCAGGACCCCTATCCCGAGCCGGCTTCCGCCACGGGCCGCGCCTTCGAGATCGGCGCAGCCCTTGCCTGGCGCGATCTCGACCGGATGTTCTCGGCCTCTGTGCGGGCCTATACCCAGTCGCTGCTTGCCGCGCGCCTTGGCCGGCCGGAGCTCGCCCGCAGCTTCGCCGACTGGCCGGCGCTGTTGCGCCTGATCGAGACGGGCGAGATCGCGGTGGAGGCGCATGGCGCCGTCTCCGACCGCCACGAGGCCCAGGGCGTGCTGCTGCTGAACGCCTCGCTGACCCTGTCCCGGTTTCGGCGCGACATCGACCCGCACCAGGCGCGCGGGCATCTGCCGCTGTGGCGGCCGCTGATGCTGGCCGTGCTGCGCCATGTGGCGCGCTCCGAGGCGCCCATTGCCTTTCTCGGCTTCGGCGACGCCGCGCAGGCCCTGTTCGATGAGGCCGGCCTTGACGCAATGGGCCGGCACATCGTCCTCAACCGCCCTCACCCGGCTTTCGCCGACGACTATCTCGCGCACCCCAATCCCTTCACCGCGGCCAATGCGCATCTTGCGGGCGCGGGCGTGCCTCCCATCGACTGGTAAGCCATGACAGAGAGCTTTGATTTCATCGTCGTCGGGGCCGGGTCCGCCGGCTGTGTGCTGGCCAACCGGCTGTCGGCGAGCGGGCGCTTCCAGGTGCTGCTGCTGGAAGCCGGGCCGCGCGACCGCAACCCGCTGGTGCGCCTGCCGATGCTGATGGGCAAGCTGTTCCATTACGGCATCTACAACTGGAAATATTTCACCGAGCCGCAGCCGCAGCTCAAAGGGCGCAAGCTGTACTGGCCGCGTGGCAAGGCGCTTGGCGGCACCTCGACCATCAACGGCATGATCTATGTGCGCGGCAACCGGCACGACTATGACCGCTGGGCGCAGCTCGGCCTTCCCGGCTGGAGCTACGAGGATGTGCTGCCGGCGTTCCGCCGGTCGGAGCGGCATGAGGACCGCAACGACGCCTACCACTCGCAGGCCGGCGAACTCGTCGTCAGCCGGG
>SR_TP_S13solDRAFT_1000842_pt1 | contig 10752 bp, 11 predicted proteins | sample SodReaTP_S13sol_FD_11159 | JGI IMG/M metagenome (IMG submission 11159) | reverse complement strand
CGCAGGCCCTGCCGCGCCTAGCGAACATCCGTGCGCCCGCGTCTGTCATTTCGTAAATTGGCATACAGCACATGATTGCGCCACCGCCCGTTGATCTGCAAATAGCTTTGGGCAACGCCTTCATACTTGAACCCCGCGCGCTCCAGCACCCCGCGCGAGGCGGCGTTTTCGGGCAGGCACGCAGCCTCAATCCGCGACAGGTCCATCAGACTGAAGGCATGGTGGACAAGCGCGGCAATACTTTCGCGCATATACCCCTGCCTGGCGAAAGGGGCACCGACCCAATAGCCCAAGGTCCCTGCCTGCGCCGGACCGCGCCGGATATTGTCCAGCGTGATCGCGCCCACAAGGCAGGCATCCGCGCGCCGGAAAATGAACAAGGGCAGCGCGGTATCTTGCTTGTGGCAGCGCGTGGCCCAGCTGACGCGGTTGGTAAATGCCCGCCGTGTCAGGTGATCATCCGACCATGTCGGCTCCCACGGGGTCAGGAAACCGGATGACTGCCTGCGCAATTCCGCCCATTGGCGAAAATCGGCATGCTGCGGCAAACGCAGAAACAATCGGTCAGTTTCCAACCGCAGTTTGCCGCGCAAACCCAGCATCAGGCAACCAGCCTCTCGCCCAGTTCCGCCAGACGCGGCGCACGTTCAATCGGCCCATAAAGCGCCAGCGCTGTGCGGCTGCCTTGCAGCAACGCCCGCGCATGATCACGCGCCCCTTCCGCAGTGACCGCGTCAATCCGCGCGATGGCTTCGCCCAGATCGGGCACACGGCCCCAGATCGACAGCAGCTTTGCCAGCCGTTCGGCGCGGGCAGACGGACTTTCCAGCCCCATCAGCAACCCTGCTTTCATCTGCGCGCGGGCACGGGCAACTTCAGGTTCGGACAGGGTGTCGGCAGCGCGCTTCAGTTCATCCATGGTCAGCCATGCCAGATCCGCAATTTCATCGGCGCCGGTCCCAGCATATATGGTGATCATGCCCGTGTCGAAATATGCCCCCGATTGCGCAAAGACAGTATAGCATAGCCCGCGTTCTTCGCGCAGGCGCTGGAACAGACGCGACGACATGCCCCCGCCCAACGCACCGGAAAACACCTGCGAGGTATAGAAATCCTCTGCCCGGTAATGGGGCGCTTCCAGTGCGAAGGCAAAATGCGCCTGTTCCAGTTGGCGGGTTTCACGGCGTTCCCCGTTATGGAACCGCGCGGGTTCCGCACTTTGAAACGGTTTTGCCACCAGATGCCCGAAAAGCGGTTCAGCCAGTCGCACAAGCGTATCGTGATCCACCGCGCCCGCCGCCGACAGGATCATCTGGCCCGGCCCGTAATGGGTGCCGACAAAAGCGCGCAAATCATCTGTGGAAAAACCCGATACCGCCGCGCTGGGCCCAAGAATGGACCGCCCCAACGCCTGCGAAGGATAGGCCGCTTCCTGTAGCCAGTCAAAAATCACATCGTCGGGCGTGTCCAGCGCCTGCCCGATTTCTTGCAAAATGACCCCGCGTTCCACTTCGACTTCGCGCGGCTCGAACGCGGGGTTCAGCACGATATCGGCCAGCACATCCAGCGCCAGCGGCACATCTGCCCGCAACACCCGCGCATAATAAGCTGTCATTTCGCGTGATGTATAGGCGTTGATATACCCGCCCACATCCTCGATCTCTTCGGCAATCTGCAAGGCGCTGCGCCGCGCAGTCCCCTTGAAGGCCATATGTTCCAGAAAATGCGCGACACCGTTTTGATGCGCGCCTTCATGGCGGGCGCCTGCTTCGATCCAAAGCCCGATCGCGGCAGATTCCAGCCCCGGCATGGGTTCGGTGACAATGCGGAACCCGTTGGGCAAGGTTGTTATCTGAACGCTCATTTACGAATATTCCCGCGAATATGGGCCTGTAGTTCCGCCAGATCACCGCTAAGGCGCGTCACGCGTTCGGGCCGGTCGAACAGGTCGGCCATGCGTTCGGGCAGCGCCGGACGCGTGCCCATGGCCGCTTCCACCGCATCAGGGAATTTTGCCGGATGCGCGGTTGCCAATGTGACCATGGGGGTGGCTGACAAATGCTGTTCTGCGACATGGACGCCGATGGCGCTGTGCGGGCACAGGATTTCACCCGTTTGTTCATGAATGCGGGTGATGGTTTGTGATGTCTCCTGCTCGGACGCGCGGCCGGACGCGAAGACCTCGCGCAGGAATTCCAGCGCGCCCTGACTGATATGGAACCCGCCGCTGGATTTCAATTCATCCATCAACTGGGCCACAGCCGCGCCGTCACGCCCATAGGCGTCAAACAACGCGCGTTCAAAGTTGGAACTGACCTGTATATCCATGGACGGGCTGATGGATGGCTTGACCCCATCTGTCACATAGCCCCCCGACGTGATGGCGCGGTGCAGAATGTCGTTGTGATTGGTCGCCACAACCAGCTTTTCAATCGGCAGGCCCATTTGCCGCGCGATATAACCTGCAAACACGTCGCCGAAATTGCCTGTGGGCACCGTAAAGCTGACAGGGCGATAGGGCGCGCCAACGCTGACACCTGCGGAAAAGTAATAGACAACCTGCGCCAGAACCCGCGCCCAGTTGATACTGTTCACGCCCGCCAGCTTAACACTGTCGCGGAATGAAAAATCGTTGAACATATCCTTGACCAGCGCCTGACAGGTGTCGAAATCCCCATCAACCGCCAGTGCGTGGACATTCGGTTCCGCAGGTGTGGTCATCTGGCGGCGCTGCACGTCAGACACACGACCATGCGGGAACAGGATGAACACATCCACATTATCCAGCCCCTTGAACGCCTCGATCGCGGCTGATCCGGTGTCGCCCGATGTCGCGCCCACAATCGTTACCCGATCCCGCGAACGCGCAAGCGCGGCCTGAAACAGCTGGCCAATCAGCTGCATCGCGAAATCCTTGAACGCAAGTGTGGGGCCGTGGAACAATTCCAGCAGGAAATGATTCGACGCCAGTTGTTTCAGGGGCGCGCGGGCGGGGTGTCCGAACCCCTGATACGCGCGCGCAATCAGACTGCGGAATTCGTCATCGCGGAATGTGTCACCAATGAACGGGCGCATGATGACATAGGCCTGTTCTTCATAACTCAGCCCTGCAAGCGATGCGATTTCAGCCTGCGTCATGGGCGGCACATGGTCGGGCAGATACAGGCCGCCATCGCGGGCAAGCCCCGTCAGCATGGTCGCTTCGAAAGTCAGCGCAGGCGCTGCGCCACGGGTTGAAATATACTTCATTTCCGGTCTGATCCTTGATCGCGTTGGCGCGTGATACGCCACAGAAAGAAAACTGTCATCCCCAGCCATGCAATCGCCATTAAAAACCATTGCACCGCATAGCCCAGATGGTTGTCGGGCAGGCGGACCTCATAGACAGGGACGGGGGTTGCGGGGGGCGTGGCCTCCGATGTGCGGCGCAGCACGACCAGCATTTCCTCGGCGTTCAGAAACGCGGCCAGTTGCGCCACATCGCGCGCAAAGAACAGGTTGCGGCCCGCATCGAATTCCGGCGTATACTCATTCGCGTCGCGCGGCCAGTGCAGGTTTCCCGCCAGTGTAGCAGGCCCCGATTCGACCGCCAGTGCAGTGCGTGCGGCTTCCGGCAGGAACCCGCGATCCACCATGATGCGCCGCCCGTCTTCGGTTTCCAGAACCGATATCAGATGAAACCCCGGCCCCTGCGCGCGCTGCGCCGCCATTGCGAAACTATGATCCGCCGTAAAACGACCCGTCACTTCGACAGGCAAGTAGCGGTCCTGTTCGGGGTCTGGTGTGTCGGGCAGGGACACAGGCGGCTGGAAGATGCGGGTTTCCATTTCGGCGATCAACGCGGCCTTTTCCTCGGCGCGGGAAAGCTGCCAGAACCCAAGATTGACCAGAATGGCCGTGCCAACCAGTCCGAAAATCGCCGGAATAAGGATCTGCTTCAGCATTTTTTCCCAAGTCTGATAGTGAAAAGCGCGCGCCTCTCGGCCCGCGCTTTCTGGTTTCGGTCATATGCGCGCCGCTGTGACGCGCCTATGCACCCCAAACATAGATCGAGGCGAACAGGAACAACCACACCACGTCAACAAAGTGCCAATACCATGCCGCCGCTTCAAAGCCCACATGGCGTTCTGCGGTGAAATGGCCTGCATAGACCCGCATCAGGCAAATCGCCAGAAAGATGGTGCCGACGATAACATGGAACCCGTGAAAGCCGGTCGCCATGAAGAAGTTTGCGCCATAGATATTGCCCGCAAACCCGAAGCCCGCATGCGTGTATTCATAGGCTTGCAGGAAGGTAAAGATCACCCCCAGACCAACCGCGATCCACAGCCCAAGTTTCACATCTTCGCGCTTGTCACCATGCACCAGCGCATGGTGCGCCCATGTTGCGGCGCAGCCCGAGATCAGCAAAATCAGCGTGTTGATCAGCGGCAGGTGCCAAGGGTCGAATGTTTCAATCCCGGCGGGGGGCCACACACCGTCAATGGCGGGGCTAAGCCCTTCTGGGTGCATGGGATACAGCGCATGCTTGAAGAAAGACCAGAACCACGCCGCGAAGAACATCACTTCCGAAATGATGAACAGAATGAACCCGTAGCGCAGGCCAAGCACAACGACCGGCGTATGGTCGCCAGAATGGCTTTCGATCACGACGCTTTTCCACCATTCGAACATGACATACAGCACACCCACAAGCCCCATCAGGAACATCCATGGGCCACTGTCATGCATCCACAAAACAGCGCCATACAGCATCACGAAGCCCGCGACGGCCCCCACAAATGGCCAGATGGACGGCGGCAGAACGTGATAGTCGTGGTTTTTCTCATGCGCCATTGTGAAAGTTCCCTCGTATTGCTCGGTCTTATGCGCGAGTTCAGTTTGTCATTGCGGGTTCCGGGGCGACGTAATCCGCCGGAATATCCGTAGCGTGGAAAGTATAAGATAGCGTGATTGTATGTGTGCCGCTGGCATCGCGGTCGTCCAGAATATCCGGGTCCACGAAATAGGTCACCGGCATCAGCACGGATTCCCCCGGCTGCAAGACCTGCAATTCAAAGCAGAAGCAATCAATCTTGGTGAAGAAACGCCCTGCCTCGTAAGGGCTGACGTTATAGCTGGCAGTGCCCGCGATGGGCTTGTCGGTGGGGTTATACGCTTCATAAAACGCAAGGCCGACTTCGCCGATCTTGATTTCCGCGACGCGGTCCACCGGTTTAAAACTCCATGGAAAATCGCGCGCGACAGAGGCGTCGAAACGGATGCGCATTGTCTGATCCAGCACAACGCCCGTTGATGCCGCCGCCGTGTTTGTGGTGCCGCCATAGCCGGTAACGCGGCAAAACAGGTCATAAAGCGGAACGGCAGCCCAGCCCATAGCGCCCATGAACAAAACAACGCCAACAGTCTGCACTGTGGTTTTCTGAATGCCGGTCAGTCGTTGCCAGAATGCAATCATCTTTGCGGGAACCTCACGTTATCAGGGTCAAGGGCCGGGCGGTAGCTGTGATCATAGGCTTGCAGGCTCGCCCCGCTTTGAACCTTGGCGATCGTCAGGCCAAACACCAGCGCAATAAACGCCACCAGCACAACGGCCAGCCCGACATTGCGTCCGGACCGGCGTTTGTGCAATTCATGTTCACGGGTGATAGCCATCAGAACAATTCCAGTATTTTGAACATCGCGGCAAAATCGGCATAGACCGTCACACGCGACAAGGCGGCTTCGACAAGGAATGCGCCGAAATGTAGAAACAGATAGGCCAGCGAAAACCGGAAAACGCGCTTTTCAACCGCATACCCGTCCGCTTCTGCCTGCGATTCGCTGCGCCGCCAGATCGCCCACGCCCCTTGCAGGAACATGGCATTCAGCACCAGCGCAAGCGCCAGATAGACCGGCCCGCCAATCGATGTGAACCCTGCGGCCAGCGCAAACGGGATCAATGCGACAGTGTAGACTAGAATATGTGTCCGCGTCGCCTTGCGTCCGTGGGTGACTGTCAGCATGGGCACATTGGCCTTGTGATAGTCGCTTTTCATGAACAGCGCCAAGGCCCAGAAATGCGGCGGCGTCCACATGAAGATCAGCATGAACATCAGGCAGGCTTCTATGCTGATGCTGCCGGTCACCGCAACCCAGCCGATCATCGGGGGGAACGCGCCCGCTGCACCACCAATAACGATGTTCTGCGGCGTCGCACGTTTCAGCCACATGGTGTAAATCACGGCATAGAAGAAAATCGTGAAGGCCAGCAGCGCGCCAGCCAGCGCATTGGTCGCCAGCCACAGCATGATCACCGAAATGCCCGAAAGCGCAAACCCCAATGACATCGCCTCGCGCGCATCAATCTTGCCTGCGGGCACGGGCCGTTTCGCAGTGCGCTTCATCACGCTGTCAATGTCGGCATCCCACCACATGTTCAACGCACCGGACGCACCACCGCCCAGCGCGATAAAAATGATCGCCGCCAGCGCCTCGATCGGGTGCAGCGCGCCGGGCGCTACAATCAACCCGACAAGCGCCGTGAACACGACTAGCGACATCACACGCGGCTTCAACAACGCGATGTAATCGCTGAAGCCCGCCTCTTTGTTGTCACTATAGCTGATATCGGCACGGATATCGGTCATTTGCTTCACCTGATCGGGTGTGGCTGTCCGGCACGACTGCCGGACAATCTGGAATTAGTCCGAAGATGCAACCTGCACAGACTGCGATTCGCGCGGGGCATCTGCGAATTCCGCGCCCTGACGTTCCAGCCATGCAAGGTATTCTTCTTCGCTAACCACTTTCACGGTGATGGGCATGTAGGCATGCGCGATACCGCACAGTTCCGAACACTGCCCGAAGTAGATTCCTTCTTCTTCGGCGTTGAACCACAGTTCAGCCAAACGCCCGGGAACGCCGTCTTGCTTCACACCAAATGCCGGAATGGTCCAGGAATGGATTACATCTGCCGCAGTGACCTGCAACACGATGTTCTGGTTCACAGGCACAACCATGGCCGTGTCGGTCGCCAGAAGATACAGATCATCGGTGTATCCATAATCCTCCAGCTCATCACGCTCCAGCATGAATTGCGAGAATTCGAAACCGTGGTCGACATATTCATAGCCCCAGTACCACTGGAACCCCGTAACCTTGATGGTCACATCAGCTTCAGGCATGATTTGCTGGTGGCGCAGCGCGGGAAAGGTGAACAGCGCGATAAACAGCAAGATCAGCGCAGGAACAACAGTCCATGCAATTTCAATAGGGGTATTGTGTGTGAACCGCGCAGGTTCGGGGTTCACGCGACGGTTATGGAACACAATTACCCAGATCAACAGGCCCGTAACAAAGATTGTGATCGGCACAATGATCCACAACAGCAGATCATCCAGAAACCGCACTTCACGCGCCAGCGCGGTGAAGGGTGTCTGCAACGCAGTGCCATCGGGCACAGGTGCGCCCAGAACCGGCAACTGCGGCAACAAGTCGTCAGCAGCAGCTTTCGTTGCGACGACAACCGACACAAACGCGGCGATCAATGGCGTTATAGCTTTGAAAAGGCGCATATTTCTTTTCCCGTTCTTCTACGCGGCGATTCTGCCGCTTGCCTTGGCACACGCACAATTCCGGCATGCCATGGAATCCCGTTGAGGTTTGTCTTTGTAAAATCATATTCCTGAACATAGAACAAGCAAAACGATGCGACAGAATGTCGTTTTTGATCCAGATCAAGGACAGCATATCAAGCTGTTGCGCAGCGCGGCATCCCTCTGACACAGAAGGCTAAATATACATGAGTGATACAGATTTTCGTCCCTTCGACACCATGCTGGATGAAACCCTTGCCTTGCAGGTGCTACAAGATGCCACAGCCGGTGCCGATGATGGCGAGTTGTTTCTGGAACGCCGCGTGTCGGAATCATTATTGCTTGATGACCAGCGCGTAAAGTCGGCCAGCTACAACGCCGCCGAAGGGTTTGGCCTGCGCGCCGTGCACGGCGAGGTGACGGGCTATGCCCATTCCACACATATGACCATGGACGCCCTGCGCCGTGCCGCGCAAACCGCGCGACTGGCCGTCGGGCATGGCGGCGGAGCGCTTGCCGATGCGCCCAGCCCCACCAACCAGCGCCTCTATACGGACGCCGACCCCATTTCTGGCGCGGCGTTTTCGGTCAAGCTGGACCTGCTGCGCGAAATTGATGATTTCCTGCGGGCACTGGACGCACGTGTTGTTCAGGTGTCGGTGTCGATGGCCGCATCCTTGCAACAGGTGGAAATCCTGCGCCCCGAAGGGCTGCGCCTGCGCGACACGCGCCCCATGAGCAGGCTGAACATATCGGTCATTGTCGAACAGGACGGGCGCCGCGAATCCGGCAATGCAGGCGGTGGCGGTCGCGCGGGGCTGGATGGCGTTATGGCGCGCGATGTCTGGCAATCCATGGCCCGAGAGGCGCTGCGCATTGCCGTGGTCAACCTGCGCGCCGAACCTGCGCCCGCGGGTGTGATGGATGTGGTGCTTGGCCCCGGCTGGCCCGGCATTTTGCTGCACGAAGCCATCGGCCACGGGCTGGAAGGGGATTTCAACCGCAAGGGCAGTTCCGCCTTCGCGGGCCTGATGGGCCAGCAGATCGCGGCCAAGGGCGTGACTGTGCTGGATGACGGCACCCTGCCCGACCGGCGCGGGTCCATCACCATTGATGACGAAGGGACACCGGGCGCGCGCAACGTCCTTATCGATGACGGCGTGCTGGTGGGGTATATGCAGGACCGCCAGAATGCCCGCCTTATGGGGGTTGCGCCCACAGGCAACGGGCGGCGCGAATCCTATGCCCATGCGCCCATGCCGCGCATGACCAACACCTATATGCAAGGCGGCAATGCCACCCCCGCCGAAATTCTGGCCGGGTTGAAGGACGGGATCTACGCCGTGGGGTTCGGCGGCGGACAAGTCGATATTACCAACGGCAAATTCGTCTTTTCCTGCACCGAAGCGTATCGCGTGAAGGATGGCAAGGTCGGCGCCCCCGTCAAAGGGGCCACCCTTATCGGCGATGGCGCGACCGCGCTGACCAAAATACGCGCCATTGGCAATGATATGGCGCTTGATCCGGGCATGGGCACCTGCGGCAAGGCAGGCCAATGGGTGCCCGTGGGCGTGGGTCAGCCGACATTGATGATTGGCGGGCTGACAGTTGGCGGCAGCGGCACCTGACACCAGATAAATGAACAAATTTCAAAAAACTTTCGAAGGGGTGCGAATCTTTACAATGTTTTAACTAACTCGGTGCAGATTAAGGCAAGAATGAGGCGAGGTTAATCGGATGGCGAAAGATTTGTTTTCTTCTCACCCACCCTTCACCCCACCCACGAAGGAAGAAGACAGGCTGTCCTGGCTTCGCCTCATTCGATCTGCGCGCGTCGGGCCATCCACGTTCTTTCGGCTTATGTCGGAATACGGCACCGCAGAAGCGGCGCTGGATGCCCTGCCAAAAATCGCGCAGGCGGCAGGGGTGGACGCTTATGTTCCCTTTCCCGCCGACAAGGCGCGCGCCGAAATCGACCTTGCCCGCGCCAAGGGGGCAAGGATGCTGTGCTTCGGTACTGATGCCTATCCGGCGACACTGGCCAGCATAAATGCCCCGCCGCCCGTGCTGTGGTGCATGGGCCAGCGCGCCCCCATTTTGCGGCCCATGGTTGCCCTTGTGGGGGCGCGCAACGCCTCCAGCCTTGGGACGCGCATGGCGCGCAGCTTGGCCGACGGGTTGGGGCATGAAGGATACACCATTGTGTCCGGTCTGGCCCGCGGGGTTGATGCGGCTGCGCATCATGCCAGCCTGAAAACCGGCACGATCGCCGTCATGGGGGGCGGGGTCGATGTTGTTTATCCCACTGAAAACACGGTGCTTGCCGCCGCGATTGCCGATCAGGGGTTGCGCCTGTCCGAAGCGCCCATGGGCCTTTATCCGCAAGCGCGCCATTTCCCGCCCCGCAACCGCATTATTTCCGGTCTGGCACTGGCCGTGGTGGTGGTTGAAGCGGCGGAAAAATCCGGCACATTGATCACCGCACGCGATGCACTGGACCAAGGGCGCGAAATCATGGCCGTACCCGGCCACCCCGTTGACGGGCGCGCAGGGGGCTGTAACGGGCTTATCCGCGACGGGGCCACCCTTGTGCGCCATGTCGATGACATTCTGGAAGTCTTGCAACGCCTGCAAGACACCCCGCCCAAGGTCACAGGCAAGGGTAAATCCGGCACAAACGAAACAGGCGACAGCACGCCGCGCACATCCCGGACACATGCCGCCGAACCCGGCAACGCCACCCCGCTGGATGCCCGCATCCTTGCATTGCTTGGTCCGTCCCCCACCGCAGAAGACCAGCTTATCCGCGATTTGCAGATGTCCGCAGCCCAGATTTCACCCGTGTTGGTGACACTGGAACTGCAAGGCATCTTGCAACGCCACCCCGGCGGATTGGTCAGCAAATCACAACCGCCCCATTAACCGGCAAGGCCCGCGAAACCTGTGTCATAGGCGCGATCAAGCCGCCGCAGTTTAGCGCAAACTTGCCCCTCGGTTGTCCGCTGCATTGACATTCCCTGCCCCGCCCTCACATTAAGGCCAGCCCGCGCACCCCCGCCCGGACCAGAATAACCTGAGGAATTTTATGGCAGTCGTCGTCGTCGAATCGCCCGCCAAGGCCAAGACAATCAACAAATATCTGGGGCCGGGCTACACGGTTCTAGCGTCTTTTGGC
>SR_TP_S13solDRAFT_1000841_pt1 | contig 10752 bp, 18 predicted proteins | sample SodReaTP_S13sol_FD_11159 | JGI IMG/M metagenome (IMG submission 11159) | reverse complement strand
CGCTGGGGTGCGGCTCGATCACATGCACGCTGCGCGGGTGAACCCCCCGCGCCAGCCAGCCCGCCAGCAGTGCAGACCCCATCTTGCCGCAGCCCAGCAATACCATGCCGCGTTCATTGATCCGGTCGAGTGTCATGATGGCGTCCCCTTGCTATTTTCATGCAGTTGTTGCGCCGCCTTTGGCGTGCGTCAAGGGGGGGACGGTATATTCGGCTGGTATGGGCGAAGTTATGGTCAGGCGTGCCCGACGGCTTCCGACAGCGCCAGATCCAGCGCCGCTTGCGGGCTATGCTCGGCCCAGGACACCAACTGGAATGCAGGATAGAAGCGTTCTGCGGCCACAATCGCACTGCGGATCATCCGGTCGATCTGGTCAACTTCTGCGGTCTGGTCGGTCCCTAGCAGCAGGCCATAGCGCCAAACCATCAGGCGTTGCTCGCTCCAGAAACTGAATGCGCCGGACCAGACCATGTCATTGGCGCGGCTGACTGTTTCATACAGCGACGGCAATGCAGAATCGGGCGGGTCCATCTCAAACGTGCAGATCAGCCGCAGCATGTCTTCTTCGGGCGACAAGGCCAGCGTCAGCGCATAGCTGCGCCATTGCCCTTCGACCACCATGGCGATCTGGTCCTCGTCCATGCGGTCGAAATCCCAGTCATGGTCCGCTGCCAGCGTTTCGACAATGTCGATCGGGTGGACAGGGTCATTCGTAAGGTAGAATTCCGTTGCTGACATGCCTGCCTCGATCTGATGTCTTGTTGGCGTCCGTAAGTTGGCTACCAAACAAGGTGTATAACGCTATAATTCCGCAGATTTATGTTTTTTGTTACTATATATGGTGTGCCTAAACGCGCTTTGAGTAAAGCAAAATCGCAGCATGCGCGGAATTTTCCTGTGGATTGTGCTTTGACAGAGATATCTGCAGGAAACCGGAAGACACAGGACTATGCCGGAAGACCTTGGATGAATGTGTAGAAACAAAGGCTTAAAGGGCGTCTTGGGTGCGTCGCACAGCGATGTGCAATGTTTGCAGGAAACCATGAAAACTGTGCTCTAACCGCATATCAAGGCACCCTGCGATCGCACTTAAACAGCCCATTTAAGCCCTGTTTTATTGGGAATCACACCAGATAGGGCGCGAAGCGGACCTATTGGAACATGCACATAAGTGTGCATGTTGTCGCAGCTATGTGCATGTTCAGCACAAGTCTTTGTTATTATGATATAAAGGCAACGCAGCGGAACATCGAGAGGCCTGCCAAACATGCACGCAATTTAACTGGTTGGGGCGAGCATTGTTAGTGGATCATCGCCGCGTGGCGTTGCAAAACCCATAGCCTACGAGGTGGCCATGAAGGCAAACGTTCGAAAGTTTCGACGACTACTTCAATCTCATGCGGTCGAGCATTGTCTAATACTACTCCAGTTGATCCATTCCAAATTGGCACGCATATGCCTTCATCTACCATCTCAGCGATAACTTGTTGGTCACCCGTTCGAAAGGCTTGGTCAAACTCGAATAGTGCCCCTAACCATTCGCATCCGTACGTCGCGTTTGGTGCGTCAATGACTACAAATCGCTTGTGCTCATCCCCCCCAGAGTCGGACGCGAATGCTGTCCCTGACATTAAAAGGGTGGCAGAAAGTAATAGTAACCTCACTGCTAACTCCGCGCTTAACTTAACTGGATATCTGTGTTTTTTGATTGTCAGTCAACTGTTGTTGCCAGCACTTGCACACCGTCTGATCACATCCGACAAGTGGTATACTAAATCCTTCATCAGCCGACCTAATAACTTTGTCAGCGGCAACAGCTACTGCGCATGGGCATTCCTGCGGGCCGAGCCTTAGCTCCACCCATGGAAGAGCGCGCTTTGTGCGCTCCATCCGATTATGCTGCGCAGATAGTTGAATTACGCTCATCGCCATGCCCACTGTTTCTGAAAATGGTTCGCGCCGTTTTTTTGGCATGCCCGCGAGCCGCTGATTTAGCGCATTGATCAAATCTTCTGGTGTTAAATTTTCATCGCGTCGCCAAAGAATCGACCATTTCAAAGCCAGCAATCTCTGGCTATGAGTTGTGTTTTCGGGATTGCTCAAGCCACGAAAGTGTGGTGGGCGCGGGCGTCCATCCGGACCTATTTCAATATCTGGCAGATGTTCCAGATTTACTTTTTGTTTATTTTTGAACCAATGAAACATGACGATCATCCCCAAGTATGCCCTGACCAAACAATCTGGCCAAGGATATTTTCGCTGATGTCGTTCATAGCCTCGCCTGTGCGATGCTCGGCCTGATGCTTAGGGTTGTCAGAGCGCAGGATCAGGGCTGTGCCTGGAATGATTTCAATGCGCTTTATGCGCAGTGCATCGCCATCGCGGAACGCGTAGATCTGACCCGAGCGGAGATGCGTCTTGCGCCGGTCGATCATCACAAGGTCGCCATCATAGAGGCTGGGTTCCATACTGTCGCCACGCACATTAATGAGGACACTGTCGCCCGCAGAGATACCATTCTGGGCAAGCCAGCGCTTCGAGAAAGCCAGATGGTCGATCGGCGGGCCATCGAGATTGATCATGCCATCGCCCGCAGCCCCTACCACATCATGCCGTGCGACAGTATCAAACTGTTCGCCTGCGACCGTGGTGGTTGGCGCTGGAGGGGCACCTCGGGGCGGTCCGATATATAATTCCAGACCTAAGGCGTCACAGATGGCCCGCGCTTTGTTCAGAGTGGTGCCAGATTTCTTGCTCCCGCGCAAAACGCTCCTGACAGAATCCTCTGGAAGAGAATACTCACGTTCTACCGCAAAAGCGGTAGTTCCGCGCTTCTCCAGCGCGCCCGAGACTTCGCGGGCAAAGGTTTTTTCAGCATGTTCCACGAATCGGAGAAAATACCGACAAACGCCTTGCTTGACAATCGGAGATTTATCCGGCTACATAACCGGAGAAAACACCGAGGCGAGCGGAATGAATACAGACATGCTGATCAAGTTGGCCGAGACCTTTGCCGCGCATCGCGGGCTTAAGCTCTCGACCGTATCGACCTACGCAGCCGTGGACGGAAAGTTCTTCCGAGAATTGAAGAGTGGTGCGGGTTGCACGCTGCGTCGTGCGGATCGCGTTCTGAACTGGTTCCACAACAACTGGCCCGATGATCTTGCGTGGCCTTCAGATGTTCCGCGCCCCGAGGCGCGCGCAAAGAAGCGGAGGATCGCGTGATGCGAAGCATAATCCGAGCCCTTCGCAGCCTTGATGATCACTGGATCGGTGATCTGATCGGCGGGGTATGCCTCTCAGGCATCGTTATCCTTGTGGTGATCGCAGCGGGGGTGCTGCCATGAGCCTGATGAACGACATGCTATCCCCTGAAGAACGCTTTGGGCGTGTCCGCGAGACAGTTGCGCAACTGCGCAAGCCCGCATGTACCGGGTTCGCGCGTACCCATCTGTCGCGCCGCCTGATTGATGATCTCGCACATCTGGAAGAGATCGGCGCGCTTGAAAGTGTTGCCGAGGTTCTGGGAGTAACATTCGGAGGGCGCGTGTGATGTCGGAATATCGAGTGCAGAAGACACCCGACGCTTTCATCGTACTGAATGCAGAGGGTGTGCGTGTCGGGCCGCTCTGGGTTTGTGAACTTGCAGCAGAGCGTGAACGGCAGCGGATGCAGAAGGCGTTCGATATACGCCTGAAGCGCGCGTTGCGGCCATGTCTGTGTTGTGATGCTGAGTTTCATTCACAGGGCATCCATAACCGGCTTTGCGATGCGTGCAAGGCCCATGCAGACGCACTTGGCCGCGAGATGACGGGGTAAATCGTGATGCATGCAGCCCCACTTACATCACCCAGATTGCAGCGTGTGTTGCAGCTGCTGCGCGATCGACGTCCGCATACAACGCGCGACATCGTGCGGCGCGCGCGGGTGATGGCGGTGAATGCCTGCATATCGGAGCTGCGCCAGCACGGCGCAGAGATTACCTGCGCCGCCCAGATCGTGAATGGCCAGCGGCGATTTTACTACACGATGATCAAGGAACCGAAATGATGAAGACGCCTCGCCTTATGCAGATCGACCGCGTGTCGGTGTCTGATATCGAAGTATCGAACCGGCTGCGGCCCGTCTCGGAAGCGGGTGTCGAGAGTATCATCGCATCCATTCAGGAAACTGGCGTGATGAAGGACGCCATCCATCTGCGCCAGAAGAAGGGCGGAAAGCTGGTTCTGATCGCAGGCGGGCATCGGCTTGAGGCCGCAAAGCGGCTGGGTTGGACTGAGATAGAGGCGAAGGTCTGGGCCGATGTGACCGACGACTGGGCGCAGTTGATGGAGATTGATGACAATATCGCCGGGGCGGAACTCTGCCCACTGGACACAGCTGTGTTTCTTGCTGCGCGAAAGCGTATATATGAGAAGCTGCATCCTGAGACCAAGCATGCAGTTGGTGCCGCACTGGCGGCAAAGCGGTGGGATGCGACGGACACGATGTCCGTCGCATTTACTGCGGCGACCGCCGAGAAATTCGGCATGACGGATCGGCATGTGCGCCGCCTGATCGCCGCAGGTGGAAGCCTTGATCCACGAGATATTGCGCTGCTGCGCAAGGCTCCAAAGCCTGTCACACTGAAAGACCTCGCTGAGATCGCCAAGATCAGCGAAACTGTCGAGCGGTATGACGTGGTCGCGGCACTTGCCGATGGACGTGCGAAATCGGTTGCAGATGCGCGCAAGCAGCGCGTCTCCGCGACCAGCAATACCCCTATTGAAGACCCTGTTAACGCCGCCTTTAAGGCCCTTGTCAAAGCATGGACCCGCGCGCCGATGGCAGCGAAGCGGCGCTTCTTGCGGGAACATGGCAGCGAGGTTCAGGAAGCGTACCAACCCACCATTACTGATGATGAACATACACCGGAAGTCGCGTCCTTCGCCAGCCGCAGGGGGGCCGCATGACCGAGCTTGCCCCCTCGAAAATCTGGTGGACAGCATCGGAAATGGCAGACGCCGGGCTGCCCGATATGCCAGGCACACGACAGAATATTGAGCGCTGGATAAAGTCCATTAACCTTCGAGCGCACCCTGACTATGCGCGCAAGCGACTGGGGCGTGGTGGCGGCTGGGAATACCACTGGAAGGCGTTGCCTGTGCGTGCGCAGCGCAAGTTGCTGTCCGAGGCGGCTGCCCCTGCAGTCACACCAGCGCCAGATCGGGACAGCGCCTGGACTTGGTTCGAAGGGCTGCCTGAAGCTGCACAGGACAAAGCACGGACACGCCTGAAGATCATACAGGCCGTTGAAGCGCTAGAGGGGCAGCTTGGGCGACATATGGCGGTACAGAGCGTTGCCCGCATCGAGGCATCCAGTGCCCGCAGTATCTGGAACTGGCTTGGAATGATTGAAGGCGTGCGTCGTGATGATCGGTTGCCCTATCTCGCGCCACGACACCGTGCAGCCAAGCGCCGCGAGACCCGTGACGAGGTAGATCCCTATTTCATGGACTGGATGAAGTCTGACTATCTGAGGTCGTCGCGCCCGAGCTTTTCCAGTTGCTACCGGCGTGCAGTCCGGGTGGCTCAGGAGAAGGGCTGGTCGGTTGCTCCGGAACATACGATACGGCGGCGCTATAAAGAGCAGGTTTCGCGCCCGACAGAGGTTCTGGCGCGGTATGGTCTGGATAGGCTCAAACGCCTGTTTCCAGCCCAAGTGCGGGACAAGACTGCACTGCACGCAATGGAAGTGGTCAACGCTGACTATCACCGGTTCGATGTCTTTGTGAACTGGCCCGGCGAGACAAAGCCCGTGCGCCCACAGATGGTCGTTTTTCAGGATGTCTATTCCGGTCTGATCCTGTCATGGCGGCTGGACCTTACAGCCAATTCGAATGGGGTGATGCTCGCCGCAGGCGATATGATCGAGGATTGGGGTATCCCCGAGCATGTGGTTCTGGACAATGGCCGCGAATTTGCCGCGAAGTTGGTGACGGGTGGCGCTGCCACGCGGTTCCGCTTCAAGGTGCGCGAGGATGACATTCCTGGGCTTTTCGTTGCGCTTGATTGCTCCATCCATTGGGCGACGCCCTATAGTGGGCAGTCCAAACCCGTCGAGCGCGCCTTCCGGGACATGTGTGACGCCATCGCCAAGGATCCCCGTTTTGATGGCGCGTGGACCGGTAACCGCCCTGATGCCAAGCCGGAGGATTATGGCGCGAAGGCGGTACCGCTGGATCAATTCCTGAAAGTGGTCGATGAGGGCATTCGCGAGCATAATCTACGCGAAGGGCGTCGGTCAGAGGTCGCTTGGGGTCGTAGCTTCCGCGAGGTTTTCGACGAAAGCTATGCGCGATCACCCATCCGCAAGGCAACCGAGGCGCAGAGACGCTTGTGGTTGATGGGCGCTGAAGGTCTGCGCGGACACAGCCAGACCGGCGAGTTGAAGTTTCAGGGCAATCAGTATTGGGCTGCGTGGATGCACGAGATTGCTGGGAAGCGCGTGATTGCACGCTTTGATCCGGCTGATCTGTGGGACGGCTTACATCTATACAGCATGGAAAACGCCTATCTGGGCCATGCGCCCGCCCGAGCGAAAGGTGGCTTCCTTTCGATTGATGAAGCGCGTCGCACCGCACGTGATCGCAGCGCATGGATCAAGGCCGAGCGCGCAGCGGTTGCCGCACATCGTAAGCTGACAGCCCGAGAGTTGGGGGCTGATCTGAATGCGACACCGCTCCCCGACACGACGACCACAACCGAGGCGAAGGTTGTGAGGCCGGTATTTGCAAAACGGCCAGCTGATGAGACGCGGCCCGCCCCCGATCTGGCGGAGGCACAGGCATCAGTGGTTGCCGATATGCAGCTGCGCCGCGCCACTCCGCCGGAACAGGGCGAGAGCGATATCGAACGTTTCAAGCGCGCATTGGAGTTGGAAGAAAAGCGTGACGCTGGCGCGGAGCTTGCGCCGGAGCAGGAACGGTTCCTGCACATGTATTCGCAGACATCCGAATATCGGGCGCACAGGAAGATGATGGAAGATTTCGGGGTTTCCTACCTCGGATGAAGAACCGCCGGGGGCGGTGCAACGCCCACCGGCGGCAGAGCGGTAGAATGGAGAAGAAGATGACAGACGAGAGGCAGCTTTACAATAGCGTCGCACCTCTGCGGAATGTAGCCGCACTGGTCGCATTGATAGACCGCGTGCAGAACAGGGCACTTGGTCTGCCGGGAATGGCCTGCTTTTATGGACCTTCAGGTTTCGGCAAAAGCACGGCAGCCGTGTATGCGGAGAACCGGTTTCAGGCATTTCAGGTTCAGGTCAAATCAGCATGGTCGAAAAAGAAGTTTTGTGAGGCCGTCCTGGGTGAGATGGCTGTTCGGCCTGCGCGCAGCATTGGTGACATGGTCGATCAGATATCCGAGCATCTGGCGATCACCGGTGCGCCGCTGCTGATCGATGAGGCCGACCATCTGGTCGCGCGTAAAATGATCGAGATCGTGCGCGATATCTATGAGGGATCACAATCACCGGTAATCCTGATCGGCGAGGAATTGTTGCCCCAGAAGCTGAAGGAATGGGAGCGCGTCCATGGCCGCATGCTTGACTGGGTAGCGGCGGAACCTGGCACGATCGACGATGTCGAGAAGCTATTGCCGATCTATGCGGCTGGTGTACAGTTTGATCGGGCACTTTGCGAAGCTATCCTGAAACACTCGCATCATTCCATCCGGCGGATCAGTGTCAATATCGCCAAAGTGGCCGAGCGCGCCAAGGTTCTTGGGCGCGATGATATGAGCGTCGACGACTGGGATGCACGTCAGTTTTTCACCGGTTCAGCCCCCGCGCCCCGGAGGAATGTAGCATGAGCGGTCGGGTCACCCAGCGCAACGAGGCGCAGGCAACGCTGGCATGGAACGTAGCCCTGCGCAAAGGCGAATTCACCTATCAGGATATCTCGGCAGAGACGGGTATCAGCATCAGGAACACAACCAGTCTGGTGCGCAGTTGGGAGGCGCGCAACGCCGTGATGCGCATCGGCAGGATTGGCAATCGTCAAGGGTTTCGTGTCAAACAAGACGAACGTCCGGTCACGGCACGACGGGACGGCACCGCAATGCGGCACGAAACTGCGGCAGGGAACATGTGGCGGGCGATGCGCGGGTTGCGCGTCTTCACGCCCACCGATATCGCCGCGCATTCGAATACGCCAACATGTCATGTGGCCCTGCCTGCGGCACAGGAATACTGCCAGATGCTGGCGCGCGCCGGATATCTGAAGGTCGAACGCAAAGCGGTTCCCGGACGGCGGGAAGCGGCCTATCGGTTGATGCGCAACACGGGTCCATTGCCGCCCCGCGAACGCCGAGTGCGCGCCGTTTACGATGATAACCTTTGCGAATTCACGCATATGGCAGGTGGCCAATGAGTGGGCCGCTTGAGGTTGCCCGCGACGCTTGGGGCGATGCCTTGCCTGATTGGGTGGAACGCCTTGCGCTGCAATGTGCGGCAAGCAGTCAGAACAAGGTGGCAATGCGCCTTGATCGCTCTGCAGCCTTGGTCAGTCAGGTGCTGCGGAACAAGTACCCTGGCGATCTGGCACGGATAGAGGAGTTGTTTCGCGGGCATTTCATGGCTGAGACAGTGCGGTGCCCCGAGTTGGGTGCACTGCCTTTGCATGAGTGCCATAGCTGGATGGCCAAAGCGCGACGGTTCCAATCCTCCAACAGCCTGCGGGTGCGGATGTATCGCGCCTGTCAGCGCTGCCCAAGGTTCAGGAAAGGAGACAACGATGCCGGAAAGTAAGCCCACCAAGGCAATCGACGAGTTGCTGGTACAACGTCACGTCGCCGAATTGGTTCATCGCGCGCAGGAGAAAGAAATGGCAGCTTCAATCTTGATTGTTGCCGCCCGGATTATCGGAGCGTCCGCGCTTGACGATGACGTCGCATTTGAAGAGAGCCTGAAGCGATTTCGTTCTGATACACGCATTGCGCGCATTCAGATGCAGGCCGCATTGAAGGCCAATGCCATGATCGATCGTGCGCGCGGATATGGCTATGACCACTGACCGCTGGACCGAGGCCGAGATGCTGCATCTCGCTGCGCGCGGAGTGCTGAAGGTTGACCTTCTGGGGATGCGCGGCACCACGCTTGTGACCTGCGACGAACTGGCCGCGATGGCGGCTGTACTCGCCTTGTCGGGCGCACTGCCCGATGAACTTCTCACACCGAAAACTCTTTCAAAAGGAACTGACTGATGTCTGAGCATACCCCTATGCCAATCCCCGACGGCCGCGTTGAAGTGGGCGGGAAGACCTATATGCCCGATACCAAGGGCAATCTCGTCCCCGTCGAGTTGATCGCGCCCGCGACACAGCTGGAAGATGAGACTGTGCGCAAGATCATCGGCTATGCCATGGCGCTGTCCGAGCAGGTCGCGCGGTTCAAGGGCCACACGTTTGAAGACCTTGGCGCATTCGAGGCGCTGCTGGCGCAGGAATACGGCGTCACCAAGGGCGGTGCCAAAGGCAACAAGACGTTTATCAGCCATGACGGGTTGTTCAAGGTGCAGGTGCAGGTTGCCGATCATATCGACTTTGGGCCGCAGCTGCAGATCGCCAAGGAACTGGTGGACGAGTGCCTGAATGAATGGGCTGCGGACAGCCGTCCCGAAATTCGCGCCATCGTGACGCGCGCCTTTAACACGGACAAGGCAGGCCAGATCAACCGCTCGGAAATCTTCATGCTCCTGCGGCTGGAAATCGAGGATGCCCGCTGGCTTGAGGCCATGCGTGCGATCCGCGATGCAATGCGCGTGGTTGGCAGCAAGACTTATATCCGCTGCTACCAACGCCCGACACAGGATGCGGCGTGGCAAGCCGTGACAATTGATCTGGCGAAGGCGTGAGACATGGCATCCATGTCAGTGAACAATGATGTAACTCTCACAATCGACGAGGGAACGCTGCTGCTTGTCGCGGAAGTTTTGCGCGAGGAGCGCGGACTACACAGCCTTCCTGTCGCCGCTGCACAGCAAGCCATCATAACCGCAGTGAAGCGTTTGCGCCCATCCACAGGAGTTGATGATGCCTGAACAGATCGCCCTTCTCGAAATCCCGCTGATCGACGCCTCGGACCGCAAGGCCATGTCGATGGTTCTTGACATTGGCGAAGGCACCGTGCTGGGCCGACCGGCAAAGTTTCGCATGACCGTCAATGCATCGCGCATTGAGGTTTGGGTGGACAAGAGCGTGTACACGATATCGGTTCACGATCTGCTGGAGAAATCACTTCACGCAATCGAGGCAGACATTACCGCCAAAGCCGCCGCGCGTGCCTTGGCTGTTCATGGCGTTCCCGATCAGACCAGCCAGCCCATGATCATAGGCTGGGATTTGGGGCGTGACGAATGACCGCTCGTGCCCTTCAACGCAAGGTTTTCATGGGCTGCCGGGCGCTGGGGCTGGATGACGACATGCGCCGCGAACTGCAAGAACAGGTCACGGGCAAAGCGTCCATGCGCGAGATGTCCGAAGCCGATTTGAAAGCCCTGTTGAAGGTACTGGAAAACAGGGGCTTCAAGCCAGCGCCAAACCCGAACTGGAAGCCCGCCGCCGACCGTCCAGACCTGCGATACATCCACGCTCTGTGGGGCAAGCTGGCGCGTGCCGGTCATGTGAAATCGGGGCGGCGCGCACTCAACACGTTTATCCGAGCGCGCTTTGAGGGTGCATGGGGGCATGTGCCGGTTGATGTGGATGCCC
>SR_TP_S13solDRAFT_1000840_pt1 | contig 10752 bp, 16 predicted proteins | sample SodReaTP_S13sol_FD_11159 | JGI IMG/M metagenome (IMG submission 11159) | reverse complement strand
AGCCCTCGGGGCCGACCAAACGAAAAGGCCCCGACAGAATCCTGTCAGGGCCTTCAATCTATCTGGCTCCCCGGGACGGGCTCGAACCGCCGACCTAGTGATTAACAGACGCTTCCGTCTGTGACCCGAAAACTCTTGTCACAGTTGGCTCTCATCCATTATTCACCATTATGTACAGTCACTTATACCAGCATCTAAGGTGTTGTTAAGTGACATTGCACGCCATGAAATACACCCCTATACTGTGACTATTCTGTGACCCGAGCCAGAAAAGGGGCTTGCAGGCCGGGAACTGTGACCCGCGCTGTGACCCGCACACTAGGAGAATAGTCACCATGCCGACCCTGACAGATACCTTTCTCAAGAAGCTGGACCCACCGGCCAAGGGCAGGCGAATCGTTTTTGACGACCACCGAGACGCTCCTCGTGGCTTTGGTGCCCGCATCACCGCCGCTGGGACCGTGACCTTCATCCTGAGATACAACGCAAGCGGCCGGGACCGCCTGATGACCGTGGGCGAGTGGCCCAAGCCCTGGAGCCTGAAGGCCGCCAGGAAGCAGGCCGACGACTTCCGCAAGCAGGTGGATACCGGGACGGACATTCTTGAGGAACGCAGGGCAGACCGGCAGGAGCCGACCGTCTCCGATGTGCTGTCCCGCTACTACAAAGCCCACGTCGATAAACTGAAATCAGGTCCGGCCATGCGTGCCACGCTGGAACGCTATCTGGTCCCCGCCCTGGGCAAGACCAAGTTAAAGGCGGTTCGCCGCCGAGAGGTGATAGCGATGGTCGAAGAACTGGCCCAAACCAAGCCACGGCAGGCCGCGTTATTGCTCACCTACACCAAGGGGCTTTTCGCATGGGCCGAGGATCGGGAGATCATCGAGGCCAACCCCGCCGCCACGATCAGGCCGCGCAAGGTTTCAAAATCCATGACCAGCAAGTCCCGGTCCCGCGTCCTGAGCGAACAGGAGATTAAAGACTTCTGGGTCCATGACGCGCCTCTGCACAAGATGACTGACCTTGCCCTGCGTCTGGTGCTGGTGACAGGCCAGAGGCCCGGAGAGGTGGCCGGTATGACCTGGGAGGAAGTGGACGGGAATGTCTGGACGATCCCCGCCAGTAGACGCGGCAAGACCGACACCGCGCACACCGTCCCATTGACCGCCACCGCACTGGAGATACTGGAACAGGCAAAGGAGGAAGCCGCAAGACTCGCCAGGCGCCGCAAGAGGGCAGGCGGATTCGTATTCGAGGCCAGACCAGAGACACCCATCACCACCGCCGCCCTGGGGCGGGCCGTGGGGCGCTACGCCGATGCCTTGGGCAATCAGGACAAGGAGGGCGGGCGCTGGACACCCCATGACCTACGCCGGACCTGCCGCACCGGATTAGCCGCCCTGAAGGTTTCCGAGACCGTGGCAGAAGCCACCATCGGGCACACCCGCAAAGGGATAGTGGGTGTCTACGATTTGCACAGCTACGACAGCGAGAAACGCAACGCCATGGAGGCATGGGAAAGGCGCTTGCTGCAGATCATCGAAGGCAATAAGCCCGACAACGTTGTGCCGATAAGCAGGGGGGCGCGGCATGACTGATCTTCCGGCCAATGTTACTAGGGCAATGGAGTCTCTGAAAGCAAGCGGGTGGAGCCGTGGCATGGAGCTTTTTGACGATCCTCGACTTGTGCAGTTCTGGTGTCAGGCGGACGAGCTTTACCACGCTGGAGCCGAGCATCGGCGTTCAATCAGGTTCTCCGAACCTGGCCCCATTTACTTCATAGAGGATCTGTGGAAATGCATCGCCGCGAAGGACTGGCCGATGCCATCGAAGAACCTTGGCGAGAAGCGCAGGCACCGAACAAATATTGCCAAGCAACTGCACAAGCTGAGGACAATGATACAGAGCGATGAGCAACTGTCGGTTCTTCCCATTGTCGGCCTCGCGAAGATTGCCTGGAGAGGGCACCCTGAAGAATATCAAGCCCGAAACGAAATCAGCGACAGTTTGCAGGTGGGGAACCTTTTCTGGGCCATGGAACACACACTGCCTGAGGTCCTCTTGGCGCTGGAAAAGCCCCTCAGAGACTTCCAGCCATTAAGCGTGTGGGATGACGTGGAATGGCCTGACGACATGCCACAAGTCAACCGAGCGGACCGCCGCCGGATCTGGGTGGAGCGCCGACTGGCCGACAGGTTCACCCTTTACACAGGCTCACCCCAAACCGGCCTAATTGCTGACGCGATCAATTGCGCGTTTGAGTTGGCGCCCCATGAAGCCGTCACCGGTCGCGATGTGGATAGCCGGTTACGGAACAGTGGCGCGTAGGTTTTTGCTCAAAAATATCTGCAAATCCTCAGTCGTTTAGCATTCCGCCTCTGTCTAGTCTGGCCACGTGATGACATGACAACGGAGGCCAGCAATGACCGAATCAACTCACGATCTACTGACCGCCGACGATCTGGCGGACATCGTCCATGCATCTCCACGCACCATCATCAGATGGCGTAGTGAGGGACGAGGCCCAGCCTATGTGAAAGCCGGGCATCGCGTACTGTATCGCCGCGCTGATGTTATGGAGTGGCTCGAACGCCACAAAGTGACCCCGGTTCGCGAGGTGGCGTGATGAGACGAAACAACCCCCGACGGGCGGGGGCTGTGGGTGCTGAATACAGTCGTCTGGCAGGCGAGTTGTACAAGGCACAGTCTACCGCAACCGCCCCTAACACGCACCCCATCCGCCCCGGCAGCATCGTCACCGTGGACCTACTACCGGGCACCCGCCTGGAAGTGATCGAGGTCCACGGCACAGCCGCCACCCTGCGCCTGGCAAACGGTGCCCGCCTGCGGATCGGTCTGCACCGGCTGGAGGTGGTGGGATGAGCGCCCAGCGGAATCACGAAGAGCTTGCCGAGGCCGATGTGCGCGAGATGCTGGCCTCCATTCCGTCTGATGACAGGGTGACATGGGTGCGAGTCGCTGGTGCGGTGAAGCACCAGTTAGGTGATGGCGGTTTTTCCCTTTGGGATGAGTGGTCACAGTCAAGCGACAAGTACCGCGCCGCTGATGCCCGCGCCGTCTGGAAATCCATCCGGCACAACACCGACCGCCCCGCGACCATCGCCACCGTGATCCATCTTGCCCGTGAATATGGGTATCGACCTGACAACCCCTTACGGAAACCACGCCCAAGGCCACAGCAGGCACCACAGCAGGCCGCGCAGGAGTCACCGACCCTTGCGTATGCACTCCGCCTCTGGATGGCCTGCGACCGCTCTAATGAGGCAGTCCGTAGTCATCCCTACGCCATTGCAAAGGGTATCGACTGGCACGCCGGTGCAGGACGTGTGCAGGCGTCTGCCCGTGTCATTGGCCGCGATTCTGACTGTCTGGTCGTGCCGATCCGCGAGAACGCTACAGGCCGCGTTCAGGGAGTGCAGTGTATCAACGCGGAAGGCCAGAAACAGACCTTTGGAACCCTGTCCGGGGGTGCCCTGCTGCTGGGCAATGACCTGGACAAGCGCATCCCCTGGGCCGTGGTCGAAGGGTGGGCCGATGCCGTCACTTTCGTCTGGCACTGGCACAAGGGCAACGCCGCTGCTGTGTGTTCGTTCGGCGTGGGCCGGATGGACGACCTAGCAACCTTCATAGATAAAACGTATGGCCCGCGTGAGGTGCTGGTGATCTATGACGCCGACCAGGAGGGCAAGCTATGACGGTACGCCGCGTACTACTGCCCAAAGGTGTGGCAGGCCAGAAAGACCCGAACGATTACCGCGACCAGCCCGAGATACTTCAGCAGGCCACTGTGGAGCGTGTTCATGGTGACATGGTGCCCGCTGCACATGATCTGCGTATCAGCGAGGACGAATTAAGCAACGCCCGCACTGCGCCGACTTGCATAGTCGAGTCCTATCTATACGCGGACGTGGCGACCATATCCGCACCAGGTGGAACGGGTAAGACGACCCTCACGCTCTACGAGATGATCTGCATTGCCCTTAGGCGCCGGGTTCACGGACTGGAAGTTAAAAGGGATGGTGTCTGCCTGCTGATCACAGCAGAGGATCGCCGGGAGCAATGCGCGGCCCGACTCCGGGAGATCATGCGAGAGATGGGGCTTACCAGAGATGAGCGCCACACTGTGCTGGACCGTGTGCTGATCTGGGATGTAACAGGCGAACCGCTGCGCCTGGTGATGAGCATTGACGGAAACATCATCCCCACCAAGCTGGCCGATGCCGTGATCGAGGCATTCTCGGACGCTCCCCCTGTCCTGGTGATCTTTGACCCCGCCATCAGCTTCGGTGCCGATGAGGGGCAGGTGAACACCAACGAGCAGGCGATGATCACCGCGTGCAGGCGAATCGTCCGTGAGTTGGACTGCTGTGTCCGGCTGGTGGCCCATACCGGCAAGATGAACGCCCGCAACGTGACCCTAGACCAGTACACCAGCCGTGGGGGATCAGCTCTTTCTGACGGTGCCCGGATGGTGGCCGTACTCCAGCCCTGGACACCAGGTAGTGATCACCGCCCCCCAGCAGGATGCATCCAGACCCCCGGATCATCCATCACCCTTCTGGCACGGCCCAAGCTGAGCTATGCCCCCGCAAACCTGCCCATGATCTGGATCAAGCGCGACGGCTGGCGGTTTGAATCTTTCGCAGAGATCCGCCTGTCTCCCGAGGCACAGACCCGGGCGACACAGGACCAGGTGATCCGATTCCTTGAGGCCGAAGTGAAGAAAGGCACCCGGCACAACAAGACCAGCCTGGAAAGCGCGATCCCGAATATGAAGCGCAATGAGGCGAGATCGGCCATAAGCCAACTGATGGCAATGGGCCGGATCGTGGAGGCCGACTTACCGAAAGACAAGCAGGCCACCAAGCGGAAAACCTACCTCACGGTTTCGGCAGGATTCGGCAGGATTCCAAATTCCAACCACCAGCCGGACGGCGGGAATACCCCCGGAAATAATGCCGCCGCCTATAGGGAAAAAAATGGCGGCATTATTCCGCCGCCCATTATTTCCCCGGTTTCCAATCCTGCCGCGACAACCCGGCAGGATTCGGCAGGATTGGCAGGATTAGACACTGGAGGCACCCATGATTGATCGCGCATACATGGCCCGGCTGTATCGGATGCGTGCCTGGGAAAGAGAAGCCAGCAGGCCAGGACGCCGCCCGTCCCTGGAGACAATCAGGAATCACCCTGGCGTGGAGGAGGTGGTGCCGATGGCTGATGGTTTGGCCGTGCGGTTCGACATGGCGACCGACCACGACACCATGCTCAGGGTAGGTTCAATGGCGATTCGGGCGCGGGACTGATGGACATACCGCAAGCACTTACCGGGATCTTCTGGCTTATTAAGCGGGCAAGGCCGTGATGACGCTTCTCCAGGATGAGGAATGGGGGAGGTGGAGCAACGTCGCGATTGCGAATCAGTGCGCTGTCTCCGATGAACTGGTGCGAAAGGTCCGCAACGAGTTCTCACTTCCAACAGTTGGAAGTGAGAATCAGCAGACCACCTACACCACCAAGCACGGGACCACCGCCACCATGCTTAGGGTGGGCGGGTCCTGTGACGCTTCCGGCAGCAGGCGGGGCGTTCGAGGGGCGTTTTGCGTCAGATGTTGGCCTGTCTAGCGCTTTGTTTATTTCCTTTATACCGACAATAAGTCGAGATAATGGGCACTGATTCTACCAACCTCCTGCTTACACAGATCCGTGATGCCCTGGTCGAAGGCAACCCGGTCCCGACTGAGGCGGCACGCTGGCTACTGGCGGGCATCGCCGCTCATGTCGCCGGCAGTCGTCTGGACCAGGCCCTGGGACTGTCCGCACCTGGACGTGTGAGCACCGCGTCCATGGTGCGCATGGCCCGCCGTGATCTTGCCCTGCGTGAGGCGGCGACATTGGCTGGCGGCGTTGAATCCTTGGCCCGTGCCCTGGTGCGTTTCGAGTCTGGTCGCTGGCGTCATTGGCGGGACCGCTCGAACCCACCAGAGGGTGCGAGTGAGCTTGACCGGTTGCTTCATCGCGCGCTCAAACAAGGACGTTGCCCCACGAGCCCAAAGCAGCTGCGGCGCATCGTCGCAGGGACATGAAATGTGGGGTGTTCATGTCCCGACCCCTGCGTAAAACTTCCAATAGACGACACGCAACACGTCGATGCCACGCACCACCAGAACACAACGAGGTCACCTTATGAAACCGTCGCTCTATGACGTCATCCGCAAAGGCGCTGGGTTGCCCGCACGCCAGAGAACCGAGGCCACAGCCTCACCTGTTCCCGCTACTGAGTCGGCGGCGTGGGTCGCTGACGCCCGCGCGAAGGCCGAGGCAGAGGGCAGGGCTGCAGGTGCGGCTGCTGAGCGCGCCCGGGCCCTGGCCATCATTGGCATGGTCGATGATTTTTCCAACACTGCTCTGGTTGAGGCTGCCCACGCAGCAGTGCGAGATCAGATGACCACCGAACAAGCCCGCGCAGTGGTGGCGTCGGTGAAGGCGCACACCCCCCGAGCAACCGCGCAGACACGCCTACCGGGGATCGCCTATTGCGCCGGCCACAACCTGGGCCCCGATGACGCATTTGGGGACGCACCTGATGCCCAACAGGAAGCGGCCCGGGTGCTCGGGCTCTACGCAGACGTCAAGGGTCGAAAAGTGCAGTGACTGATCTGTGGCGCCAAACGCTCGACGGCTTTGCCGACATTGCCCGTGGGTTCAATACGCCCGAGCGCCAGGCTGTGATGGATTTTCACAACCGCCTGGCGCGTGGGATCACCCTGGCAGAGCAGCTGGGCCTTGATGGTGAGATTGGCGTGTCTGTCGGGCTTGAACAGCCGAGCATCCCTAAAACTGAATGTGCCCTGCGGGCCCTGGCCCGCGAGCTTCGGAGGAATTCATGAGTCTTGCAACCCTGCGCAAGCAATACACCACCTTGGTGGCCGGTGTGCGCTCTCAGCTGGCTGAGATGGACGGCCAGCTGGCTGCGCTTCGCGATGAACGTAAACGCCTTGCCGGCGCATGGCGCCCTCGCGCCGAGACACAAACACGCCTTGAGCAAACCGTTGACGCGGCCGCCGAACGCTACGCCCGTCGCCTGGAAGCCAAGATCGCCAGTGCGGCCCGCCCTGAAACCCTGCCCGGATCCGTGCAAGGCCTGATGGATGGGGCCCGCGTGGGTGAGCAATTCGACGCGGATGCGCTGAGCTATTTCTTCGGCGATCACATCAAGTCCAAGGTCGGTCAGGTCGTGAAGGACCAGGTATGGCACGGCTTCGACAATGATGCTGACGGGATCCCTGTTGAAGGGCGCCGGTCGCGTCTCGAAGAACTGGACCTGCAGATCACCGAACTTGAATCGGAACGCGACGCCCTTCGGGACGAAATCGCTTCCATGAGCCAGTGAGGACATGACAATGGCAATGTTTAGAAGTGACGTTTACGAACCTGATCGACTGATCGCCGGCAATGCCGGGCTCCTGGTCAGCTGGTCGATTACCTTGATCGAGGGACAGAACCTGGAGCGCGGCGCGGTACTCGGCAAGATCACCTCGGGTGGAAAGTACACGCTGAGTCTGTCTGCGTCCGTTGACGGCTCCGAAGATCCAGACGTGGTCCTGGCCGAAGACACCGACGCAAGCGCCGGTGACAAGGTCACCATTGCGTATGCGCGCGGTGACTTCAATGAAAACGCCCTGATCATCGGCGCCGGCCACACTGCGGATTCCATCCGCGAAGGCCTGCGCGTGAAGGGTATTTCGCTTATCCCAGCCCTGGAGGCATGACCGTGCTGTTCTCGACAAACGCCATGCTTGGAATCATCGCGGGACTCCCTCGCCCTTCATCCTTTCTGCTGGATCTGTTCTTCCCCCTGATTCAGGAAGAAGCGACAGAGGAAATCCACTTTGACGTCAAGGACGGCACCCGGCGTCTTGCGCCTTTTGTCTCTCCCCTGGTGGCCGGCAAGCTGGTGGAGGCCCATGGTTTTGAGACCAAGACCTTCAAGCCCGCGTATATCAAACCGAAAATGGTGATCGACACCAACCGTCCGCTTAAGCGTGTGGCTGGTGAGAAGATCGGCGGGGAGATCCACCCCGGGCAGCGCGTGGAAATCCTGACCGCAGACATGCTTGATGAGCAGGTGCAAATGATCCAGCGGCGCATGGAGGTGATGGCCTCGGAGACTCTGCGCACGGGTATGGTCACCGTCAGTGGAGATCAGTACCCCACACAGGTGGTGGACTTCGGACGCGAGTCTGGCCACACCATCACGCTTGAGGGAGCCGAGCGCTGGGGACAGTCTGGGGTTAAGCCACTCGCCCTGCTGGATGCCTGGTCTCTTATGGTCCTGAAGCGCTCTGGCACCAAGCCCACCACGGTGGTGATGGACGTCGATAGCTGGTCCGTGTTCAAGGAAGACGAGGACGTGCGCAAACGTTTGGATACCCGGCGGGTCATCGATGCGCGCTTGAGCATGGGCGGTCCTGCTGGAACTGGCGGCACCTACATGGGCACGGTGGACGGATTCGACATCTGGGCATATGCCGAATGGTATATCGATCCCGAGGACGGCGAAGAAAAGCCCGTGATGCCCACAGGCACCGTGATCATGGGATCGCCCGCGATCGAGGGCACGCGCGCCTTTGGCGCCATCCGCGACGGTGACGCAGGCTACCGCGCGATCCAGTTCTTCCCGAAGAGCTGGGCGGATCAGGACCCTTCGGTGCGCTACGTAATGACACAGTCGGCACCCTTAACCGTACCGACCAGGCCCAACGCTTCATTGTGTGCGAACGTGCTTTGAGTTCCGGGCGTTGCGCGTTTAGGTCACCTCGCACCTGACGGGCGCGCATCGCTGGGTTTCCGGCCTGTGGGTGCCGGACGGACAAAACCTACAGCCTGCGGTGCGAGGGCACGCGGCAGGCACTTATTTCGATAAAGGGAATATGCATTGATTCGCCGAGTTAACCGGGCTCTTCCTGGTCTTGTCCGTGGGCGGGTCCCCCCTGAGCATCTCGCTGGAGGGTAATTTAAGGCCCGTTTTCTCTCTATTTAGAGGCAAATGCTTATGGGGTGATATTCACTTGTACCTATGCAGCCCGTCTTGCCGACCAGCACGGCGTATCCGAAGTGTCAAAAGGTATTGACATAAACCGCCCGTGTTGGCAACCAGGCGGAGGGTGGGCTATATTGAAAGCGCACCCCCGACCGGTTGCCGCCGGCCGAGGGCACTTCCCACGGTAAACCTGCAAGGAGGTTCCACCATGAGCAACTATGATTCTAACACCCGAAACCCCGCCCCAACGCTGGAAACAGTGCCCGAGCGCCTGGAAATCGAGGAACACGACTACTTCACATATTACGTTGGCGAGCGTGTCGACCTGGTGGCCGCCGGCGTCTTGCCTGAAGATGCGTTCCCGATCCTGCCCAAGCGCGTGCGGCGCCACCTCGGCCCGCATATCCCGACTGACGAAAAATATTCCGTGACCCGCATCAAGGGCGGGCGTTTCCGTGTCATGCGGGATCATGAGAAGCGGAAGCCTGCACGCAAAGCATGGGACCCCATCAAGTTTAAAAACGACGTACTGCTACATGTAAACGCCTATTTTCATGTTCTCAAGATGGAAGCCCGGGGACAGATTGAGGCGGACGCTCACCAGGCCGCTACGCACCGGCTGTCAGAGAAAGACGTAGCGAAGATCGCAGCCCTGGGTGAGCAGGCCGCCCGGGTGATCCTCGAGGCAAAGGTGGAGCGAGCGAGGCAGGAGACCGGGCCGCGGCTTGCCGTGGTGAAGTGACCAGACACCGCAGATCACTTCCAACCGCTGGAAGTCACGAACCAGAGCCCCGGCCATGTGCCGGGGTTTTTTTGTGGGTGGGGGAGTGGACCGCCGTGCCGTGCTGGAGGCGCTAGAGCATCCGGGCAAGTAGGAAGTGGGGCGGGGCAAATCAGAACTGCTTTGGAAGCCCTGCCTGCTTCAGGACGGCATTTGCCGTGTGTCGCGATAGTATTTTGGAGTCAACCGAGAAATTACGCTCCGTGATGGGGCTGTACCAAATTTCATGATCCCCTTTGCCTTGGCGTGCGCAGTAACATCCCGCATCGCGCAGGATGCGCTTTAAGTCCGGGGTTAAGCTGCTCCCCATTAGCCCGCCAGACGGACGCTATCATGGCGCTCTGCGATGACGTCAAACGGCAATTCATGGTCGTCTGTCTGCGGGTTGATGCCGTTGGCTTCCAGAAGCTCAGGGATGAGGACGCGCAGTTTCTCGGTGAGGGCTTCGACGGTCTCCGCCTCAGTCACCAGGCCCGGCACATCTTCGCTTTCAGCGGTCCAGACCTTTGCGTCTGCATCCCACAAAGCATTTATGCGAATAACGACAGCCATATTTAGAGCCTCGGGTTACTCTCGATTGAATAAACGTATAGCCGATTATGTGGAGAGCAGTACGCGCAACGCAATATACCGCAACATTGCCTGGTTGAATCCGAGCGGCCTTACCTGGTGGGGCGAAGGCGGTCCCAGGGAGAGTGTAGCAACGGGTTACGGGAATTCCAGGCGCAACCCTGTGACCGGAGCTGTGACTATTCTGTGACCCAACGAAAAACCCGCCTTGAGGCGGGTTCCGTAAGTGCTTGATTTGTCTGGCTCCCCGGGACGGGCTCGAACCGCCGACCTAGTGATTAACAGTCACCCGCTCTACCGACTGAGCTACCGGGGAATGGTGAAGCCGCGCATCTTA